>Ga0209415_10005742_pt1 | contig 22235 bp, 14 predicted proteins | sample PeaSoiSIISIP2007_FD_187696 | JGI IMG/M metagenome (GOLD analysis project Ga0209415, IMG submission 187696) | Peat soil microbial communities from Weissenstadt, Germany - SII-SIP-2007 (SPAdes) (version 2) | ecosystem: Environmental > Terrestrial > Soil > Wetlands > Peat | place: Germany... | reverse complement strand
GTCTAAAACATAAAGACGCAGTTCTGTCTTCGTTGGTCACCGCTCCAACCAAATATCTTTTTCATCATCCTGCTAGGACAATGATACATGAGGATGATTTTTCTGACCGTCGCAAGCCAGGTGCTGGGGCGTTATGTGTTGAAAAGAGTCGTTCATGACATCTGGACGAGGGCTAACGGTTACTTCCGCAGACGGCCGGGATCACGAAACGGTTCGAGAACGCGCTCGGAAGGTGCCCTACACCCTTCCTCGTATCCAATACCACCCGTACCCAATTGTCTCATGTAGCGTGACTTCATTGCGGCGAATCGCTCGCCAACTCGGCAATAACTCATCCACAAGAGGCCCGAATTGCCGAAATGTGCATGGCGCGGGGATTACTGTGATCCCCTGCTTTCGAAAACATGCTTCCGCTCTGGGCATGCTGGTGGCATCCACTACCAGTGCAATCGTTTGGATTCGTTTGCTCTTCAAGATTTGAGAGCCTAAAAGCGCGTTCTCGTAGGTGGAACGGGACTCATCTTCGGACCATATGGAATCAGAAGACACGCCGGCCTGATGGAGCAATTGCCGCATGACGGCCGTATCCGGCTGACCATTCCCGGATTCGACTCCTCCGCATACCAGGACTGGAATCCCCGGAAGATGCTGATGAATCCAGGCGGCATATTGACATCGCTCATAAGTCTCACTATCCGCCAGGAAGTACGGACGTTCGAAACGGGGACGCTGCACGGCCGAGGAGAGCACGACGATTGCTTGGACCGGTGTGAAACCAAAAGGGCGAACCGGGTATCGAGCCTCAAGTGGACGAGAAAGCAACCAGTCGGCCGGAGGCCACGACACAACGAACAGCCCAATGATCCCCAAAGCCAATACCATATTCCGTTTACCACTACGTGGAAGGGCCAGGGCCACGAGTGCAACCAACAAGAACACGGCTAACAAGGGTTCGATATAAGTCATTAGCGTATTCTGACAAAGTCATTCTTGTTACGTCCAGCCGCGCCAATTCGTTTTCGCCCGCCCAAATGCGGCATCAGATTGATGGGTTCATGAGGCGCCACCTCAGGTTGGGGACATGAGGTCTTTCAGTGAATCACCGAGTTTCCGCGAAGTGTGCCTGAGAAGAAGGAGCCGCCCGCCGCGAGACCAATGCTGTAGGCGGCGCTCCCCACCGAGCTGTTGCCGTATCCCGCCTCCGTCGCTATAGCGTATAGCGTCTCCGAACTAGGCACATTCACTGCCCCGGAGTAGGTAGTCGACCCCGCATCGCAGGTGCCCGCCACAGTTGCCGTTGGGCCAGTGGTGTTGTAGCAAATCGTCGCGCCGCTGGGACCCGAGATCGTAACTGACTGTGCGCCCCCATAAGTTCCAGTGACGGGCGCGAAGGTTGGCATTGTCAGCGTACCGCCTCCACCGCCTGCCTCCATTGCCTTGACACTGAAGTTTGACGCAGTAAGGCCGGTCTGCCCGGTGTTGACTGTAATGCTCCACGGGCTACCGCTCGGTGCCGGGATGCCCGTCGCGTTGGCAGCCGAAAACCAGGGACTAGTAGTTGACGGGGAGCCTGTGAAGCTCGCGGTCCCCGCGTCGTAGCCGATCCAATCAACAAGTGGGTGTGCAGTCGAGTACTTCACTCTGTAGTAGGCCGCCGCCGCGTTGCCGGGACAGCCGCTCAGGGTATACGATCCCCCGCCATTGTCGGTGAACGTACTGCACGTGACCGGCTGTAGCGTTGAGATTGTGCTGTTCACGATACTGATGACGGATTGCGGCAGGATCGTTTCCAGGTCCGCAGCCGGGCTGGAGTTGCTGAAGCCGTCCGCTGCCATGTTGCGCTGCAAGTAGTTCTTGAACTGATACTGCCACGCGGTGCCACCTTCAGCGAGCGACCGGGCCAGGAACAGCGGAGCCGCCGCGTTGATGTTCTGCGGGGCGAACTCGGGGCGTGGGTATTCACTGGTTCCCGTGCAGTTGTTCGCCCAGTCCGTGGCCTGCATGTAGCGGAAGCCGGTCACGTCCCAGCGCCCGCTGGAATCGTCGTAGTACATCTCTGTCATATTCTGGCGAGCGATCCCATCGGCAAGATCGAGGGAGTTCCAGTATTCGGACCACCCGGAACCGGCCACGGCCCGGAGCCGCAGCATGCCCTTCACCAGGATTGCGCTCATGAACGTTTCGTTGCCACGCAGCGTGTGGTTGACGCCGCACCAGGTGCTTGAAGCCGTGCTCTGGTTCTTGCTTTCAAAGACGCCGCGCACCGGGTTGACGCCGGTTGTCGTCCAGGCTGCGCTTGAGGGCGCAGTCGGGTAGAGATCGATTGCCGGAGAAAGCGTACAAGCTCCAGGGTAGCCGTTCGCACAAAGCTGTGGCTTCACCTGGTTGGTATAGTCGGCAATTCCCAGGTTCTGCACTCCGGTGGAATCCGGGTCATTGATGGAAGAAAGAAAAGCGGAGAACTCAGCGGCTCCGGCGAGATTCGCTCCAATGGCTCGCGCATTGTAGAGGCCGTTGCCGCCGCTGTTCCCTGTCTGGTAGGTGCCGGTCGGGTTCCACGTATTGTTGGTGGTCTGGAGGAAATAGTCTTTGGGCCCGTCGAGTAAGGCGTCTTTGATTGTTTCATCGCCAGTCATCAGGTAAGCATAGGGCATGTCATACCAGTGCGAGTGCTCCCCGCTGTCGCTGTTGATCCAAATTTGAGTTGCAGTCCCGGTGTTGGCTTGCGTGTAATGCGAGGGGAACCCGTAGCTGTCCAGATAGGTGCTCGTGCTTGGCGTGCCGCGCCAGTCGAAACCCAACGACCGGGGCCAAGCTAAGTCACCCGCGTAGCGATACCAGTGCCATGCGTCGAGATAGCGCCCAGTCATGCCGCGCGTAATGAAGGCCATCAGGTTAGAAAAACGGAATTCATCCTGGTTCGCGCCGCCCGTCGAACTCCAGGCCCAGGAGTGATAAAGCAGAATTGGCCATGTAGTAGAGGAAGTGCCAAGATCGGCAATGCAACACGCGGCGCTTGAACCAATCGCACTGAGGGCCTGAATCGTAGCTTGACCCGCAGTGAAGCTTCCGCAGCCGGAAGTGTCCATCTGGCTCATGTTGTTTTGAATCGTCAGCGTCGTGCCGGATATCGCCCAGATGTTGAATGCTCCGTTGAGCGCCGCGCACCCGCTGGACCCCGGAGAAATGAGCACTTCCTGAAACTTGCTCAGTCCGCTCGCAAAGATCGATGACGCCAGCGTGATCTGAACTGGGTTGGTGGTCGTTACCGAGCTGATCGTTGTCGAGCCCGCAGGCGTCGGCGTGATGCTGGCCGCTTGCGTGGCATTGTAGTAGGCGTCTTCAGTGGCTGAGGAAGACAACTGGTACGGGAAGACTCCGGCAGAGTTATACCACGTGTACGCCGCATGGCCCACGAGGGGATGTTGGAACTTCAAAAACTCATTCGCGAGTGAGGCAGGGGCGCTCGCATGGAACTTCATCCAGATATCGCGCGTGATTTGGTTCGGCCAGGGGATATACGCGGTCTGGCTGTTGTAGCTGGAGAACAGTCCAATGCGAACATCAGCGCCACCCGCTTGAAACTCCAGGCTCGCCGGATAGTTTGCCGCGAGCTGGTACAGGCCGATCTCAACCCCTACGCCTGAGGAGTTAGCAATGTCGGCCCAGCCTTGCGGATAGACCGTTGTTGCGGTCGGCGAGACCATTGTGGTCGAATCATTGACTACCTTGTAACCGGTGTCCGTGGTCGGCTGCACGCACCCAGTGCCGCACGCCGATGGCCCGCTGGTCGATTGCATCGAAGTGGATTGGCCTTGATAGATGTAAGCGAAATCCGTGCCCCCGGCTTGGTTCAACGTCCCGGTGCAAAGTCCCGAGCAAGCATCAGCTACATTCGTCCCGAACTGAAACGTCAGCGTGCCGGTGATGTTTGGCTTCAATCGCAATTCATATGCTTGTAGATTTTTCCAGGCGGTTGCAAAGGTTCCGGTGAGCGATGCACCGTAAGCCGCAAGGTCCGCACCTGTGCTGTCGGTTTCAACGGTATCCTCATTGGCCAGGGTGACCGTGGCTCTGACCGCTGTGCTCCCCTGATTAAAATAGTAACGAGTGATCGTCCGCATGTAAGGCCGCACGCCATTGCGGTGCGTGGTTGCGCAATAGATTACGCTTTGAACCGGGCCGTTCTTTTCGACCTTGCAATAGGACTGCGCATCGGCCGAAGTGCTGTACATGAAGCTGCCTTGACAGGACGTACCGGAAACACAGGTCGCATTGTTCGGATACGTCGCGGAAGGGTCCGGGCCATTGATCGTGTAGCCTAGTTCCCCGGAGCCGGTGTTGAGCACGATAGTGGTGCCAAGCTGTACTTCATCGATCCCGTCATGATTGAGTTTCTTCAGCGTGAAGCAGTTTGCTGACGACGTACCACAGGTGCCGGTGCCCGTGTTCACCACGATAGTGTTGGACGCATCGGTGGTTGTCGCAAGATTCGACCCGCCAAAGTTTCCCGAGCCGCTGTTGGTCAGGGTTACGGTTGCTGTGCTCCCGGCACTCAAGCTGCTGAGGATTCCGCACGTCTCAATCCATTTAGCGTAACCATCCGGCCACACAGCGAGAACGCGGAACTGACCGGCTGTTGCTCCGGTCAGCCCGAGAGTTGTTAGGCCCGCGTCCGATCCCGAGAGTCCTAGTGCGTTCCACTCGCCCGCGTCAAGTTGCGCTGAATCTGGAATCGGAACGCCCATACAGAATGATTCATTGGTACGCGCTACGCCGGTTGTGCCGCCTGGATAGAGGGCTTCCTGAATAGTCAGGGGAATGCTCAAGGTTGCAGGGGCCACGATGATTGAAAGGGATTTGCTGGTTGCGCCGCTGGTGTTGGTTGCGGTCGCGGTGAAGGTTGTAGTGCCGACAGCGTTAGGTGTCCCGGTGAGCAAGCCACCGCTCGATAACGACGCCCAGCCCGGAAGCCCGCTGGAAGTCCAGGTGACCGCGCCGTTCGTAGTCCCTGCCGTCAGTTGCTGCGAGTAAGCCACTGCATTGGTGGCTCCCGGCAAGCCTACGGTAGTAATCGTGGGCACGTAAGTGCCGCTGATTTGACCCAACCACATTTCAGCGGCTCCCGCGCTGGTGTAGGCCCAAACAATGATCGTGTTCCAAGCCGGATCGATCTCCATAGATTGCGCCGTGGGAGGGCCGGTGAATGTGCCTAGATTCGTCCACACCCAGGTGCCCGATATCAGCGTCCAATCGGCCTGCGCGTTCCAGGTGAAGTTGAACGTGGCCCCGCTGCCCCCGCCCCCGGACTGGGTAGCGGAAGGCGTTTGGACACCAACGCAATTGGTTGAAGGTAACGATGTCCAGGTGGGCGATACGGACACCACGGTGCCCGTGCCATCCACCGTATAGGTGGCGGCTGCTTTGTTCGTGCAACTGCCGGTCCACAGCACCGCGTGGGTCCCTGGCGTGTAGCCTGAGCCTGCCGTAGCGACGGAAATTGTGTACCCGGCCTTCTGATGGAAGTAATAGAATCCATCATTCGGGTTGAAGGCCATCGGCGGGATTTGGTCGCCGTTGGTCAGCCAAACAGGGGGTGGCGTGGAATCCGAAGATACGTTGGTAAACGTCTTGGTAGGTGGATCGTAAATCCAAGTCTGCGCGGTTCCCAGATTCGTAATTGCGCTTCCTTCGCCAAACATCACAATCTTGCTGGTGGCCGTGTCCCAGGCCAGGTAAGGCAGTGCATTGATGGGTGGGATGGTTGAATTGGAGCAAGCCACCGCTGTAGAGCTAGGTGTTGCTTTGCATAGGTAGGTAGATGACGCCGGTTCAGTCCAGCCATCCGGTACCGTGCAGCCTGCCGTGGTTTGCGCCGTACTGAGCGTTCCAGGGGTGGTGTTGCGATCAGTCGAACAGAACAATTTGGGCGGCGCGGCGCTGGTCTCGAAGCCATAAGCGAAGTAAAGATCATCCACCGGATCATGAATGATCGACAGCCAGGGTTGCATTGCCGTGGCGACAGCCGACGTTGGATTGATGCGCGACCATTTTTCGCCTAGCGTCATCGGCGGGGCCGTAGAGCTTGGAACATACTGCCACATCGCGGGCGAACGGTCAGCGGCGTTCGGGTGCCCCAGATTGCAGACGCCGAAAGCCGTAAGCATCTTGTTCCGCAGCGAGTCCCACCAGACGCCTTTGTTGAACTGGTTGTCTCCAGGCCAGTCTGCACGCGCAAACGGGCAGCCGTTGGTGTGCGTGCCGCTTGTCCCCAGTTTCTGCACAACCAAACCGGTGGCTGAAGTGGGATTGGTAATCGTCATCCCATAAAGCGAATTCATGAAGATGTCAGAACCTTGCCCGTTATCGTCGCCGAACATCAGCGTGTTGTGGCTGACCGGGTTCGGGACTAACTGAATCCACTGTGCGCCCCATGGGGGATTGGTGCCACCGGTTTGCTTGGTCCAAGTGATTGTCTGAGCCGATAGCGCCGCTGAAAACAGAATAAGTACTGCCATCCGTTTGCGCATTATTTCACCAACGCAATCTGAAACGTGACGCCCGAAGTACCGGTCCAAGTGAGTCCACTAGGAGACCCCACGAACGCTATGCTTGCACCATCGCCCGTCGTAGCTGCTAAAGCGGTGCCTGCATATTGAGCGTTGAAATTACCCAGAAGGTTTGCTGTAGAGTCACCGCCGAAAAGGTAATTGTTGAGTTTGAGCACCGTGCTGTCAGTCGATGCAATAATCCCCCACGTATTATTTGCGGGAAGACTGCACACGCCACCCGAAACACCGGTGCCGCTTGCAAAGGTCACGTATTTTTGTTTTGTCGTTACCGAGTTGATGTCAGGAGCCCCACCACTGACCGCTACCGTGGTGGTACAGTACAGCGTACCGATTGAACCGGAAGTCATCTGGTAGATCCCGAACACCAACCCACAGGTGCCGCCTGTGCATGCCACCCCTGAGGCCGTCTCTACAGTGAACCCGAGTTTTTGTATGCAGAGAGGGCCCGCGCTGGTAAATACTTGCACGTTCCCGCCATTCGCCCCGCCGCCAACTAAAGAGCCAGTGCCAGGGTAAGAACTTCCCCACGGAGTGAGGCCGAGCGATGTTGGACAGGTTCCGCTGCCTCCACCCGTCGCCGCTACGGTGAGGCCATTCGACGCCGGGGTAAGGGTAACATTCGAGCCCGCGACCAGCGGCGCATCACCAAAATAGTTCAATCCATCCGAAGCTACGAGCAGAGTGCTGTAGTTCACCAACGCCGGTACGCTGGACGACCCATTGAAGTTTAGGCTGTTGAGTGAGATCGTCGCCGTTGTGCTCCCAATCGATTCGACGCCCCACCAATCGGTTGCCGCTGGTGTTGCTTTAAAGGTCAGTGCGCAAACCGAACTGCAATTCATGATGACCAGCTTGCCGATGTCGGAAGCGCCAATTGTGTGGGCTGAAGTGTAGGTATTCACTCCACCGTATGGCGCGCAAGCGGAACCCAGAGTGCAGGTCGCCCCGTTCACGGTCGTTGCAGAGTTCAGCAATCCAGCATTCGGCAAACCAGTAGCGTTGGTCAGCACCACCGCAGACGGCGTTCCTAGCGCTGGAGTCACAAGAGTGGGCGACGTTGCCAGCACAGCATTGCCGCTGCCAGTGGTTGCCAAACCCTGCACCGTCGTGGCGTTCGTCCATTGCGCAATCTGGCCGTTCGTTGGCGTCCCAGTATTGCTGACGTTGCCGCTACCGGATGGAGTGCCGCACACCGGAACCCCGCTTGCGTTGACCGCATTCAGGAATTGGCCACCCGCGCACGTAAGCGATTCCACGCCGCCGAGAGTTGAAGTAGTCGGGCTCGGCAGCATGGCGCCCGTGATCGGCCCCGGCGCGTAGACTCCGGCCTGCGCCGTTGCGATCGGCACATAGGTCGTAGTCGTAGTAGTGGAAGACTCGCGCATGAGCGGCTGCGCCGTGTCGTTGTTGAAGGAGCATTTGTAAGCGTGCGTTGTGGAATCGGCCCAACAACCGTCAACGCTGGCGGCCGGCAAGCCACTGCCGGGAGCCGTGCCCTCACCCTGGGCAAATACTCCGCCCGTGCCAACAGTCACGCTCGGCGAACTGGAGCCGGTACTCACGCTCACGGCGCTGAATGACTCAGTGGTCGCCACCGTCGTGCCGTTGTCGGTGATGCTCGAATTGCCCGCTGTGGTTGAGCCAGTAGCTTTAGGAATCGCATTCGTGCTTAGGCCGGCTAGCCCCGATGGACCGGCTGGCCCCGTCGGACCCGTTGCTCCTGCCGGACCTGTTAACCCAATCGGCCCGGTTGGCCCCGCTCCACCCGCTGCACCCGCCGGACCCGTTGCCCCCGTCGCCCCCGTCAGACCCGTTGGCCCCGCCGGACCGGCCGCTCCTGCTGGACCTGTTAACCCCGTCGGCCCTGTCGCTCCCGTTGGACCTGCTGACCCTGTTGGACCCGCCGGACCCTGCGGACCTTGCGTTCCGGCGATAGTCTGCGGTGCCCAGCTATTGCTTGTGCTGCTCCAGACCAGGCTTTGCCCGCTGTTTGGCGCGGCCGCGGCGACTGGCCTTCCTTGAATCTGGCTCACGGTGCTGGCGCTCGGCGACCCAGTCACATCTCCGCTCAGTGTCCCACCCGACTGCAGGGTCCACGTGTTTACCCCGGTGCAGCCATAAAAGTTTAAGCCGGCGGCGGCATTGGTCTGAAAAAACGCTTCTCCCACTGAGCAGGTCGCGGGAAGAACAGTACCGGTCTTGAATGACTTGGTTGTGTTGGCACCCGAAAAATCGACGCCCTTGCTTTGCGTTCTAAGATCGACCTGTGTTGGTTGGCCATAGACTAGCTTACTCAGCCAAGCCACAACCAGAATCGTACGCCAGTATTGCATCAGTACTTGACCTCCGAGCAGAGTTCTCGACTCTGGTTTACCAACATGAAGTCGCGCTTCGATCTCAATCGGTTGGGTAAGCGGGTGAAAATACGATGAAGATTTGCCGGCTCAGGCAGTCACTCAGCAATGCCGCCGCGTACGCCGTTACAAGGAGGAACGAAAACGCCGGCCGCACCCAGCCTTCTCAACGGGTCGATGGCGAATCAGGCGACAATCCGGTGCTTTTCGAGGTCCCCGACAAAATCCCAAAGTTTGGGACTGTTTGACTTCGTTTTGCACCCTTGATTCTTCTACATTCATCGTCTGGGAGAGGGGGTTGGGATCTTCGTTCGGCAACCGAATTGCCCTCCGGGACAGAGCTCCATGCTCCAGCGAACGACGGATTACTTGATTCTTGCGATGGTATCGGTTTTCCTACAAGTCTCCGTAGCCCTCTTGAGGCTGTTTCGCGGCCACTCGGCATGAAAAACGCCTTTAGCGTCGATTTGGAGGATTATTTCCATCCAAGCGAAGTCTCGGCGGATGCCGCCAATTGGCCCCGATTCGCGGCGCGAATCGATATCGGAACCAACTTCCTTCTCGACTTGCTAGCCGAGCATCAGACTCGAGCCACGTTCTTCATCCTGGGCTGGGTTGCTGCCTACCACCCCGAGCTTGTGAGGCGGATATCCGAGGCCGGTCATGAAATTGGTTGCCATAGCTATCATCACAAGCTGGTTTATAGCCTCTCGCCCACTGAGTTCCGCGAAGATACACGCCAGGCAATCGAGACAATTGAAGATGTGTGCGGGCTGAGTCCAAGACTCTACCGGGCCCCGAGTTACTCCATCGTATCCAACAGTCTCTGGGCCTTGGAGATTCTTGCTGAACTTGGTTTTACGCATGATTCCAGCATTTACCCAATTGTTCACGACCGCTATGGTATACCCGGTTTTAGCCGGCGCGCACACAGCATCCAAACGCCTTCAGGTCCAATTCTTGAGATCCCCATCGCAACCGCACACCTCTGGGCGCACCACGTAACTCCCGTCGGAGGCGGAGCCTATTTGCGTCTGTTTCCGTACCGCTATGCGGCCGCCGGTATTCGCCACATCAATCGTGTGGAACGGCAGCCTGCCTGCATTTATATCCATCCTTGGGAACTGGACCCGGATCAACCTCGCGTTACGAGAGGATTCATCTCCCGAATTCGCACCTACAGTGGCTTGGGAACCATGCGGAGCAAATTGAAACAAATGTTTCAAGACTTTCGATTCTCCACTCTCGGCGCTGTGTATCCGGTTCCCGCGGCTTCCCTTGTCTCCAAGGCCGGCGTGGGCTAGATGAGTTGCCGCGCCTTGGTGCGAGATAATGAACCCGGGAATCGCCATCGAGCTAGTTCAGGGCCTGCGCTCACGTAGACCTCGCTTACCCTCCGGCCATCTTTGCTCCGTTTTCGGCGCCCCCCGTTATTGCTGGTTCCGGCAGTTTGCCATGGGTTTGTCGGACCCAAAGCTTTTCCATCCGCGACAGGAATCGGGACAGACGTCGTAAACTTGCTGGCCAAAAGCCCTAATCCCAATCCTTCCGTCTTCGGCCCAGCCCCTTTCTTGGCACGAAACTTGCTTTGTTCTAGCTGAAAATTCATTTTTCCACCGAGAAATGGCCCGATGGGGACCATTTAAATTGAAAGGCTCAAATGTCTTCCACAAAAATCTGTGTGGCCGGATGCGGCAACTGGGGCAAGAACCTGGTCCGAACATTCTCGACTCTCGATTGCCTTCACGGTGTATACGATACCGACGTGGATTGCACCCGAGCTCTGTCCGCGAAATATCCGGCTGCCAAGCTATTCGACGATTGGCAATCCGTGCTGGACGATCCCCAAGTCACGGCGGTTGCGGTGGCCAGCCCCGCCGAACATCATTTTGAACTGACCATGGCGGCTCTGGAAGCCGGTAAGCACGTTTTTGTCGAAAAGCCGCTCGCGCTCGAATGGGAGGATGGCGCCGAGATGGTGGATACCGCCCGTCAGCGGCGTCGAATTCTGATGGTGGGACATCTACTGCACTATCATCCCGCCGTAATCCGTTTGCGTCAGCTGATAAACCAAGGTGTGCTTGGCCGCATCGAGTATATCTACTCCAACCGCCTGAGTATGGGCAAAATACGGCGTGAAGAGAATGCTTTGTGGAGTTTTGCCCCGCACGATATTTCGCTGATCCTTGCGCTGGTCGGCCAGATGCCGGCCCAGGTGACGGCTACCGGCGGAGCATACCTGCAGCCGAATATCGCCGACGTGACCGTGTCCAACCTTCTTTTCGATCGTGGCACGCGCGCGCACATTTTCGTCAGCTGGCTGCATCCTTATAAAGAGCAGCGGCTGGTGGTGATCGGTAGCAAACAGATGGCGGTGTTTGAAGACACGCGGCCCGATCGCAAACTCATGTTGTTCAATAGGCAAATCGAACTCAAGAATGGAGCCTTGGAGGCGATCAGGCCCGAGGGGGTGACGGTCGATTTCCCAGAGGGTGAACCACTGCTGCTCGAGTGCCGGCATTTCCTGGAATGCGTCGATCAGGATCGCCAGCCGCGCACCCCCGGCGAGGAGGGCGTTCGAGTGCTGCAAGTCCTGCAAGCCTGCCAGCGATCCCTGCAATTGAGCGGCGAGCCTGTCCAGGTCAGGCAACTGCGCCAGAAAGTGCTGGCGCTCTAGTGTCCGCGGTAGCGCCACAAACATCTTACTTCGTGCATGAGTCCTCGTACGTCGATGAGCCGTGTGTCATCGGCGCCGGCACGAAGATCTGGCATTTTTCCCACATCATGAAGAACTGTCGTATCGGCCAAAGCTGCAATATCGGACAAAATGTGGTGATCTCGCCGGACGTCGTCATTGGAACGAACGTGAAGATCCAAAATAATGTCTCGGTGTACACCGGCTGCATTCTCGAGGACGACGTTTTCTGTGGCCCTTCCATGGTGTTCACCAATGTCATCAACCCGCGCAGTCACGTCATTCGGCGCGACGAGTACAAGAGAACCCTGGTGCGCCGGGGAGCGTCTCTGGGAGCCAACAGCACCATCGTCTGCGGCATCACCATCGGCCAGTATGCCTTCATTGGAGCAGGCAGCGTTGTCACGCGCGATGTCCCGGACTACGCTCTCATTTACGGCAACCCGGCCCGGATCCACGGCTGGGTGTGCGCCTGCGGGATTAAACTCGCGTTCGGTCTCGACGCCCGCCCCCAGGCCGCGCAATGCGATAGCTGCGGCAAGTGTTATCGCCGCGGGGGCCTTTTGGTCCAAGAGATTCCTTCCTAAGAATTGGAGATATACAGAATGGCTGCAACACCGGTCAGCTTGCGAAACATCCCGCTCCTGGACCTGAAGGCCCAACATCGATCCATTCGCGACCAAGTCCTTGCCGAAGTGACGCGCGTCATCGATTCACAAAAGTTCATCCTGGGGGATGATGTCAAAAGTCTTGAAAGCGAGATCGCGGATTATTGTTCGACGAAACATGCTATTGGATGCGCTTCCGGATCAGACGCGCTCTTGCTGGCCTTGATGACGCTGGAAATCGGTCCGGGCGATGAAGTGATCACGACGCCATATACCTTCTTCGCTACCGTCGGCGCAATCTCCCGTCTGGGCGCAATTCCCGTTCTTGCCGACGTGGAGAGCGACACTTTCAATCTCGATGTGGCCAAGGTCGGCGACGCCCTCGCCAAGCACTCCCGGGTGCGCGCCATCCTGCCGGTTCACCTGTTTGGCGGATGTGTCGACATGGCCCCGTTATGCTCGCTGGCGGCGGAGAAAGGCATCCCTGTCATTGAAGACGCCGCCCAATCCATCGGATCGGAATACAACGGGCGTCGAGCCGGAAGCATCGGGCAAATCGGATGTTTCAGCTTCTTCCCGAGCAAGAATCTGGGCGCTTATGGCGACGGCGGAATGCTGACCACCAACGACGATACGCTCGCCGAGAAACTCAGAGCGCTGCGGATCCATGGGACCAGGCGAAAATATTATCACGACTGGGTGGGCGTGAATTCCCGGCTGGATGCTCTGCAAGCAGCCGTCCTCCGCATCAAACTGCAGCATCTGGACGAATGGACCGAGGGACGCCGGCGGAATGCGAATCTCTATCGTCAAATCATTCGCGACCTTCGGATTCCTGTGGCTGTTCCCGTCGAAAAGCCATATCAAAGCCGGCATATTTACAATCAGTTCGTGATTGTCGGAGAACGGCGCAACGAACTGCAAGCGTACCTGAAGGAAAATGGCATCGGCACAGAAGTCTACTATCCGCTTCCGATGCACCTGCAGACCTGCTTCTTGAATCTGGGCTACCAGGCTGGAAATTTCCCGGTCAGCGAACGGTTGGCGAACCAGTCGCTCGCTTTGCCGGTGTATCCGGAACTGCAGCCGGACGACATCCAGTTCGTCTGCGATACGCTGAAGCATTTCTATTGCTGATTGTGATCAGCGGGTGCATGCATGCGTATCGTCTCCGTTGTTGGCGCGCGGCCGCAGTTTATCAAGCTGGCTGCGATCTCTCGATCCATCGCCGGATTCATAGGTATCGACCATCGGGTCGTCCATACCGGCCAGCATTACGACGATGCCATGAGCGGTTCCTTTTTTCGGGACCTGGGCATACCAGAAGCAACTTACAACCTGGGGGTCGGTTCCGGTTCTCATGGGGAACAGACCGCGGAGATGATCCGGCGCCTGGAGCCCGTGCTCGAATCCGAACACCCCGATTGGGTCTTGCTTTATGGCGATACGAATTCGACGGCGGCAGGGGCCCTGACCGCGGCAAAACTGCACCTCCGCCTGGCTCATATCGAGGCGGGCCTGCGCAGCTTCAACCGCAATATGCCGGAAGAGGTGAATCGGATTGTCGCCGACCATCTAAGTGATTTATTGTTCTGCCCAACCGCCGCCGGCATGGACAACCTCCGTCGCGAAGGACTCGAATCCCGCGCCATTCTGAGCGGTGACGTGATGTACGATGCTCTGCTCGCCAACCTCGGCCGGGCCGAGAATCGGATCGCCTCGTTCGCTTACCAATTGGAATTGGGTGGCTATGCACTGGCAACCATACATCGCGCGGAAAACACCGACGATCCCGCGAGGCTCCGGTCGCTCATCGAGGCTCTGGAACGGATCGCAGTGGAAATATGTCCCGTTATTTTGGCTCTCCATCCCCGGACTCGGAAGGCCTTGGAGGCGAACCGCCTGGCGTTCGATAAGATCAACATCATTCCTCCCCAACCGTATTTCGACATGCTTTTGCTGGAGAAACGCGCGCGGATCATTCTGACCGACTCCGGAGGCGTTCAAAAGGAAGCCTACTTTATGCATGTCCCGTGCGTGACGCTGCGTGACGAAACCGAGTGGACTGAGACGCTGGAGAATTCCTGTAACGTTCTGGCTGGCTCCAGCGATTCCAAGCGAATCGTCGCAGCAGTCCGGCGTACCAGCTCGGCAGGACCTTGGGGCTCGCATTACGGCCGCGGCGACGCCTCTCGCATCATCCTGGGCGAATTGACCAGAACAAATCCGGCACTCCAGCAGGCCATGGCCGCGCGTTGAAAGTGCATGCCGATCAAATCAGCCGGTCCGCAACGCAGTCCTGCCGGCGTTGCGCGGGCCCAGCCGACGCATAAGAGTTGGTTGGACTCTGCCTGCCTCAGCTTCTACGAAAGCCTCACGCGGAGTGATACAGTCCAGCCAGTCGACCTGGTCGTCGTAATGGCTGGCCGGATGGAACGAAAACGCTACGGACTCGCACTCTATCGCGCAGGGCTCGCGCCGCGGCTAGTACTGAGCGTCGGGCGCTTCGAGGTCAGCAAAATGCCCCAGCTCGATTTGGAATGTATCGACGAACTGAAGTCGCTGCGGGACCAGACCCCGCCCGGCGAGCGGAACTTTTTTGTCACGCTGGATGTCTCGAAGATTTGCATTGAGAAGGCGAACCTTCTCAGGTGCAGCACCTACGGAGAAGTACTCGCACTCCGGCAGCTTCTGAAACAAGAAAACGGGCGCAGGGTCATGGTAGTGAGCACGGATATTCACTTGCGCAGGGTAGCCCTTACGTTCTCTCGAGTTTTTCGCGGGACGTCCTTCCAGTTTCTGTACTGTCCGTCGCCAACGCGCGATGGGCTCATGGCACAGGACAATTGGTGGAAGCGGCCGGCCGATCGCTGGTTCGTCATCAATGAGCTGGCAAAACTAGCTTTCTATTGGACGGCCTTGTCCGCGCCCGAGTGGGGCGCGCGCAGGCTGATGCGTCTCACCGGCTGGGGTCGAAAATAGCGAAATGTCCCTGATTCGGTTCGTCATTTCCGTATTCGTCTCCTCCGTCATTCTTTTCGGCCAATCGCTCAGCGTACCGCCATCCCAAACAGACCTTCTTACGCCTGGAGTATTTTCCATAACCATTGATTCACCACAAGGCAAAGCGCCAGCAGCGCTGCAATGGGAATTCTCGGTTCCACCCGTGATTGCGATTAAGGCGGCGGACATCACGATCGGTAAAGCAGCTAAGGCGTCCCGTAAATCTCTCACTTGTGCGACCAGGGCCACGACATCCGCAATGCGGCGTAGAACTCGGTATATCTGTATTCTCGCTGGGGGCCGAAGTCCAATTGGCAACGGCCCGATCGCCGAAGTCCAATACCGCGCTCGATGGGACGTGAAGGGCGCTCCGATCCGGGTGGCAATCGAAAACGTCCTCGGAGCCTCCGCGGATGCGAAACAGGTTCCGATTCCAAATGTGGAGGCGATTATAAACATCCGCTAAACCGGCATCGAACTCCGGGCAATTCAAGAGAGACTTAATAAACCGTGCTCATATACCGCCGGGGCTGGCCGATAAATACCGATAATCTACTCGGCGGGCCTCAACGGCGAAAATCGGCGAGGGGTCCCCGAAAATTTATCAGGGACAATGTCCGCCATGGCAGCCTCGCTTCTGCATATCGCCGATATCCTCCATCCGCGGAGGAATGAATCCGTTGCGATTCGGCATCTTAACCTTCGGAAGACTCTTCGCATCGATCACGTCGGTCTCGGCGATGATGTGATTCCAATACAGCATCAAGGCGGTTAGCGAGTACACTTCGTTGGCGCTGAGCGACCCTCCTTGACCATGGGGCATGGCGCGATGGATATAGTCCCAGATCGTTGTCGCAAACGGCCAGTAGCTCCCAATGGTCCGCACCGGCTGAGGAGTGTTGAGCGTGCCTTGGCCCCCCAGCAGATGAGGACCGAGTTGGCCTCCTTCCCCGGTTGGCCCATGGCAGGCCGCGCACTTCCTCTTATAAATCTCCGCACCTTCCTTGGCGCTGCCGCTACCGGCCGGGAGCTCTTTTCCATTCGGACCGATCGCGATGTCCCAGGCCTGAATCTCTTCGCTGGTTGGGCTCCTGCCGACATTGTTGAAAGAGGGCGCCTGCGCCAGCGCCACTGAGCAGGCCGCCAGAGCCATCGCGGGGATGAAAAAGCTAGACCAGCACATTGCGGACGCTCCCATCGCGGTTCACTTTCCAAGAGTGAATTGCGTTGAAATTACCCATGTCAACGGTTCCGGCCAATTGGAAGTAGTCCATGTTGACGCCCCAGATTTTCGCCAGTTCGTTGACGCTGGGTTGAACCTCCCGCCGTTCATCCGTGCAACGCGATTGCAGTACAGCTTCTGTTCCGTCCCAATTCCAGTCCATCCGGAATCGGGTATGTGCCTTTCGGGCGATGGGTTCTTGAAGCTGCGCGTCTTTCCAAGTCCGGCCGCCATCGGTGGATACTTCGACGCGCCGGATGAAGCCTCCGCCGGACCAAGCCAGGCCGGTGATCTCGTGGAATCCGGCGCCCGCCAACCGTTGTCCTCCCGAAGGCCGCGTGATTACGGATTTCGGTCCCATCTCGGATTCAAACCAGCGAGATTTGCCGTCCAGTCTCGGGCTGGGATACCGGGTGGTTTCCATCATGGTCATGTAGGGCTGGTCCACCACTTTGATGCGGCGCAACCATTTCACATTGCCGATACCTTGCCAACCGGGGACAACCAGCCGCAACGGGTACCCCTGCTCGGGACGCAGCGCCTCCCCGTTCTGGCCATAAGCAACCAGAACGTCATCCATGGCCTTGTCGAGAGGAATGCTCTTTGTATGTTTGACCTCATCCGTCCCCTCGGCAAGCAGCCAGGTCGCGCCCTTTTGCACGCCGGCATCCCTCAGCAGTACGGACAGAAGGACTCCGGTCCACTCACTACAACTGGTGAGCCCGTGCGTATCCTGAACGGTCGCGGTCTCAGCCATTCTGATCGCACGGTTGGGTGCGGATGTGGCGCTGTTTCCGTGGCACTCCACGAAATGAAAGCGGGAAACCGAGGGGAGGCGCTCCAGATCGTCGAGGCTGAAAATCAGAGGGCGGTCCACCATTCCGTGGATCATCAGGCGATGTTGGCGAGGATCGATATCCGGTGGATCGTAGCCGTGGGAAAGCACGAAATGAAGGGAAGCCGGCGTAATGATCCCCACCGAGTTTTGAAGTGGGGTCCTGAACCCATAGTCGCGAGTCGGCCCCGCCGAGGGAGGCCACAGACCCAGACTGCCCATGCGTGACGATTTCTCAAAATGAGAGCGCTCGCCGTACGCGTGTAAGTCTTTGGCGCGCGCTTCGGAGGCTTCGGACGTGGGCGTCTGGCCCTTCGCGGATCGTGTCGCGCCCACGGCCAAACCGGCCACTGCGGATGCGCTCTTCAGGAAACTTCTTCGAGGAGATGGCTTTGAATCCAAGGGTCCCTCCTATAGCGTGGCGCACGGACTCGTGCGTGCCGTGTTCGCTCTCGTGCGAACACTAGCTTGTCGTGCCTAGCTGATTTACCGTGACGACGAGGCGGCTTGTCCGTGGAACACCGAGTCGATCGCCGCTTGAGCGCATTTCTCGCCGTCGCCACTGGACACACCCATCGCGCCGATGACTTGGCCATCCACTACGATCGGAAGTGCGCCCGGTTGTGGAAAGTCGTGCATGAAGGTCGGCGCCAGATTCTCGCCGCTCCGGACCATCTTGTTGGTTTCCGAAGTGGCGCGCCGCCAGCGCAAGGCGGAGTGGGCCTTCAACAGCGCGGTGTCGATCGCGTTCATTGCCGCGCCTTCCATGGCGTGGGACTCGACGAGATTACCGCCCCAGTCCAGAATCGCCATCGCCACGATCAGATTGTGCTGCTCGGCCCAAGCGCTACAGGCGTCCGCCAAAGCACGCGCGCCGGCGCTCGAAATGATTTTGATATCCTTGGTCGCCTTGAGGTTGCTGGTTGCTTGCTTCGTTGGCTGCTGAGCGTCCAACGGCATGAGTAGAGACAGCGTTAGTCCTACTGTTCCCGAAAAGATAGAAATTCTCTTCACGTTAACCTCCTCAAGTCCGTTAGGCATTATATATCGACTGCTGGTCATTTGCCAGGCAGTTCCGCGCGCGGTACGTCGTGGAAGGTTCGAGGAGGGTGGAAGTTCCCTCCCCGAGCGTGTCTGAGTACTTAGAACGTGAGCTTCAGCCCGAACTGGATATCGCGGGCGCTTCCCGAACCGATGATCGGATTGCCCGCCGCGCCGTCGGGTGTGCCGACTCCGTCGCCGAACAAGTTGGGGGTGCTGGGGTCGTTGCCTCCCGCTCCGCCCGTCACCGAACCGTATGGATTGGCGATGTTGGGATGATTGAGCACGTTGAAGAATTCGGCCCGGAATTCGACGCCGAACCGTTCCTTGAACCTGAAGTCCTTGAATATGGAGAGATCCCAGTTCTTGAAGCCCGAGTCGCGGAATAGGTTCCGGCCCATCGTGCCAAAGGTTCCAGCCAGCGGAGGAACCATCACCGACTTGCCTTTTACGAAGCAGCCGCCGGCATTGAGTGTGTTCATGTCGGGGGCAACCGCCGTGCACTGCGCCCACATCGCTGTGGATTGGTCGGCGGTAAAGAAGCTCTGGATGCCGGAGACGCCGCTGGTGACACTGCAACCGCCAGGGCCAGGGCCTGTGCAGTAGGGGAGCGAACTCGAGCCGGACTTGAAATCGGAGGTGTTCCCGAAGAAATCCCAGCGATCGGAGAAATCTCCGCTCCCGCTGAAATTGTTGCCGAAGTCGTTTATGTTCCACGGTTGCGGGGTCTGAAGGTTCACAATGGTGTTGAGCTTCCAGCCTTCCAGCATCTGGCCGAAGCCTTTCCTCCCCGGAATGGCGTAAGTGGCCGTGAGAGTGAAACGGTGCCGTATATCGAAGTCGCCGCTGGCGTACTCCGCGTTTGGATTCTGGCTATTTTGCGGAAGGTATCCATAACGAGTCAGGGAACCGTTGTCGAGACCATGCCCGTACGTGTACCCGGCCGTGAAGTTCACGCCATGCGAAAGCCGTTTGGTCAGGGTGGCCTGCAGGCTGTTGTAGTTGGAGCGGCCGTAGTTCGAGACGTAGTTGATATAGTTCAGATAAGGGTAGGTGGCGGCGAAGGGCTGCACGCCGGTCGCCGGATTAATCTGATTGATGTCGCTAAGACCCAGCAGATTGTCGCCGTGAGTGCCGACATAACCAACCTCCAGTGACATGTTGCCGGGCAAGGTGTGCTGCACATTGAGGCTATAGTTCACGACGAAGGGGGTCTTGAGATTCGGGCTCACTCCAAAGATGTTGCACTGGCTGCTCGCGGTGCAGGCGAGCCCGCCGCCGGCCGGAAAAACAACGCCATTCCAATTGAGCTGCTTGCCGGTGAAGGAGGCGTTGCCGAGCTGGATGTTGCCGCCAAAGGTCTGGGGACACGGGGTTCCTAGGGCTACCGACGTCATGCACGCGCCGGTCGGAGTGGCGCCGACATTGTTGGACGTGGTGTTCTGGAACCCTTGCTGGTTCATGAAGGTCGCCGCAACCAGCGTGGAGTAAATCATACTGGCGCCGCCCCGGATAACGGTGGTGCCCTTGCCGGTGAGATCATAGGCAAAACCCGCGCGGGGAGACCAGTTCCCGTAATCTGGCTTCCAAAGACTGCTGCCTACGCCCGGCTGGCCCTGCTGAACCAGTCCCACGGACGGAACGAAGTTACCCCAAAGATTGTTGACCTCTCGAATCGGCGATTTGTATTCGTAGCGCATGCCCAGGTTCAGCATTAATTTCGGGACGATGCGCCAGTCATCCTGAAAGTATGCCGAGGTCGACGTCCACGTCATGGTTCGAACCGGATTGCCGATCAGGATAGATCCCGCTTGTGCATTTCCGGCTAAGAAGTCTTCGAGCGCCGTGGACTTGGCTCCCGTGGCAGCTAGGATTTGGGGGGTCTGTTTACCCTTGAAATCGATTTCGCCGCGGCCCGCGCCGCCGTTCTTAGTATCGACGTGGATGTGCGTGAACTCGCCTCCGAACTTGAGACTGTGCTTGCCCAGCAAATACGAGACACTGTCCACGTAGTGATAATCCGGACTGGGGCCAAAGGTATTGGGACGATTCCGCCACCCGCCCAGTTGGGCAAAACCCGAAACCTTGATAATCGGCAACCCACCTATGGTCGCGCCCGTATCGACGGGGTAGCCAGTGCCATTGGCGAGTACGTTGCTGTCGGCCACGCCAAGGTTGAAACTAGCGCGGTTCATGCCAAACCGGGCTTCGTTCACCAAGCGGGAAGTGGGGGTCCAAACCCAGTTGCTGACGACGGTCCACGTGCGTATCGCGATTGGGCTGATGAAGGCCGAATTCGGCAAGGGATGATCTTCTCCAATGGCTGTATAGTTGCCAGTCCACAACATGCCGTTGATCATGTTCTTGTCGTTGAGGCGGTAGTCGACTTTCGCAATCCCGTTGTCGCTGACATTAACGTTGGGGAAGGCGCTGGTGTAGCTCGTACTGTTCGGCTGGGCGCCCTGATAGAGGCCGCCCGTGCAGGTGGTTGGTCCCAAGGTGCAGCCCGCCAACTTCAGGCTGACTGGACTTGGCGTCACGCCGGCGGCCTGCAGTGCATTAATGGCATCCACCAGGCTGTGCTTCGGATCGGGGATTGCCTGTGCCGCCGTTTCGGGAATGGCAGTGCCAAAGGCGTTGCCGACGGTGGAACGCAGGCCTTCATAGCCGGCGAAGAAGAAGAGTTTGTCTTTCTTGACAGGGCCGCCTACTACGCCGCCGAACTGCTCCAACTCGGTGGGCGTCTGTGCACCGGGACCGGGGTTGAAAAGGTTGCGGGCGTCCCAGTTGACATCGCGGCCAAACGCGTACGCCGAGCCGTGAAACGTGTTGGTCCCCGATCTGACTCCTACGTTCACCGTGGCGCCGGGCTTCCAACCGAACTCCGCTTTGGGATTTTCCTCGAGGTTGAATTCCTGGATCGCGTCGATGGGCAGGATGGTGGCCGCATCGGTAAAGGGGCTCGGCATATTGGCCACCGGACGGGCATCGTAGAAATTAGCATTGAAAACACCGTCCAGCATCCAAACAGTTTCATCGGGCCGAACGTTGTTGGTGCTCTGGGTCCACGGTGAGCCGCCCGCCTGGATCATCACACCCGGGCGCAGAGCCAGCAGGCTCTGGTAATTGCGGCCATTCAAGGGCATGTCGTTGATTTCCGCGTTGCTGACCGTGCCGCCCAGTGTGGCGCTAGTAGTATCCACCAGCGGGAGCGATTCCGTGATCGTCACGGATTGACTTTGCTCGCCGGTTTGCGGGGTCAAGTCAACTCGAACCTCCTGGCCGACCTCCAGCAAAACGTTCTGACGAGCCAGCGTCTTGAACCCTTTCGCTTCCACACGGACGGTATACGTGCCGGGAGTCAACGTGGGAGCGTTATACTCTCCCGCGGCATCCGTGGTTAGGGTTCGCGCGAGGCCTCTCTCGGTGTCTATGATAAACACCATGGCCCCTGGTATGGTCGCACCGGATTGGTCGGTAACGGTTCCGAGAATTCGGCCGAAATTGGCCTGAGCGAACAATGCGAGTGAGAGCAGCAACACACCCACGATCGAAACGAGAACGGGTCGAATTGTTCTAGGGCCCGCAGTGTTCAACGAATCGGATTTCATCAAAGTCCCCTTTTACAAACAGAAATTTTACGACGCCTAGGGGAAGGCCTCCAGGTTGGGGACAGTCTACCCGCTGCCACCGCAGGCTAGAAAATCACCAATACGATTCCACCCAGTGCTGAAGAAACCCCACACCCTCAAGAACACCCACCTAACCCGAGGCGAGCGCTAAAGCATCGCGAGCAAGCATATTCCTTTCTACTCCGAAAGTCAACGGGGAGTCTTGTCTCATGCAAGATGAGCCTGAAGCCGGAACTTGTTTCTCACACAAGATGAGCCTGAAGGGGAGATTCC
>Ga0209415_10005741_pt1 | contig 22236 bp, 15 predicted proteins | sample PeaSoiSIISIP2007_FD_187696 | JGI IMG/M metagenome (GOLD analysis project Ga0209415, IMG submission 187696) | Peat soil microbial communities from Weissenstadt, Germany - SII-SIP-2007 (SPAdes) (version 2) | ecosystem: Environmental > Terrestrial > Soil > Wetlands > Peat | place: Germany... | reverse complement strand
CATCGTGGCGGCGAACTTCAACCAGAGCATCAGCGGCTGGGACCAGGGCGATTTCAACTACGACGGCTTGGTGAATACGGCCGATTTCAACGACCTGTCAGCCAACTTCAACCAGGGCGTCAATATTGCCGCCGTTGCCGCCTCCGCCCCAGCCGCCGCGCCGCTAGTTGTTCCGGCAACTCCGACGGTCGCAAAAGTCACGACTACATCGGCCGCCGCGGCGCCAAGAGCAGCACCGAGGTCCAAGCCAGTCGGCGTTTCCAAGGCGCTGAGCAGTGATACGACGAACAGGACCCCGAAGGCTTCCGCCGCGACGACTTACGGGGCCAGCGTCGTGACGATTCCGACCGCTGGATCGACGGCGACCCCGCAGGATACCAACAATAAGGACGCGAAGCTTCTCGCGGATCGATAACGGATTGCCCATGCCGACGTTCGCCAATGTTCCGGAGCCAGCGAGCGCGGCGATGATGGTAACGGCCGGATTGGGCGTTCTCCGCCGCCGGCGACAGAGGAATTGAACGCTCGCGGCGGCTGGACACGGTGTCCGCGCCGTGAAGATTCAATCATGTGGTTGGTGACACGGATGCCCCTGCGTGATGTCGGAGGAGGAACGTTCCAATTCTTCCTAGCGATGCTGCATCGCCGCGTCAGCCAACTGGAGGAGTCGATCACCTAGAGAGCGGCGTTGCCGATGGAAGGGCCGCGGAATCGTCTGGCTGCAATCCTGGGACGCTTACCGGCGTTCCCCGCACTTGCCCCTGCCTCCGACCTGTTGTCGCCGGCAATTCGCCGCAGAAGGCGAACCGGCAATAGTCCTAGCCACCCTATCGCGCGCGTTCCTATCGCGAATCCGGACACGGTGTCCGCAGTCGCGGCTGATCTCAATAATGGAAATGGCGTCACTCGTGTCATCGGTCCGCGACGCACGTTAGGCTCTATTGCACTCTATTTGTGCCAAACGGCGCCGGTATTCCCGGTACAGCAAGGACGGCGCGGGCAGAAGCAGCTCGCCTAGATATAGTGCTTGAATGGCAATGGGGGCGTACCTTTCATCGGGCCGGCCGTAAGGATTTCGCCCACTGCATTGGCGAATTTTCGCGTCACTGGAAGGCCATCGGCGTAGATGCAGGCGTTGTAATTCAGCTTTGTCAATGCCAACCCGTCGGCCAGAACGGTCTGAATGTCAGCCTCGCCATGGGAGATATTGATGTACAGCGGATTGGAGAGTCGGCCGATACGAATTCCGGCGAATTGACATTTGCGGGGCGCGTATATATTTATTGCGATGATCGCCTTTCCTCGCAGCAGCTTGCCGATCTGGAAAATGTTTTCAAAAGCAACAAAATAGCGGTGTCGTTCAGGGGAGGAGATTATTTGGTTCTTCATTGGAATGAAAAGCGGCCAAAATCCCCGACCACTGCGCCGAGTTAGTCGATCAGCGCCACCAATTCTTCGATTTCCCAAATGTGATTGGTCAGACTGGCCGCAGCCCTTTGTAGGTACTGTGACTCGCTCAGGTACTTCCGAATTAGCCCGAAACGGGAACGTTCCCTTTGCGGCATCAACAACGCGCCAGCATTGCAGCCATGCGGATTGCGGGCAAGCCAGCGAAACACTAAAACGGTCAATGACCGCCTTGGCATCCCGGTCGTGACTGTAACCCTAGTAAACACATTGAAACAGTATGCGACACTTTACAAATCGCTCGATAGTGCATAAAATGCCTGAAAATCCAGCGGATTCAATGCTTTTTGGTAGTGGCGAAAAGTGGCTTCCCAAGCTGAATGTCGGGAGTTCGAACCTCCTCGCCCGCTTTGGAAATTAAGTTCGGCTGAACGCTTGAATTAAGTTTACCTGCCAGCGTTGGGCAGCGCAGCCTCGAAGCCTTGGAAAGGTGGTGGAACTACCACTTTTCGGGCAACCGGAGCTGCGCCATGCCCTTATGCAAAAGAATTCCCTCGTATTGCCTTCATAGGCCTTGGGGTCAGGCCTGCGTCATCATCGATGGCAAACACGTTTATCTGGGCATCTACGGGTCGGCACAAAGCCGCGAACAGTACGCCCGGCTGATCGCCGAGCGTTTCAAGCCGGGTGGCGCCGCACCCGTGGCCCCATCTCCTCAACACGGATTCGCGCACGTGGGTGCTCCGAAGAAGAATTACGCAATCGCGGAAGATCGGGAATTGAAAGGCGAGCGCGCCAGAGAGGTGCTGCCGGCGAGGGCGCACGAATACGCGGAAACTCCCGGGACTGGTCAGAACGAACAGTGCTTTGGCTAACACGAGAATAGGAGGATATGTTGGGCACGTGGGAAAATTGCCGTTCACGTTTCTGATATTGCTGGCCGGCTGCGTGTCGCAACACGCTGGAATGGCGGCGCCGGCGACCGCATCGACGAAAATTGATCGATTTGCGGGTGAATATCGGTTCCTGTCGAATTTTTATCCCGCGACCGTGGTATACCAGGGGCTCACCTATCCCGATTCGGAGCACGCCTATCAGTCGGCCAAAACACTGAACATGGACGAGCGGCGGCGGATCGCGGCGCTCCCGAGCCCCGCGGAGGCGAAACGGGCCGGCGAGGCGCTGAAGTACCGGGACGATTGGCCGCAAGTCAAATATCAGGTGATGCTGGATTGTGTGCGCGACAAGTTCACGAGAAATCCGGACCTGCGCGCCAAGCTGCTGGCGACAGGCAATGCATATCTTGAAGAGGGGAACACCTGGGGCGATCGGGTCTGGGGTGTCTATGCGGGGCAGGGAACAAATTGGCTGGGGAAGATTCTCATGCAGGTGCGAACGGAACTACGGAATTAGTATTTGATAGGCGGGTCAAAAACCACTCCAGCCGCCTGCCTGCGGCCTTTCCATGCGCAGGTGGTAGAATGGACACAATGAAAATGGACTGGTTGACCTTCTGGCGGACGAGCTTCGTTATCTGGCTCGCGTTGTTCCTATATTTTGCCATGGGGCAGACGCTCCACCGTTCCTATCCGCATCCAGTTGCGGTATTGCTTCCGCCATTGTTTTTTGCGATTCTTTCGGCCTTTCAAATCCGTCGGATCAAAAATCAGAACAATTCAGATTAGCTAAAACCACGTTGCATCTCGGCCATCCGCGGAATTCTTACCGCTCCGCCATCCGCTCCCAAAGCCCACGGGCGACCTCCACTGCCTTAGCCCTTACCGCCAATTCATCACACAGAACGCAAACCCTCTCACGGATCGCCCATTGGCCGCCGACCATCACATGCCGCACATCGCGCGCGCCCAGAGCAAAGATAAAATGTCCGGGCAAATTATCACCCGCCAACGGAGTGAACGGCACGTAGTCGGTGATAACCACATCGGCCGCGGCGCCGGGAATCAACTTGCCCAGCGTCACTCCCAGGGATGCCGAGGCCCGCCGTGCCGACGCGGCCAGCATGGCGATCACATCCGCAGGCGAAATACCGGCGCCGCCGTCGCGGCTCTTGAACCAAGCGTGCCTGGCCTCGCTGAACATATCTCCGCCGATCCCATCGCTGCCGAGCATGACCGGCCCCCGAAACCGACCGATCGGGGCGTACCCCACCGCGTTGTTCATGTTCGATCGCGGATTGTGGGCCATCGTCACGCCCGCCCCATTGACGCGCGCAATCGCCTCGACGCTCAGATGCGTGCCATGCGCGAAGACCGAACCGCCCTTCACAAGCCCGTGACGTTCCAGCCGGTCGATCAACCCCATGCCATGCACGCGCCGGCACGCCTCCTCGTCGCACGGATCTTCGGCCACATGGATATGTACGCCGCTGTCAAAACGCTCCGCCAATCGAGCCAGTTCATCCAATGCGTCGTCGTCCAGCGTGAACGATGCGTGTCCCCCGGCCAAGGCCGCGAATCGGCCATCAGTTCGGCCGGCGCATTTGCGTAGATAACGATCGTTTTCCGCAATGCCCGCGTCGCGGCCGGCGCGACCGTGACGATCGGTCGTCTCGTAGCACAACACCCCCCGCGCGCCGGCGCTCGCCAGACCCGCCTCAATTCGGTCCAGTGACCCGGCGATGGAATTCGGCGAAGCGTGATGATCGATCAGCGTCGTAGTACCGCAGTGCAGCGCATCCAGCGAGCCGATCCGGGCCGAAACCTCATTGGCCTGGCCATCCAGCGCTCGGTCCAGGCGCCACCAGACCAATTGCAGAATCTCCAGAAAATTCCGGGGCATTCGCGCCGGCGCCGGCATTCCGACGGCCAGCGCGGAATAGAGATGCGTATGCCCATTTACCAGGCCCGGCAGCACCACCGCGCCGGCGCAATCGACAATCTCATCTCCCGCGTTGACCGTCACGTTGACCCGACCGGAGATCCGCCCCGACTCGATCCGCAGATCGCCCCTCGCCACACCGATCGGGTCGAGGTCCGCCAGGAGCGCATTTCGCAGAACAATCGCCATCAATTCTCTCCCACAATTCCTAGCACCGCGTCAATCGACGGATCAATGTCATGAGGCCCGCCGACAGCCCGGATCGCCCCCTGGATGTCCTTCAATCCGTTGCCGGTGATCATGGCCAGCACGTCGGATTTGTCATTCAAAACTCCGTCCTGAAGCGCCCTCATAATCCCCGCAACCGCGGTCGCGCCGGCTGGCTCCGCAAAGACCCCGCTCAGGCGCGCCGTCAGCCGCACCGCTTCCATGATCTGCTCGTCTGTGGCGGTGACGTACATGCCGTTGCTCTGCCGCACCGAATTTATCGCCTTGCGCCAATTCCGCGGCACGGGCACATTGATACTGTCCGCGTAGGTGTCGCCGCTGCCACCCCGATCCAGCCGCCCTTCCACGAATGCCCTGGCGATCGGCGCGCAGCCGGCGGCCTGCACGCCCAGCATCCGCACCGTCCAGCCCGTAACGCCCACCTCCCGCATCTGCGCGATGCCTTTGTGTATGCCGGTTATCGAACAGCCATCGCCGACGCTAACCGACACCCACTGCGGCGGATCATCCGCGCACTGTTCCGCCAATTCCATCCCGCCGGTCTTTTTGCCCTCGACAAGATAGGGGTTGACCGCGGCGTTGCGATTGTACCAGCCGAATCGCCGGCAGGCCTGATTGCATAATTCGTACGCCTGCGAGTACTGCCCGCGCACGCGGAAGACGCGCGCCCCGTACGCCAGCAACTGCGCCATCTTTCCCTCGGGGCAATAGTGCGCCACAAAAATATTGCATGGCAGTCCCGCGACCGCCGCGCTGTACGCCAGGCTGCTTGCCGCATTGCCCGTCGATGCGCAGGCAACCACCTTCGCCCCCTGCTGAATCGCGCGGGCAACCCCCACGGAACTGGGCCGGTCCTTGAACGATCCCGACGGATTACGGCCCTCGTCTTTCAACCGCAATCGCCCCACGCCCAGAACCTTCGCCAGCCGCGGCGCCTCGACGATAGGCGTCCAACCGACCAGTCCATCCACGGGGCAGTGCTTCTCATCCAGCGGCAAAAGCTCGCGATAACGCCAATGAGACCGCGGCCGGCTTTTCAACGTCCCACGGTTCAGCGTCCGCGCAGCGGTTGTGACGTCGAATTGAACGTCCAGAATCCCCTCATCCGGGCCGCAACGTGGGCACGTGTCTTCCTCCCCTTCCTTGTACGCCGCGCCACATTTGACGCAGACGAGTTCTCTAATTAGTGACATGAATGTTAAGATACCCTTGAGCCATGTTTGAAGGAATCGACGAGCGCATACTGAAACGGACGAAACGGCACTGCGCCGAGCGCGGCATCGTCATTCCAACTTTCGGCCAGTTGCGCGACCCGACGAAGATTTCAGCGTCAATTAAGGCACGGTTGGCCAATCTGGGCATGGACGATCTCGATCCGGCCAACCTTTTCCGCATTACCTGGAAGAATGAGCCGAAAGATCGCGGCGGTGGTTTCAACAACGGGAACTGGATCGAGTTCCCGCCCGCCCTGACCGGAGTGCAGGCGCGAATCATCGGATTGGTCGGCAAACATTTCCCAACAGGGGCACACAAGGTTGGCGCCGCCTTCGGCTGTCTGGTGCCCCGATTGGTCGGCGGCACATTTGACCCGACCGTTCAGAAGGCCGTCTGGCCGAGCACCGGGAACTACTGCCGCGGGGGAGCGTTCGATTGCGCCCTCCTGGGCTGCGCCGCCGTGGCCATTCTTCCAGAACGGATGTCACAGGAACGCTTCGATTGGCTCGCCTCTCTCGGGACCGAAGTCATCAAGACCCCCGGCGGCGAGGCCAATGTCAAGGAAATCTACGATAAGTGCTGGGAAATCCGCCGTACACGCCCGGACTGCGTCATCTTCAACCAGTTCGAGGAGTTCGGCAACGCAATCTGGCACTTTCACATCACGGGCGGAGTCATCGACGAGATCTTCAATCGCATCAAGGGCCCGCGCGATCGTCTCGCTGGGTATGTTTCCGCAACCGGCAGCGCCGGCACTATCGCCGCCGGCGACTTTCTCCGCACGCGTCATCCCGCCGTAAGAGTGGTCGTCGCCGAGGCGCAACAGTGTCCCACCCTCTTTAACTGCGGTTTCGGGGACCATCGGATTGAAGGCATCGGCGACAAGCACGTACCCTGGATCCACAACGTCCGCAACACCGATATGATCGCGGCCATCGACGATGAACAATGCCTCTCGCTCATGCGATTGTTCAATGAGGACGCCGGGAAGAAGATGCTGGAACGCCAGGGCGTCGGACCCGACCTGATCGCCGCCCTGCCCCTTGTCGGCATCTCCGGCATCTGCAATCTTGTCGCCGCCATCAAGACCGTACGCTATTACGAGATGAACGCAAACGACGCGATTTTCCTGCCGTTGACCGACTCCATGGGGCTGTACCAGTCGCGCATCGGCGAGCTGCGCCGGCATCTCGGCGACTACACGGACTTGCTTGCCGGCCGCCACTTCGCCCGCTATCTGGAAGGCGTCAACGTCGACCACCTGCGCGAGTTGGGTTACTACGGGCGCAAGCAACTCCACAATTTCAAGTATTTCACCTGGGTCGAACAGCAAGGGCGCTCCGCCGAGGAGCTGCGCCGATTATGGGATCCAGATTTTTGGGCCGAAACCTTTGGCCAAGTCGAGCAATGGGACAAAATGATCTCGGAATTCAACGGGAATTTGAAATGAATACGCCTTCAGTGGCCGGGTTGGCGGAACAAATCGACGGCCTGAAAACCAATCTTCATCAAGGCGATTTCCTGCTCACGTGGGATCGCACGCAGGACGAATTGAAAGCGGTCCTGCTTGCCGCGCAGGCGCTCGAGGAACTTTACAAGGCCAACCTCGATTGCCGCGTGTTTAGCGGCGGCATTGCCGTCTCCAATTTCCGCGATCAATCCACGCGGACGCGGTTTTCCTTCGCCAGCGCTTCGTCGCTGCTGGGGCTGTCGCTCCAGGAACTGGATGAGGGCAAGAGCCAGATCGCCCACGGCGAAACCGTGCGCGAGACCGCCAACATGATCTCTTTCGCCGCCGAGGTCATCGGCATCCGCGACGATATTTTCCTCGGCATGGGAAACAAGTACATGCGCGAAGTCGCCGCCTCGGTCGAAGACGGCTTTCGTCAGGGCGTTCTCGGTCAGCGGCCGGCGGTCATTAATCTTCAGTGCGACCTGGACCATCCCACCCAGGCGATAGCCGATCTCATGCACCTCCGTGAGACCTTCGGCTCCCTGGAAAATCTCAAGGGCAAAAAACTCGCCATGACGTGGGCCTATTCGCCAAGTTACGGCAAGCCGTTGTCCGTGCCCCAGGCAATCATCACCCTGATGACCCGTTTCGGCATGAACGTGACGCTCGCCCATCCGCCGGGATACGATCTGGTGCCGGACACGCTCGACATCGCCCGCAAATACGCCCCAGAATCCGGCGGCTCATTCACCCACTGTCACAGCATGGAAGAGGCCTTCCGCGACGCCGACGTCGTCTATCCCAAGAGTTGGGCGCCGTTCAACGTGATGGAGGAACGCACCCGCATTTTGCGTAGCGGCGGCGCCGATCAACTCAAGGAGTTGGAGAAGACCGCCTTGGCCAACAACGCCCGTTTCAAGAGCTGGGAATGCACCGACAAACTGCTGGGGCTCACCAAAAATCGCAAGGCGCATTACATGCACTGCCTGCCGGCCGACATCACCGGCGTCAGTTGCAAAGAGGGCGAAGTCGCCGCTGATGTTTTCGATCGCTATCGCCTGGCCACGTTTCGCCAGGCCTCGCACAAGCCGTTTGTCATCGCCGCGATGATTTTACTGACCCGCTTCGAGCAGGGTGGAAAGGTGCTCAAGCGGATCGTCCAGCGCAACCGTCCGCGCCGCGGGGCATGACCCTAGCTCCGCCTCGTCCGCAATCCGCAATACGTCCCCGCAAACGCCGCGTACATGGCCGCAGACCGCACCAGGTGTTCGACCGGCACGCTGTCGTTGACGGTGTGCGCAACTTCTTCCGCCGCCGGACCGAACCCCACGCAAGGGATGCCGAACATCCCCGCGATCGACACGCCGTTGGTGCTGAACGTCCAGCGATCCACCGGCGGCGCCTTGCCGAACAGCGCCTTGTGAGCCGCCACCGCCGCCCGCACCTGCGGCGCGTCCGCGCTTTCGCACCAGGATGGGAAATATTTGTCCGTCGGATAGATCAGGCCGGTGTACGCCTTTTCGGCGTATTTCAACAGCTCGACTTTGGCCTCGGCGCCAGCCCGCCGGACCGCGTCGCGCACCTCCGCCAGCGCCTTCTGGGCCGTCTCGCCAACCGTTAGCCGGCGGTCGATCTGAATGAATGCCGCCCCCGGCACGGCGCAGCGGCTGGGCGTCTGGCAGTCCACATACGACACCGTCGCCGTTCCGTTCCCCAAAAACTTGTCCTTCTTCAATCGTTTGTGCAACTTTTCTATTTCCCCAATGATCCGGGCGATTTTGTAAACCGCGTTATCCCCTCTTTCGGGCATCGAGCCGTGGCAACTGCGGCCTAGTGCCGTAACGCCGATCTCCATCCGCCCGCGCTGGCCGCGCAAAATTTTGCAGTTCGTCGAATCCGTGACCACCACACATTCCGGTCGAATCTTGTCCTCACGCACGATGTACTGCCAGCACAGTCCGTCGCAGTCCTCCTCCATCACCGTAAACGTCAGCAGCAGCGACCACTCCCCCGTGGCCAGTCCCAGGTCTTTGATGATTCGCGTCGCGTACACCATCGCCGGAACCGCCCCCTTCTGGTCTCCGGCGCCGCGCCCCCAGACGACCCCGTTTTCCAGCTTGCCCTTGAACGGATCGTGCTTCCATTCCGCCCTATTGCCGAGGCCGACCGTGTCGATATGCGCGTCGATCGCAATGAGCCGCGGACCTTTGCCGACCTTCACCAACAGATTCCCCAGGCCGTCAATCCAGATCTTGTCCGCCGCCCCGAGCCTTTTCACTTCCTGTTTGATGCGCTGGATGACCTTCCCTTCCTGCCCGCTGAGCGATTGGATCGCGACCAAGTCGCGAAGGAATTTCACCATCGCGGCCTGGTGCTTCTTCGCCTCTCTGACGATCGCAGCATGATCCATAAATGCCTATCTCTCAAAAATGACGCCGCACATTATCGAGTTGTGCCGCGGCCTCAAGCAACCCGGCGTGCGATTCTGGTTCCCGTCTTCCCCTGCAGCGCTTCGGCCATACGCTCGCAGGACGTAATCAATACATCGCACGCCGACTTCCGTGAACCCCGTACAAAATCGACCGCCGCCCGTACCTTTGGCCCCATGGAGCCGGCCGGAAACTGACCTTGGGCCAGCAGGGCCTCCGCCTCGTCCGGCGTCATTGCGTCGATCGGTTCAGCGGTCGCTTTGCCGAAATTGCGCTGCGCCCGGTCCACGCCGGTCAGGATCACCAGTCGATCCGCCTCCAGCGCCGACGCCAGAAGCCCGCTGGTGTAGTCCTTGTCTATCACTGCCTCCACGCCGCGATAATGTCCCGCCGCGTCGCGCACGACCGGAATTCCCCCACCGCCCGCCGCGACTACAATCTCGCCGCCTGCAACCAGCTTCTTCAGCAGCGAAAGCTCGACAATCTCCCGGGGACGGGGCGAGGGAACCACCCTTCGCCATCCGCGCGGCGGTTCCTCCTTCACGATCCACCCGTTGTTGCGCGCATACTCCCGCGCCAGTTCCCGGGACAGGAACGGCCCGACCGGCTTGGTCGGATCGGACAGCGCCGGATCGTCCGCGTCCACGCGCACCGTCGTGATGATCGTCGTGCAAATCCGCGGCATCCCCCGCTCGGCCAGTTCGTTCATCAGGCACTGCCCGATCATGTAACCCATGCCCGCCTCGGTGTCGGCCACCGCGATGTCCAGCGGCAGGCGATAGACGTTGTGCCGCGCCGCCATTTCGACTCGAAGCATCACATTGCCCACCTGCGGGCCGTTGCCGTGCGTAATTACCAGTTGGTGGCCCTGAACAATCAAATCAGCCAGCGGCCGGGCGGCCCGCCGCGTCGCCGCGAATTGCTCGTCGATGTTCCCCGTGTGGTCCGGAGGACTCACCGCATTCCCGCCCAGCGCCACAACCATCAGCATCGCACGCCTCACGGCTTTTTCACCCGGGCGCGCAGCGCCTGCGCGGCGGGAGAATCCTTCATCGGCAGGGTTGTCCGGTGAATGCCATCAAACGCCGCCAGTGCCCCCGCCACCGCGGGCGCGGTTGGAACCAGCCCAATCTCCCCGACGCCCCGCATGCCGTACGCCGTTTCCGGGTCGGGTTCCTCCACCAGAATGCACTGCACTTCCGGCATCTGATGCGCCCGCAGCACGCCGACCGATTTGATTGTGTCCGACACCACCTGTCCGCCCTCGACCACGAATTCCTCCGTCAGCGCATACCCCAGCCCCATGTGGATCGATCCTTCCAATTGCCCCTGAAGCAGTTTGGGATTCATTACTTTCCCCACGTCATGCGCCGCGATCACTTTGGCGATGCGGCCTTCATCGTCGAGAATCACCACCTGCGTCGCAAAACCGTACGTCAGGTGCGTCTTGGGTTCATCAACGTCCGCGCCCAGCTTGTGCGTGTCGGCGCAAATCCATTCGCCGTAGTACGTCCTGCCGCTCAATGCCGCCAGCGTCGCTCCGCGGTCCAGTTCCGCCTTCAGCTTGCGCGCCGCTTCCAAGACGGCCCGGCAACCGAGCACCGTTCCGCGGCTGCCGGTCGTCTGCCCGCAATCCAGGTCCACCGAGGTATCGGTGGTCACCGTAAACGTGCCCGGAGGCAAGCCTGTCTCTTCGACGGCCGTCTGAATCAGCGTGGTGAAATACCCCTGCCCCATCTCCGTGTACCCGGTGCGAATGGTGATCGTGCCGTTGCTTTCGACGCGCAATTGCGCTTTGCCCGGATCGGGCATCCCGTTGCCGATGCCCACGTTCTTGATCCCGCACGCGATCCCGGCGAATTTTGCCGACCGATACGCCTCTTTCACCGCCAGCAACGTCTTTTTTATCCCGAACGGCTTGCTCATGATCTGCCCCGTGGCAAATCGGTCGCCCCGCTCCATCACGTTGCGCCAGCGAATTTCCCATCCGTCGATGCCGACTTTTTTGGCAAGACGGTCCAGCATCCCTTCAATCGCGAACGCCGCCTGATTCGCCCCGAAGCCGCGCATCGCGCCGCACGGAGGATTATTCGTGTAAACCGCCAGCGACTCGACATCGATCGCCGGTACGCGGTAAGGCCCGCAGGAATGTCCCGCCGCCCGCTCCAGCACTTTGGCGCCGACCGACGCGTAAGCCCCCTTGTCGCCAATCAACCGGGCCCAAACCGCCGTTACATGGCCCTCGGCGTCGCAGCCCACCTTCAGATGCATCCTGATCGCGTGACGCTTGGGATGCAGCCGGAAACTCTCCTCGCGGGTCAAGGTGCATTTCACCGGCCGCCCGCACAGCGCCGCTGCCAGCGCCGTCTGGCCCTGAATGCTCATGTCTTCCTTGCCGCCGAACGCCCCCCCGTTCTGTACCAGATCCACCTGCACCCGATCCCGACGCCAGCCCAGCATCGCCGCGATCTGACGCTGATCGTCGAAGATCCCCTGCCCCTGGCTCAGCACCTTCAGCTTCCGCTCGCCCCCCCCGTTTCCATCGCCGGTTCCACCTCCAGGTATCGGTACGGCTATGCATGCCTCCGGCTCCAGGAACATATGCTCGATCCGCTGGGTCTGGAAAGTCTCCTCGGCCACGAACGCCGAATTGGACAACGCATTCTGAACTTCACCGCGCCGGATCACGGATTTGGAAAGCAGATTCCCCCCAGGGTGAATTTTGCCCGCGTCCGGCTTGAGCGCATCCTCCACCGTCACAATCGGCGTCCGCACCTCGTAATGGACAATAATCTTCTCCGCCGCTTGTCGCGCCAGCAGCTGGTCTCTGGCGACCACCACGGCCAGCACATCCCCAACGCAGCGCGTCTCCTCGCCGACGGCGACGAGCACCGGCCAATCCTTGACGATCAGCCCGACGTATCGGTCGCCCGGCACGTCCGCCGCCGTGATGACACGCTCAACGCCGTCGATCGCCAGCGCGGCTTCGGCATTAATCCCCACAACCAATGCCCGCGGGTGATCACTGAACTTCATCGCCGCATACAGAGAGCCGGAAATCGTAATGTCGTCGATGTACTTGTAATCGCCCAGCGCAAGATCGGCGCCGCGATATTTCGCAAGCGACGTGCCCACCCGCCCGCTGGCGTCCGACGAGCGTGGTTTTTCGCCCCGCCGCACACGCGCCAACTCCTCGATCGCGTCCACAATCTTGACGTATCCCGTGCACCGGCACAGATGCGCCCTCAGTTCGAACGCAATATCGGCTCGCGACGGATGCGGATTCCGCTCCACCAGCGAATGGCCGCGCATCGCCATGCCCGGCGTGCAAAATCCGCATTGCACGGCGCCGCAGTTGACAAAACTGCTGCCGATCTGCTCCCTATGCTCCGGCGACAATCCCTCCAGAGTCACCACCTTCTTGCCCGCCACCTGAGACGGCGTCATGGTGCACGACAAGCGCGGTTGGCCGTCCACCAGCATCGTGCAACACCCGCACGACGCCTGCGGTTCGCATCCGTTCTTAAGCGATATGCAGCCGAAATCCTCGCGCAGCACCGCCAACAACGACCGCCCGCGCGCATTCGTCTCAACGGTCTTTTCGTTCAGATTGAATTTGATCTTTGCGGACGGGACGGGTTCAACGGTCGAAAAACCGTCTCGAATGGCCATAAATCACCAATGAAATCATAATCGCCCGGCACAGTCTGGACAATTACCCCGCGTTTTCCCATATAATGCCGCGCCCGCGAGAAACCACTGGGCGAAAAAAAGGATTGGATGACATGGCCGAGTTGATTCCCGCGCCATTCGAGGACTTGGTTGCGCAGCTCTACGCCGAGCCGGCTGCACAGGATTCGCTCTTCGGCCTTCCCCGCAAGAATTGGCATCTCCCCAAAGCGGGCGAGCTTGATCTGTCCGTCCCGTTTCACGGCCAGCGCGCCGGCAACCCCAGCGGGCCCGCCGCGGGACCACACACGCAGATGGCACAGAATCTCCTGCTCTGCTATGCCGCCGGCGGCCGCGTCCTGGAACTCAAGACAGTCCAGGTCAACGACCGCCTGGTCATCGGCCGGCCCTGCATCGACGCCAACAACGTCTGCTACAACATCGAGTGGTCCCAGGAACTGCTCGTCGAACAATCCCTCCGGGAATATGTCGCCGGCTCCATGCTCATCGAAATGTTCCGCCACGGCCACAACCTCCATGGCGACGGGACCCAGGTGATCTACGACATGAGCATCGGTTACGATCTGGCGGGCATTCGCGGCGAAAAAGTCCGGCGCTTTATCGACTCCATGCGCGATGCTTCCAAAATCGTGGACGATTTGCGCTCGCGAATTCCCCGGCGATTCACCGCGGCGCTCCAACTCGATTATCCCACCTCCCTGTCTCAGAGCGTCACCCTCTCCACGTTTCACGGCTGCCCCGCCAACGAGATCGAACGCATCTGCGAATTCTTCGTCGCCGAAAAGGATCTGGACGTGATCGTCAAGATGAATCCGCCAATGCTCGGGCCCGAGCGATTGGATCATCTTCTGTATGACGTGCTCGGCTATACCGAGCTGAAGGTTCCACCTCATGCTTTCACTTCCGGCCTGCAGTTCGGCGAGGCCGTGCAACTCGTCGATCGTCTGTCACGCCTGGCGCAATCACGCGGCCGTCACTTCGGCTGCAAATTCTCCAATACACTGGAAGTCGTCAACCATCGCCAGTTCTTTCCTTCGGGCAACGCCGTTCAATACCTCTCGGGCCAACCCCTGCACGTCATCACCATGACTCTGGCCGACCTTTTCCGCCGGGCCGTCGGCCCGCGCGTCCCTTTCAGCTTCAGCGCCGGGATCGATCGCCACAACTTCCCGCTCGCCGTCGCCTGCGGATTTGTGCCCGTGACCGTCTGCACCGACCTTCTGCGGCCCGGCGGCTACGGCCGTCTGTCCGGCCATCTCCGATCTCTCGGCATCGCCATGAATGCCGTCGGCGCCGACAACGTCAACGATTACATCCAGGCCTTTTCCGGCGAGAAACCCGCAGGCGCCGCCGGCAGAAACACCGAGATCGTGGCCCAAAGGGCGCGCGACGATCCGCGGTATCGCGCCCCGCAAAATCGCAAAGTGCCCCTGCGCGTCGACTCCCATCTGAGCACCTTCGACTGCCTCACCTGCGACAAGTGCATCCCCGTCTGCCCCAACGCCGCCAACTTCATCTATCCCACGCCCAAAACCGCCTTCGACTGCCAGGACTTTCTCATCGACCCCTCGGGCCAAACCGAGCTTGTCCCCGGCCGGCGCTTTGAGATCACGCGCCCGACGCAGATTGCCAACTACGCCGACTTCTGCAATGAATGCGGCAACTGCGACACCTTCTGCCCGGAGTACGGCGGTCCGTACATCAAAAAGCCCGCCTTTTACGCCTCCATGGAATCCTTCCATCGCGCCGTGCCGCGCGATGGTTTCGTCGTGCTGGTGCGCGACCCCCACCCCACCATGCTTGGCCGCATACAGCGGACCGAATACTCCCTCGCTCACCATCCCTCGCAAAATATTTACGTGTTCCGCGATCCGGCCGTCGAGTTGACGCTCGCGGCCGCCAATCACGCGCTGATCTCCGCGCGCATTTTGCAACCCCTGACGTCGCCGCATCGCGTGGACACGTGGATTTACCACGCCTTTCGCCATCTGCTGCACGGCGTGCTCGACACGCGCCGGATCAACCAGATCAACGCCGCCTTCGCATCACGGTAGATTCCCGCGGCGTATCACCTTCCATTGCATGGCATTCGCATCACGATCCGATGTGGCGATTGGGCGACGCATCCGGCGGTTGAGCGGGCTTGGTCTTTTGCAGCCAGCGGTCCAGCTTGTCGGAGGGGACTTTCATGGGATGGGCTGGAAGATTCCCGCGGCCGCGACGAACGGCGATCAATTCAGCGGCGATACTGACGGCGATTTCCGCGGGCGTCACGGCTGCGATCTCCAGACCTATCGGGGCGTGGACGCTTGCCAGCCGTTCGCTAGGCACACCCTGCTGCCGCAATTCTGTAAAAATTCTGTGTATTTTACGCTTCGAGCCGATGAGCCCCACGTAAGCCGCGGGTGAATTGATCAACGCGGCCAGCGCCTGCGCATCATGGCGATGTCCCCGAGTAACGATCACGACGTAGGTCCATGGGTTGACGTCGTAGCTTGACAATTCAGTCTCGATCTCCCCGAGGATACACCGGGCGCCCGGGAAATTCGAAGGCGTGAGGCAATCGGCCCGATCGTCTACCACCACGACATTGAAATCAATTTGCCGTGCAACCAATGCCAGGGCGCGGCCTACATGTCCGGCGCCCGCGATGAGCAACGTCGGCATCGGCAGGATCTCGATGTCAAAGCTGGCGGGGTTAAGGCACTCGTCCGCGACGTCTATCCGGAGCGATGCCGGATGATTGGCCGCAAGATCGACCAGGACGCGCTGGATGGGGACCACGGACTGGCCGGAGGAGAATACCTGAATGGCAACATCCATGGTGCCGCCGCAGACCAGGCCGTCGTCCCATCCAAAATCCTGATCGAGGCGAAAACTGAGCAGTTGGTTCTGGTTGGCGCTCATGAGCCTTTGAGCGCGGACACGGACTTCGGCTTCGACGCAGCCGCCTCCAAGGGTCCCAATGGAGTTGCCGTCGCGCAGGACCAGCATGGCGGCGCCCCTATCCTGGGGCGCGCTCCCCCTGGTGCGAACCACGGTACAGAGGGCGACCACCTCACCGAGTTCGGTCCGACGCACGACTTGAGACAAGAGGTCGATCACAACAAAAGGCCGACGAGATGAATAGCGCGATTCCCCAAAGTATAGCAGGCCGAAACGCAAAAATCGCCTAGGATTGTGGCCGAAATCCATCAAAAAGGGGGTTTCCAACAGGCGGATGACCGGGTATACTGAAGCTCGACCTACTGAGCACAACTCCCGGCTGGGCTATGGACGACATTTCGAGATTACTGGCAGCCGCGCGCGGCGATGCCCCGTCTGACGTATTGATCACGGGTGGACGAGTTATCAACGTATTCAACGGCGACATTGAATCGGTGGATATCGCTATCTTTGGCGGCCGGATCGTGGGAATCGGGAGCGGGTATCAGGCGAAGCAAATCGTGGATGTGAAGGGATCGTTCATCGCTCCCGGGTTCATTGATGCGCATGTCCATATCGAAAGCAGCTTATGCACACCCACGCAGTTTGCGGCGGCGGTCGTCCCGCGCGGCGTAACGACGGTGGTGGCTGATCCGCACGAGATCGCCAACGTTGCAGGCACTGAGGGAATCCGATTTATGGCGAGAAACGCGACGGGTCTTCCGTTGAATCTCGTGCTGATGGCGCCGAGTTGCGTACCGGCGACACCCCTGTCGAGCGGTGGCGGCGCAATCGAGGCGGACGATCTGCGTGAACTGCTTAAGCAGGGCATCGCTCACGGACTGGCCGAAGTGATGAACTATGCGGCGGTCACGGGCGGCGATGCCGCGATGCTCGCCAAAATCGCAACGATGGCAGGTAGACCCGTCGATGGGCATTGTCCTTCGCTCACGGGCATGTCGCTGAATGCCTACGTGGCGGCGGGAGTGGGAAGCGATCATGAAGCCACGACGGTGCAAGAGGCCAAAGAGAAGCTGGCGCGCGGTCTGTACCTGTTGGTGCGGGAGGCGACAAACGCCCGTAATCTGGCAACGCTGCTGCCGGTGATTACGCCAGCCAACAGCCGGAGGATTTGTTTTTGCACGGATGACCGGACGAGTTGCGATTTGCTGGACGTGGGCTCAATCGACGAGATGGTGCGCCGTGCCATTGCCGGTGGAATCGATCCGGTGGATGCGATTCGGATGGCCACTTTAAACCCGGCGGAGTGGTTTGGGCTGCGCGACGTCGGCGCGATTGGGCCGGGGCGCAGGGGAGATCTGCTGGTGTTCGACGATTTGCGACGGCCGCAGGCGAGAGCGGTCTTCAGTAACGGCGTTCTGACCGCGCGCGACGGGGTCCTGCTACAGCAGATGAATCGCCCCACGCCCACCGAATCCGTTCCGCTCGGCAAATGCGACGTTGCGTGGGACAGCGTGCGATTTGCCGTGCCGGCGAAGTCGGATCGAATTCGGGTGATCGGTTCACACCAGGATCAGTTGACCACGGACCATCGCGTGCTCGGTAATAAAATCGTCGGGAACCGGGCGGTCGCGGACGTGTCTCGCGATTTGCTTAAGATGGCGGTCATCGAGCGTCACCGGCGCTCGGGCAGCATCGGGGTTGGGTTCATTCAGGGATTTGGCATGAAGCGGGGCGCCATCGCGGGCACGGTGGCACATGACCATCACAACCTGGTGACGATCGGCTCGGATGATGATTCGATGCTCGCGGCCGCGCACGCGGCGGCCGCGGACGGAGGCGGTCTTGCGGTCGCGGTCGGTGAGAACGTCGTTGCGCGCTTGCCCCTCCCGATCGGAGGACTGATGAGCGATGAACCCATCGCTGAAGTTGCCGCCAGTTACAGGCGGCTGATTGGTGCGGCCAGGGAATTGGGTTCGGTCCTGAACGATCCGTTCATGGCGATGAGCTTCATGGCGCTGGAAGTGATTCCGTCGCTGAAGCTGACAGACCATGGTTTGATCGACGTGGAAAAGTTTCAGATCGTCGACCTGTTTTTGTGAGCGCATCTATGCGAACACCCGGGCAACTCGTTCACAGCCGTACCCGCGTCAGGCGCGGGATTGAGATGTTCAAAAGCATTCATGGCCAGGAATCGAAGGTGGAAGCGAGCCGATGATTGAGCAGATTGTACGAGGACCGCTTGTGGCGCCATTGGAAGATGGCACCGTCGCGTGTCACCCGGACGGGTCGGTGGCATTCGATGAACGAGGGAGTCTTCTGTTTGCCGGAAATTGGGAGACTCTCCGGAGTCAGTTACCCGCGGATTCGCCGCCGACGCGAATCAGCGACGGCGTGATCCTCCCCCCGCTACTCGATCTGCACACGCATATCCCGCAGCATCCGATTCGCGGATTGTTCGCCGAAGGCGTCAGCGACGATGCTCCCGGCGGCCGGTTGCTCAACGCCCTGAAACGAAATGTTTTTCCGGCGGAGGTGAGATGCAACGCGCCGGATTACGCGCGTGCCGTGATCGAATCCTTTGCGACGGACGTGCTGGCGAACGGAATCGTCGGAGGCGCGGCGTTTATGACGGTGTCGGCCGCCGCCACGGAAATGGCGCTGGAAATTTTGCCGCCAACGTGGAGCGTGGGGCTTGTGCTGATGAACCGGAATTGTCCCCCGGATTTGCGCACGGATGAGATGAATCTCGAGGCGGACGTTGCAAGAATCGCGGGGCGGTTTGGGCGACGGCTGATCGTCACCGACCGGTTTGCCGTGGCAACGAAAACTCCGCTGCGCCGCGCTGGTTGCCAGTTGGCCGCGAGATTCGGCCTGCGGACCCAAACGCATTTGAACGAGCAGATGGCCGAGAAACTTCTCACGGAACGCGAGCTTTATCCCGAGGCGTCCAGCTACACCGATGTCTATCGCCGGGATGGATTGCTCGACCATCAAGCCATCCTGGCTCACTGCATTCACATGAATCCGGATGAATGGCCAATGCTTGTTTCCAGTGGTGCGGCGATCGCGCATTGCCCGACGTCGAATTTGTTGCTGGGATCGGGATTGATGCAATTGGATCGGGTGTTCCAGTACAAGATCCCGTTTGCGATCGCCACCGACATGGCGGCGTCCCCCACCGTTTCGATGCTGGCCGAAATGAAGCGATTCGTCCAGGTGCATTCAGGTGTGTCGGTGCGAGCGACACCGGGCGAAGCGCTCTGGCGCGCGACGCTTGCTCCTGCACGGATTCTGGGGCTCGACCAACACGTTGGCCTGCTTAAGGCTGGCCGGCCCGCTTCGTTCATTGAAGTTGAACCCGCCATGCCGGGGCCGGGACGATCGGTGGACGACATGATTCGCGCGCTGTTGCCCCACGATATCGACAATCCGCGACCGACGGTCGTCCGCCTAACGCTAGGAGGCAAAACGGCATTTGAAAGGAATGGACGTCGTGCGTGACTATCTCCTGATTTATTTGAACGGCAATCCATTGCGGATCGGCGGTGACGATGCCTTTTTGTCGCTGGCGGAGTTTTTACGACGTCGGCGCCGGTTGACCGGAACCAAGATCGTCTGTGCCGAGGGGGATTGCGGAGCGTGCGCCGTCCTGCTCGGCAGGATTTCGGCGGAGGCAAATCGAATCCGATATGCCGCCGTGAATTCGTGTATTCAACTTATGTTTCAACTGGATGCAACGCATGTCATCACGGTGGAGGGCTTAAAGTACGGCGACGAGCTAAACCCGATCCAGAAAGCGATGGTGGCTTGCCATGGAACCCAATGCGGTTTCTGCACGCCGGGGTTCGTCGTGAGCCTTTGCGATTTGATGCAGAAAACCGAGCGGGTGGAAGCGCACGACGTTCGGCGTGCGCTGGTCGGGAATCTGTGCAGGTGTACGGGATACGATTCGATCGTTCGGGCAGCGATGCAGGCCGACCGATCGGCCATGAAATCGCTTGATGAACTTTATCCGCCGGCGAGAATGCTCGCGGAATTCAGGACGGCCGAATCGCAGGAAGTGGGTATTCAGGCCGGTTGCGCGAAGTTCTTTAAACCTTTGTCGATCGAAAGCGCGCTGCGATTCCGCAAGGAGAACCCGAATTGTTTGATCGTGTCGGGCGCCACCGATCTGGCGGTACAGCGTAACAAGGGGACTCTACGCTTCGGCGCAGTCATGCACTGTGCCGCCATTGGCGAGCTACGGGGGATTGAGATTACGGCTGAGGGTCTCTGCATTGGAGCGGGATCGACCCTTTCGGAACTGGAGCGCGTCAGCGCGACGCATAATCCGGAATTGAGCCGCTCATTGGCGTACTTCGGATCGCCGCTAATCAAGAACGCGGCAACATTGGCGGGTAACTTGGTGAACGGGTCGCCGATCGGCGACACCATTCCGGCATTTTACGTTCTGGACGGAGAAGTCGAAATCGCCGGGCAATCTTCCCGACGATGGGTCAAAATCGTGGAGTTTTACATTGGGTATCGGAAGACCGTGCTGAGGAGCGATGAAATCGTGACGCGGATGCGCCTGCCGAGTCCGGCCGCTGGTGAAGTTTTCAAAATTTACAAAGTCTCCAAACGAAAGGATTTGGACATTTCGAGTTTCGGGGCGGCAATCTGGATGAAGGTGTCCGGCGCGAGGGTCGAACAAATTCGCATCGCTTTCGGGGGCGTTGGACCAATGGTAATGCGCTTACCTTGTACCGAGGCGTTTTTGTCGGATAAAATCGGTTCGAGGGAATTGTTCGCCGAGGCGGGGAACGTTGCCTGCGGTGAAGTTAGCCCGATCTCGGATGTGCGCGGAACGGAACGGTATCGGCGAATTCTGGCGAAGAACATTTTGATCAAGTTCTGGCAGGACTTTGAAGGCGGCAACGGTGGGCCGCCGATGCCGCCCGAATCGAAGTGCGATGCTGTGGGAGTCCCTGCATGAAGCACGTTGTTGGAAAGGACATTCCGCACGATTCCGCGGCTGGCCATGTTAGCGGGGAATCGCTGTTTCTTGACGATGTGGCGCCATTGGCAGGTGAGCTTCTGGCGGGAATCGTGCCGTGCCCGGTGGCACATGGGAAGTTGACGCGATTGGACGTGACGCCGGCGCAGCATGTGCCAGGCGTGAAAGCCGTGCTGACGCATCGCGATATTCCAGGGCATAATCAGTTCGGACCGGTCACCAAGGACGAATTTCTGCTCGTCGAGAATGAGGCCAGCTTTCTTGGCCAACCCCTTGCACTTATCGCCTGTGAAAATCTGGAGGCATTGGATTTGGCCCGGCGGGCGGTGATCCACGAGTTTGAAGAGTTGACGCCGATCTTCACTATTGATGAAGCGATCGCGGCCAACTCGTACATTGGAGAACCACGAACCATAAAGCGCGGCGATCTTGCCAAGGGATTTTCCCAGGCCGATCACTGCATCGAGGGTGAGCTGGAAATCGGCGGCCAGGAGCATTTTTACCTCGAATCCATGGTTTGCATTGCAGTCCCCGGCGAGGGCAACGCCATGGTGGTGCACTCCTCGACGCAGCATCCGACCGAGGTGCAGGAAATGGTGGCGGAGGTGCTGGGCATTCCGTTCAATCGGGTTGTGGTCATTTGCAAACGCATGGGGGGCGGATTTGGGGGCAAGGAAACGCAGGCCGCCCAGCCGGCAATGATGGCCGCCTTGCTCGCTGCGCGCACACGCCGGCCCGTGCGGTTTTTGTACACGAAGGATGACGACATGCGCTTCACCGGGAAGCGCCATTCATTCAAGGTTGTTTATCGCGCGGGGTTCACTCGCGAAGGAATAATTACGGCGCTGGATACCAAGTTGTATTCAAACGGAGGATGTTCCACGGATTTGTCGCTCGCGGTTTTGGAGCGGGCGATGTTGCATTGCGACAACGCGTATTTCCTGCCGAATATTTCGATCCAGGGCCGGATTTGCAGGACGAACCTGCCTAGCAACACGGCTTTTCGAGGATTTGGCGGACCGCAGGGAGTCGCCGGGATGGAAACCGTCGTCGAGGAGATCGCCCAGGCGCTGGGGATCGATGCTTTGGAC
>Ga0209415_10005740_pt1 | contig 22236 bp, 19 predicted proteins | sample PeaSoiSIISIP2007_FD_187696 | JGI IMG/M metagenome (GOLD analysis project Ga0209415, IMG submission 187696) | Peat soil microbial communities from Weissenstadt, Germany - SII-SIP-2007 (SPAdes) (version 2) | ecosystem: Environmental > Terrestrial > Soil > Wetlands > Peat | place: Germany... | reverse complement strand
GGGAGCCCACCGCCGAGCTGCTCGACGAGCACGTGCGCGAGGGCGGTGCCCCAAGGGCGAAGCCCTCGAGGTACTGAGCGAGACCGCGGGTGAACGTGACGGTGTGGATCGCGGGCGGGCAAGGAGTACGGCGACGACGTCGACGACGTCTCCCGGTCCCGCCGGCTGCTTGAGTCGGGCGTCGACTAACGAGCGACCCGAGGCACAGACCCCCACCCGGCCCCATCTGCTGCCCCCAAGGCCGCGTTGTGGCTGTGCCGCACGCGGCTCGGAGGCCGGCGCCCCGAGGCGGTTTTCTCGTAGGGGAACGACCCGCGCTGTGCCGCGGGACGAGCGGGAGCAGTTCGAGAAACGGAATGGCGTATGCGAAGATGGCCACATCTCAGAGGGCGCGCGGCGTACGGGCGACAAGGCGAACGGCAGGTGGAAACATGACTGAGACGAACCGCTACTGGGTCTTGGCCAGTCGCCCCGAAGGCAACGATTTCGCCGGTGCACTGGAGCTTGCCGAAGGGAATGTGCCCGACCTCGACGACGGTGAGATCCTCGTCCGCAACGGCCTGCTCTCGCTCGACGCGGGCACGCGGATGTGGATGAACCCGCGGGAGGATTCTTACTCCCCGCCGACGCCGCTCGGGGCGCCCGTGATCGGCATGATCGTCGGCAGCGTGGTCGCGTCACGGCATCCCGACTTTCGCGAGGGAGATCTCGCGCGCGCCTACGGCCAGTGGTCCGATTTCTCTGTTTGCCGACCCGACCAGAGCTACGCCGAACGTCTCAGCTGGCGTCTCGATGATCTTCGCCAGTACTTGGCGGTCTTTGGGCCAAATGGGTGGACTGCTTACCTCGGCGTCATCGAGTACACCAGTACCCGGCCGGGGGAGACCTTCGTCGTCTCGGCGGCTTCCGGTGTGACCGGTGCTCTCGCTGGTCAGATCGCGAAGCTGCACGGGTGCCGAGTGGTCGGGATCACCGGCTCCAAGGCGAAATGCGACTGGATTACCGGAGAGCTCGGGTTCGACGCCGCGATCGACTACTCGACCGAGGATGTCCCGAGCGCGCTCGCAGCCTCCTGCCCCGAGGGCATCGACGTCTATTTCGACAACGTGGGCGGACCGATCCTGGATGCCGCGCTCGCGAACATGGCGCTTTTCGGGCGAGTCGGCGTCTCCGGCCTCATCACCAACTACGACAAGGTCGATCCGATACCCGGTCCCTTCAAGTTCGACCAGGTGCTGATGAAGCGCCTCATCATCACGGGGTTCTTCTCGCCGGACTTCTACCACCGAGGCCCGGACGTCGACCGTCACATGCGGCCGTGGTACGAGGCGGGAAAGCTCAAGATGGAGTTCGACGTCACCCCCGGCCTCGAGAACACCCTCGATGCGTACGCCAAGCTCTTCACGAGCAGCAAGGTCGGCAAGTCGCTCGTAGAGCTGAGTGAGCTGCAGCCCTGAGAGCCTCGCGGGCCGGTCGCTTATTTGGGTACTTGAGGAGGTAGGCCGTTCGTGGTGAGCTCCTCCGCGGATCCGTCGAGCGTCTCGGGATGACCCGAGTCGGTGTGAGCGATACTGCGCGCACGCCAGCCCGCTCGCGCCCGCCCCGATGCCACCGCGCGCTGTCGCCAGACGGCGAAGGACACGGCCACGATCAGCGCGACGCCGTTGAACATGTCGTTCAGCCACTGGACTCCAGTGATCAGTTGCAGGCCCGTCACGCCAGTTGCGAGGACATAGATGGCGAGCAGCGTCCCCCAGACGCTCACTCGGCCAGGCCGGATCTGGGTCGAGCCGAGGAAGACGGCCGCGAACGCCGGCAGGAGCAGCGATGCTCCGAACGTCAGCGAGGGTCCTGAGAGGGACGCGTAGAAGACGCCGCCGATGCCGCAGAGGGTCGCGGACGTGATGAGCGAGAGCCACGTCCACTTCTCGACCTTGACGCCGGAGAGACGGGCCGCTTCGGCGTTGCCGCCAACGGCGTAGATGTACCGACCCGCCGGAGTGTGGTCGAGCACCCACCAGAAGAACACAGCGATGATGATGAGGTAGAGGAAGACGATCTGGAAGCCGAAGATCGAGTGTTGGGTCAGACCGTTCCAGAACGCCGAAGTGGGAGGCAGCGGTTGGCTGCTCCCGCTCACCATCGACTGGACGGCCCCGATGATGGTCGCCATCCCGAGAGTGGCAATGAAGGAGTTGACGTGCAGTTTCACGACGATGAAGCCATTGACGAGCCCGACCACGAACGTCGCAGCGACGGCGGTGAGGATGGCCAACCACATGTTCCAGTGGTTGGCGCTCTGCACTTGCGAGACGATGATGGTCGACAGGTTGACCGTCGCTCCGACGGAAAGGTCGTATGCGCCTGCGGCAAGAGGGACGAGCACAGCGATCCCGAGTATCCCGGTGATCGCGTATTCCGACGCGACCGAATGCACGGTGGACGCCGTGAAGAAGAGGTGCGGTTCCCAGAGCCCGAAGATCAGGATGAAGAGCCCCCACAAGTAAAGACCGCTGAAGCGGTCAAAGCCGAAGGTGATCCGCCGTTTTGTCACTGCCATGACGCCACGAGCCTCTCTTCCCCCGCGCTCTCGTCAGCCGCCAGCGCCTGATGCGAGATGGCTTGAACCGTCAAGTCAGCTCCGGTAAGGCTCGCGACAATCCGTCCGTCGCGGAGCACGAGGACCCGGTGCGAGAGCGCCAGAAGCTCGTCGACGTCCGACGAGCTGACGAGCACCCCCGTCCCCTCGGCGGCGGCCGCGAGCAGATGGCGGTGCAGCTCGACCTTTGCCCCGACGTCGACGCCCTGGGTCGGCTCGTCCAGGAGCAGGACCTCTGGTCGGCGGCGGAGCCACTTGCTGAAAAGGATCTTCTGCTGGTTTCCTCCGCTGAAGGTGGAGAGATGGCTCTCGACGGCGTCACCGGGTCGGACTGCAAGCCGCTTGAACCACGAGAGCACTTCGGCCCGCTCAGGTCTCCGGCGCAGCCAGGGAAAACCCCAGAACGGCCGGAGGTCCGACAAGCTGACGTTCTCCCGGGCACTCAGCTCCATGATCCCGCCGTTCAGCTTGCGGTCGGGAGACAGGTAAGCGACACCGACGGCCATCGACGCGTCGGGCCGCACGGGCCGCAGGAGTTGGTGGCCGACGTGGACGGTGCCTGCGAAGCGTTCGGCGGCACCGAAGAGGGCTCCGAGGAGCGTCTCACGTCCCGAGCCGGTGATTCCAGCGACACCGACGATCTCGCCCCGGTGGACATCGAAGGAGACACCTGCCTGCTGAGACGCCCAAAGGTCGCGAACCTTGAGGATCGGCTCACCGTGCTCGGGGTGCAATGCAGCGGCGCTTGCGTGGACCTCGTCGAGCTCAGCCCCGACGAGCAGATGGATGAGGCGGCTGCGGTCGAGGGTGCTCACCGGTGCGGTCGTAACCTTGCGGCCGTCCCGCAACACCGTGACCTGGTCGGCGAACTCGAAGACCTCGTCCAGCCGGTGCGTGACGTAGAGCACGGCGATGCCTGTCGAGCTGACCTGCCGCACGATCCGGGCAAGGTGCTCGACCTCGCTCACGGGCAGCCGGGCAGTTGGCTCGTCGAAAGCGAGTAGCTTGGCCGGGCTCCGCGCGTCCTGTTTCAGGACCCTCGCGACGGCGACGCCGGTCTGGAGAGCCGGCGACAGCTCTCCCGCCGGGGTCCGGGGGTCGATATGGAGTCCTACCCTCGCGAGGTCCTCTTCAGCTTCGCGACGAGCCAAGCGAGAGCGGATCGTGCCCCATCGAGCCGGGAACCCCGTGTTCATGCACAGGTTGTCGAGGACCGAGGCCGTCGCAACGAGACCGAGATCCTGGTGGACGAACCGGCAACCGAGCGAATAGGACGACTCCGCGGACCCGAAAGTCAGGGGTTCGCCGTCGATGACGACCTCGCCGCCGGGATCGGGTCGGTGATACCCGGCGAGGATCTTGATCATCGTGGACTTGCCTGAACCGTTCTCGCCGACGAGAGCATGGACCTCGCCCGGCATGACCGTGAGATCGAACGAGTTCAGTGCGGCCGTACCGGCGAACGTCTTGGTGAGGTTGCGGACGACCAGAGCCGGGTTGGGCATTCTTGCCCCCTCACTCGGGCCTGATCGGGCGGGGGCGGCTATACCGCCCCGCCCTGCTCAGGCCGGTTGATCAACCGAGAAGCCACAGCGTTTTGAACTGTGCCCTGAAGTTGCTCGGCTCATCGTAGGAGATGGAGATCGCGAACGAGACGCCTTTCACGAGCAGCTGCTTGGGCAGCCCACCGTCGGTCGGGTCCGTTATGGGCATGCCTTCGAGGTGACGCAAGGCGAGGTCCACCATCAGGTACGAACCGTAATTCAGCGCCAGACCGGTGAACGCCGACTCAGTGCCGTTCTGCACGTCGGTGAGGTTCTGCGTGTCACCGCTCTCGGCGGTGATCTTGACCTTGCCCGACAGTCCGGCCGCGGCGAGGGCCGAAGGCAGGCCGTCGATGAACGGTCCGTCAGCGACGTTCACGTAGGTGATCGAGGGGTCCCGTCGTAGAGCCGCGACGATCCCGGAGTTGACGCCACCGGAGAAGACCTGCGCAAGCGAGAAGTTCTGGTTCTGGATCTTGCAACCGGAGCAGCCGCTCGTCAACGTCGACTGGAAGCTGCTGCTGAAGACGGCGAGGATGGGGTAGCTGTTCACCGTGACGTTGAGGACGTTCGCCTTGCCGTTCGAGTCGGCGATCGTCCATTCGGCGAGCATCTTGCCGTAGACAGAGACGTCGCTCGGACCGCCGATGCTGCCGATGAGGGGGAACGCGACCGGGCCCGGGCCTTCGTAACCCTGGATGATCGGGACCCCGGCCGCTTTGTAGGCAGCAGCCTCGGTTTGCCACAGCACCTCCGGCAGACCCGACAGCGCCACAGCGACCGGCTTCAGCAGCAGGGCCTGCTGCAAACCCGCGACCAGCGTCGCAGGGTCGGCGTCCTTGTAGTTGATCTGCTTGTAGTTCCAGCCCAGGAGGCCGACCGCCTGTTGGATGGCGGCGCCCTCGGTCGCGCACTGGCTGACGTCGCACGAGAGCCAGACGAACGTCTTGCCCGTAGGCGGCTTGGACTTGAGCGGGGTGGTCACCCCGATCGTCGTGGGCTGCTTCTCGTACTGCGCGACGAGCGCTTGTGCGGCAGCGACTTGTGTGTTGCTTGCTGCCGTCGTGCTCGTGGAACTAGCAGGAGCGGCCGTAGTGGTAGTCGTGGTGCTCGTCGAACTGCTGCAGGCAGCGAGGCCGAGCGACAGGCTCAACACTCCTGCGCTTCCCAGGAAGATCCGGCCCCGCGTTCGGGGTCTCCTGAAGCGTCCGGGCGCGTGCCGCGAGGTCGTCTGCATGTGTGTAAATCCCCCATCTCGGATCGGGCGGTCCCTCCGGGGCCACCGGTCAGTGTGCCGTTCCGTTCATGCAAACATATCTTCCGTTCAACGTCAAGTGCCAGTTACATTCAACGTCAAGGTGGAAATGCACGGCGGGACGGAAGAAGGAGTAGGGCTCGCTCCGAGCGATTCACCCAAGCTGCGCGCCGGCGTTAGGTAAGGCTCCGTTGCGACAAGATTCGCCAGGGAAGCCGACTTTGACCGCCGGGCGGCGAGCGCCTGGAGCGAGCGCCTCGGCGACCCTCAGGCGAGTGGCATGTCGGCGCCCTGTTCGCGGACGCTCTGCAGGACTTTCGTGAGCTCGCGGCGAGATGCATCCCCGTTGGCCTTGAACCCGGACTCGGGGAAGATGTCACGGAGGTGCTGGAGGACACGGATCTTGTGCTCGAGCACTTGCATCTTGCTCCGGATCGCCTCGGTGGCGCGCGCCCGATCCGCCTTGCTGATCGGGCGGTCCAGAGCGAGTTGGCCGAGAAGCCTGATCTCGTCGAGCGAGAAGCCCAGCTCCTTCAACGCCAGCGCGCCCTCGACGTAGAACTTGTGCTCGATCGGATACTGGCGTGTGCCACCCGGCGAGCGCTCCGGCTCGGGGAGGATGCCGAGCTCCTCGTAGTAACGGATGGTCCGGCTACTGACCGCGGTGATCCTCGCGAGCTCGCCGATGCTGAGGCGCACCGACGAGGCGTCGTCGCGCTCGCTCCCGCCGTTGCGCTTCGCGCGGGGCGACTTGACGGATCTGGTATGAGCGGCCCTGGATCGCACTTCAGCCATTCGACTTCCTTTCACGTTCGACAAAACTCTAGAACAAGCGAATTGCCTTGCCGCGCATGCAGCGCCGCGGCCTCTCGGTGCCAGGTCACGGAATCGCACGCCCCAAGTGCTCACGCTGAGGGCTGGGCCGCCGAGTCAGCCCGAAGAAGGGTCGAGCGCTGGGCGGAAGTATCTCGCGCCGGTCGAGACAGCCGACCGAGCACGGAGTGCTTCTCACAGCGATCCTCCCTTCGCTGAAATCCAGGCAACACCATGTTAACGTCCAACGGCAGATACCGTCCAGACCAGATCCGGTGCCTCCGCTGAAGTCGCGCCAGGGCATCCGGCGAGGAGGCATGCATGGGCTTTGACAGCTTGCAGCACCTACGAGTGCAGGAGACGGCTCGCCGGATGGACATCACCCTGGCCCGGGGCGACCGCCGGAACTCACTCGACTTTGAGACCTGGGACGAGCTTGACCTGGTGATGCGCGAGGTGGCAGATCGCGACGAGGTACGCGTCGTCACCCTGACCGGCGAGGGCCCGGCGTTCTGTGCCGGCGTCGACTTCAAGGCGATCGGCGACTCGCTCGCGATCGAGCGGAAGCGCTACCCGAGCTTCATCCGGCGGTGGGCCGGCGTCGCCGACCGCTTCGAGCGGGTCGCGCAGACGACGATCGCGGCCATCAACGGCCCGGCGATCGGTGCCGGTCTCGAGATCGCGCTCGCCTGCGATCTGCGCATCGCGAGCGAGCACGCGACCTTCTGCCTGCCTCAGATGCAGATGGGCATCGTTCCTGACGCGGGTGGCACGAGCCGCCTGGCACGTGCTGTGGGTTCCGCGCTGGCCAAGGACATGGTGCTCTCCTGCCGGGTCGTCGGAGCCGAGGAGGCGTTGCGTGCCGGCATCGTGAGCAGAGTCGTGGCACACGACCGCCTCGCCGGCGAGGTCGACGAGCTTGCCGAACAGGTCGCATCGCTCCCATGGCCGGCTGCCTACTTCGCAAGCCTGGCGATCGACGTCGGGCCGCATCTCGACCCTCGACGGGCGGCCGACATCGAGGGCGTCGCCGACCAGGTGATGCTCAGGCACGAGGAAGTGCAGGGCCGAGTCGACTCCTTCATGGCGACCAAGGGCCTGAAGGGCATCGAGGGGAGCAGGGCTTGACCCGAGAGAGCGTCGGTCTCGTGACCGGTGGCGCGGGCGGGATCGGTGCCGCCATCGTCGACCGGCTCGTGGAGGCGCGCTGGCGGGTGGTAAGGGCCGATCTCTCCGCGGCGCTGGAATCCCGTGGCGGCGCGGGCGTCGACGTCGCGGCGGATGCCGAGCGCGGCATCGTGGTGCAGCCCCTCGATGTCCGATCCGCGGCGAGCGTCGAGGAGGCGGTCGCTGCGGCGTGTGCCCTAGGGGAGCTGCGAGCGGTGGTGAACTGCGCCGGCGTGCTGCGCGAGACGAGGCTCGACTCGATGCGCGAGAGCGACGTCGACGACTTGCTCGCTGTGAACCTCGCGGGGGTCATACTGATGTGCCGCGCCGCCGCCCCCCACCTCGGACCGGGCAGCGCGATCGTCAATATCAGCAGCATCGCGGCCGCGGCCGGGAGCGCCCCTGGCGTGAGCGTCTACGGCGCCACCAAGGCCGGCGTGGAGGCGATGACCCGGGCCTTGGCGTGCGAGCTCGGACCGCGCGGTATTCGCGTGAACGCCCTCGAGCCCGGTTTCGTGCGCGCTCCGATGGCCGAAATCATGCTGGGGCGCCCTGGCGGGGAGGAACGGATCGCGCGCGCCATCCCGCTCGGGCGGCTCGCCGAGCCGTCGGAGATCGCCGAGGTCGTCGAGTTCCTCTGCTCGGACCGGGCGTCGTACATGACGGGCTCGGTCGTCGTCGTGGACGGCGGGGCGCGTGCGCGTTGACGACGTGGAGCGGGATGAAACCGGTTGCCGGGTTCGTCAACGACCTCTAAACTTCACGTAATACGTCACGTTTTGACGCTGACTGCCGCCCAACCAAGGAGATCCCGATGACCGACGAGCCGAAGCTCTCGAGCGACGCTGGCCTGCCCCTCAAGCCGTTCTACGGGCCGGAGGACGGCTCGCAACGGGGGCCCGAAGCTCTCGGGAAGCCAGGCGAGTTCCCGTTCACCCGAGGCCTGCACGCGACGGCGTACAACAAGACTCCTTGGATGATGCAGCAGGTGCTCGGTGCAGGGTTGGCCGAGCAGACCCGCGAGATCATGGACCAGCTCGTCGCGGAGGGCATGGAGGGCTACTTCGGTCACAAGGTCTTCAATGTCGTGCTCGACAACCCCTCCAAGGGCGGCATCGACCCCGACTGGGCCGAGGCGAAGGGCCATGTCGGCGTCGGAGGGATGAGCCTTTCCCACCTCGATGACATGCGTCGGCTCGTCAGTGGCTTCCCTCTCGAGGCGACGAACTTCTCGATCATCACAGGAGACACGTGCCTCGTCGCGCTCGCGATGTTCGTCGTGGCCGCTGAAAAGGCCGGGTACGCGCCCGAACAGCTGCGCGGCAACTCGATGAACTGGCTCCTCAAGAGCTTCTGCGTGGACAACCCCGACTTCTCGCCACGGGGCGCGCAGAAGATGGCAGCCCAGCTCATCCGGTACTGCACCGATCGGATGCCCGCGTGGAACACGACTAACTTCTCCGGCTACCTGATCCGGGAAGCGGGCGCCAACGCCGTGCAGGAGCTGGCGTTCACGATCGCCTGGGGCACGGCGGTGATCGAGGAGTGCCTTCAGCAGGGACTCGACATCGATGCGTTCGCGCCACGGCTCGGGTTCCAGATCGCCTTCCACAACGACTTCTTCGAGGAGGTGGCCAAGCTCCGTGCGCTCCGGCGCATGTGGGCCACACTTGTTCGCGACCGGTTCGGTGCCACGAACCCCAAGTCGATGCAGGCGCGCGTGCACGTGCACACGGCCGGCGACACGCTGCTCTTCCAGCAGCCGCAGAACAACATCGTCCGTGTCGCCCTGCAAACTCTCGGAGCGGTCCTCGCCGGCGTTCAGAGCATCCACACCTGTGCGTACACCGAGTCCGTCGAGATACCTACCCCCGACCAGTCGCGCCTCGCGCTTCGGACCCAGCAGATCGTGCTGCACGAGACGAACGTCGCCCAGGTCGCCGATCCTCTCGGCGGCTCGTGGTATCTGGAGAGCTTGACCGATCAGGTTGAGGAGGCTGCTCAGGCACTCATCGAGGAGATCGAGCGCAAGGGTGGATTCGTCGCTGCCATCGAGTCGGGATGGGTCAAGGGACAGCTCATCGACGAGTTGATCAAGAAACACGACCAGATCGACAGCGGTGAGCTCGTCCGCGTCGGCCTCAACCGGTACGAGACCGAGGAGGCAGCCGAATCACGACCCGCACGCTTCACGATGCCGCCGGAGATCGAGCAGGAGGCAATCCGGCGCATCACCGAGTGGCGCCGCGACCGCGATCAGAGCGCCGTCGAGAGCGCACTCGAAGCGGTCCGTGCGGAGGCAGCCAAGGACGGCTACCTGATGCCGCTCGTCCTCGACGCCGTTCGGGCGAAGGCGACCCAGGGCGAGATCATGAACGCGTTGAAGGACGTCTACGGCTGGGGATTCGTGACGAACTAGTGCCGGGCCACGTGCCGGGAAAGGAGTCGCATGCCAAGAGAGTCCCTGGCCGGGGAGGTCACCCGCGGGCACCCGTTGCATACCCCCGAACCTTCCGGGGAGAGCGAGCACGTACGGGTGGTCCTCGGAAAGAAGCGTTTCGACGCGCATGACGTCGGCGCGCGCTACATCATGCGCAAGCTCGTCGACGCCGGGATGGAGGTGGTGTTCATCCGTTTCGCGCTCATCGGGGAGCTCGTCGACGCCGCGGTTCAGGAGGACGCCGAGGTGATCGGGCTGTCGGTGTTGACCGGTGGCCACCTCGTGCTTGCAGCCGACCTCATGGAGGCGCTCCGGGAAGCCGGCCTCGACGACCGGCTCGTCGTCATCGGCGGGGTGATCGCAGACGAGGACCATGCCAAGCTGCACAGCCTCGGTGTCGACGGCGTCTTCGGGCCCGGTAGCAAGCCCGACGCGATCGTCGCGTTCATCAACGACCGTTTCGCGCGGGCGTCATGAGACCCGGGCGGGCGTCATGAGCCCGGGGAAAGTCGTCCCGCTCGACGCCATCGGAGGCTTGGTGCCCGATGGGTCCAGCGTCGCGCTCGGTGGCGCCTGGTTCTCCAACCACCCGATGGCTGCGGTCCGCGAGCTCGTGCGCGCGGGCCGGCGCGATCTGCACGTCATGACCGTGGTCGGTTCGGTCGATGTCGACCTTCTCGTCGGGGCCGGCGCCGTCGGGCACCTCTCGTTCTCGATGGTCACCCTCGAGGCGTTCGGCCTCGCGCCGAATGTCCGCCGGGCGATCGAGAGCGGCGGGTTGCCCTACACCGAGTACACGGGCCTCGGTCTGCTGATCGGGCTCGAGGCTCAAGGCCGGGGCGTGCCGTTCCTGCCCTACCGGGGCCCGTTCGGGTCCGACCTCCCGGCGCTCTACCCGGACATCTACGCGACAGTCGCGTGCCCGTTCACGGGCGAGGAGCTGACGGCGGTTCGGGCCCTTCGGCCGGACGTCGCGATCGTCCACGCGCTTCGCGCCGATGCCGAGGGCAACGCGCAGTGGGACGGCACGTCTGCGGCGGACGTCGACATGGCCAAGGCTGCCGGCCGCGTCATCGTCACGTGTGAGAAGGTCGTCGACCGGGCCGAGATCGTCGAGCGCGCACACATGACGAAACTTCCCTCCTACTACGTCGATGCGGTCGTGGAGGCGCCGTTCGGGGCGAATCCGACTTCTCACGTACCGGCTTACGCGCTGGACGCGTGGCAGGTGATGGAATACGCGCAGGCCGCCGGAGGTGACGGGTTCGGGGCTTACGTGGACCGCCTGCGCACCGAGCCGGAGGAGGAGTACCGCGATCGCGTACTCGGAAAGGGGCGGGCCGAGGTGCTTGAGGAGCTCGTCAGCGTGGCACGAGTGTTGGGGGGGAGTGGCGCATGACTGACTACGAGGTGCACGAGCTCATGGTCTGCCGGGTCGCCGCAGAGGTGGACGAAGAGGGCGTCACGGTGATGGGGTCCTTCACCCCGCTCGCCTATGCCGCCTACATGTTGGCGAAGTTGACCCACGCGCCGCGGGCCTTCCTCGCTGGCTTCGACGCCGTCGGTATGGCGCCCATCCAGCTGAGCTTCACCGGTGCTGAGGCCGCGGCCTACAAGGGCGCAGTCTGCCGGTGGAACATGCTCACCGAGATCAACTCGATCCACCTGTCGAACCACGGCGGCGTCGAGGCGGTGTCCTCGGCCCAGTTCGACGGCGACGGCGCCATCAACCTCTCGGTCATCGGAAGCTTCGATGCGCCGAAGGTGCGGTTGCCCGGCGGCGCCGGCGCCGCCGAGGTCATCAAGATGTACCGCAAGATGATCGCCTACTTCGGGCGGCACGATGCTCGCACGCTTGTCGCGAAAGTCGACTTCGTGACGGGGACGAGATGGCGGATCGGGCCCGAGCAGCGCCGGGCGGCGAACCTGCAGCCAGGCCCCATCGTGGTCGTCACGAACTTGGCCGTGCTGGTGCGCGACGATGACGTTCGTCCCTTCCGCCTCGAGAGTGTGCATCCCGGCGTCTCACCGGAATCGGTTGTCGAGGCGACCGGGTTCGAGCTCGAGGTCCCCGGCGAGGTTCCGATCACGGCCGTTCCGACCGACGAGCAGCTACGCCTCCTCCGCGAGGAGATCGATCCGCTCGGCACCGTGAAGTTCGACTTCGTGACCGGCAAGGACCGCCTCGCGTACCTGGCGGGCGTGCTCGACTTGGAGTGGCGGCGAGCCGAGGAGTCGATCGCCGGGCGCAGTCGGTGACCGGCAGCGAGCTCCTTGCCGCGATGGGGCACGGCCGCGCCTCGCGGCCCCCGTACGTGCCGGTGGTCGGGCGGCTCGCTGCCGAGCTGGGCCAAGTCCCCTTCGAGGTGTACGCGACCGACGCCCAGGCTCAGGCCATGGCGCTCGCCCAGACGGTGGCTGCGCTGCGAGCCGATGGAGCGACCGTGGGATTCGGGACCGACCCCGCGATCGGTTGTGACGTCGTGCAGAGGATCCGGCCGCTGCTGTCGGGCCTCGGGATCGTCGCACTCGTCGAGGGCAGCGACGTCGTCGCCGCCCGTGCCTACTGCGACGAAGGCATCGACATGGTCATCGTGATCGCGCCGGAGTTGACCGCCAGGCTCAAGACCTTCGGCAACGCCTGCCGCTTCTACGAGGTCCCGACCATCCTCTTCGACCCGGTGCTCGAGGACGCCGCCGCGGTGGCTGCCGGGTTCGGGCTGTCGGGCTCGTTCGTCGCCCGGGCGACTGGTGCCGAGCCGGGGATCGTCGGTGGGGGGCTCTCGATCGACGACCTCGACGGCCCCGGGCCCCCGCTCCGGCCGCAGGGGTTCTTCTGGTCGTTCCCCGTCGAGGTTCCGGCGTCGACCAGTCCCGAGCGTCTCGGGGAGCTGGGCGCAAAGCTCACGGCGTGAGGAGCCGGCGGGCACCCCGCCGCGCGAGCTCGATGACTGCCTCCTGCTCGGAGAGCGTCCCGGCTGCGAGCTCGGCGAGCACCTGGTCCCGTTCGGCCGAGATCGCCTGCCCGAACGCGAGATGAGCCAGGTGCTCGACCTCGCTCGCCAGAGCCGCGCTGTTCCGCTTCGCTCCCGTGCCGGCGGCCAGGTGGCTCCGGTGTGCGGCAACGGCTTCGAGGAGATCGTCGATCCCCCTGCCCGTGGTTGCGACTGTCTCCACGACGGGAGGTCTCCAGTCCGCATGGGCGAGGAGCCGGAGCAACGCGGACAGATGCGACTTCAGCTCCCCGAGCCCGGGCTGGTCGGCCTTATTGCAGGCGAAGACGTCGGCAATCTCCATCATCCCCGCCTTCAGCGCCTGCATCTCGTCCCCGGCGCCGGGTATCAGCACGACGACGACGGTGTCGGCCACTCGCATGATGTCGACCTGGGACTGGCCCGCGCCCACGGTCTCCACGATCACCTCGTCGAATCCCGCCGCGCCGAGCACTCGGACCGCTCGTCTCGTCGCGTCGGACAGGCCGCCCTGGGCGCCTCTCGAGGCGAGCGAGCGGAAGAACACGCCGGGATCTCCGCTCACGCCCTCGAGCCGGATCCGGTCGGCAAGGAGCGCGCCGCCACTCAGTGGCGACGTCGGGTCGACAGCGAGCACCCCGACCGATTGGCCGGCAGCTCGGCGAGCGCGCACGATGACGTTGAGGAGCGTCGACTTGCCGGCTCCGGGCGGCCCGGTCAAGCCGAGGACGGGCACCGCCACGGGGGGGAGCAGATCGAGCAGGCTGTCGGCTCGCGCACCACCGGCCTCGCACCAGGTGATGCCCCTTGCCACCGCCGCCGGCACTCCGTTTCCGATCCGCTCGGCGAGCTCCTCAGGAGTGGGCCCGCCGGCGCCTGCGAGACTGCGTGCCACCGGCGGTCACGACCCCTCTTCGTACGCCTTACGGATGAACTGGGTCTTGAGGGACGTGCGGGTAAGTGAGCCCTCGGCGACGAGGCGGACGTCGGGCGTGAATTGGAGCGAGCGGCGGATGCTGGCGGTGATCTCGGCGGCCAGCTGCTCGCGTTCGGACGTCGGCACGGCGTCAGCAACCTCCACCTCTACGGGCACCGGGGGCTCGACGAGCGGTCCCGGGCGGAGCAGGACGAGTCGGACGTGGCCCGTCGTCCGAGGTGAGAACGAGCCGACGATGTCGCGCACCGCCGACGGGAACACATTGATGCCGCGGACGAGCAGCATGTCGTCGGTTCGCCCGATGGGCACGACGCGAGGCGCCGTCCGTCCCGATGGCACCTCGTCCATGCGCACCAGCACTTGGTCGTGGCTGCGGAACCGGATGAGTGGCGTCGCATCGCGGCGCACCGCGGAATAGACGATCTCGCCCTCGGCGCCGTCCGTCCACGGCACGATCTCGCCCGTGTCGTGGTCGATCAGCTCGATGAAGACCTCCGGGAGCCCGCAGAAGTGCAGGCCGGCCTCGTCGTCGGACTCCCCCCAGCACGCTGCGGCGAACTCGCCGATGCCCATGAGATCTCGGACAGGGCAGCCCCAGTCCTCGGTGATCTGGCGGCGCAGAGCCGGGAGTTGTCCGCCCGGTTCCCCGCCGACCATGAGGTAGCGCAGCTTCAATTCTCTCGCGCTGGCACCGGTCAGCTGCTCGACGACCTCGCTCAAATGGACGGCGAAGCTGGGCGTCGCGCCCATGATGTTGACGCCGAGCAGCCTCACCAGCTCGAGCGTGCGCTCGGTGCCGGCGGTGGCACCGATCGGGACCCCAAGCGCGCCGATCGACGCCGCAGCCGTCACGGCAGGCACGCCGCCCGAGAACATGGAGAGATTGCCGAGGACTCCGTAGCGATCGCCGGGTCGCATACCCGTCGTGTAGAAGGTCCGTCCCATGATCGTGTCCCAGGTCCGCAGGTCCTCCGCCGTGAACGCGAAGAACGTCGGTCTGCCGGTTGTCCCGGAGGACGCGTGGACGCGCACCACCTCGGACTCGTCGACGCACAAGTGGGCACCAAACGGTGGCGACTCGTCCTGGCTCGTGCGCTCGTCGTCCTTCTCGGTGAACGGGACGAGCGCGAGGTCCTCGGGATGACGGATGTCGGCGAGACGGACGCCGGCCTCGTCGAAACGGCGCCGGTACCAAGCCGAGCGCTCGTACACCGACGCCAACTGGTCGCGCAGAAGCTCGAACGTCATGTGCTGCACGGTCGGCCAGGGCGTCGTCTCGAGCTCACGGTCGTAGTACGTGCCGTCGGGCACCGGCTTACCTCCTTGGTTGGTGGAGTCCTTCGAGGATTCCTTCGACGGCGAGCCGAGCGCTCTCGGCCGAGGCGCCGGTCCCCGGCCAACCTGGCGGTTTGACCGAGTCGCCGACCAGCGCAAGACCTGGAACGGGGAAGCGATCGGCCGGATCGGTGCCGGGCCAGGAGCGATAGACGGGCCACTCCCCGCGGTACGTGGCGCTCTGCAGCAGGCGCCCGCGCGTGCGCCACTCCGGCAACAGGTCATCGAGATCGGCGAGATGCTGCTCCAGCTCGCCCTTGGGGTCGGTGTCGTCGGTCGACGACGCGAAGGTGCTGATGGTCTCGGTGACGTGCCAGCCGGGCGGCGCCAGCTCGGGCGCGACGAGGGTCGCGGTCGTCACGAGGCAGACGCGCCTGGTGCCGGTGACCACGACCACGGGATGGTCGAAGAAGGGCTCGGTCGAGGCTACGAAGCAGGTGATCCCCGGCGCCGAGACGGTCTTGCCGGTAACGGCGACGAGCTCGTCTCCGTCCCCGTCGCCGAGCAGGCGCGCCGTGGCCGATACCCCGATATCGGACACGATCACGTCGGCCTCGAACCGCCGCCCATCGCCGAGCGTCACGCCTATGACCCGGCCGGCGTCGAGCGCGATGCCGCGTGCCCCCGCCCCCAGCAGCACCTGGCCTCCGTGCGCTTCGACGAAGGTGGCGAGGCCCTCGGCGAGGCTCCGGGACCCCGCGGGTGGGATGCCGTGGCGCCCGTGGCCCGCGGTGGCAGCGAGGTAGGCGAAGAATGCCGAGGCGCTGACCTCGACGGCGTTGATCGCCATGAAGGACTGCACGAGCGCGTGCACCGCCGCGACGACGCCCGGGCCGGCGCCACGGGACGCGAGCCATTCAGGAAGGGGAAGATTGCCGTCGGAAGGCGCCGAGCCGATCGCCTCGCGAAGCGTCCTCAGGATCGCGTCTGCGTCGGAGCCGTCGCTCTCGGCGGCTGCGCCGACGAGGGCCCTCAGGCCACCGCGGTCACCTGTTCCGACGAGGCGGCCGTTCACCGAGTAGACCGTTCGCTCCCCGATGGCCCGGACCGGGAAGTCGATCCCGAGCTCCTCGAAGGTCTGGGCGAGGCAGTCGTCCATGGCGATGAGGAAGGCGCCTGTCGGGAGCTTGAAGCCTTCGATCTCCCGCGTGCTCCACCGGCCGCCGACCTGCCGGAGGCGCTCCACGACGACGACGCGGCTGCCGGCCGCGGCGAGTCGGGCGGCTGCGCAGAGCCCACCGACGCCGGCTCCGACGACGATCGCGTTCTCGGGCACCGCCTTCGGCGACTTGCCGTTCCCGGCGGCAGTCACAGCCGGCTCTCGTGGGAAGGGATGCCCATGCGGCTCGCGATGAGGTTGCGCTGGATCTGCGTCGAGCCCCCGGCGACCTCGTAGAGCTTCGCCTCGCGATAGAAGCGCTCCATCTCGAACTCCTTGCTGTAGCCGTAGCCGCCGAAGATCTGCATCCCCCGTGTGGCGCTGCGCGTGGCCAGCTCGGTCGCGAACGCCTTGGCCATCGAGGCTTCCTTCGTGTGAGGCATTCCCTGGTCCGTGCGCCAAGCTGCATACAGGGTCAGCCATCGCGCGGCGGCCGTCTCGGTCTCCATCTCGGCGAGCAGGTGGCTGATCGCCTGGAACGACGCGATCGGGCGGCCGAATTGGTGCCGTGAGAGACCGTATTCGAGCGCCATGTCGGTGCAACGCTGGGACAGTCCAGTGCAGATGGCCGCGACGCCGATCCTCTCCGCGTCGAGTGCACGGACGAGAGCGTTCCATCCCTTCCCGGGTTCCCCGATGATCGAGTCCGGCGGCAGCCAGCAGTCGTCGATGTGGATCTCGCAGCTGCGCACCGCGTGGTGCCCGAGCTTCGGCAGGCCCCGGATCGTGATCCCGGGCGAATGTGCGTCGGCCATGAAGATGCTGATTCCGGCGTGGCGGTCGTCCAGGCTTCCCGTCCGGGCCGAGAGGACCAGGTAGTCGGCCGCGAGCGCCCCGGTGCACCAGATCTTCGACCCGTTCACCCGCCACCCGCCGCGCTCGCCGTCGGGCTCGGCGCGCGTGCGGATAGCGGCGGCGTCCGAGCCTGCCTCGGGCTCGGTCAGCGCGAAAGCCGTTCTCAGTTCGCCCGCGGCCATCTTCGGGAGGAAGCGGGCCTGGAGCTCGGCGTTGCCGCCTCCGAGCAGCGTCTGGTTGCCGAAGACGGCAGTCGGCATGTAGGTCATGTTCACCGACCCGCCATGCCGCCCGAGCTCTTCGCACACGATCGCAAGCTCGACGAGACCGCCGCCGGAGCCCCCGAGCTCCTCTGGCACACCGAGCCCGAGCAGTCCGAGCCGGGCGAACTGTTCGAACAGGTCCGCGGGGTACTCCTCCTTGGCTTCGAGGTCGTCGAGCCACTCCTTGGTGCAGAATGAATCGAGGAACCCGTGCAGCGTCTCACGGAGCAGCTCTTGCTCGTCCGTGAGAGAGAAGTCCACGTCTCGATTTCACAGGATCGAACGTCTAACGTCAAGTGCTGGCGTTCGCAGCCCGGAATTGGTGCACTTGCGCCGGGGTCGCGTATGACTTAGTTTCTTGACGTTGAACGTAAGCATGATGAACTCCGACTGACGTAGGTCTGCGAGAAGGGGGCAGGGATTGGGCGCGACCATCAACATCGACACCGGCGGGACCTTCACCGACGGTTACTTCACCCGGGAGGGCAGATCGGAACGGGTCAAGGTTGACACGACCCCTCACGATCTGACCGAGTGCCTGGCCAACTGCGTCGCCGAGGGTGCGCGCAAGCTCGACTACCCGAGTGTCCAGAAGCTCCTCCTCGACACCGACGTCTTCCGTTTCTCGTCGACGATCGGCACCAACTCGATCATCCAGCGGAGCGGGCCCCGGATCGGGCTGCTCGTCAGCGCCGGGGCCGGCGACCGACTCTACGGAAAGGCCGAGTCACCCCTCTACGACTTCCTGCTCCGCCGGGATCTCGTCGCCGAGATCGGCGACCCGTTCGACAGCGGAGAGGTGCGGTCACATATCAGGAGACTGCTGGTGGGTGGGGCACGGATCCTGGTTGTCAGCTTCGCGGGCTCCGAGGACGACGCGTCGGCCGAGGAGGCGGTGAAGAAGGTCGTTCAGACCGAGTACCCGCGTCACTACCTCGGGGCGGTGCCATGCCTGCTCGCCTCGGAAGTGACGCCCCGGCCGGGAGCTGAGCGACGCACGTCGACCGCGGTGATCAACGCTTACCTCCACCCCGACATGGTTCGCTTCCTCTACAAGGCCGACGAGGATCTCCGCTCGGAGGGCTTCCCGCATCCGCTCCTCATCGTTCACGCGTCGGGCGGTGTCGCCCGCGTGGCGAAGACGCGGGCGATCGAGACCTACAACTCGGGACCCGTGGGCGGCGTCTTCGGCGCGGCGAGGATCAGCGCCTTCTACGGACATCGCCACCTCGTGACGATGGACGTCGGAGGGACCTCTACCGACGTCGCCGTGCTGGCGGACTCTACCGTGCCCTTCGACGACAACCCGAGAGTCGCCGGCGTCGGGGTGCACGTGCCGATGGTGCGCGTCGATGCCGTCGGCGGCGGCGGCGGCTCGATCGCCGGCCGCGACGACAGCGGCTACACGGTCGGCCCGGAGTCGGCCGGCGCCTCGCCCGGACCTGCGTGCTACGGACTCGGTGGGCAACGGGCGACAGCGACCGACGCCGACATCGTGCTCGGCCACCTCGATCCGGACTGGTTCCTCGGAGGGCGGCGTCGCCTGGATCCCGCCCGTGCGCGCGCAGCCATCGAGCGGATCGCCGGCGGCGACCGCGCGGAGGACGCGGCCTGGGGGGTGCATCGTGCTCTCGTGAAGGTGGCCGCCGACAGGGTCCGGTCCATGGTCGCCGAGAGCGGCACGCCGGCCTCGGAGTTCACGCTCCTGTCCTTCGGGGGCGGTGGCGGCCTGTACGGAGCCGAGGTGGCAGAGGCGTGCGGCATCGCGCACGTCCTGTCCCTGCCACAGTCCTCGGTGTTCTCTGCCTTCGGGATCTCGGGCATGGACCTCTCGCACGTCTACGAGCTGCGGCCGGGCAGCGACCTGCCGGCGCAGATCAGTGCGGCCGTCGCCCGGGCTGCGCTTGATGCCGCCGGAGAGGGGAGCGACCCGTTGTCACTCTCCTACCAGCTCGAGGTTGACTCGGCATCGGGCCAGCAGATACTGCTCTACGACGAGGCGATCACTCCGCCCGCGGCGCTGGCAGATGGTGTCACCGCCGTCAGGCTCCGGGCTACGGCGGCCATGCCGCACCCGGACCTACCGAAGGCGCCGTCGGAAGGCGCCGACCCGGCGAAGGCGAGGAAGGGCGCGCGCGCGGTTGCGCGGCCTGGCGGGACGGTGGAGGTCCCCGTGTACGACCGCGACCTTCTGCGGCCGGGGAACCGTGTCGAGGGCCTTGCCCTCCTCGACGCCTCGGACACGACGATCCTCGTACCCGAGGGCGCCGTGCTCACCGTCGACGAGCACCTGGCCCTTCGCATCGATCTCGAGACGACCACAGGAGGTGGCGAATGACGACCGTGCGGATCACCGAGTATCTGGACATCGATCTCGACTCGGAGAGATGGTGCTGCCACGTCTGTGGTCACGTGCTGAACTCGGCGCGGGACAACTACAAGAAGGGTTGTCTCGTCTACGAGCGCGACCCGAAGGAGATCTATCCACCGATCTACAAGTCGGGGGAGTTCCGCTTGACGACGGCCGAGGGCTACGGCGTCTTCGTGGAGTTCTACTGCCCCGGCTGCGGGACGATGGTCGAGAACGAGCTCCTGCCCGAGGGCTTCCCCCCGACCTACGACCTCGACCTTGACATCGACGCTTTGAAGGCCAAGCACACGGAGGCTGGCTCATGACCACGATCGACGAAGCGACGATGGCCGATCCCACGGGCGACGTGGAAGTCGAGCTCACGAATTCGATCAGCATCGACATCGGGGGGACCTTTACCGACTGTTTTGTCGCCTACGGGGACCGGACCGCCTCCGGCAAGGCGCCGACCACGCGCCACCGCCTGGCCGTCGGGTTCAACCAGGCGATCGCGGAATGCGCCGAGAAGCTCGGCCTTGCCGCCGACGAATTGGTCGCCAACACCGACATCGTGCGGTATGCGACCACGCTCGCCATGAACGCCCTGCTCGAGCGCAAGGGGCCGCGCCTCGCCCTGATCACGACGGCCGGTTTCGAGGACACGGTGTTCATCGGTCGCGGAGCACTGTGGCACGACGGCCTGCCGGTCGAGTTCAAGCGCCTGACCGCCCGCGGCCAACGACCCTTGCCCGTGATCCCGCGCGAGATGGTCGTGGGGCTTCGGGAGCGGGTCGACGACGACGGAGTGATCGTCATCCCCCTCGACGACGACGAGCTGCGCGAGAAGATCCGCTATCTCGTCGACCGCGGCGCGATGGGTTTCGTCGTGGCGCTTCTCCAGAGCCACCGCAATCCGGCGCACGAGCAGCGCGTCCGGGACGTCATCATCGACGAGTTCCCCGACATCTACCTCGGGAGCCAGCCGATCCTGCTCTCCTCCGAGGTGCTGCCCAAGCAGAACGAGTACCAGCGCGACATGACGACCATCCTTGCCGCGTACCTGCACCGGACGATGGCCGAGGAGCTCACCGAGCTCGGGAACTCCTTGCACGAGCGCGGCTACAAGCGGCCGCTGTTCATCGTCAACAGCGGTGGGGGTGCGAACCCGCTCCAGCGCACGACGGCTGTTGAGACCTTCAACGCCGGACCCGTCGCGGGCGTGATCGGAGGCGCCCATGTGGCCGACCTCTACGGGATCCCGAACGTCATCCTCACCGACATGGGTGGGACTTCGTTCGACATCGGCACCGTCGTCGAGGTCGGCGAGCGCGCCGACGAGTTCCGTGGGCGGCACTTCTACTCGCACATCCCGATGATCGACCGGTTCCGCGTCGGGATCTCGATGATCGAGACGAAGTCGATCGGCGCCGGAGGCGGCTCGATCGCCCGCTTCAACCCGATGCTCAACATCATCGAAGTCGGCCCGGAGTCCGCCGGGTCCAATCCCGGACCAGCCGCGTTCGACCTCGGCGGCACTGAGCCGACCGTGACCGACGCCGATGTCGCCCTCGGCTTCGTCGACCCCGACTACTTCCTCGGCGGCCATATGGCGCTCAACAAGGAAGCGGCTGACGAGGCCGTGAAGCGCCATCTTGCCGAGCCCCTCGGGACCTCGATCGAGGAGGCAGCGTTCCTCGTGAAGACGCTCATCGATGCGAAGATGGGCAACGAGGTCTTCAAGGAGACGAACCTGAAGGGCTACGACCCCCGTGAGTTCGTGCTCTTCGCGTTCGGTGGTGCCGGAGGGGCCCACGCGTGCGGTTACGGCAGCTACGTGCAGACGCCGCGCATCATGACGTTCCCGTTTGCCTCGGTCTTCAGCGCCTTCGGGATCGCGAACACCGACTTCGTGCGCTCCTACGAGCGGGGCAATTCCGTCATGTTGTACCGGGCGCCGACCGACGAGTGGCTCCAGGACTTCGATGCCTTCAACTCGGTTGTCACCGAGGCCCAGACCACCGCGTTGCGGGACGCGGAAGAGCTGGGCGCCCAGCACGTCTCCTGGGGGCTCGAGCTCTACCTGCGCTACGGCATGCAGCCTCACCAGACCCGCATCCGCTCGCCCCGTCTGCACCTTTCCTCGTCCGAGGACGTGCGGGAGATCTATGGGGCGTTCGAGCGGGAGTACTCGCGGGTCTACAGCCCGTCGGCGACCTACCTCGCGGGCGGCGTGGAGATCACGGGGTTCACGCTGTGGTCGGTCATCCGTACGCGAAAGCTCGACCTCCCGGTGCTGGCGATGTCATCCCATGATCCGTCAGCCGCGTGGAAGGGGAGCCGGGGAGCGTTCTGGGGACCGGAGCTGGGTTGGCTCGACACGGCCGTCTACGCCCTGGTAGAGCTTCGGCCGGGCAACCGAGTCGTGGGCCCGGCCATCATCGAGGCGCCCGACACCACCATCGTCATCGATCCGAGCAAGATCTTCCACATCGACGAGCGGGGTAACGGCATCATCGAAGGGAGCATGGATCATGCCTCGTGACTTCGAAGCGCTCAAGCACTGGCGACCGGAGCCGGCGACGCGCCGGGAGACCGACGCCATGGAGG
>Ga0209415_10005739_pt1 | contig 22237 bp, 20 predicted proteins | sample PeaSoiSIISIP2007_FD_187696 | JGI IMG/M metagenome (GOLD analysis project Ga0209415, IMG submission 187696) | Peat soil microbial communities from Weissenstadt, Germany - SII-SIP-2007 (SPAdes) (version 2) | ecosystem: Environmental > Terrestrial > Soil > Wetlands > Peat | place: Germany... | reverse complement strand
GTTCTTGTTGTTGCATGGATCCCCGCCTACGCGGGGATGACGGAAGAAAACAGCGAAAAAAGCATAACTGACGACAGACCCTAGCCAGTCTATCGTTCGACTGTCGAAAAATTCGATACGGCGGGGCTACTCATTCTCCCAACACGCGCGAGTACGATTCCACCGCTCTCACCGGTTCAGGTCGGCCGCCAATACCCGAAGCTTTGCCAAGCTCACCGAGCGCTGCCCATTCTTCTGAACCTTTCCGGCACATTTCCATGCGGGGCGTCCAGGGCCGTCATAAACAATTTCCGCCTCTTCGGGCGACTCAATGCGAAGGACTACCAGCCTTTTGCATTCGGCATACATCGACACGCGTTTGCCAGCCGTGATTTTGATCTGAACCTTGCCACCACTCTTATCGACCGCATCGTGTCCGTCCTGAGACATTGGACAAAGCGTGAGCTTCAGAGCTTCGGCCGCCACGACCTCGCCAATCGAGCCGACCATGTGCCCATCAGGGGTAAACTTGCGCGGATACATGGCCTCAAGCTCTGCGACCGCTTCATATATTGCAGCCACCGGCGCCGGCAGCCGAACAAATCGCGTCATTGATTTTCCCTCTCGTTTTTCGCCCAGCACAGCACCCCGGCCACCTAATCGTCGGTACGCCAGGCCAGTTCCACAATCTCGTCATCACCACGGGTTCCCGATGGCGGCCAGTATCGAGTGGATTCCAGGCAGCGTGCCGGCAGGCGTCCTAGTGTCGGGTTGGTCGTTCATCGGGCGATGGTAGGACGGGATGCTTTGGGCAGCAAGCCAAAGCCCCTCAAAGCGCCCTTCTATCCCTTTGGCCGCACGTCATCGCGACGGGTCTAAAACGCGGACACTGGGCTGACACGTCTGAAATTTAAAAAGCCTCCTAGTTTCCTAGGAGGCTTTAAAGGCTTGACAAGCCATCTTTAAATTGGTGAGCGCGATGGGATTCGAACCCATGGCCTACTGATTAAAAGTCAGTTGCTCTACCGGCTGAGCTACGCGCTCCCCTTGACGGGGCGCTCACCATAGGGAGCAAAGCCCCCCCGGTCAATCATTCCTTTACGTCGGCCGCCACCTTCATCCAAACAATCCGGTCGGGGTTGGAAACGGCCCCACTGTCGCTCTCACCCTTCTTGATCTGGTCGACATAGTCCATGCCGTCGATCACCTGACCCCAGATCGTGTATTGCCCATCCAGAGAGGTCTGAGGAGCGAAGCAGATAAAAAATTGCGAATCGGCGCTGTTGGGATCCGACGTGCGCGCCATCGATACCGTGCCACGGACATGTTTGTCACGTGAAAATTCCGCAGGAAGGTGAAAACCGGAACCGCCACGTCCCGTTCCCGTCGGATCGCCCCCCTGGGCCATGAAGCCCGGAATCACCCGATGGAAGGGCGTGCCGTCGTAAAATCCCTTGCGGACCAGTTCTTTGATCCGCGCCACATGCTTGGGCGCCAGATCGGGGCGCATCGCAATGACGACACGACCGCTTTTCAACTGCATGACCAGTGTATTTTCGGGATCCTTGACAGGAACCGCCGCGGACGTTGCCGCCACGCCCGCAAGGCTCAGACAAAGACAGACCAGAAGTGATTTGATCCACAGCATGGGGTTATTCCTCGACATCGGCGGCGACACGCAGACTGACGATCTTGTCCGGGTCCTTGACGAGACCGTTGGAGTAAGAATCGCCTTTTTTGATCATGTCGACGAACTCCATGCCCTCGACCACCTGCCCCCAGATGCTGTATTGGCCGTCCAAGCTCCGCGCCGGTTCGAACATGATGAAGAACTGGCAATCGGCCGTGTGCGGGGCTTGCGTGCGGGCCATCGAACAGGTGCCGCGGACATGTCTGGCGACCTTGGAAAACTCGGCCTGCATCTTCTTGCCGGTACCGCCGGAGCCGCTACCGGTGGGATCGCCGCCTTGCGCCATGAAACCATCGATCACGCGATGGAACACCAACCCGTCATAGAACCCTTCACGGGCGAGTTCCTTGATCCGCGCCACATGATTGGGCGCCAGGTCGGGACGCAATTCGATCACCACGCGGCCATCCTTCAAATCGAGGAAAAGCGTGTTTTCGCGATCAGCCGTCGTGGGAGTTTCTGTCATATCCATGCTCCGAAATAAGAACTATGCACCGAGACCAAAGGGGCCTTTCGCCCAACGTCGATCCAGTTCGTCCCGCACAGAGGACGAAACGAAAGAAGAAATATCGCCGCCCAAACGGCCGACTTCCTTGACAAAACGCGATGAAATGAACTGACACCGCTCCGAGGCCATCAAAAACAATGTCTCGATGGCAGGATTGAGGCGCGCGTTCATTCCCGCCATCTGAAATTCATATTCGAAATCGGACACCGCCCTCAAGCCGCGAATGATCACATTGGCGCCACAGGATTCGACATAATGCACCAACAGCATGTCGAAAGAGCGGACCTCAATGGAGACGCCCTTGGGGATCGTCATGGCGGCAATGTCATGGCGCGCCATGATCACCCGCTCTTCCATAGTGAAAAGCGGCTTTTTTTCAGTGTTTTCGGCAACAGCGACGATCAAGCGATCCACCACGAGGCTTGCCCGTTGGATGATATCTTGATGACCGAAGGTGATCGGGTCAAAGGTTCCCGGATAGATCCCCACACGCTCTGCGGACATCACGCGTCCCCCTCACCGTCCTTCGCGATGGGCTCGTTACCGTCCAAAACGTCGTCCCCCTCGCCGTCTTCGTCATCTCCGTTGGTCTCGTCGCCGTTGGCACCCACATCGCCCAGCCGCGCCGCGGAAACGACGCTTTCGTCTTCGGCAGTGCGCAACAACGTGACGCCCTGGGTCTTGCGGCCGGCGATGCGCACGCCGTCGACCGGAATGCGGATCAGTTTTCCGGCATTGGTCACCAGCATGATCTCATCGCTATGCAGAACCGGGAAGGAGGCCGCCACCGGGCCGGTCTTCTCGGTCAGATCGATATTGGCGATACCACTGCCGCCACGCCCGGTGATGCGGTATTCGTAAGCCGACGTCCGCTTGCCGAAGCCGTTGACGCTGATCGACAGGATATGCTGCTCCAGCAGCGCCAGACGTTCCTGCTCTTCGGCCGGCAGGTCGCCCCGCAGATAGGAGTCACGGGTTTCGCTGTCGAATTCAACATGCGACAGCGTCGACATGCTGATCACCTCGTCGCCCGCCTCCAGACGAATACCCCGCACCCCGGTCGAATCGCGCCCCTTGAAGACGCGAACATCGGTGACCGGGAAACGGATGCATTTGCCGTTGCGCGCGGCCAACAGGATATCGTGATCTTCGGTACAGGTCTGCACGGCGATCAGACGATCGCCATCGTCGAGTTTCATGGCGATCTTGCCGTTGGCCCGGATATCGGTGAAATCGGACAGCAGATTGCGTCGGACATAGCCGGACGCCGTGGCAAACATCACATGCCAATCCGCCCAATTGGCCTCATCCTCGGGCAAGGGCATGATCGTCGAAATGGTCTCGTTCTGGTCGAGGGGCAGCAGATTGACCATCGCCTTGCCGCGCGCCTGCGGATTACCGAGCGGCAGACGATAGACCTTCATCTTGTAAGCGATGCCGGTCGAGGAGAAGAAGATGATCGGCGTGTGGGTGTTGGCGACGAAGACGTCGGTGACGAAGTCCTCTTCGCGCATGCTCATCCCGGAGCGTCCCTTGCCGCCGCGACGCTGGGTGCGATATTCGGACAGGGGCACGCGTTTGATATAGCCGGTGTTGGTTACCGTCACCACCATATCCTCGCGGGCGATCAGGTCCTCGATATCGGCTTCGAACTCGTTCTCTTCGATGCTGGTGCGCCGCGGCGTGGCGAACTGCACCTTCATCTCCACCAATTCCTCGCGCAAGATTTCATAGAGCCGTTCGCGCGACCCCAGAATATGCAGAAACTCGCGGATCTGTTCGCCGATTTCGGTCAGTTCCGAATGGATCTTGTCGCGTTCGAGTCCGGTCAACCGGTGCAAGCGCAAGTCGAGGATGGCTTTGGCCTGGGTTTCGGACAGACGGTAATGTCCGTCGACCACGCCATGACCGGGCTCGTCGATCAAGACAATCAGCGGTTCGACGTCATGGGCCGGCCAGTCGCGCCCCATCAACTGATCCCGCGCCGTGGCCGGGTCGGCGGCTGCGCGAATCAATTTGATCACCGGATCGAGATTGGCCACGGCGATGGCCAAACCGACCAACACATGCGCCCGGTCACGGGCCTTGCCCAACTCGAAGATGGTCCGTCGGGTAATCACCTCGTCGCGGAAGGCGACGAACGCGACGATGATGTCCCGGAGCGGCATCATTTGCGGCCGGCCGCCGTTCAGCGCCAGCATATTGACGCCGAACGACGACTGCAGCGGCGTATAGCGATACAGCTGATTGAGCACCACATCGGGAACAGCGTCGCGCTTGATCTCGACGACCACACGCACGCCGTCGCGATCGGACTCGTCTCTTAGGTCGGAGATTCCTTCGATACGCTTGTCGCGCACCAATTCGGCCATCTGCTCGATCATCCGCGCCTTATTCACTTGATAAGGCATTTCAGTGACGATGATGGCCGTCCGATCCTTGCGAATTTCTTCGAAATGGCAGCGTCCGCGCAAGATGACCGAACCGCGACCGGTGGTGAAGGCCGAACGGATCCCCGAACGCCCAAGAATAATGCCGCCGGTGGGGAAATCGGGCGCCACCACCAATTCCATCAATTCGTCGATGGTGATCTCGGGGTTATCAATATAGGCGCAACAGGCGTCGATCACTTCGCCCAGATTGTGCGGCGGAATATTGGTCGCCATGCCCACCGCGATGCCGCCGGCGCCGTTGACCAGCAGATTGGGGAAGCGAGCCGGCAAGACCACCGGTTCCCGGGTGGTGTCGTCGTAGTTGGTCTGGAAATTGACCGTTTCCTTATCGATGTCGTCGAGCAGGCTGGCGGCGGCGCGGGCCAGACGGGCCTCGGTATAACGCATGGCGGCCGGCGGATCGCCATCCATGGACCCGAAATTGCCCTGACCGTCGATCAGCTGCAAGCGCATCGAGAAGTCCTGGGCCATGCGCACCATGGCGTCATAGATCGCCGAATCGCCATGCGGGTGATATTTGCCCATGACGTCACCGACGATACGGGCCGACTTACGGAACGGCTTATTGAAATCGTAGCCGCTTTCCTTCATCGAAAACAGGATGCGTCGATGCACCGGTTTCAACCCGTCGCGAACGTCGGGAAGAGCGCGAGAGACGATCACACTCATGGCATAGTCGAGGTAGGAGCGTTTCATCTCCTCTTCGATGGTAACGGGCGTGATGTCAAATGGCAGCGATGTTGGAGGCGTGGTCAAAGGTCAATCTCGAATGTCTGGGGATGTGTGGCGCGCCGTCGCGGCCATAGGGATAGTACTTTCGGGGGCGCAAAGTAGCAGATATCGCTTATGGGAACAAGCCGCGTCGCAGGCGATATTGCCGTCGTTACCGCCACCGCCCGAAGGCCGACAGCGGCCGGTAATTTGCCTCCGGACCGCCCTCAAAAAACGCCTTTCGGCCTATAACCATGTAAATACTAAGGTTTATTCGACACTCAAAACCATCAACCAATGGATAGAATTGATGACTTCGTGATGGTTTTGCTTGTAATCTTTCGTGGGAGCAACGAGACTGTGCCGATCATTCTGCCCTGGGAAGCTACGCTACTCGTCCGGCACTTGATGCGTTGCACGAAGGCGTGCAGCGCTACGCTCATCACTTGGAGACATCAAATGCCGAACGGCACTGTCAAATGGTTTAATGGCACCAAAGGTTACGGCTTCATCACCCCGGAGAACGGCGGCTCGGACGTGTTCGTCCATATTTCCGCCGTTGAGCGCGCTGGCCTCAAGGGTTTGAACGACGGCCAGAAGGTGTCGTTCGACGAAGAGATCGACCCGCGCAAGGGGAAGAGCTCGGCCGTCAATATCAAGGCCCTGTAAGACGACACTTTTCGGACGTGAGCTGCTGCACGTCCTGCGCCGCGGGATCACTGAGCCATTGGCTCTGGTCCCGCGCGTAGCAGGCTGATGGGGTCACCCCAGCGGGCACAGAATCTTATCCGACCGGTTCGAAAACGGCCGAAGCTTTTGCTTCGGCCGTTTTCGTTTGCGAAGATTACCGATTTTTCGTTCGCTTGCGTACAAAGTCATTGCGACCCTATCCATCCGCGACAGAGCTCTAACGCGAAGATTGACAGGCGCTTAACACGGCCGCACTATCATATGTATACATACATATAATCGAAGGTGCGACATGGCCTCCAAGCTGATTCTGCGCAATATCGGTCTCTTGTTGAGTGGTGATCTCCTGCGCCCGGTGCTCGATGCCGATGCGGTGCTGGTGGAAGACGGGCGGATCGCCGCCATCGGCCGGGGCGGCGACATGGACAGCCAGGGCGCCGTCGTCGTCGATGTCAAGGGCACGACGGTGGCCCCCGGGCTGATCGACAGTCACGTCCATCCGGTCTTCGGCGACTGGACACCGCGCCAAAATCAAATCAACTGGATCGACAGTTTCCTGCATGGCGGCGTCACCACGATGATCTCGGCGGGCGAAGTCCATCTGCCTGGCCGGCCCAAGGATATTGTCGGGCTCAAGGCGCTGGCCATCACGGCCCAACGCGCCTTCACCAATTTCCGCCCCGGCGGCGTCAAGGTCCATGCCGGCGCGCCCGTGGTCGAACAGGGAATGACCGAACAGGACTTCAAGGACTTGGCGGAGGCCGGCGTGTCCTTGCTGGGCGAAATAGGTCTGGGCAGCGTCAAATCGGGCGAGGAAGCCCGCCAGATGGTCGCCTGGGCCCGCAAATATGGACTCAAAAGCACGATTCACACAGGCGGTCCGTCGATCCCCGGCTCCGGCCTGATCGACAAGGATGTCATCTTGGAGGCCGACGCCGACGTCATCGGCCATATCAACGGCGGACACACCGCGCTTCCCGACAAGCAGATCACCTGCCTCTGCGAAACCTGTCAGCGCGCCATCGAGATCGTTCACAACGGCAATCAGCGCTCCGCCCTTGTCGCCTTGCGCGCCGCCAAGGAACTGAACCAGTTGCACCGGGTCATCCTGGGCACCGATTCCCCGGCCGGATCGGGGGTGCAGCCGCTCGGAATCCTGCGCATGATCGCCATGTTCGCCAGTCTGGGCGATATCGCCCCCGAAACGGCCTTCTGTTTCGCCACCGGCAACACGGCCCGCATTCACGATCTTGACTGCGGATTGGTCGAAGTCGGCCGCGCCGGCGATTTCGTGGTGATGGACAAGGCGCAACACACGGCGGGCACCTCCCTGCTGGACAGCGTGCGGCTGGGCGATCTGCCCGGCGTCAGCATGACCATCATCGATGGCGCCATCCGCTCGGAACGCAGCCGCAACACGCCGCCCGCGACGACCATGCCGGTGATCGTTCCCGTTTGAGAAAGGGGCCGCTATCGGCCAACGATCAACAGTTCGCCGATGGCAAAGACCGCTCCGCCTATTTGACCCAAAAGTGACATTCGCCCTGCATGGACAAATTTCCTATGATGGCCTAAAGCCACCGTTGGTTGCGACCTCGCCGTTGCCGACGGGATCTCCGTCATTTCCGTCGGACTGGAGCGAAATGTGAAGTCGTCCATTCTCGTCGCCGCGCTACTGGCCACGCTTGCCGCACCGGTTCCCTCAAAAGCCGAACAGCCCCCTCTTCTCGACCGCAATCTGTTCTTCGGTGACGTCGAGATCTCTGGTGAAGCGATTTCACCAGACGGACAATATATTTCTTTTTTAAAGCCTTACAAAGGAACGCGGAATATTTGGGTGAAGAAAGCGGATGAGCCTTTCAGCGCCGCACGACCGATGAGCGCGGAACCGGCGCGGCCGATCAGGGCATATTTCTGGAGCCGCGATTCGAAATTCATTCTGTATGCGCAGGATGGCGCCGGTGACGAGAATTTCAATATCTACGCCATCGACCCCACCGTCCCCGCCGATCCCGACTCCGGCGTGCCGCCAGCGCGCGCACTGACCGAATCGGCTCTGAAAGGCGTCAAAACCAGAATATTTGCGCTTCCCAAGACGAAACCGGACATCATCTACATCGGACTCAACATTCGCGATCCCCGCTGGCACGATTTGTATGAACTGCATCTGTCGACCGGGGAAAAAACCCGGATCCGCGAAAATACGGAACGGATTTCCAATTGGGTGTTCGATCACGAGGGGACGCTGCGGCTGTCGGTCAGAATCACGCAAGCCGGCGATAAGGAATTCCTGCGCGTCGATCCCGACGGGTTCCAACAGATTTATCGCTGCGGAGTTCTGGAAGAGTGCCGCCTGGAGGGATTCGACGCCGAGAACAAGCGCGTCTATTTGGTCACCAACAAAGGTCCTTTGGATCTGACCGAGCTCGATTTGCTCGACCCCGCCACCGGCGCCATAACCAAGGTCGAAAGCGATCCGGAGCAACGCGTCGATTTCGGCGGCATCACCCTTTCGACCGTCGATTACCACGTTCTTTTTACAAAATACGAAGACGACGGCGTTCGCCGGCTCTTCAAGGATCCGTCGTTCGAGGCGGAATGCGGGTGGCTCGAATCGCAACTTCCGGGAAAGGAAATTCGCTTCGGCGTGCGAACGGCGGATGAGAATGCCTGGATCGTCAGCGCCCATAGCGACACCGAACCCGGTGAGGTCTATATCTGGAATCGTTCGGCGAAGACCTTGACGCCGCAATACCGTATCCGCGAGGACTTACCGCGAGCCGCCCTTTCGAAACGCGTGTCCTTTCGCTACACGTCCGCCGATGGCCTGGATATTCCTGCATATCTGACCCTGCCCCAGGGCTTGGAGGCGAAAAATCTCCCCCTGATCGTCAACCCGCACGGCGGACCATGGGCCAGGGATATCTTCGGCTACAGCGCCTTTGCGCAATTTCTCGCCAATCGCGGCTATGCCGTCTTGCAACCGAATTTTCGGGGATCGACCGGCTATGGCAAGGCCTACCTCAACGCCGGAAACGGCGAATGGGGCCGGAAGATGCAGGATGATTTGACCTGGGGTATCAAAGCCCTGGTGGCCAACGGAACGGTCGATCCAAAACGGGTTGGCATCGTCGGCGCATCCTATGGCGGCTATGCGGCTCTGGCCGGTGTGGCCTTCACCCCGGATCTCTACGCCGCGGCCGTCGATATTGTCGGACCATCCAACCTCCTGACACTGCTCGACGCCATCCCCCCCTATTGGGAGGCGGGACGCAAGTCGATGTACACCCGGATCGCCGATCCGACGACGGCCGAAGGCAAGACCCTCCTGATCGCCGAATCGCCCCTCACCCAGGCCAAGGCGATCGAAACGCCGCTCATGGTGGTACAGGGCAAAAACGACCCGCGCGTCAATATTCGGGAAAGCAATCAGATTGTCGCCGCGGTCCGCGATAACGGCAAGCCCGTCGAATATCTCGTCGCTCCCGACGAGGGCCATGGCTACGCTCGGCCCATCAATACCCTCGCCATGGTGACGGCGATGGAGTCATTCCTCGAAAAATATATCGGCGGCCGCCATCAATTGGACGCGCCGCCCGATGTCGCAGAAAAATTAAAGGACATCACGATCGATCCGCAAACGGTCGATGGTTCGGTCGTTTTCAAGGGCCAGTAACAATCGTCAATCCGTCAGTCGGAACCGGATCGTTCCCAATCCCTCGATGTCCGCCGTCGCCACGTCGCCGGGAAAGATCGGTTGGCTGGGAGCGAAGGCGCCGGTGATGACCATCTGGCCGGCGCGTAAGCCCCGCCCTCGGCGCGCCAGCGCATTGGCCAGCCAGACCAGCGGATGGAACGGATTGCCGGAGGGATGGCCACCGCGTTGAGACAGGACCGTCTGTCCGCCAAGCGTCGTGGTGACCTGGAGAGCCCTGTCCATCAAAGGTTGCCATTCGCGCACCACTGAGCCGTAAACCAATCCCCAATTGCTCATCGCGTCGGCACGGCCCGACAGAGCAGATGGCGTTGGCGCGACCGGCAAACGGCTGTCGACCAGCTCGAAGGCGGCGAAAGCCCCTGCAATGGCCTGGGCGACTTCGCCCTTGCCGTAGGCGCCTCCGTCGGCTCGGCCGGGAAGGTCTTTGCCGACGACGAAGCCAATTTCGGTTTCGATCTTCAATTCGTTTCCAGGCGTGCGCACGTCCGCCGGGGACGGAAAGATGGCGGAGCTAAAGATTCCCCCCCAGCTTCCGGGGCCGTCTCCGACCTGAGCCACCTTGTAAGCCCCGACCGGGCCGAGGACGGCGGCGATCTCATCCTGGACCGCGTCAGCCTCCTCGGCGTCGAGCGGCTGCAGATCGGGATCGAGTTGGGAGAGCCTGCGCCCTTCTGTTCTGGCCGCAATCAGGAGGGAGGCCAGACGATGGATTTTGATGTGATCGGGCATGATTTTTCAAACGCTCATCGAGAGAAAAAAGCTCGTCGGACGGGGACTGATAAGTCCGACGAGCTTGGCGTCGTTCGAAACTGAAGTCGGCCTAAAGCGTTTCCGCGTCAAACGACAGATGTTTGATCGCCTTGCGGAACCAGGTGTAGGCGACATGAACGCGGCCATCGGCGGTCTGCCGGATCGAGGGATAAGAGAGTTCCCGGTTCTTGTCGTCCTTCGAATTGTTGGACATGCAATAGCCATCGCCCAGTTCCAGGTCGATCCGGCGCGGCCAGGTGGCGCCTTCGTCAGAGGAGAGCGACAAGGTCATCGGCGCCCGGGGGGCTCCCCAGAAAGCCGTCGGGGCGGAGCTCTCCGCCGTCGCCTGCGGCTGGGGCGGCGCGGTGTCGTCTTCGATCTCGTCATAGAGAGACAGGCGGCGCTCCTTGGCGTCCAGCCGGCTGGCCCAATTGTGGACCATGGCGAGACGTCCATCGTTCAGACGAATCACCTGGATCGAGGCATTGTTGTTGGGCAGGTCCAGGGCCGTTGGCGCACTCCAGCTTTCTCCGCCGTCCGCGGAACGGGACATCCAGACGTGATCCGCCCAGCGGGACCGGTAGAAGGCGACCATGCGTTCTCCGTCCAGCGGCACGACGTTCATATGGACGCAGCCGAGGCTGCCCGGAACGTCGACCTGCCGCCAACTGCGGCCCTGATCATGGCTGATCTTCACCGCCGAGTTATCGTCGTTACCGACCCAGGCGATCCCCGGTTTGGTTCGGCACAGGAAGATCGGCAGCAGCCAAGCCCCGTCTTTGCGAAGGATGACCGGCTGGCGGATGAAGGTGCCCGGCTCGTCGATCAAGGTCTCGATCGGGCCCCAGGTCTTGCCGCTATCCACCGACAGCCGGCATCGCACGAAGGCGGTGTCCTGCCGGCCGTTGATCTGAGCCGTCCACAAAACGCGCAAAGCGCCGTCCGGAGTGACGAACAGCACCGGATTTTGTTCCGAACGGGTGGGATCGTCGGAAAGCTTGACCGGCTCGTTCCATTGCCGCGCACCTTCGGGCAGACGGGAGAACCAGATGGAAATGTCGGGAATGCCTTCCTGCGTACCGCCAAACCAGACGCAGCCGAGATCGCCATCGGGAAGTTGCAGGAGATTGGCGGCGTGGTTTTGGACGCAAGCCGAGGGAATGAGCGCCTCGGTGCCGTTGGGGCGGAGAGCGAACGGCCGAAGAACACCGTCCATGGCTGGAGCGCCGAGGTCATGCGGGTCATTGGTCATGACGTCACCTTGATTGACAGACTGATGGAAAAAGTGCGGAAGGAAGGGCGGCGAGACGCCCCTCCCCATCCGCATCCTTTTGTTATTACACCGATTCGGGCACGTGCTGCTTCACACCGAAGATGAACTCGATGAACCGTTCGATGATGATGAACACCACCGGCGTGGCCAGCGCCACATACATATTGTCAATGCCGTAGGGATTGTCCCAATAGTACCACAGGCTGGTCAGAACGGTGGACGTGAGCAAGCCGCCGATGGCGCCGGTCGGGGTGCGGAAGAACGGCAGGTAGAAACCGACCAGCGCGACGATCGAGATCGACATGCGAATGGCCCGGGTGAAGAAGGACAGCTTGAGGATTTCCGGCAGCAGGAAGCAGCAGACCAGCGGCGCCAGTCCGATGACGACCGAAATGATGCGGGTGGTCCTCAATTGCTGCTCGGGTGTCGGCTTGCACAGCGGAACATAGAAATCCTTGATGATCAGCGAGGCGATGGCGAGAGCGACAGTGGCCACCGACACGAACACCGAGGCAACCAGGGCGGTGGCGACGACACCGGCCAGGACCGGGCTCATATGCTGGAGGAACACCGGAAGAGCGAAGATGCTCTTCATGGTGGGAAATAGATATTTGGCGCAGACGCCGATCAGGCCAAGCGCGATGCCGATGGGAATGCACAGTGCCGCCGCGAAAAGGCACGACTTGCGGGCATCATTGGCGGAGCGGGCTCCGGAGATCGCCTGGATGACGAATTGCGTGGAAAAGATCGAACCAACGGTGCCGATGACCCAGGCGAAGATGGTGGAAACACCGATCTTGCCGGTGGGCGTGAAATATTCGACGGGCATCTTCTCGACCATCGGCATGATGCCGCCGGTCATCGAAAGGGCAACGCCGAGAATGATGGCGATACCGAGGATCTTGACGGCGCTGTGAAGGAGCGTGATCCAGGCCACCCCTTTGAGACCTCCCAGGGTGAAATAGAAGGTCGAGACGATGCCGATGATGACCATGGCCAGCGGAATGTTGATCTTGAGAATGGTGGCCAGGGCGGCGGCGCCGGAAATGTAATTGCCGACATTCACCAGGAACAGCGCGTAGATCATGATCAGCGACACCACCATCATCGTGCTGTTCCCGTACTTCTGACGAAGCACGCCGGAGATGGTGTATTCCCCAGAACCGTAGACCTTGCGGACGAAAAACAGTCCCATCAGCAGAAAGCCGATGCCGGCCGCGATGACCGACCAGGCCGCCGCCGCACCCGACGTAAAGGCCTCCTGGGAGGTGCCGACGGTCGATTTGGCGCCGATGAATTCGGACATCAAGAGCACACCGACGACAATGGCCGGCATGGCGCGGGAAGCCACCATAAACTGATCATTGCTCGTCGAGCGCAAACGAACCGTCAGCCAGCCGGTACCGAGAATATAGGCGATGATGATACCAACGATGATGACGGTGTCTATTGAGGAAAATTCCTGCATTTGGTTTTCCTTCCTCGAAAAAATTACTCACGCGGTCGTAGATATCCCGCCGCGTGTTGTTTCTATTCTTTGTCAGGCGAACTGATTTTCGTTCAGCCGATAGCGAGCGATCACCTGCTTGATCGTCTCTTCGTCGGCGGACGAGAACCGCGTGGCATAACGGCTTTCGCCGACGTCTTGCCCAAGCAAGGCCGCCGCCTTCTTGACCGCGGCCGGGGCGAATCCGACGGCGTAAAGATCTTTGCGAATACCGCTGATGACGTCCTGCGCCTCCTTCGACGCGGCGACGTTGCCGGCGTGAAATTCTTTCCAGATGCGGGACACCCATTGCGGCGCGACGTTGGACAGGCCGGAAATGCAGGCGGAACAGCCCGCAAGGAATCCCTGGTGGGCGAGATGGTCCGGACCGGTGAGGACGTCGAATCCGCTCACGCCGGCCGCCGCCGCGAGGAACGCCTCGAGACTTTCCCAACTACCGGCGCTGTCCTTGATGCCGGCGATGTTCGCATGGGCGCCGAGCGAAGCGGCGGTCGCCGGTTCGATCTTGTTCCCGGTTCGCGCCGGAATGTTGTAGAGGAAAACCGGAACCGGGACGGCATCGGCAATCCGAAGGTAATGGTCGACCAGTTCCTCCTGCTTCAAGGGGACGAACCATGGCGTAATCACCGAGACGGCATCAACGCCGATCGCGGCGCAGGTCTTGCCCAGCGCGATGGCGGCCGCCGTCGATACTTCGCCGATGTGGGCAACCACGGGAACCCGACCGGCGACAGCGTCGACGCAGGTTTCGGTCAATTTGATCTTTTCGGCGGTCTCGAGAACGAAGAACTCGCCATTGGTTCCTCCGCAAAAGACTCCGTTGCCGTTGGCAACCTGGCGTTCGACCTGACGACGCTGAGCCGCAGGAGAGAAAGCGCCCGTATTGTCGAATGTGGTGACGATCGCCGAGAGCACTCCTTCGATTTTTTTACGCATGCGTTTCTGTCCCATGTCCTGAAAAAACAGCAATGTCCGAGCCAGCAGCGCGTCCGGCCACCGTCTCGTCGGCGGAAAGGAAGGAGTTATTGGTCCAGGCGCGTTCGGCATTTCGCCGGGCGGCAGGACGTCCCTTCCCATGTTGTTCGGATTGCGAACATTTGTTCTATTTATAGATTATGGAACACCATCCTCCGTCGCGCGTCAAGACTTCTCTCCAATCCATCTCAAAGCCTTGACTTGGTCTCAACGGCGGTATTTCCTCTGCCCCTCATCGAAATGTTCGGATGTCGAACACATCATCGAACGGAGAAGAGGATGAGCGACGATTCCAAAAGTGTCGTTCACTCGGTCGCCAAGGCTTTCGCGGTCCTACGTGCCTTCGGGCCTGATTTGCCTGAGTTGACCGTCAGCGAAATCGGCGCCCGCACCGACCTTGATCGCGGAACCAGCTTTCGCCTCCTCAATACGTTGGTCAGTCTTGGCTATGTCGCCCCGGTTCCGGGAAGTCGTCGTTATCGCTTGGCATTGAAATGTCTGGAGTTGGGCTATACGCCTCTTGCTTGCGACGATCTGAAGCGGCTCTCCCGTCCTTTGCTTGCCGAACTGGTGGCCGATGTCGCCGATGCCGCATCGCTCGGAATGCTCGACGGCAGCGATGTCGTTTATGTCGAACGTGTTCAGGGCGATGTCGCACGCAGCCACCTCGATCGACGCGTCGGCAGTCGCACCGGCATCTATGCCGCCGCCCTGGGCCAAGCCATTCTCGCCTTCGAGCCGCCCGATGTGCAGCGCGCCGTTCTCGAAAGCGGCGAACGGACCAAACTTTCCGAACGGACCATTACCGACATAGACCTGTTGTTGGTCCGTCTGGCGGAAACAAGGAAGAAAGGATGGGCCTTCTCGGACGGTGAAAATGCCTATGGGCTGAGAACCGTCGCCGCTCCGATCTTCGGCCGGGACGGGCGAGTCGTCGCCGCCGTCAGCGCGACCGCGAGGGTCGAACGCTGTTCGCTGGAGGCGTTCGTGGCGAACGGGGTGCCACGGGTGTTGGCGGTGACCAGCGAATTGAGCCAAGCGGTTCGACTGTCGGCAGGACAGCGAGATCCCCGACTGGCGGTTGAAAAGATCAGAGCAGTTTCAACAGACCCCACACCAGCGCGGCGGAACACAACAGCGCCAGGACAGCGCGGCGAGAATTGACGAACACCACGCCGTCTTCGCCATGGCCCGGTTTGCGCCCGGTTATCATCGGCCGAATCAGATTGTCTCCCAGCACCAGCCAATGAATCAGAACGGCCGAGACATGGATGGCCACCAGGCCGGACAGGATGAGGAACAGAGTCTTGTGCAGACTGGTCAGCAGGTCGGACGTCGACTTGCCGACAAGATGGGAGAGAGGGCCGTCGAACAGAATGTCGTCGTTGCCGAACAATCCCAATAGCCCTTGCGCCATCACGGCACACAGCAGAACCACCACCATCCACCCGCCGAGCGGATTATGGCCGGGACGGTGGAAGGAGTCCCGTCTGGTCAGATAGCGCAAGATTGCGTGGGGACCGTGGAGAAAATCGGCGAATCGAGACGTTTTGCTGCCAAAGACGCCCCAGATCAACCGGAATGTCACCAGAACGAGGCACCCCTCACCGGCGGCGGCATGAATCTCCATGCGACCCGATTTGCCGCTGACCACCAAGATCACGGCAAAGACGACCAATCCCCAGTGGAACAATCGGGTCGGGAGATCCCATACGGTGATGTCGTCGCGGGGATTGGTCGCCATTTTCGGCCGCCTTACTTGGTGCGGCTGTCGTCGTGACAGGACTTGCAGTCTTTGCCGACGACGCCCAACTGGCTGCCGATCGCCGCCTTGTCGCCGCTATTGACGGCGACCTTCAGCGCCGCGGTATCGGCCTCAAGCTTGTGCATGGTGTCTGCGAAATGGGGGAAATTCGACCAGATGTCGGCTTTGGCGGTGGTCTTCTCGTCCTTGCCCTCCACCACCTTGTCTTCGAAGGGTTTCAGCGCGATTGCGGCCGCGCCGGCCAACCCCTCGGCATGAAAGGCGAGATCGGACGAGAATGGCACCGTCCCTTTGACGATGGCCGCGATGTCTTTCGTATGCGTCCCAATCAACTGCATCACCGACTTACGGTAGGCAATCGCGGCATCCGCATCGGTATCGGCCAAGGCGACGCCGGAACCGAAGCAGAGACTTGTCAGGGTTGCCACGAGGAGAATTCTGTTACGCGTCATGCCTAAACCTCCAAAAACTCACGCTTGCGATAAGACTTACCTCCTAGCGTAGAATAGTTACAAGGAAAATTTCGTGACGCCTCGCCCCTTGATTCCCTTCTCGGCGATAGGGATAACGATCAATTCTACTGGCGCGCTATGCCAGCGTCGCTTTCCGCTCGAAACACCGATCAAACCGCCAGATATTTGTTGCGGATCTCATCGTTGGCGGCCAGATCGGCCATGCTGCCTTCGTAGCAGATGCGGCCTTTTTCGATGATGTAGGCGCGGTTCGAGATCATCTTGGCGAAGTGCAGATTCTGCTCGGAGATCATCACCGCCAGCCCCTCCTTCTTCATCGCCAGGATGGCATAGGCCATGTCCTCGACGATCTTGGGCGCCAGTCCTTCCGACGGTTCGTCGAGCATGATCAGGGAAGGATTGCCCATCAGTGAGCGGGCGATGGTCAGCATCTGCTGCTCGCCGCCGCTCATCCGGCCGGCCGGTCTTTTGCGCATTTCCGCCAGATTGGGGAAAAGTTCGTAAAGCCGTTCCTTGGTCCAATGCGGGACACCGTCGCGGGGAAGCTGCGTGCCGACGTCCAGATTTTCCTCGACCGTCAGATCGGTAAAAATGCGACGGTCCTCGGGCACATAGCCCAGACCCATCTCGACGATCCGATGCACGGGAAGACAGGAAATATCGATCGGATCGAAATTGATATTGTGGTTGAAGTCGATCCGACCCCGGCGTGACGCGACCAGGCCGACGATGCTTTTAAAGGTCGTTGATTTGCCGGCGCCATTGCGTCCGATCAAGGCCAACACCTCGTGCGAGCCGGCCTCCAGCGTGACATCGAACAGCACCTGGGCCCGGCCGTAGAAGGCGTTCAGATTGTCAACGACCAATCTCATGCCGCACCTCCGACTTTGGCTTGGTCGTAGACCGCCCCCGTTCCGAGATAGATGGCCTGAACCGCTTGATTTTCACGAACCTCTCCCGGCGTTCCTTCCGCAATCTTCTTGCCACGACTCAAGACCATGACCCGATTGGCATGGGTAAACACGACATCCATATCATGTTCGGTAAACAAGACGCTGATGCCCCTCGCCCGCACGATATCGGCGGTCAGTTGCATCAATTCGATGCGTTCCCGGGGCGCCATGCCGGCCGTCGGTTCATCCATCAGCAAGAGTTTCGGATCGTTGGCCAAGGCGACCGCCAATTCGACCCGTTTCAGATCGCCATAGGCCAGCACGCTGCAGGGCCGCTCGGCTTGTCCTTGCATATCGACCAATTCCAGGAGTTCGAAAGCCTGCTCCCGATAAAGACCGCCGGCGAACGGCCACAGGGCGCGCAACCGGCCATGGAAGGAAATCAGCGCCATCTGGACATTCTCGATCACCGTCATCGATCCGAAGGTCGCGGTGATCTGGAAGGTCCGCCCGACCCCCATGCGCCAGATCTGGCGGGGTTTCAATCCCGCCAATTCCCGACCGAACAGTTTGATACTGCCGGCATTCGGCGTGATCTGTCCGTTCAACATGTTGAAACAGGTGCTCTTGCCGGCGCCATTCGGCCCGATCAGCGCCAGAAGTTCGCCGGCGCCCAAGTCGAAATCGACTCCGCTGACGGCGTCGACACCGCCATAGCTCTTGGACAGTCCGCGGACGCTGAGCGGCGTCATAACGTCTTCTCCGTCTTTTCCGTTTGGCCGAACTTCTCTTGCAGGAACCCGACGATCCCCTGGGGAAAAGCGACGACGAGAACGATGATGGTAACCCCGAGGACCGTCCGCCACTGATCGGTGACACTGCTCACCACCACATGCAAGGTGGTATAGGTCGCCGCCCCCACCAACGGCCCCAGCAGTGTTTGCACGCCGCCCAACAGCACCATGACCAAGCCGTCGATCGAGGTGGCGATGGAAATCGTGTCGGGAAACACGCTGCCTTTCAGGAAGGCGTAAAGAGACCCGCCGACCCCGGCGAAGACACCGCTCATGGCGAACCCCAGCCACCGATGGCGGGTCATATCGATACCGATGGCGTCCGCCCGCAAGGCGGAGTCGCGACCGGCGCGCAAGGTATAGCCGAAGGGCGCGAAGGTCACGCGGCGGATCGCCAGCATGGCGCCGCCGCACAAGGCCAGGCACAGGTAATAGAACGCACTGGCCGAAGATGCCCAGGCCGCCGGCCAGATGCCGACCAGGCCGTTGTCGCCGCCGGTCACCTCGGACCATTGAAAAACGATGGCATAGGCGATTTGGGCAAAGGCCAGCGTCAGCATGGCCAGATAGACACCCGACAGATTGACGCAGAACCAGCCGAAGAGAAGGCCGGCCAGCCCGGCCAGCAAGGGGCCGGCCACCAGAGCGCCCAACATGGGAAGGCCCAGAAGTTTGACCGCCAGAGCGGCGCCGTAGGCGCCCAGGCCAAAATAGGCGGCGTGACCGAAGGACACCATGCCGCCGGTCCCCATGATGAAATGCAGCGATGCGGCGAAGAGCGCGAAGATCAGCACCTCGGAGGCCACCGACAGGCCATAGCCTCCCATCACCAACGGCAGAACCAACAGAACGCACAGGAAACCAGCGGCGGCTTTGCGGCCGGTGGGCCCGAGCGGGCGAATCGGCATTTCCAGGCTGACGCCGCGCACGGCGACATCGGGTTTGCCCAGCAATCCCCAGGGCCGGATCACCAGAATGACCGCCATCACCAGGAAGGTCAGCACCAGGGTGATTTGCGGGAACACCACCAGACCAAAGGCGTTCAACTCACCGATGATGATGGCCGCCAGAAAGGCGCCGAGCACATTGCCCAAGCCGCCGATCACCACGACGACAAAGGCTTCGGTGATGATCTGCAAATCCATCACATGACTGACCGCCTCGCGCGGCAACTGGATGGCGCCGCCCAAGCCGGCCAGAAAAGCGCCCAAGGTGAAGACCGTGGTGAACAGCCAGGTTTGATTGACGCCCAGGGCGGCCACCATCTCGCGGTCCTGCGTCGCCGCCCGAATCAAGGTACCCCAGCGCGTGCGATGGAACACCAGCCACAGCACGCCGAGCACCATTGGCCCAAGGACGATCAGCACCAGATCATATTGCGGAAAAGGCAATCCCAGAATGGAGATGGCCCCCTTCAGGCCGGGGGCGCGCGGCCCCAGCAGGTCCTCCGGCCCCCAGACATAGAGAACCAGGTCCTGAACGATCAGGACGAGTCCGAAGGTGGCGAGCAACTGCAACAATTCGGGGGCCTGATAGATCCGCCGCAGCAACAGCATCTCGATCGCGGCCCCTGCGGCGGCGACGGCGGCGGCGGCGATGATGATGCTGAACCAAAATCCGAAAGGATTACCACCGCCGATGAAATGGAGCTGCGAATAGGCGATATAGGCGCCCAGCATATAAAACGAGCCGTGGGCGAAATTCACGATGCGGCTGACGCCGAAGATGATGGACAGTCCCGAAGCCACCAGGAACAAGGACGCGGCGGACGCGAGGCCACTCATGAACTGAACGACAAAGAAACTCATGTATTTTGTTCCGATGACCTTAGCGTGAATAACCGTTTTTTATTTTCGTCATCCCCGCGAAAGCGGGGATCCATAGCAACAGATGGATTCCCGCCTCCGCGGGAATGACGACTTTCCGGAGATAACTGTCTACCTGACCTCGACTTAGCCCTGTGGCCGCAATTTTTTCGCTTCCGCCGCCGGCAGCATATAGTCCGCGCCGTTGGCATAATACCAATCGACCATCACGCCCTTGCCATCCTTCATGTCGGTCTTGCCGACAAAGGCGCCCATGGTGGATTGGTGATCTTCGGGGCGAAAGGTGATCGGCCCGAGCGGTGACGAGACATGCAAACCTTCCGCCGCGGCGATCAGCTTTTCCGTCTCGGTGGAATTGGCCTTGCGCAAGGTTTCGGCCACCGAGAGCATGGCGATGTAACCGACCAGAGACCCGACCCGCGGGTAATCCTTGTATTTGGCGCGGTAGGCGTTAAGGAAGGCATCATGCTCCGCCGTCTTGATCTGTTCCCAGGGATAGCCGGTGACGATCCATCCCTTCGGCGTTTCGTCGCCCAGAGCGTCGAGATATTCCGGCTCGCCGGTCAGCAGACTGACCACGGCGCGGTCCTTGAACAGGCCGCGAGTATTGCCTTCGCGAATAAATTTGGTCAGATCGGCCCCGAAGGTCACATTGAAGATGGCCTCCGGCTCGGCATGGGCCAGAGCCTGCACCGTCGAGCCGCCATCAATCTTACCCTGCACCGGCCATTGTTCCTCGACCCACTGCACATCCGGACGTTTGGCCGAAAGCAATTCCTTGAACACCTTCACCGCCGCCTGGCCATATTCGTAGTTCGGCGCCACGGTGGCCCAGCGTTTGGCCGGCAGTTTCGCCGCCTGCTCGACCAGCATCGCGGCTTGCATATAAGTGCCGGGACGTAAGCGGAAGGTATAATGGTTGCCTTTTTCCCAGGTCATGGCATCGGTCAGCGGCTCGGCGCCGATGAACAGAACCTTCTTTTGATTGGCAAAATCGGCGACGGCCAAACCGATGTGCGAGAAGAAGGTGCCGAACAGCAGCGCCACATTCTCGCGGGTCACCAGTTCGTTGGCCGCCGTTACCGCGTCGCCCGGCTTGCCGCCGTCGTCGCGCGACACCACTTCCAATTTCCGCCCATTGACGCCGCCGGCGGCATTGATCTGCTCCAAGGCGAGTTGCCAGCCGTTGCGGTAGGGAAGCGTAAACGCCGGCAAAGAGGAATAGCTGCTGATTTCGCCGATCTTGATGGCATCGGCGGCCAATACCGGACAGGCTCCCATGCCGGCCAGCAATACCGTGGCAGCCACGCCTTTGATCATTGTTCTACGATTCATCTCAAGGCCCTCTCTCTTGATTGCTGAGTAACGTACAACGCCATCGGACAATGGCTATCTCAAACCATCCTCACCTTTGATTTCCGTCACCGTCAAACCGCCGATGCGCGGCAGCGGGCGCCCCGAATCGGTTACCGCCACGGCGACCACGATCTCGTTGGCGCGAGGCGCATCGGGAACACGCACCTCCATCCCGTCGAAGTGACTACGGACGAAAGCGGCATCCTTATGCCCCAGCGGAATGTCGATCGGCGCGCCCAAGCCGCCACGCTTCTTCGACGAGGGGACCAGGGCCGCCCCTTTTTCCACCGCCTTGCGCAAAGGCGCCCCCAGTTTGGGATGCAAGAGCGCCGCCGCATGTTCCAATTCGCCGTTTTCCCCGACCACGGCCGCCTTGCCATAGCTTTCGACCTGACCGGGCTCGATGCCCAGCGCGGCCACCGCCCTTTGCCCCAGCAAGGCGCCCAGGTCCTCGCCGATGGCGATCAGTTCGGACAAATCCTCCTGATAGGCTCCGGCGAAGGGGTTGGCGATCACCGCCACCGCCGCCGCCTTCCTGGTCGGCGGATCGATCTCGCGGTCGGCTTCGCGACGGGTTTCCTCGACAACCACGATCAATTTGCGGATTTGAGCGCTCATCGCAATCCATCCTCTCCCTTGATGTCTGACGCCTTGAGCCCGCCGACGCGGGCGTGAATCCTCGGACCCGTGGTCATCACCAGAACCACCACGATTTCATCGGCACGTGGCGCATCGGGCACGCCGACTTCCATCGCGTCGAAATGGCTGCGGACATAAGAGGCATTGATATGGGTAACCGGCACGTCCAGGCGGGCGCCGACCGGTCCCACCTTCTTGGTCGACGGAACGATCGCCTTGGCCCCGGCCTGCACCAGG
>Ga0209415_10005737_pt1 | contig 22244 bp, 20 predicted proteins | sample PeaSoiSIISIP2007_FD_187696 | JGI IMG/M metagenome (GOLD analysis project Ga0209415, IMG submission 187696) | Peat soil microbial communities from Weissenstadt, Germany - SII-SIP-2007 (SPAdes) (version 2) | ecosystem: Environmental > Terrestrial > Soil > Wetlands > Peat | place: Germany... | reverse complement strand
CGTTCGCAGGTAGCGTAACATTTACCGCATCCGGCCTGCCTACCGGCATAACTGCCACGTTTAGCCCGACGTCCTCCTCCAGCGCGAGCATAGTTACATTTGCGGTAGCATCAACCACTGTTGCTGGGAGTTATCCGATCACCATCACCGGTACCTCCGGAACGCTGACGGCAACGACTTCCATCACGCTCACCGTGGTTCGCGCGGGCTTCACGCTTTCGTCGTCCTGCGGCAGTGGATCCCCTGTGCCGGTCGTACAAGGCAGCAGCAACACTTGCACCATCACGGTGACGGGCGCAACCAGTAGCGTAGCTCTTTCCGCCTCGGGCCTGTCCACTGGGGTGACTGCCTCGTTCAGCCCGAATCCAACCACATCGACAAGTTTGCTCACGCTGTCAGCTAGTAGCACAGCCACTCCTGGGACGGCCACGATTACCATTACGGGCACCTCCGGAACAACGACCGAAACTCTCACTATTACTTTGACGGTGACGGCTCATGTAATTACGAATGCCACTGTAACGGTGAATCAGTCGAGTACCGGCCCGGCCATAACCGATCAGCTTTTGGGAATGAACCTGGCCTCCTGGTACGATGTGATTTCGAATCAGACCGCAATTGTGGACGCGTTCCAGACTGCCGGTATCAAGGCGGTACGCTGGCCGGGTGGATCGTGGTCAGACATTTATCACTGGGCAACCAATACAAACTGCTTCTCGAGTTCGGATGGCGCACCGGCTGTAAATGATACTTTTGCGAGTTTTGTCAGCGACATTGCCATTCCAGCCGGACTCGATCTGGCGTTGACGGCGGATTACGGCACCAATGCGGCCTGCAATGCTGGCGGCGAACCAAGTGAGGCTGCTGCATGGGTCAAAGCCGCGCTTGCCGACGGCATCACCCCGAGCCATATGACCGTGGGTAACGAAGTGTATGGAAGCTGGGAGGAAGATCTTCATTCTTCTCCCAATAACTCCGCATCCTACGCTGCGGCGGTCACGGGAGCGAATGGCTATTATGCGCTCGTGAAGGCTGCTTCTCCTAAAACGCTTGTTGGTGTTGTTGTGGAGGCTGATAACAAGTCTGGCGGGTGGGATAATACCGTCCTATCCAATGCCAAGGGTTCCTACGATTTCGTGGAATACCACTACTATCCTGAAACGCCTGGGAGTGAAAACGACACGACCCTGGTGCAGCAGTCTGCGCAGGCATTGACCACGAATATCAATACCATCAAGGCGGAACTGTCGGAGTGGGGAACTCCCAATACGCCAATTTACGTCGGCGAGATTGGGGGGCCTTATAGCAATCCAGGCAAACAAAGCTGGTCGATCACGCAGGGCTTGTATGCCGGACAGGTGCTGGGCGAATTGATGAACGATGGAGTCTCGCGCCTGACCTGGTGGATTGGCTTCGGTAATTGCAATGCTCAGGCCGGAAATGATGGTTCCTCGGTCTATGGATGGCAGTCCTTTGGAGCCTACAATGTCTTCTCCGATGGGCCTACCGAGACTACTTGTCCGAATGCTGGTCCCATCGGCTCCATGTCTCCCACAGCGCGTGCGTTTCAACTCTTCAGCAACGTCGCGGTGAACGGTGAAAGTGTACTCACTGCGAACGTGACTGGAGATACGACGGATGTGGTAGCCTATGCCGCAACCAATAATGGCGGCACCGCGCTGGTGCTGTTTAACCGCAACGAAACCACCAGCGAACCGGTTTCGATTACGCTTTCGGCGCAAACCTCAGCGAAATCCGTTACCGTCGAGACCTACGACAAGGCCATCTACGATGAGTCGAACCCGGCGACGACCAACACCTGGGCCCCGCCGACCACTTCCACGATCAGTTCGCCAACCCTTCCGCTCACGCTTACTCTTGCTCCCTGGAGCATGAACGTGGTCATCATCCACTAAGGCACTCGTGCAGCAAAGTCGATGTACAATCGCTTCACGATAAGAATCACTCTACGCACAAAGGGCGCGGCCAGAGATGGCCGCGCCCTTTGCTGTTCGGTTCAAAATTTCTGTTATACGTGGATCGTATCTTCGCCCTTGTGCCAGTCGCAAGGGCAAAGTTCTCCGGTTTGCAGAGCATCCAGCACGCGCAGAACCTCGGCCGGGTTGCGGCCCACGGAAAGGTCTGTGATGTACACAAAGCGGATGGTGCCTTGCGGGTCCACGATGAAGGTGGCGCGCTGGCTGACGCCCGCATTGGGGTCCAGAATGCCCAGCGCCGTGGAAAGCTCACGCTTGATGTCGGAGAGCATCGGATAAGGCAGATCCTTCAGCGAAGGATGATGCTCGCGCCAGGCCAGATGCACAAACTCGGAGTCGATGCTGGCGCCCAGCACCTGCGCGCTGCGGTCGGCGAACTCCTTGTTCAGCTTGCCAAAGGCGGCAATCTCGGTGGGGCAGACAAAGGTGAAGTCCTTGGGCCAGAAGAAGTAGACCTTCCACTTGCCCTCATAGCTTTTGTCGGTAATCGGCTGGAAAGCCTTGGCGGGGTTCAGATCGACGACGGCGGTCAATTCAAAGGCGGGGAACTTCTGTCCTACGGTCGGCATGTATTTCTCCTTGCAAATGGTTTGGAAAGAATCTCTCAGGTGGTGGGTGCGCGCTCACTCCGTGACCCAACCGCAACCGGCAAACTCTTCGTCGACCGGACCGGAGCGTCTACGCGCGCACAGTGCTTTCCTATTCAGATGCACGTCGGGGAAAGAAGATTCGCCATGCTTGCTATGCGCTGGCCAACGTGGTCACGATCCTGGTCAGCAACGTTGCGAGAATTCCCGATATGCTCTGCAACGTCGCAATCATCAGCACCGAGATCATGCCTATGAGCAATGCATACTCGGCCAAATCCTGCCCATCCTCACGGTGCAGCAACCGCTGCGTTTCGATTACTACCCATTGTGCCAAAGCCCACATCAAAAAAACCTCCCGTCCAGGGAGGTATATCGGCACAACTTCATCAATGTTGAGTGTTTTCTTAGAAATTCAGTCCTTTTGTACCTGCTCGATCAGCCCTCAATTTGGCCGACTCGACCGCCTGCGAAAGCGCTCATCCAGCGGCTTGCGGTCATTGAAGCCTGTCTCGCTCGTGTGCCAATGCTCGATGGTCGGTTCACCCATACGCCAGCACAACAGCACCACCTGATCCTCCAGTTTGCAGGGAAAATCCAGCAGTCCCGCATCGAGATCCTTCACCTGCACACCAATCGAATCAATCTCCGCAACGCTCTCCCGCACCCGGCGCAGATGAGACTCCATCTCTGCGCGCAGCCGCGCTACCTTGCTGACGTCCACTCGCATTCCGCCGGAGAGATAAATCCTCCGCGCCATCTCCGTGAGGCCGGACTCTACCTGTTCGGCCGACTGCTTGCCCTCGATGGCCCGCCTCAACAGCGATTCCAGCACCGGCAGCAACGATTGCGCTTCGTCGATTGTGAAAGTCTTCATCTGGGTTCCTGGTGAATAGAATACGACAGTTTTTTACTCACTGCGCCTACTCTTTAGCTGTCGCTGTCTCAGAAGAGAGGGAGGCCACCCAACTTTGCGACCCAAAAACTCTTCCTCTCCTTCAGACGATCTTCCACGGCTAAAGGGTGCAAATCTGCAGTAAGTTTTTCCAGTTCCTGGAACTCGAACGCCCCATCGCCGTGCTGGTTCCACGCGTTTTGCAGCTCTTTGATCGGGTGGCTACCCATCCGCAGCGTAAACCACAATCCGTTTTGCGTTGCATCCAGGTTATTCGAGACTCCAATCCAAACTTCGCCGCTCTCCGCGCAGCGCACCGCGAATACGCCCCGCCGGACTTCGCGTTCCTTGTAGGCGCGGATGATCGCCTTTCTCTCGCTGTTGCCGCTCATTCCGCAGCCTCGAAGGCCTTTGCCGCCAGCCTCTTCGCATAGTCCCGCAGGTCTATAGGCCAGTTCTCCACCTGTTCCTCAAAGCGCTCCCGCCGTCCCGCGAATAACTCCCGCGTGGCCTCCTCGAAGCCCGCTTCGTTGCCCGCCATCGTCGAGAGGAACCGGTAAGCCGCCTCCTGAGCACTGCGCAGACGATCCTGGCGCTGATTTGCTCGCCGCGCCTCTTCGACCAGCTTGCGCAGCGCCACCGAGGCCCCTCCGGGCTGCCCCGCCAGCCACTCCCAATGCCGTGGCAGCAGAGTCACCTCGCGCGCCACCACGCCCAACTTGGGGCGCCCCGGTCGTCGCGCTGCCTCGCCCTGCATCGTAACCTCTGGGACCGGCAAAGCCGCCTCGATCTCCGCAATCCGCTGCTCCAACTGCTCCGCGCTACCGCGCAAGTCTACTTCGACCACCTCCCCGGTGCGGGCGTCAAAGATTAGCGGCGGAACCGTCGGATCACGGTGCAGCGACTCCTGCGCCAGCCGAGCGACTTCGCGCAGTTCGCCTGAAGCGATGATCCGTCTGCCGGCAAAGGCCGTATAGAAATGTGAGAAAGTTTCGAAAGTGGATCGCTGGTTCAAAGAAGCACCTCGGTGGGCAGTATTACCCGGATGAAATAATAATATCCGGGTAATACTCGCCAGTCAAGAAGGTGCCGTAATATTTCTGCCTGACTCGAAGAGCGTGACTACCATCGCCAGAACCTCGTCCAGAATTGCTGGAGCAAGGAGTCGACCTTCCGCCCTCGACGCACATGAAACAGTAACGCCGACCTCCCGGTCCACGTTCGTTTCTCAGAGAAACCTACGCCCCGTACGCGATGCGTCCTTCGCTGATGGTCCAGCGGACCTTGCCTTGCATCGTCCAGCCGTCGAACGGTGTATTTTTCGACTTGGATTTGCCTTCGCTCGCCTTGTAGGTCCACTCGGCCTTGGGGTCGAAGACCACCACGTCGGCAATACTGCCCACGGTCAGCGTGCCGCGCCCCTTCAGGTTCAGCAGCGCCGCTGGTTGCGCGCTCAGCAGGCTCAGAACCCGGCCCAGTGGCATCTTCCACTCCTTATGTAGCCAGCTCAAACTAAGGCCCAGCGCCGTCTCCAGGCCGATGATGCCGTTGGGGGCGCGCTCGAACTCCACTTCTTTCTCGTGCGCCGCGTGGGGCGCGTGATCGGTGGCAATCGCGTCCACCACGCCGTCCAGAATTGCCTCAATCATTGCGTCGCGGTCAGCCGCCGAGCGCAGTGGTGGGCACATCTTGGCGTGCGTGTTGTAGTCGCCCACGTGCTCGTCGGTCAGCAGAAAATGATGCGGCGCAACCTCGCAGGTGACGCGCAGGCCGTTGCGCCGAGCCTGCCGTACGGCCGCCATCGCCGCCGCCGTCGAGATATGCGCGACGTGCAGATGGGCGCGCGCATCCCGCAACTCGCTCACCAGCCGAATATCGCGCTCCACGATGCTCGACTCGGCCTCATTTCTCATTCCGCGCAGGCCCAGCTTGAAGGCTGTCACCCCCGCATTCATGCTGGCCCCCTGCGTCATCCGCGTATCCTCGGCGTGCTGAATCACGGTCAATCCAACGCGCGCCGCTGCCGCCAGCGCCTCGCGCATCACGTTGTCTTTCAAAATCGGCAGCCCATCGTCGCTGATGGCTACAGCCCCAGCCGACTTCAGCGCCGCATAGTCGTTGATCGCCTCGCCCTTCATGCCCCGCGTTGCCGCCGCAATCGGATACACGCGCACCACTGCGCCGCGTTCGGGTGCCAGCATGAAGCGCGTGGTCTCCTGCGAGTCGTTCACCGGCGTGGTATTCGGCATCGCCGCCACGGCGGTAAATCCGCCCGCTGCTGCCGCCGCCGTTCCCGTGGCAATGGTTTCCTTGTGGGCCTGGCCCGGCTCGCGCAGATGCACGTGCATATCGATCAGCCCCGGCGCAATCACCAGGCCCGTCGCATCCAGCACTTCCGCGCCCTCGCCCTGCTTGATCTTGCCCGGCGCAGCAATCTCCGCCACGCGGCCATCTTTGAGCAGTACGTCCTTGAGCGCGTCCACGCCCGCCGCCGGGTCGATAAACTGCCCGCCTCGTATTAAAATCGCCGTCATGCGCGGCCTCCTTGTGCGGCCATCATCGCCCGCTCGACGACCGCCATGCGAATCGCCACTCCGTGCCGCACCTGCTCCAGAATCACGGATTGCGGCCCATCGGCCACTTCGGAGGTCAGCTCCAGCCCGCGAATGATCGGGCCGGGATGCAGCACAATCGCCTCCGGCGCGTGGGCTTTGAGGCGCTCACCGTTGAGCTGGTAAGCGGCTTTGTACTCTTCCAGATCCAGTTGCAGACCGGCCAGCCGCTCGGCCTGAATGCGCAGCATCATCACAATCTGCGACTGGCGCAGGGCCGCTTCAAAGTCGCGCTCAATCTCGATTCCCGGTCCGGCCTGTGCGGCCAGTTCCGGCAGCAATTGCGTCGGGCCGCAGAGCAGAACCCGCGCACCCAGCTTGGGCAGCAGCAGCATATTCGAGCGCGCCACGCGGCTATGCAGAATATCGCCGGTAATACTTACGGTCACTCCAGCCAGTGTCTCGGCCGTCACCGTCTCCACGCCCGGCCGCAGGTGCGCCAGCATCGCCCGCAGGTCCAGCAGAGCCTGGGTGGGGTGCTGGTGCATACCGTCGCCTCCGTTCAGCACTGGGAGGCGCGTTTCGGCCTCCAGCAGCCACGGCGCGCCGGAGTTGGCGTGGCGCAGAATGATCGCCTCCGCGCCCAGCGCGCGCAGCGTAAGACCTGTATCCTTCAGGCTTTCGCCCTTTTCAATGCTGGAGGAAAGGCTGGAAACCAGCGTGGTATCCGCGCCCAGGCTCTTGGCCGCCAGCTCAAAGCTGGTGCGGGTCCGCGTTGAGGACTCGTAAAACAGCAGCGCGATGCGGCGCTTGGCCAGAATTCGTGTGCGGGTCAGCGGGTCTTCATTTTCCAGCGCGGTGGCGCGGCGGAGAATATGGCTGATCCCCTCAATCGTCAGGTCTTCGACCGAGAGTAGCGAACCGGGATGGTAAGGCGACGGCGATGCTGCGACAGGCGGCGTATGCAAAGTGCGGCGGACAGGTGCGGTCAGGTTCATGCGGTCACACAAAGTGCGGTTCAGATATTGTGAAGGTCACTTGGGGAGAATTTGCTCAAAAACAAGCCAGTCGGCTTTGGAACTGGACGCGGACTCCAAATCCATGCGTGTGTTGCTATCCCAGGTTTCAAAAGCGAGACTTGGGATAGCAACTGATAACTGTTCACTATTAGCTGTCAACTGTGAGCTATTCCACGCGCTCGACCAGCAGCACCTGCTCGTCGTTATCCACTTCGTGGAACTTGACTTCGATGATCTCGCGGCTGCTGGTCGGCACACGGCGTCCCACGTAGGTTGCCTCGATGGGCAACTCGCGATGGCCGCGGTCGATGAGGACCGCCAACTGCACCCGTCGTGGACGACCGTAGTCAAACAGCGCGTCCAGCGCGGCACGGATGGTACGGCCCGTGTACAGCACATCGTCGCACAGCACCACATCGCGGCCTTCGACGTTGAAGCCCAGCGCTCCCGGCGTCACCACCGGTCGCGTCCCGGCCGTGGTCAGGTCGTCGCGATAAAACTGTATATCCAGCACACCGGTATCGACCGGACGCTTTTCGATGGCCGAGATCAGCTTGCCCAGGCGCTCAGCCAGCGGCACTCCGCGCCGTTTGATTCCCACCAGCGCCAAGTCGTGGCTTCCGTTGCTCTTCTCAACAATCTCGTGGGCCAGCCGCACCAGCGTGCGCTCGACCTCCGAAGCGGACATTAGACGGCCCTTGGTGCGCAGGGCGGGCATTTTTGATTCTTCGCTCATAAGCTCTCTCTTGCAGGCCTCTCTCGGGAGGCTTGTCTCTCGAAAGATGATACGAGGGGGTGCCGTTCCGGGGCAAATAGTGATCAACCAGTCCCTAAATCTCTGGTCGTCGACTCCGCGCCATCAACCGCGCTCCCAGCGCTCCGCCCACCATGCCGAAGAAAACCAGCAGCAGCGAGTTGCTTGCATAGCTCAAGGCCTCGACCCCGGCACGGCCTTCCGGCTTATCCAGCATCGCCAGATAGGGCGCATACATTGCCTGCATCTGCGCAGCTTCTTCCGCCGTTCGGCTGGAAAGAACTTGCTGGATCGCCTGTTTGTTCAAATTCTCGAAATTCTTCCACGAAGCGTCCATCTGGCCCGACTGATGCAGCACAAATCGCTCCACAAACAGCGTTCCGCCACTGACCGCGAAAGCCATCCATCCAGCAATCAGGCCCGTAACCAGTCCGATGCGCGCTCCCGCGCCCAAAGTAATCCACGCCGGTTTTTGGCTGCGCACATACATCGCCACGGCCCAGGAGGCCGCTGCCGCCATCCACAGCAGTCCAAAGATTCCAGACGGAGAAAGACCGCTGGCCAGTACACCGGCAGGCAGCGCAAACAGCAACGCCGCACGTAGCGCCGGTTTCCACACTACAGCCCCTGCGTCCAGTGTCGGCTGAATACCCGCCTCCGGTTGGCCCGCCGTGCTCTCGGCCGCTGTGTACTGAAGTTGCGGCATCCCGCACTTGGGGCAGTAGCAGTTCTCTGCCTGGACTGTCTGATGGCACCGATTGCAGGTAATTTCCATACATCTCCAGCCTATCGCATCCACCCGCTTCGCCGCAGCCTCAACGTCTTCGTTCGCATTCACTGGAATTCCGCAATGAACTCTGATCCCACACACACTCGCCTCACAGCGGCAAGAAGAGGCACCATATACATATGACCAATTTTACCCGCACTCTGCTTGCCGCCCTGTTGCTCGCGGTGATCGGGGTGCTTCCCGCCGCCGCCATTGAACTCAAGATCTCCCGTGAGGCCCTCGAACGTACCCTTCATCAGCAACTTTTCAACGGTCCTGATGGCCGCTATTACATCAAGGGCAACGCCCAGTCCGGTTGCTCTGTCTACGCCGAAGACGCAAAGCTTATCTTTGTCGGCGACCGCATGGTAGTGGTTATGAAGACCCATGCCAAGATTGGCACACAACTCCACGGCGCATGCCTCGGCATCACACTATCACCCGCCTCCGAGGTCTCCATGGCCCCTGACGGTCAAGGCGAAACCATCGGTTTCCGTGACGCGCGCGTCGAGAAGATCAGCGATCAGAAGGAACTGAACTTCATTCTCTCGCCCTTTTTGAGTCACAAGATTCCCGCCAGCATGAAGGTCAACGCCGCTGACCTGCTGCGCAAGGCTCTGGAAGGCTCCACGGCCTCTTCCGGCTACAAAGTCTCCCTCGATCACCTCAAGATTCACTCGCTGCAGATCGTCGGCAACGATCTGGTGCTGGACGTGGATGCGGATATCAGTGTGAAATAGGGAACGGAGGAATTGCATGCCCCTCACCCGTAGAGACTTCGCCAAATTAGGCGCACTGGGCCTCGCCGCCCGCTTTGTTCCTAGGCTCAGCGCCCAGGCCACCGACAGGAAGGTCGGTTACGCGGTGATCGGTCTCGGCCGCATCGCCGACCACTTCATGGCCGGTGTGCGCCTCAGCGCCAACTCCCAAATCACAGCGCTGGTAAGCGGCCATCGCGACAAGGCCGAGAAGATCGCCGCTGCGCAGGGCGTTCCCACCAGCTCAATCTATAGCTATGAGAACTTCGACGAGATCGCGCGCAACCCGGCTGTTGATGCGGTTTACGTGGCCCTGCCCAATTCCATGCATGCCGAGTACACCATTCGAGCCGCCAAGGCCGGAAAGCACGTCCTCTGCGAGAAGCCGATGGCCACCACCGTTGCTGATGCCGAGGCCATGATTGCAGCCTGCAACGCAGCCCGCGTCAAACTGATGATCGCCTACCGCTGCCACTACGAACCCACCAACCTGCGCGCAGTCGAACTCATCCGTAGCGGTGCGCTGGGTCAGGTTCAGGCCATCGAGAGCGCCTTCGGATTTAATATCGGTGCCGGGGAATGGCGGATCAAAAAGAAGCTCGCCGGCGGCGGCCCGCTCTTCGACGTGGGTATCTACTCGCTTAATGCTTGCCGCTACCTCACCGGCGAGGAACCCGCGCACGTGCAGGGCTACACCTCGGTGATCGATCATGATGGACGCTTCAACGAGGTCGAGGAGAATGTTTCCTGGACGATGAAGTTCCCCTCCGGCATCGTCGCCAGTTGCAATACCACCTACGGTGCCGGCATGGAAGGCTTATATCGGGTGCACGGCTCCAAGGGATGGCTTGAAGCCGGCCCCGCATTCAACTACCAGGGCTTGCGGCTGCACGGTGAGTTCAACGGCATCAAACTTGACGAACCCAACCCAGTCCGCGACCCCTCTCAGTTTCAGGCGCAGGCCGACCACTTTTCCCACTGCATTCAGACCAATCAATCCCCGAAGACTCCCGGAGAAGAAGGCTTGCGCGATCAGCGCCTAATCGCCGAAATCTACCGCTCGGTGGGAGTTTCGGTCTGATAGAGATTTATGCAGATGGAACCGTATCCCACTCCACGGAGTGCCCCATCCTTGCGACGTTCTAGTTTTTGTCGCAAGGGTGGGAAGCCTCAACTCTTCAGTGCAGCACAACAAAACGCCAACGCATATAACCAAGCCAAATCCCGCGCTTTTTTCTAGCGCGGTCCACGCCGAAGGCCGCTGGCTTCACCGCAGGTGACCGAGTTCCCGCAGCAGAAACGCGTAATCCAGTGCGATCTCCTTCAGGTAGTCGTAGCGCCCGCTGGCTCCGCCGTGGCCGGCCTGCATATTGGTCACCAGCAGCAGCGGATTATTGTCGGTCTTCAGGGTGCGCAGCTTGGCCACGTACTTTGCCGGTTCCCAGTACATGACTTGGCTGTCGTGGAGTGAAGTCTTGACCAGCATCGCCGGATAACTCGCGGCCTTCAAGTTATCGTAGGGCGAGTAACTCAGCATATAACTAAAATAAGTCGCCTCATTCGGATTTCCCCACTCCTCGTACTCCGGCACGGTCAGCGGCAGCGTTGCGTCCAGCATGGTGTTCATTACGTCCACAAACGGCACGTGCGAGAGCACCGCGCGGAACATATCTGGCCGCAGATTTGTCACCGCGCCCATCAGCAGTCCGCCCGCCGATCCGCCCTCGATGGCCACGCGGGCAGCATCGCCGTACTGCGCGGCGGTGAGGTGCTCCACCACAGCGATGAAATCCGTAAATGTATTGCGCTTGTTGAGCATCTTGCCCGCATCGTGCCACGGCTCGCCCAGGTCGCTGCCACCGCGGATATGCGCATAGGCCATCACCACTCCGCGATCCAGCAGGCTGAGCCGATTGGAGCTGAAACTCAGCGGCAGCGAGTAGCCATACGATCCATACCCGTACACATACAGCGGATTCTTGCCCGCCTCGCGCCGGTCCTTGCGATAGACCAGCGAAACCGGCACCTGTACTCCGTCGGGAGCCGTCGCATGAACCCGCTCGCTGGCATACAGCGTGCGGTCAAAGCCGCCCGGCACTTCCAACTGCTTCAGCAACTTCGAGTCTCCCGTCGCCGTATCGTACTCATAGACCGAACTCGGCGTGACCAGCGACTGATAGCCATACCGGAAGTTCGTCGTCTCATAGTTCCGATTCACATGCGGATGCGCGCTGTAGGCCGGTTCCGGAAAGGCGATCTCGCCTGCCGCAGTGGCTTCCGCGTCCTCGCCGGAGAAGCTCCACAGGCGCAGGCGAGGCAGACCGTCCTCCCGTTCGCAGGCCACAAAGAAATCCGCAAACAGGTCTACCTCTTCCAGCATTACCGCATCGCGATGCGCAATCCGCTCCGTCCAGTGCTCACGACCTGGCGTTGCCACAGGCGCTGTCGACAGCCGGAAGTTGCGGCCTTTGTCGTTGGTGCGGATGAACCACAGCCCGTTGCGATGGTCGATGGAATATTCGTGCTCATCCTCACGCGCGCTGATCAGCGAGAACTTGCCCTGAGGATCGTCGGCCGCCAGCACCCACGACTCGGTGGTGATGTGGCTTGAAGCCTCAAACGCTAAAAACTTTCCGTCCCGCGTTCTCCCCGCGCCCAGATTGAAGCGCTCATCATCCTCCTGATACACCAGGACCGGCTCCGCCATTCGCGCCGTGCCGTTGTTCAGTTGAACGCGGTTCCGCCAAAGCTGGTACTGGCGCTTCTGTTCTTCATCCTCGACGGTATAGAACACGGTGCGATTGTCCGCAGCCCACACTACTGAGCCGACGCGCTCCACCAAATCCGCCAGCGTCTTGTCTGTCTCCAGATCCTTGATGTGCAGCGTGTACTGCCGGAAGCCTGTGGTATCGGTGGTATATGCCAGCCAGCGCCCATCTTGCGTAATATCCGTCGCGCCAATCGCAAAGAAGGCGTGGCCCTCGGCAAGCTGATTGCCGTCGAGCAGAACCTGCTCCGGTGCTGCGTCGTTCATCGCCTCCACGGAACCCGAGCGGCGGCAGTGAATTGCATACTGCTGGCCCTCTTCGGTGCGCGTGTAATACCACCATGCGCCATCGCGGAAGGGAACGGAAACGTCGGTCTGCTTCACGTGCGAGAGCATCTCCTGATACAGTTCTTCGCGCAGGCCCGCCAGCGGTGCCATCACTGCCTCCGCGTAGGCATTCTCCGCCTCCAGATAAGCAGTCACCGCCGGGTCCTGCTTGTCGCGCAGCCAGGCGTAGTCGTCTGTCAGAACTGTGCTGTGCCGTTGGGTCTCGGTGTGAACAATGTGGGCAATCGGGGGCGTGGGAAGCTGTTGGTCTCTCATCTCTCCCAGTTTAGTGCAATCGAAGCGGGCGGCGCATTTTGGCAGCACTGACTCATCTGTAAAGAAATGGACGTGGACCGGGAGGTCGGCGCTACAGCTTATTGTGCAGCAGTTAGAAATGTCGGTGGGGGACTATTTCCTATTTCCTATTCCCTGACTCCTGACCCCTGACCCTTGACTCCAGACCCATACAATGAGAACAGTCCGGGCAAAACCGCTCCAGCTTTTCCCTCGACCACATGCGTGAATGCTGCGGCATTCAGTGGCGCCTCCGGTCCCACATACACGGTTCGCGCTCCGTTCTGACGCGCCCAGTGAACAAAGTTTGCCGCCGGATAAACCGATCCCGAAGTTCCCACCACCAGCATCAGTGTTGCCTGCTCGATCTCTTCCTGGATGCGGTCCATCTCCAGCGGAATCTCACCGAAGAAAACAATGTGTGGCCGCAGTCGCGCCCCGCACGTGCACCGCCCCACATCGCTCAAGCTGCCATAAATCGCGCGATCCTCAATTGGCGCGCGCCCGCACGCATCCTCGCACCGAGCCTTGTTCAATTCGCCGTGCATGTGGTGCAGTCGCTTGGAGCCTGCGCGTTCATGCAAATCATCCACATTCTGTGTGCACAGAAAAAATCGCTCGCCCAGCAGCGTCTCCAACTCCGCCAGCGCGATATGCGCGGGATTCGGCTCCGCCTTGGCTCCTGCCGTACGCCGCGCCGAGTAGAACTCCCACACCAGCGCCGGATTGCGCCGCCATGCATCTGGCGTGCAAACATCCTCCACGCTGTGCCCCGCCCAAAGCCCATCGTCGGCGCGGAAGGTCGGTAACCCGCTCTCCGCGCTGATGCCCGCGCCGGTCAGTACGAATACACGGTCGGTGGGAAGAATCGAAATCGGTGTCATGGGGGATCTCCTTGGGGCAGCTAAAAGTAGACAGTTGACAGCTAACAGTTTTCAGTGGTCAGTGAACAGCAAAGCTCTGCGCAACTGATCCTGATAACAATGCACAATGTTCCTATCTCAATCCATCAACTGTGAACTGTTCGCAGTCAACTGTTAGCTGCCTTCACGGTTCCAGCACAATCTTGCCCGTGGTCCTGCGCGCTTCCATCTCTGTCTGCGCCAGTGCCGCTTCCGCCAGCGGGTAGACGTGTTCGGTGCGCAGATTCAGTTCGCCAGAGGCCGCCCATCCCAGCACCTCTCCAGCCCTCCGGTCCAGCTCTTCGCGCGATTGGATATAGTGCCACAGCGTAGGGCGGGTCACGTACAGCGAACCCTTGGTGCTGAGTTGGATCAGGTCAAAGGGCGGCACCGGGCCGCTTGATGCGCCGAACAGCGCCAGCAGCCCGCGCGGACGTAGGCAATTCAAGCTGCCTTCAAAGGTCGTCTTGCCTACCGAATCGTAGACTACGTCAACGCCCTTGTCGTTCGTAAGCCGCTTCACCTCGGCCTCGAAGTCCTGCTTGGTGTAAAGAATGACGTCGGAAGCGCCCGCCTCCTGTGATAGCTCGGCCTTGGCCTCCGTGGAGACGGTCGTAATCACACGCGCCCCAATGCGGTGCGCCATCTGCGTCAGAAGAAGCCCCACCCCGCCCGCTCCAGCATGAATCAGCGCCGTATCGCCGGCCTTCAGCGGAAAGGTCGAGTAGGCCAAATAATGCGCCGTCATCCCTTGCAGCATGGCCGCCGCGGCCTGCTCGGGGTTCACCGCCGCGGGCACTTTTACCAGTTGCGCCGCGGGCACCAGCGCATACTCCGCGTAGCTGCCTTGTACGCTCACCGAGGCCACAGCGTCGCCTGCAGCAAATCCCGTCACACCCGGCCCCAGTTCCTCTACCGTGCCCGCCGCCTCGCTGCCCGGAGTAATCGGCAGCGCAGCGCGGTAGGTTCCCTTGCGAAAGTAGATTTCGATGAAGTTGACCCCAACAGCTTCCACGCGGATCAACACCTGCCCAGGTCCTGGCTGCGGAATGGGCAACTCGACCAGCTTCAGAACCTCTGGCCCGCCTGTCTCGTGAATCTGAATCGCTTTCATCGCAGGGGTAGAATGCATCTTTTGCCCGCTCCGGCGCAAGAGGGAATGGGATAAGGAGCAGGGAAGAGAAGTCCGCCGCTGGTACGTCTGCCCGCCCGCCATGAATGCATTCTGTTGTAAATGAAACTGATTGAGCCTCAAACCGGCTGCTGGACTAGCCTCGGGTGGCTACTTGGCAAGTGCCTTTTGAGCAGAGATCCAGGCATCGATCCGGTCGCTGAGCACGTCCATGGGCAGCGCGCCGGCATCCAGCACCTGATCGTGAAAGGCACGCAGGTCGAACTTGTCGCCCAGAGCGGTCTTGGCGCGGTCGCGCAGTTCCAGAATCTTCAACTGCCCGATTTTGTAGGCTAGAGCTTGGCTGGGCCACGCGATATAGCGATCAACTTCGGTCTGAAGACTGGTTTCGTCGATATTGGAGTGCTCGTGGAAGTATTGCACCATCTGTTCGCGTGTCCAGTGCTGGGAGTGAACGCCGGTATCCACCACGAGCCGGATCGCGCGCCAGATGTCGGCCTGCAAGCGGCCGTAATCCGAGTAGGGGTCCTGATAAAAGCCCATTTCCTTGCCAAGCCGCTCGGAGTAGAGTCCCCAGCCTTCCGTATAGGCGGTATACATTTGGAATTTTCGGAAAGCGGGCACGTCGGTCAGCTCCTGCGCAATGGAGATTTGCAGGTGGTGGCCGGGCAGGCACTCGTGATAGGCGATCACCTCGGTGGAATAGAGGTTGCGATCTGTTGCATTGTAGGTATTCACGAAGAGGCGACCTGGGCGGCTACCGTCGGGCGTACCCTCTTCGTAGTAGGCGGGCGGCTGAGTCTTGGCCGCGTAATCCGGCACCGGAACCACCTCATACGGTGCTTTGGGCAGGCGACCAAAGAGCTGCGGTAGCTTATCTTGCATGGGCTTCAGATAGCCACCGTAAGCATCCAACAGGGCCTGGGCTGAAGTGGCCTTGAGCTTGGGATTGCTTTGCAGGCTGGTGCGGAAGCTGGCCAGATCGGCAAAGCCCAACTTCTTGGCAATCACCAGCATCTCAGCCTCGTCGCGCTTCACCTCGTCCAGTCCTATCTGGTGAATCTGCTCTGCGGTCAAGTTGGTGGTGGTGGTGCGGCGGATTAGAAACTTGTAGTATTTTGCGCCGTCCGACAGCGCGGAGATTCCGGGCTGCTGGCGTGCCGCAGGAATATAGCTGACCTCCATAAAACGCGCCAGCCGAAGGTATGCGGGCAGGACTTCCTTGCCAATCGCGTCCAGCATCTCAGTCTTGATGCGCTCCCGCTCCTCTGGCTTGATCGAGGCAGGAAAACTCTTCAGCGGCAGCGCCAACGGCGACTCTTCCGGTTTCTGATGTGCGATCTGATTCACCTGCTCCAGCGCCTTCTGCATCAGAAACTTCGGCGGCAAGCGGTGGTCTTGCATCCCGATGGCCATATTTGCCGTCACCTGATCGAAGGCCTTGGGCATCGCGTGCAGGCGGGCGATCCAGTCGTCGTAATCCTTGATCGACTTGAAGTCTAACTGCGCCACCAACTGCAAATAGTTGGTCTGAATGCCGTTCATCTGGTTGATCGGCATCTCCCATTCCTTGAACTCGGCCGCTTCCTCATCCTCGGCAAACTTGCGCAGCAGCAGCTCGCGGCTCACCTTCTCTTGATCGGTAAACCCAGTCGGTTCGATAGCTGCCAGTCGCATCAAATAGTTCAACTCGCGCGCCAGCCCCTCGTTGAAAGCCTTCACCGAGTAGTCGTCGATCTGGTCGTTCCAGCGCTTGTCGCCGATCACGGAGGCAAACTCTGGATCGTGCTTGAGATTGTCCTCCCAGTATTCAGCAAATATCGCATTCAGTGCTTTGCGATTGGTTTCAACGACAGTGGCGGCCGGAGCCTGCGCTTGAAGGGAAAGAGCAGGCGCAAAAGTCAGCAATGCGGAAAGAGCAACAGAGGCAACGGCAAGTCTTCTCAAGGGAACCAGACCTCGATGTGAATTTGAGGCGCAAAAAACGCCTACATCTCCAGTGTAGCCGTGGCGGCCGCCAGATTTCACGCGTGAGGTAGAACGCACAGGCGATAGAGAGGTGAAAAATAGCGGGTAGATCGCTGATTCTTCAGCTACTGTTCTTCGCGTTCGGGTTATCTATTGCCTGTCAGTTCGTATAGAGACGCACATAATCCACCTGCATCTCTGCTGGGAACTTCGTAGTGCTATCCGGTTCGCCTGGCCAAGCTCCCCCCACCTGCAGGAAAATCAGGATGAAGCTTTCTTGCGGCAGATCGAACGGCCAAACCGCACCTGAAATGCCGTCGAGACTTGCAGGCGTGTAAGTCACATAGACATTGGTCGGACTATCCACGTAATAGGCTATGGAACCGGGCGACCAAATCATTCCGTAAGTATGCCAATCTGCCGCGCTCTGACCACTGGGAAATTGATAAATCGTACTTATTCCTTCATGTGCTTCATCGAAATAGTTTCCGTGGATTGAACCCTGTATCCAGTCAGGAGTTTTGGCGGCGTTAATCCGCTCGACCATATCCATCTCGCTATATGCCGAAGCGCTGACATCAGGCAAGTATGCATTGTTTGCCAGGAGCCAAATCGCTGGCCAAATGCCCTGTCCCTCAGGAAGTTTGGCCCGCGTCTCAAGCCGTCCATACTGGAAGCTGAAAAATCCATACGAATCGATCCGCCCCGTAGTGTAGGTTTCCTCAGAAGGGTTCAGTGCGAGGAGGTGCAGATATCCGTCCGTACCGACAAATGTATTTGGATTCGATGATAAACATGGACTAAGCGATGATTCCCAGTCGCAATAAGTCGTATAGGGTTCACTGCTAAATGAATTTGTGTCATAGTTCCACAATGAGGGGTTTGCGGGCTGGATAGATGAGGTCGAGTTATTGAATTCCTCACTCCATACCAAGGTCCCTGAAGGTATCTGAATCTTGAAGTTTCGAGTGGATACTGTACTGATTGCAGCATTTCCATTCACAGATATGGATTTCACGGTTACATTTGAGGTGACCAGGAATGGAGCGATATAAACCGTTGATCCAGTCGTTGGAACACTTCCGTCGAGTGTGTAATAGATCGTGAGGTTAGGGAGTTGCGCTGAGAGCATTACCAAGATGGCGTTGTTCTGTTCTGATGTCGTAGTGATTATTGGCGCGGGAGGTGTAAAGGCTCTAATCCTCAATTTTGTTTCAGAATTAGGGGATATGGGATTGGCACTTGCACATCCGCTCATCATTGCTGTTGACATAAATGTTATCAATGCGCACGTTACCACATCTGTCCGCAACGACTTTCCGAAAGAGAGTGTCATGTTCGTTTCCTCATTCGAGCCAATTTGGTCCGAGAGACGATAACGCCTCGCTACAAGACCGCACACGCGATTTCAAGTCAACACGAAAGCCTGTGCGTGAGGCTGACGGCTACCGATTCTAATGCATTAAGCCTTTGTAAATTCATTGATCGGGCGCAATGTCAAACACCAAACAATGAACACACCTCATAGCTCAGCATTCCCTGTCTGATTCAACAGAGCTATCGGCATAACCGCTGAAATGATGAGCAGATTTATTGGCGATTGAAGAATGTTGTTCTCAAACCAAAAACGGCTATTGAGTCCTTTTCCTGACAGGCATATCCCAGCGCGGCGAGCATTTGGAACTGGTGGGTATTTATTTTGGCCATGGAACCCTGCTCGACTTATACGACAAGGCATAGCAATACAGGCGCTTTACTTATCTGAGCCGGACTAAGGCAAGTGTCTTTATTGCCACTTATACTATCAGCGGAAAAACCCATGACTAACTCCATTTCGAGCTTTTCCGCAACTTGTAAAGTCCCTTACTCCATCATTGGGCATGGAGCATCATCAATATCTCGATGTACTATCTAGGCGAAACTTCTGGACCATGCGGACTACGGCTTGGACATTTTGTACGGGGGTACCGGGGACGATGCCGTGGCCTAGATTGAAAATGTGGCCGGGGCGGCCGTTGGCAGCGCGCAAAATCTGGTGGACGCGCTGCTCCAGGACTTCGAGGGGCGCAAAGAGGGTGATGGGGTCCAGGTTGCCCTGTACGGCGTGACCGTGGCCGACGGCGCGCCAGCCTTCGTCGAGGGGTTGACGCCAGTCCAGACCAATCACGTCCGCGCCGGTAGCGGCCATCTGGCCGAGCAGCCCGGCCGTCTCGACGCCAAAATAGATCACAGGCACCCCCATCTGCTGTACGGAGCGGACAAGGCGCTGGGAGGCTTCAAAGGCGTAGTCTCGATAATCGTCCAGGCCAAGCGAACCGACCCAACTGTCGAAGATTTGAATGACGTCGGCACCGGCCGCGATCTGCATGCGGCAATACTCTTCGAGGACCACGATGATCTTGTCCAGCAGCATTCGCCATGCGAGGGGATCGCTGTACATCAACTGCTTGGTGTGAATGTAATTCTTGGAGCCGCCGCCTTCGATCATGTAGCTGGCCAAGGTGAAGGGCGCGCCGCAGAAGCCGATGATGCCCAGGCGATGCTGAAAGTGGGCGGCAACCTTCTCGATGGCGCGGGCGACGTAGGCCAGATCGGCGGCGCGGTCGGTGCGCAGTGCGCGCACATCTTCGGCGGTGCGGACAGGATGATGCACGACTGGGCCTTCGCCAGCCTGAAACTCGAAGTCCAGGCCCATCGGCTCCAGCGGCAATAGCAGGTCGGCAAAGATGATGGCGGCATCGACGCCCAGCTTTTCAGCGGCGGTGATGGTGACTTCGGCGGCAATCTCGGGCTGCTTGCAGATTTCTACCAGCGTGTGATGCTTGCGCACGTCGCGGTACTCCTGCATATAGCGGCCTGCCTGACGGAGAAACCAGACAGGAGTGCGGTCCACGGGTTGGCGCAGACAGGCGCGGATGAAGCGGCTACCGTCAAGATTGGATTCGGGGAATGGGTTCGTAGGTTGCATACAAAGTTGATTCTACTGAGCCTCTTGGGAAAATACAGGGAGAACGGCTTTGAAGGGCGTTTTGAGGGCCGAAAATCTGGTTAAAAAGGGCATTTTTGAGGGCGAAATCGCCATTTTTGGGGTCAAAAAGGGCTAAAAATGAGCCTCTCTGTTTACTGATCAGTAACTATGTAATATTTACAAATAGTTGATTCCTTGGGTGTTATTTGATTTCTCAGGGGGCGGAATACGATTTCCACAGGGGGAGGGGGTGGGGGTACGTTCGAATACAGGTCGGATTGGGCGATCCAGAGGGATTTCCCTCAACTCTTTATTGTGCGCGTTGCGTCGAGAATCATGCGCAAAAGGTTGTAATTTTTTTCGACGGAAGGATTTTGCATGAGGCACTGGGGGGGGGCGGCTGGAGGGATTCGCTGGGCGGATTGAGTTCTGAGGTTTCCCAGGTGCCCAAAAGCGAGGCACCTGGGGCAGCCAGCTTCTTTGGTTTGATGACATCTTTTGGTTGAATCGCATTCTGTGTTTGGATCACTTTTTCTGGTGCCTGGGCAAACTGCGTAAGATGCGTGGACCTGGAGGTCGGCGCTACAGGTTGGTGCTATACACTTCTCAGCAAAGTGCTCGGAATAAGATGGAAGCGCCCGCCGGGGGGCGAGCGCTTCTGGGTGGAGTCAGAGATTCAGGGAAACGGTTTCAGGCGGCGTTATCCAGCACGGCATCGGCCCAGGCTACAGCCTCGGTGTGGCAGCGCAGGATTTGATCGTGGCGCAGGCCGTAGTTTTGCAGCAGAGCCTCGCACATGGCCCAATCGCCGTTTTCGTGGCAGACCAGCCAATAGAGCAGTGTGCTCTCTGGATTCAGAGTGCCCAGCAGAGCGGCCCGGGCTTCTTCGCGCAGGGGGAGGGATTTCACCAAATCCTCCATCAGGACGCGCAACATAGCCGGGAACATGCTGACCATGCCGACCAGATACTGCTCGGAGGGTATGAGTCCGCAGAGGCTGGCGGCCAGTTCGCAGAAGCGGGCGCGTACAAAGGCCATGCGCAGAATCTCGACCGGCTGCCCGGAGTTGAAGTCGCTGGCGATGGCCAGAGTGGCGATGCGTCGGGCCGTTGCTTCGCCGAGCAGCAGCAGCGCCGACTTGATGGAGGTCACCTGCTGGCGCATGGCGCAGACGGGCGAGTTGACCAGCCGCAGGAGCCGATAGGTCAGCGAGGCATCGCACATCACCAGTTGGCTCATGCGATCCAGATCGACTGGATCGTGCTGCAGGACTTCGAGGATCTCGAGGTGGACGAGCCGGTTGGCGGGAATCTTGTGGCCCTTGAGCGGCTCGGGATGGCAGAAGTAGTAGCCCTGGAAGAAGCTGAAACCTTCCTTGGAGACCTGTCCGTACTCCTCCTGGGTTTCGACGTTATCGGCGATCAGACGCGCATCGCTGGATTCGAGCGGACCGAGCAGTTCCTTGCGTTTGGTGGCGTTGTATTGGGCTACATCGACCTTGATATAGTCGGCCATCTCGACCAGCGGGCGCGCATCCGGAGAGCCGGAATAATCCTGCAATGCCAGCCGGAAGCCCGCGCTCTTGAGGTTGTGACAAGTCTTGAGCAACTCCGGGGTTTGGGCGCAATCCTCCGGCAACTCGACGACGGTCATGGACGGTGGCAGAACGCTGACCCAGTCTCCGGTCAGCGAGTCGGCCGTGCAATTGACGAAGGCCGGCAAGCCGCAGGCCAGATGCTCGACGCCAAAGAGCACGGTGCTGTCGATCATGGCCCGCGATTCGCGGTCACTCTCGGTGCGCAGAGCCGGGTCGCGCCCGTTCCAGAACAGCAACTCGTAGCCGTGGACCTTGCTATGCACGTCAAGGATGGGCTGACGCGCAATATAGCGATGCTCCATAGCTGGATCGTCTGTGACACCACCAAAAACACCTGTCGTTACGCTTCCCGTAGCCATATGAACCTTCCGTAGTGGTTATCGTTGCGGAGGAGCCGAAACCTGAATGAGTGTCTGTGATTCGGACAGTGCCTGCGTCGATTATGTCTCGTTTTCAGCCATTCGCACTGAAAGGATCACACTCTCTTTGCGGGGCGGACCCATCCTTCTCCGTATTGGACCAAAACAGGAAAATGACCGCGCCGTGCGTGGTGAGAGTCAGAATCGTCCGAATACTATCTGTCGGCGGCTCGTAAGGAACAGACGTGGACCGGGAGGTCGGCGCTACAGTTTCATGCGCGGCGGGTCGGAAACACCGGCGGGGAACTGAAGAGAGGCTGCGGAAAAGGGAGAATAGCAAGCGAATTGCCCACGCAAAGCAATTCTTCAAGGGCTAAATCCCAATGATTCTATGTGACTTATCGGCACGACTGAAGTCGTGCCTTTTCAAAACTGGGGCTACAACGGAGTTTTTCGCAGCTTCTAAAGATGTGCCCTTCAAAACCAGACTATTACCACAGAGCCTCTTGCAAAATTGACTTTTGAGCCTCTTGCAAAATTCCCCAACCAGCGGGTAGAAGTGGGGATTTTCTCTTCTGGTCCGGCATTTTGATTGATCA
>Ga0209415_10005736_pt1 | contig 22244 bp, 16 predicted proteins | sample PeaSoiSIISIP2007_FD_187696 | JGI IMG/M metagenome (GOLD analysis project Ga0209415, IMG submission 187696) | Peat soil microbial communities from Weissenstadt, Germany - SII-SIP-2007 (SPAdes) (version 2) | ecosystem: Environmental > Terrestrial > Soil > Wetlands > Peat | place: Germany... | reverse complement strand
CCCCGATGGGATTTGAACCCATGTTACCGCCGTGAAAGGGCGATGTCCTAGGCCAGGCTAGACGACGGGGACGTTTCTGGTGAGATGTTTTCTTGCCGCCGGATTTCATACTAACAGGGCGCTTTTCGCGCGTCAAAACCACACGCGGAGAAACTCAGCCACCATCGCGCCCTGCGGCTTGCGATTTAGAATACATCCATGGCCGATTCCCTCTACTTGAGCCTGTGGTTTCCCAGCTTTGACGAACCCGAGATTCTGCCGCGAACGGCCAGCGTGCTGCGCCAAATTCCGTTTTCTCCGGCGCGGGAGGGCGTAACCTACCTGGCGGTCCAGCCCGTCTCCTGGAGCGAGCCGACCCTTCTCGAGCGCCGCTTCCGTCCTGGCATTTCTCCGGAAGAGGCCGCGGCGGTGGTCGCCGAATTTATTCACGACGACTATGCCTACACTTTTGAGGCCTATTGGGATTTGTGGACTCCTCCTGAAGGCGCGGAGAAGTGGGTGTTGGAGCCGTCCCTGGTGCGTGTGGTCGCACACGGAATGGAATTTGAAGAGCATGCGGCCGAAGAAGCCGGGCACATTCAAATTGATTTTGGTTTGGACATACCTTTCCTTCACGAAGAAATTGAATTGACCTCCGAGGCGGAGCAGAACGTGCGCAGCAACGTACACAAATTGGTGGAGCTTACTGCCCGGATGGAAAAGAATGCGGGAGCAACCGGACGCCTATTGTGGTCCGAGTCAGAGGAGAATCTCGCGCAGAAGCTCATCGCCCGTCTGCAAAGAGTGCAGTGATGCTGGTCCAAACAAAAGGGCATCGAAACCAGGATGAGCTGGTCTCGATGCCCTTCGACATTTATTTCGTTCGTCCAGAATCGATCTGCAGTTTTTCACCGGCTGCAGCCTGAGCCGCCGCTAGTCGCGCCGTGAGTACGCGGAACGGCGAACAGGAAACATAGTTGAGCCCGGTCTGATAGCAGAACTCGACCGACGATGGCTCGCCACCGTGTTCGCCGCAGATTCCAACTTTCAACGTCGGACGTGTCTTCCGTCCACGTTCAGTCGCCATCTTGACCAACTGCCCAACGCCTTCGCGGTCAAGAACGGCAAACGGGTCCTGCTTGATGATTCCGTCCGCCAAGTAAGTGGGCAGGATCTTGTTGACGTCATCGCGCGAGAAGCCCCAGGTGGTCTGCGTGAGATCGTTGGTGCCAAAGGAGAAGAACTGCGCTTCCTTGGCAATCTCATCGGCGATCAGAGCGGCACGCGGCAGCTCGATCATCGTGCCCACGAGGTACTCCACGGTGCGTCCTTTTTCTTTGAAAACGTCTTTCGCCACACGGTTCACGATCTCCGCCTGGTTCGCCATTTCCTTCACCGTGGCCGTAAGCGGAATCATCACTTCGGGATAGACCTTGACGCCCTTCTTGGCTACGGCAACTGCAGCTTCAAAAATTGCCCGCGCCTGCATTTCGGTAATCTCCGGATAGGTGATCCCGAGACGGCAGCCGCGATGTCCAAGCATTGGGTTTACTTCGTGAAGTTGATCCACACGGCTCAGAAGCTCGGGTAAAATCTTCTTCAAATCGCCCGCCGTTTTGACTCCGTAGTCCTTATATTGTTTGACCAGCGATTTCTTCCGCTTGGCATCCGCATACGGCAGAGTTGCGATATTCACCATCAGCTCTTCACGACTCGGAAGGAACTCGTGCAACGGCGGGTCCAGGGTGCGGATGGTGACCGGCAATCCGTCCATTGCTCGGAATACGCCGATGAAATCTTCCCGTTGCAACGGAAGCAGCTGTTTTAGCGCAGCAAGACGGGCAAGCTTCTGGGCTCGCTTCATAACCTCGGACTGGTCGGCCGATTCCAGTTCTTTGAAGGTCAGCCGTGTACCTAGTTTCCGATTGTGCTCAGCAAGGGCCTTTGGGATGTACTGATCCTCGCGAGCGAGGATCATATCCCGCATATGCTTGATTTTCTTTTCGCCGAAGAACATGTGCTCGGTGCGGCAGAGGCCGATGCCTTCAGCGCCTAATTCGCGTGCCTTAATGGCATCGCGGGGAACGTCGGCGTTGGCACGAACTTTCATCGTGCGGTAGGGCTCCGCCCAACTCATAAACTTATCCAACAACTTCAAGTCGTTCGGGTCGGGTGGAACCGTTTTGACCTTGCCTTTGATCACGCGCCCGGTGGATCCATCGAGCGCAATCCAATCTCCCTCCTTGAACACCTGCCCTTTCACGAGCATCTCGCGCTTCTTCTCGTCCACATCAATTTCCTGCGCGCCCGCAACGCAGGACTTCCCCATGCCACGCGTAACCACTGCAGCGTGGCTCGTCATACCGCCGCGGGAAGTGAGAATGCCGGCAGCCGATACCATACCTTCAATATCTTCAGGCGAGGTCTCGGCCCGTACTAGAATCACGGGATTTTTCTCGTTGCCGTGGCCTGCCATCTTCACCGCATCCGCGGCAGTGAAGGCGATTTGCCCGACAGCGCCGCCGGGAGAGGCCGGCAAACCCTTCGCCAACACGTTCTCAAGCTTCACATCTTTTTCGTCCAGCCGTGGCACCACAAAGTAAACAAGCTGGTCAGGCTCCGGGCGGAAAATCGCCTGTTCTTTCGCAATGAGCCCCTCTGCCACCATCTCCAGGGCGATCCGCACCGCAGCCAGGCCCGCCCGTTTGCCGTTGCGAGTTTGCAACATGTAGAGTTTTCCGTCCTGAATCGTGAACTCAAAATCCTGCATGTCCCGGTAATGATTTTCCATCTTGGTCGTGATTTCGCGGAGTTGCTTGAAAACATCGGGCATGATCTTTTCCAGTTCGAGGATTGGAACCGGTGTACGGACGCCCGAAACCACGTCCTCGCCCTGCGCATTCAGCAGAAATTCTCCGTAGAATTCTTTGGCGCCAGTGGACGGGTTGCGCGTGAAACCGACGCCTGTTCCGCTGGTGTCGCCCATGTTGCCGAAGACCATGGCCTGCACGTTAACCGCCGTGCCGAGCATGTCGTCGATATCGTTGATGCGGCGGTAGGTCTTGGCGCGATCGTTCTGCCAGGACCGGAACACGGCATCTCGCGCCATGACCAGTTGCTCGTTCGCGTCCTGTGGGAAGTCGCGTTTGGCATGCTTCTTGACCGCTCTCTTGTACTCGACGATGACTTCTTGCAGCGCCTTGGCGTCGAGGCTAGTGTCGAACTTGGCCTTCTTCTGCCTCTTCTTGGCGTCGAAGATTTTCTCAAATACCGACTTCTCGAGGTCGAGCACGACGTTGCCGAACATCTGAATCAGGCGGCGATAGGAGTCATAGGCGAATCGTGGGTTGCCGGTGCGCTTCGCGAGGGCTTCAACGCTCTGATCGTTCAGGCCCAGGTTCAGGATCGTGTCCATCATGCCCGGCATCGAAAACTTCGCGCCTGAACGCACGCTCACCAGCAGCGGGTTCTCGCCTTTGCCGAGTTTCTGGCCCTGCAAACTTTCAAGCTTGACCAGCGCTTCTTCCGTCTGCCGGTCTACATCTTTCGACACCGCGTTATGGCGCATGTATTCGCGGCAGGCTTCGGTCTGGATGGTGAAGCCCGGAGGCACGGGGAGGCCGAGGTTGGTCATCTCAGCCAGTCCTGCACCCTTGCCGCCGAGAACGTCCTTCATCTTGCCGTTGCCATCGGCCTTGCCACCACCGAAGAAGTACACATATTTTGTTGTCGTCGCTCTAGTTTCCATGATTGCGGGATCAGGGAGAGTTGTTGTTGCCATGTCAGTCCTCTTTTCTATTCTTTCGTAGATTCCTTGCCTTCAGTCACAATCTCGGAGAAGTCTGCGATCGTGGAGAATTCCTTGACCAAGGTCTGCAACAGAGCCAGACGATTGGCGCGAAGATTATCGTCGTCCACCATAACCATGACCTTGTCGAAAAACTTGTCGATTGCCGCACGCAGCTTCGCGATCTCCAGCAGCGCCCCTTCATAGTCGCGCACCGCCCGCAGTTTCTCGACCGTTGCCACCGTCTGTGGGATCAACGCCGCCAGTTCTTTCTCGGCGTCTTCGCAGAGTCCGGAAGGATTCACCCGTAGCGCAATAACCTTAGTTTTTTCAGACGCTTGGCGAAGAATATTCTTCATCCGCTTGAAGGCAATCGAGATCGATTCGAAATCCGCCGAGCCGCGCACTTTGCTTACCGCTTCGGCGCGGGCGACGGCGTCCACTACATCGTCGGAATCAACCGTAAGCACGGCGCTGACGACGTCATACGCGTATCGAGGTTCGTGCGCATCCTTCATGTAGAACTCGAGCCGCTCGCGAAAGAAACTGCGCACCGACTCGGCGTAGGCGGCATTGGAAAACTTCTTCTCCGCCTCCGAACCTTTATAGCGAACGCGAGCATCGGCCATGATCTCCATGAGACGGAGCGGCAGCTTATGCTCGGCGATCGTCTTCACGATTCCGTTCGCTTGCCGGCGCAGCGCGAACGGGTCTTTCGATCCGCTGGGGATAAGCCCGAGCGCAAACATGCCAGCGATCGAGTCGGCCTTATCGGCGATCGAGAGAATCGCTCCCTCCACCGTCGCCGGGGCGTTGTCCTCCATCGACTCGGGCTTGTAATGATCGTAGATGGCCCGCGAAATTTCCAACTGCACGTCGGGCTTCATCCCCTCATCGAGTTCTTGCACGCGCGCATAAAGGCCGCCGACAATCCCCTGCAGTTCCGTGAACTCCTTGACCAGTTCAGTGGTCAGATCGGTTTTTGCGAGGAGCGCAGCTTTGTGGACTACGCCAGGTCTAACCGCGATGCCGTTCTGTTTCACGGTCTCGGAAAGTGAACTGGCCAAGTGCTGCACCCGCATCGTCTTGTCGTAGTAGCTGCCAAGATCTTTCTGGAAGGTGACGTGGCGCAGTAAATCGACGCGCTGGCGGAGGGTCTGCTTCTGGTCCGTCTGCCAGAAAAATCGCGCATCGTTGAAGCGCGCCCGTAAAACCCGTTCGTTGCCGTGCTGGATTAAGCCCAAGCCGTCGGAATCCGCCGCCGTGTTGAGCACCGCCAGGAAGTGGGGCAGCAATTTCGCGTTCGCATCTTCGATGGCGAAATATTTCTGGTGATCTCGCATCACCGTGACCAGCACCTCTTCAGGCAGAGCGAGAAACTCGGGATCGAAGCTGCCGAGAATGACGGAAGGAAATTCCGTCAGATTGACCACGGTCGCAACCAGCGGCTTGTCTTCGCGCCAGCGCGCTCCGGGGATGGTGCGCGTCGCAGTATCCAGCGCCTTGCGGATCACCTGCTCCCGCTCGACGGCGCCAAGCACCTTCGCGCCGCGCAGGGCTTCCACATAGGCTCCGGGCTTGGACACTGTGACCGGTCCGCTGCTGATGACGCGATGTCCGCGAGAAGTCTTGCCTGCCGCGATGCCAAACAATTCCAGCGGAACCACCTGCTCATCCAGCATCGCCACCAGCCAGCGTACCGGACGAACAAAAACTTCTCCGCGCTTCCGCCAGTACATGCTCTTAGGCCAGTAGAGCCCAGAGATTTCTTTGGGCAGCATCTCAGCAAGAATCTCGGCGGCGGTGCGGCCCTTTCGCGTCACCGTAGCCGACAGATATTCACCTTTCGGCATACTGACTTTTTGCAGCTTGCCGACGTCCACGCCAACCTTCTTGGCGAATGCGTGTGCGGCCGGTGTCGGTTGCCCATCTTTATAGGCAACCTGCACTGACGGTCCATTCACCTGCTCGGTAATATCCGGCTGCGAGACGGGAATGCCGGAAGCCACAATGGCCAGCCGGCGCGGCGTATCGAGATGCGAAATGCCTTCTGCGGGTTCAAGCCGTTCCCGCCGCAACAGTGCGTTCATCCGCTCGCGCAACTCAAACGAAGCGGCGTCAATCATCCGCGCCGGAATTTCTTCGCATCCGATTTCGAGTAAAAAGTCAGGCATATTTCATTCGTTATTCTTTGTCATCCTGAGCGAAGTCGAAGGGCCCCTACAACGTGACAGAACTTAGACTCTTATGTGACAACCGTCGCCAGCTTCCCCTTCTTTCCCTTCGCTCCCGCCTGTGTCGCGTGGTCATTGCCCTCTGTTTTTTTTTCTTGCGCCGGGTACTGCTGGTCCATCCAGGCCTTAGCGATGCCCACCGCCAGCGCCCGCACCCGCGCGATCACGCCGACCCGCTCCGTCACCGAAATCGCGCCCCGCGCATCCAGAATATTGAAGTAGTGCGAGCACTTCAGGCATAGATCGTAGGCGCCCAGCAATGGGAAACGCGATTTTTCGCGCGCAACACTATTGCCATCGCCTTCGCTCTTATCGTTTCTCAAAGCAGCGTAGCCATCGATCAGCCGCTTGCACTCGCTTTCGCAGAGTTCAAAGTGCTTCCACGTACTCTGCACATCCGCCGCTTCGAAGTTGTACACCGAGAACTGCCGCTCGTCGGCCAGCCGCACTTCTCCATACTTCACTTCCCTGCCCGTGTCCGGATCGCGCGCCCACACAATCTCGTAAATCGAATCCACGTCTTGCAGGAAGGCACACAGCCTCTCCAGACCGTAAGTGAGTTCAACGGAGATGGGGTCGAGATCCACGCCGCCGCATTGCTGGAAATAGGTGAACTGCGTGACTTCGAGGCCGTCGAGCATCACCTGCCACCCGATGCCCCACGCGCCGAGCGTAGGAGACTCCCAGTTATCCTCTTCAAACTTGATGTCATGCTGCCGCAGATCAATGCCGATCGCGCCCAGCGATTCCAGGTAAAGTTCCTGAATGTTTTCTGGCGGCGGCTTCAGAATTACCTGTAACTGCAAATGCTTGAACAACCGGTTGGGATTCTCCCCGTAACGCCCATCGGCAGGACGCCGCGAAGGCTGCACATAAGCAACCTTATAAGGGTCAGGCCCCAGCACGCGCAGAAAAGTCTCTGGCGCCATCGTCCCAGCGCCCACCTCAACGTCGTAGGGTTGCTGAATAACCGCTCCGCGCGCGGCAAAGAAAGCCTGCAGCTTGAGCATAAGTTCCTGGAACGTCAGCGAATTGGATTTGGATGAGTTCACGTGATGAATCCGGCTGTCAGCTCTTAGGCTTTAGCCCTTAGCTCAAACCCTTACGTCCCAAGCTAACAGCTAAGCGCTAACCGCTGATCTTGTCCAGCATTCCCGCCGTCACCAGCTTCTTCTCAATGTGGCGCTCCAGAATCTGGAGAAGAAACTTGCGCAGGTCCGCACACACCGCCTTCGGCCAGTCGATCCCGGAAAACTCCGAAACTCGCGACCGCAGCATCTGCGCCGCAATCTTTCTCGATTCCGGCGACAGTTCTGACGACGCGACGCGCTTATCGTCGGCGCATACCAAGCCGTCGGCCAAAGCGTGATAGAACGCCCGGCTGCCGTCAAGTGCCCGTCCGCAAACCGCGCACTCCGCAAACTCGGGCAGAAATCCCATGAGCCGCGTCATCCACAGCTCAAAGTACGTAAGCGGCATCCACACTGCCGGGCCGCGCAGCTCCTGCAAAACCGCCAGGCTCAACCGAAACACCGCATCGCTCGCTTCGCGGTCCGGCATCAACTCGTCGAGCAATTCGGCAACGTGTGCCAACGCCGACGCCCGCGTATAACTGACCTCGCTGGCCAGCGGTGACTCAATCACTTCACAGGAGTCAAGCCGCGCCAGTTCCTGCCCTTCGCGGTCGTCGTAAAACACCATCACATAGGTGAGCGGCTCAAGCGCGCCTCCAAAGCGGCGTCTCGACTTCATGGCCGAGCGCGCCACGCCTTTCACCTTGCCCTCCATGCGGGTAAACAGCGTGACCAGCAGATCCGACTCACGCAACGGATACGTGCGCAGAACGATCGCTTCCGACTCCTTCAGCGCCATGGAAGGTCAACAGGTTAAGCAATGATTGTAACGGAAGAAGTCGTCGGTCGTCAGTTCTCATCGGCCAATAGAATCAAGTTCTCCCGATGCCCAAACTGGTTTTACTGACGACTGAAAACTGAGAACTGGCAACTGCCCTACCGCCCGAAGTACTTCGCATTCCGCTCGGTATACTCTTTCCACTTTTCCGGCAGGTCGTCGAGCGCGAAGATGGCCGACACCGGGCACACCGGCACGCAGGCGCCGCAGTCGATGCATTCTACGGGATCGATATACAGCATCTCCTCGGTCGCGTACTTGTCGGAGTCCTTCTTGGGGTGAATGCAATCCACTGGACAGGCGTCAACACAGGCGGTGTCTTTGGTTCCGATGCAGGGCTCGGCAATTATGTACGCCATAGAATCTCATGCTCCTCAGGTGCAGGGAGTGCGATTGAACTCATGAATATTACATGGATTTTACCAAGAACGCAGCTATCGGTACAGGCAGCGGGCAATCAGGTGTCAGGTCTCAGGTGTCAGGTCTCAGGAAGAGCCTAAGGAGCAATGCCGTTTGATTTTCCTGATACCTGAAACCTGAGACCTTTTCCCCCCTTACCCCTCTGCCCCTTGTGTGGCCGCTTCTCCAGCCTCCACCCGCGGCACCGGGCTGGCGGGAATCCGCGCCGGCGCGCCGCGCCAGGCGCCCGGCTTGAACCCTTCTCTTACCAGTTTGAAGATGGTTCGGCGATTCTGTGCAATCACCTTCACCCACGCCATTTTCCCCAACATGGGGAAGTAGATGCCCCGGAAACACAGCCGCGCCAGGAAGATGTTGACGCGATAACCCAGCGGCTGATCGTTCAGCGATTCGACCGCAGCCGCCAGCGCTTCCGGACTATAAGCCTCGGCCCACCCGCGATTCACTTCGGCGTGAGCTTCTTCAATCGTCATCTTTAACGGCGTGTGCGCCATCGCAAAGGGGATGAATTCCTGCCAATGTTTCGGCCGCGTCAAGCGTCCGGCCTTCTCCAATCGCTTGTAGAGCGGAGTTGCAGGCAACGGCGTGAGCAGGCCAAAGATCGGCAGACCCGGAGGCCAGGTCCGAACCTGTCCAAGAGTCCGCTCCGCAACTCCCACAGTGTCATTGTCCATGCCAAAAATAAACGAGGTGATGGCGTACACATTGCGCGCTGCGAGCCGCTCCAGCACCGCCGCGTACTCACCCGGCTTGTTGAATCCCTTGTTTACGTCTTTCAGATTCGTCGGGTCGATGGACTCCATGCCGATAAAAATCCACTTGCCTCCAGAATCCGCGATCAGATCCACCAATTCTTCGTCGCGCAATAAGTTGGCGGAGATCTGTGCCACCCAATGCACCTGCGCTTTGGCGGCAATGATGTCGCGCAGCAGCGATTTCGTGCGCTTGATGTTGATGGCAAAATTATCGTCGATGAAGAAAACCGCCATCTGGCCCTTCTCTTTGCGGGCGCGGGCCTTCAGCAACAGCAGTTCATTCACCACGCTCTCGTTGGTGCGGAAACGAATCGAGTCTCCGAAAAATCCTGTCACCGTGCAGAACTCGCAGCCGTAGGGGCAGCCTCGTCCGGATTCGACCGGAATAATGCGAAACGATCCCCAGCCTTCTCCAATCTTCTGCAGCATTCCGGTTGCCGCCTTCGGCACCAGATTGAACTGCTTCAGATCAATCGACTGCCAAGGGATCACCGGGTATTCCTTCAGCGACGGCTTGCTCTCCTGGCCAAAGGCGTCGACCGGCGCATAAATGTCCTTAAGCTGATGACAGACGGCGTCATGAACAATTTGCGGCCAAGTCGCGTCAGCCTCTCCCAGCGCAACCGCGTCGGCGTGGCGCGGCCCTCCATCTCGACCAAGCGCCTCGTCAGCCATCTCCGTCACGTGCGGCCCGCCCATTACCACCGGAACTCCCGTGGCCCGCACCGCATCCGCCATGCGATACGCTTTGGCGATCATTCGGGTCATGGCGCCGATGCCCACCAACTCGATATTGTTGTCGCGCACAAACTGCGCGATGCCCGCTTCATCCATGGGTTGCGCGTTGCCATCGACCAGCAATACCTCGTGGCCCGGTGGCGTGAGCGCCTGCAGAAGAAACATCCATAGATGCGGCATGAAATTGCGCGTGACACCGTTGTCGGGGTTATAGAGCAGAATTTTCATAGGGATTTAGCGATTCTGCAAAGCGAGGCTTTGCGTGACTGGCTGAGGGCTGTCGATGGCGCCAGGGCAAATTCTTCCCCCGGTGCTTATTGAGTCGGATGTGTCCGTTAAAACGACCCCAATCTACAGTGTACACTGCGATCGCTCGCAGACCCTGCGTCATCGTCAAAACGATGTCTCGATTTGAATCTCACGCTGTCGCCCAAGATGCAGTGGTACTGGAACAAACGGGAAGATTTTATGAACAAAGGGCGGAACGGCGCTGTTCAAAATTGAACACTAGGACACAATCCTCGCGTTCGAAGGGTCGTACTCGACAATGTACCCCGCTACCGCGCTCGCGGCCACGGTCAGCGGCGATGCCAGGTACATTTGCCCCGGCCCGCTGCGTCCAGGAAAATTCCGGTTCTGCGCGCTGATCACCACCTGATCGGGACGAGTCGATACTCCCGGCCCCGCATTGATGCACGCGCCACAACTAGGCTCGATCACATGTGCACCGGCCCGCTCGAAGATTTCCAGATAGCCCCGCCGCTTCGAGTACTCGCGCGTTTCCTGGGAGCCGAATTGAATCCAGAACTGAACATTCTTTGAAACTCGCCTGCCTTGCTTCAGCGCATCGGCGAGAACCGCAGCATACATATCCATGTCTTCGTTCTTCCCCGCCGTGCAGGTTCCACCATAGGCGATTTCAACCGGCACGCGAGCGCTGAGTTCGCGAATGTACTTGCCGTTGCCCGGATCGCCCGGAGTCGCAACCATGGGTGTGATCTCCGCCGCATCTAGTTCGATCACCTGCGCGTATTCGGCATCGGAATCGCTCTCAAGTCCTTCGATCATTTTCTCGATTTCAGCGCGCTTCATCCCCCGGCGCTCCATCAGAAACTCGACTACCTTTTCATCCGGAGCAACGATACCCGTAAAACCCCCGATTTCGGCCGCCATGTTCGTCATGGTCGCGCGTTCGTCCACCGACAGCGCTTCCACCGCTTCGCCCGCATACTCCATCACCTTCGCCAATGCCCTGCCGCTGCGCACGTAATCGAGGGAAAGAATCTTCAAAATGAAATCTTTCGCAGTGACATTCGCATGACGCTTGCCGTGAATCACGATCTTGACCGACTCCGGCACCTTGACGCGGACATCTTTCGTAATCCAGGAATTGAATACGTCGGTCGTGCCGATGCCGAAAGCGATGCATCCGATGGCGCCGACGTGCGGCGTGTGCGAATCCGACCCAACATTCACCTGCCCCGGCAGCGCATAGGTCTCCAGCATCACCGAGTGGCAAATGCCCTCCGAGCCTTTGCGGTCGGCCAGTTCACCGTGCAGCTTGATTCCCTGCTGCCTGGCAAACTCCTCCTGCTTCAGCTTGAGCTGCGTGGCCAAATCGAGCAGCCCGAGTTTCTTCTTTTCTTCGGAGATCACTTCGTCAAGAAACGTAAGATGATCGCGGAAAAAGCGGATGCTGGATGCGTCATTCACGGGAACATCTTTGCCAACATATTGTTCATAAAAGATTGACGCCATCGGCGTGACGTACTCATGGCTAAACCGTAGATCGACGGAAGTGAACCCAGTGTCGCCGGGTCGGACGTAACGCACAGGCAGGGACCGTGTGGGGACGGGCGCCCCCGCCCGTCCAGCCGAGCGAACCGGGGCCCCCGCCAAGCCCGGTTTTGGCTTGGTGGGGTAAAGAAGCTCGGCAGTCTCCGATGCCGACGAGATCATGTGCGCCGCAAGAATCTTCTCCGCCAGCGTCATTGCCCGTTTCCCAGTCTTGATCGGCAGCAGAAAGACTCTCCCCTGCATCCGAGCCACATTGAACGGAAACAACCCGCCGTATTCAATCACCTGTTTAGTGATCTCATCTTCTCCAGCGGTAAATTCACTGAGCGCAATTTCTTCCCCGGCGCGAATCCGGTCAATCAAGGAAAAATTGGTGGAAGTCAGCAGCCCGAGGTTCTGGCAATTCTGCTTGTAGATGCGTTCAATATTCTCCCCAATCGCAACCTGAATCCCGGCGCACATCTCGGCGTAAGGAGACTGCTCGCGACTCGACCCTTTGCCGCGACGTTTGCCGCTTACTGAGCACACGAAGCCGCCTTTCTTCACATCGCCGCGCCCAATTGGCAGCGTGCCGCCGCACCGCAAGCCAACATAGGGGATCTCGCCCAGTGTCCGATCAAAGTAGAAACAGTAGTGCGCGGGAGTGATCTCGTCGGTAGAAATATCGTCGCGGAGTTTGGAATTGTTGGCCGGGTTCTCGGTATCCCACGGTAAGTCCCAACCCGCGAGTTGCTTCCTGATCAACTCCGGGTCTTCGGTGAGAAAAAGAATGCGCCCGTACAGGCGCACTTTGTCCGGGCGTTTTTCGACCTTGCGTTCCAAAAGAGACGAACCCACGCGAACAATTGTACCGCTAGAACTTTCGATCGTTCGCGTAGGCCATCGGACTAGGCAGCTCTTCCAATCCCCGGCCCGCGAAGATCTCTTCAAATTCGTGCAGGAGCGCATTGTGTATCAGCCCATTCGACGCCAGCGTTTCGCGACTCGCGATCTGGAATGCGCCGCCTGAAAAGTCCGTGACTTTCCCGCCAGCCTCCTCCACCATCAGCGCGCCCGCCGCTGTATCCCATGGATTGAGATTAAATTCCCAGAAGCCGTCAAACCGCCCAGACGCGACATTGCAAAGGTCCAGCGCAGCTGACCCCGCCCGCCTCACGCCATGCGTGTGCAACGTGAGTTGGTGATAGAAATAGATGTTAGGGTTCTTATGCCGCTTGTGGCTGGGGAACCCAGTGGCGATCAGGCACTCCCCCAGTTTCGCCGTGGCCGACACGTGGATCGCGGTGCCGTTCAGCCGTGCCCCGCTACCCAGTTCCGCGGCGAACATCTCGTCGCGGGTGGGATCATAAATCACTCCCGCTACCCGTTTTCCAAGCCGCTCCACCGCCAGCGAGACACAAAAGACCGGAAAGCCGTGGGCAAAATTCGTGGTGCCATCGAGCGGATCGACGTACCACTTGTACTCTCCGCCAGTTTCAATGCGCGCTCCCTCTTCCCCCATCACGTCATGATTCGGAAATTGCTGGCGAATCCGCTCCAGAATCAAAGCTTCCGACTTGCGATCGGCCACCGTGACCAGGTCGACGTCGCCCTTATATTCAATCTTTACGTGCTGCCGAAAGTAGTCCATGAGCAAGCTGCCCGCCTCGCGAGCTATAGCCTGCATCGGAGAAATTAAATCCAAAGATTGCGGGGATGTCATGCGACGTCCAGATTTTCAATTCGTGATTAAGTGCCAGACACTGAGAGCTGAGAACCGGGAACTGAGATCTGCTCCACCCTACTACTTCTTCTTCCCATCATCCGCGATATACACGATCTCATGCTTGAAGATGAACAGATTCGGGCCATCTTCGCGCGTCACGCGCACCATATTCTTGTCGTAGTACTCAATCCAGCCGCGCACCATTTCGCCGTCGGCCAGTTTCAAGCTCACGACTTTCTGTTTTTCCCCCAGCGCTTTCAGATAGGCCGCTTCTTCAAAAGTCTCGTCTGGAGGCGGAGTGCGCTTCTTGCCAAAATTGGGACTTCCTGGCGGTAACGGCATCTTGTCATTCTACAACGTCAAGCCACACGCTCAGGTCTTCTTGGTAAAGATAAAGGAAACCGCTGAGATAACAAAACGATTAGGGTTCTAGATCTGGTAATCGATATCCTCGATGATCCGCTGCAGCGATTCAGAAAGCGGCTCGCTTCCGCCCGTGCCCTCCAGTTGGCGCACTCGTTCTGCCAACCGGTTCACCTCAGACGCGACTGCGGACAAGGCCTCGGAAAGTGGGTCGTTGATCTGCTTGGGGTCGGTGATCACCACGCGCTTGCCTTCCCGAAAAACGATATGTCCCGGCACGCCCACCACGGTGGAATCGTCAGGCACGTTGCGCAGCACCACCGATCCCGCGCCAATCCGGCAATTGCTCCCCACCGTGATGTTGCCGAGAATCTTCGCACCGCCGCCGACCACCACGTTGTCGAGCAGCGTCGGATGCCGCTTACCGTGCTCCTTGCCAGTTCCGCCGAGCGTCACTCCCTGATAGAGCGTGACATCCTCACCGACAATGGCAGTCTCGCCGATCACGACGCCCATACCATGATCGATGAACAAACGACGGCCAATCTGCGCTGCGGGATGAATTTCGATCCCGGTGAGCCAGCGCGCCACCTGCGACAGCCAGCGTGCCAGCAGAAAAAACTTGTGGTTCCACAACCAGTGATTCATGCGATAGAACCACACCGCGTGCAGGCCGGAGTAGCAGAGATAAACTTCCAGGCGTGACTTCGCCGCCGGATCGCGCTCCAGCACGGTCGAAACGTCTTCGCGGATTAACGACAACAGATGCGGCATGGGCCAACTTTGAAGATCAGGCCGGAACCTGCGCCGTTGGAATCTGCAACGCCTGGTTCCGCAGTCCTTCGAAAAGGATACTACTCAGGTAGCGCTCGCCAAACGACGGCAGAACCACAACAATCAATTTCCCCTTGTTTTCCGGACGCCGTGCCACCTGCAAAGCCGCCACCACGGCCGCCCCCGAAGAGATGCCGACCAGCAGGCCTTCTTCCAGCGGAAGCCTCCGCGCCATGTTGATGGCCTCGTTGTTGGTCACGGTGATGACCTCGTCAATGTAATCCCTGCGCAGGATGCTCGGCACAAAGCCGGCACCGATCCCCTGAATTTTGTGCGGCGCGGGCGCCCCGCCGGAAAGGACCGCGCTATCTGCCGGCTCCACAGCCACCGCCTTGAACGACGCCTTCTTCGGTTTGATGTATTCGCAGACCCCGGTGATGGTTCCACCGGTGCCAACGCCGGAGACCAGAAAATCGACGCGTCCGTCGGTGTCTTCCCAAATCTCGGGGCCAGTGGTTTCGAAGTGAATCTTCGGATTTGCCGGGTTGTCGAATTGCTGCAGCATGTATGCGTCCGGAGTCGCGGCAAGCAATTCCTCAGCCTTTAGAATTGCGCCCTTCATCCCTCGCGGACCGGGCGTAAGAACGATCTCGGCTCCTAAAGCCAGCAGCAGCACGCGCCGCTCCAGGCTCATGGTCTCGGGCATGGTCAGGATCAACTTGTAGCCTTTCACGGCCGCTACAAACGCCAGAGCGATTCCGGTGTTGCCGCTGGTCGGCTCGATCAGAACGGTCTTGCCGGGATGAATTCGGCCGGCGCGCTCGGCATCGGCAATCATGCTGACCCCAATGCGATCTTTGACGCTGGCCAGAGGGTTCTGGCTTTCCAGTTTCGCCACAACTTCGGCAACCGCGCCCTCCGTAACCCGGTTCAGCCGCACCAGCGGCGTGTGGCCGATCAGTTCCGTCACGTCTTTTGCAATTTTCATAGAGTTTCGATTCTGGAAACTGCCGTTTCGATTCAGTATCAGGTGTTAAGTCTTAGATGTTGGGTCTTAGGTCTTAGGAAACTCGACACCTTCCTGAGACCTGAGACCTGATCCTCCTAGCGCGGCTTTCGCCGTCCCACTCGCGCCAGAATGCGCCGCACCTTCTTGGGAGAAATCGATAGCCGGGCCGCCACCCGCGACACTTTGCGGCCTTCGCGCTCCCAGACCCGCGCGATCACAATCTCCGCAAATTCGTCGCTGATTTGCCGGAACGTCTTCTCGCCCACCGCCCCCTGCGACCAGGCCTTCAGCGCCGGATGCACACTTCCCTTGCGAAGAATCTTAGCGCCCAACGTCTGCAAGTCCTGCCACATGTTATTGTCGGGTTGATTCGTCCCGCAGGAGGCCCGCGCCAGGTCATAAGACTCGCGCGCCGCTTCCGGATTGTCGAAAAACGAATTGCACTGCGTCAATCCCTGCCACAGATACGCATTCGCGAGCAACAGATGATGCTGGGTATGCTTCGCCAGTTCAATCGCCTCTTGACTGAACTCGAGTGCGCGGCGCGCATGACTTCCCGGATCAGCGCCCTCGCCGATCTCTTCTTCCACCTTCGCATTTTCGATCATGCACTCCAGAATGCGCGCCCGGCCCATCAGAATGTAGTCATGCTTCTCTCCGCCTAACTCGTACGCCGAGGCCGCTTCTTCTTCGGCGCGCTGAAAATCTCCGCCATCAAGGTGGATGTACGCCGCGTTCAGGTAAACTGTGCCCGCTCCGTGATGGTTCGGACGCTGCTGGTAGATGGCCTGGGCGGCCTTCAGATGCTCCAGCGCTTCGCGGCGTAGCTGAATCAAACGGCTGCGATAGTCAGGACTGGTTCCACTTGCCTTGCCTTCGCGGCTTGCCGCCGTCTTCCGGCGCCGCTGGGCGTCGCGGTCGATTCTTTTCTGCAATTGCAGAGCGATGCCGCGCTTGGCGAGCGCCATGTTGGCCAGCGATCGCGCCAGATTCAGATGCCGGGGATCTCGCTGATCATAATGCCGAATGGCGCTCTCGAAAAACTCGATTGCTTGATCGAAACGGCCCTCCCGGCGCGCCATGCGCCCGTAAAAGGACTGAATGTTGCCTAGCGTCACGTAGTCATCGGTCTCGCGCAACGCGTTTTCCGCTGCCTGCGAGATGCGCACCGCTTCTTTCCATTTGCCCTGCTGAAACAAAAGCCAGCTCTCGAGCACTTGCATCACCGCCGCCATGCGCAGATGGCCCAACGCCAGCGCCAAATCTCTTCCCTTGGCGGTGTAGATCAGGGCTTCATAGTAGTCGCCCTTCCTCCGCAAGCAGCGCCCCTCCCAGTAGTAAACAATGGCCAGCAGAAACCGGTCGTCCAGTTCTTCTCCCAGGCTCAGGACGAAGTCGAAATGACCAATCGCCGTTTCCACCGCCTCTTCCGCCATTGCTGCCATGCCCTCGGCCATGCGCAGGCAGATGTAGTCGGCGATCGAAAGTTTCGACCGCAATCCTGGTTCTAAGTGTTCAAAGCGTTGCAGAAGTTCGCGAAGTGGCGGACCGCTGAATCCGATATCCGTCCATATAGCAAGTTGCGCCAGCAGGCGAGCGGAATTTTCCTGGGAAGGATCGAGCCCGGCAATCAGGTCCTGGTGAGATTGAAGACACGTAATCCCGAGCTCGATTTCACGCGCGACAACATGCTCTTGTAACTGCGCCAGGAAACCTGCGTCAATCGGAAGGCTGGCGGGAGTTCTGCGTACGCCCATGCCTTCACGTTCTAATCCAATAATTCGTAACTGGCAAGCGTCAGAAACTCCGCAAATCCCCGGCTCGTCGTCAACTCTTCGAGGACTCTTGCTGCCTGCCGCAGCTTTTCGTCGTTTTCCAACTCGGCACTCAACTCCCCTGCCCGGTGCTGGATGATCTCCTTAACCATGTCTTCCGTGACCACCCTGCTGTCCGTAAGATGCGCGCCGTACTTCACCCATTGCCAAACTTGTGCGCGACAGATTTCCGCGGTCGCCGCATCCTCCATCAGGTTGTAAATCGGAACACAGCCCGACCCCTGCAGCCACGAATGCAGATACTGTAATCCCACGTCGATGTTCCAGCGCAATCCTCCCTCAGTGATATCGCCCGTGGGAACCGCGAGTAGGTCTTTCGCTTGCACCGTCCGCCCGGCGCGCTTCAAAGAAATCTGGTTGTGTTCCGGCATGTACTTATCGAAAATTTCCTTTGCCACCGGAACCAGCCCCGGGTGCGCCACCCAAGTGCCGTCATGCCCAGCATGCACTTCGCGAAGTTTGTCGCGCCGCACTTTCTCCAGCGCCTGTTCGTTGGCCGCCGCATCGTTGCGGATCGGAATCTGTGCCGCCATCCCACCCATGGCATGAATCCCGCGCCGGTGGCAGGTCTGAATCAGCAATTCCACATAGGAGCTCAGGAAGTGCACTTCCATCGTGACCAGGGAACGGTCCGGCATCACGAATTCCGGATGCGCGCGAAACTTCTTGATGAAACTGAAAATGTAGTCCCAGCGCCCGCAGTTCAGCCCCGCCGAATGTTCGCGCAATTCGTAAAGGATCTCGTCCATCTCGAAGGCCGCCAGAATGGTTTCGATCAAAACAGTCGCCCGAATCGATCCGCGGGGAATCCGCAACTCGTCCTGGGCAAAACAGAACACGTCGTTCCACAGCCGCGCCTCCAGATGGCTCTCCAGCTTCGGCAAGTAGAAATAAGGGCCAGTGCCCTTGCTCAGCAAGGCGGCAGCGTTATGAAAAAAGAATAGACCAAAATCAAACAGCGACGCCGAGATCGGCTTCCCCTCCACCAAAAAGTGCCGCTCGTCCAGATGCCAGCCTCGCGGCCGCACCACCAGCGTGGCCAAATTGGATCCAAGCCGGTACTGCTTCCCCTCCGGACTCTCGTAGCGAATCGTCCCTCGAATCGCGTCCTGCAGATTCTGCTGGCCCTCAATATTGTTGCTCCAGGTCGGCGAATTCGAGTCCTCAAAGTCGGCCATGAAAACATTGGCCCCCGAGTTCAGGGCGTTGATGATCATCTTGCGATCGACCGGCCCGGTAATTTCCACGCGCCGATCAAGCAAATCTTTCGGGATTGGGGCAACCTTCCAATCGCCTTGCCGAATTTCAGCCGTCTCCGGCAGAAAGTCCGGAAACTTACCGTGATCGATTTCCTGCTGCACGGCTCGCCGCCGCCCCAGAAGTTCCTGCCGCCGGGGCTCGAACCGAGTCGCCAGTTTCAACAGGAAGGCGCGCGCTTCCGAAGTCAGAATGATGGCTTCTGGCTGGGTTGGGGTCTGGGTCTCAAGAGCATCGTTTTGAAGAAAGGTAATGGCGTTCATAAGTAAACATCATAGCCATCTCGCGGCGAAAGTCCTCCCTACTAGGTCATTTTGTCCCAGTAGGCCTGGGCGGACAGCGCGATTTGTCTGAAATCGCAATCCGAGGTCTACTGCCTCTGGACGTAAGATCCAAACGCGGATCCTATGGAGGCGGAAAGTGCGGATGAGCGCGGAGAGCCAGGAAAGCACAATGACAATGATGAATACCGGCCAACAAGTTGCGGCTGCCGAGGAATGGTTCGCGACCCCAAGATTCGACGGCATCGTCCGTCTCTACTCCCCGCGCCAGGTGGCCGAGCAGCAGGGCACGCTTCCCGGCGACTATACCGTCGCCCGGCAGGCCGCCGAGGGGTTCTACACGCGGCTGCGCCAGCTTTTCGAACAGCGCCAGCAGATCACTACCTTTGGCCCCTATTCGCCGGGCCAGGCGGTAATGATGAAGCGGATTGGGATGGAAGGCATTTACCTGGGCGGCTGGGCGACGTCCGCCAAAGGTTCGGTGGCGGAGGATCCGGGCCCCGACCTCGCCAGCTATCCGCTCAGTCAGGTGCCGGACGAGGCCGCCGGACTGGTGCGGGCACTCCTCACCGCCGACAAAAACCAACACTTCACGCGCATGCGCATGACCGAAGAACAGCGCGAGGCCACGCCGGTCGTTGACTTTCGGCCTTTCATCATCGCCGACGCCGACACCGGTCATGGCGGAGACGCCCACGTACGCAATCTGATCCGCCGCTTTGTCGAAATTGGAGTTCCCGGCTACCACATCGAAGATCAGAAGCCAGGAGCGAAGAAGTGCGGCCACCAGGGCGGTAAGGTACTGGTGTCCGGGGACGAGCAGATCAAGCGCCTCAACGCTGCCCGCCTGCAACTTGATATCATGCGCGTCCCAGGCATCATTGTGGCTCGAACCGATGCCGAGTCCGCAACCTTCCTCGAGAATCGGACTGACGAGCGCGACCAACCCTTCATCCTCGGCGCCACCAACGTCGACTTGCCCAGCTACAAGGCCGGCTATCTGGCCATCTTGCGGAAGCTCTACGAACTGGGTGTCGAAGAGGTCCGCGGACACCTGCTTTTCGCCATGTCCGAACCCGAGTACGCCGCCGCCTTCGATTGGCTGGAGCGGGCTGGGCTCATGTCGATGATCGCGAAGAGCGCTCCGGCTCTCCGGGAGATGCCGGCCAGCGAGTTCGACGCTGCCCTCGACAAGATCGACACGCACTATGTGGAAGCCTGGCAGTCGCAGGCGGGGATGAAGACGTATGGTCTGGCGGTCGCCGAGGTGCTGGAGTTCCGCATCGCCGAGGGTGAGCGTTTCGACATGACGGTAGAGGAATGGCTCGCGTTCTCCAAGCAGGCTTCTTTCTACGAGGCCCGCGAGCGCGCCAAGTCGATGGGCGTCCACGTGATCTGGGATTGCGAGTTGCCCAAGACTCCCGAAGGCCTCTATCAGATCCAGGGTGGAATCGATTACGCCATCGCCAAGTCGTTGGCGGTCGCGCCTTTCGCCGACATCCTGTGGATGGAGACCAAGACCGCCGATCTCCATGACGCCAAGAAATTCGCCGAGGCCATCCACGCCCAGTATCCCGACAAGATGCTAGCCTACAACCTCTCACCGTCGTTCAGTTGGGACACCACGGGAATGAACGACGAGCAGATGAAGCGCTTCCCCGAGGAACTCGGCAAACTCGGCTTCGTCTTCAACTTCATCACCTACGGTGGCCACCAGATCGACGGCTTGGCCGCCGAGGAGTTCGCGACTGCGCTCAAGCAGGACGGAATGCTGGCCCTGGCTCGCTTGCAGCGCAAGTTCAGACTGCTGGAGTCGCCGTATCGCACGCCCCAGACCCTGGTCGGAGGGCCCCGCCTCGACGCCGCCTTGATGGCTTCGTCCGGACGCACCGCAGCCACCAAAGCAATGGGCAAGGGGTCAACCCAGTTCCAGCACCTGGTTCAGACCGAGGTCCCCACCAAGCTGTTGGAGGAGTGGCTGGCCGAGTGGAGCATGCAAAACGACCATGCCGCAAAGATCCGGGTCCGCCTGCGCCCACACACGGCGGGCTCGGATCTGTTGGAACTCAGTGTGCTCAGCGAACCCACCGGGGAAAAACTCGCCAACGTGGTGTTCGCCTATATCCAGGATCGGCACGGACGCGGCATCCTCTCGATTCGCGACCAGAACACACTCGTGCCCGTGCGCAAGAAACGCCTGATGACGATCACCCAACTGTTCATGATCCACCGCTACAATGCCAGCTCGGTACACTACGTCACCCCGACCGAGGATAACGAGTTACAGACGCAAAGGATGAAGAGCGCAGGGATTTTCTCGGAGGTGCACACCGAAATTGGCCAAATCATCGTCGCGCAAGTCAGCAAGGAACGCGTCGCCGAACTGCTTCAGCCTGACCGGGTACTTCTCTTGGAGATGATTCGCAAGACAACGCCGGCGTTACAAAGCCAGATAGCCGGCGTCGAGGCACCCGACGAGCTGATGCCCTCGGGAGACTAGGAATTTTTGATGGAGAGCCGGGCGGCCGCGCCCGGCTGGACTTCAAGCCCTCAGGCGGGTTGGGCTGTCTTCGACCGTTCGCGCTTGCCTTCGCGAAGTTGCGCGGCGGTAAAGGAGCAGCCGCAAGTGCTGCATCTCCAGCTCGTGAATGCGCTGCTCACCAGGCTGGGTCCATCAGTGCTCGTCTGGGGCTGGTTCACACGCACTGCCAGAACCAACTCACCGCCGCACTCCGAACATTCACGTTTTTGCATATCGAGACCTAATGCCGAGAACCTTAGGCGCTAACTCGTACCGACACTAACTCTGGATTGCAGTGCGAATTCTGCATCGACTTAACCGCATCTTCCGCTGTAAATCTCCCCATGATCAGGGCCAGCTTGCGGTTGGTTGTCGTCTGGATGGGAAGCCGGTCAATCCGCAGCACGTATTGAGGAGCGTGAGTGCCGCGGTTCACTTTCACAACAAACTTGATGTTTTTCATGGTTCCTTTCTGTTCTATCGATCTGACAAGAAAGATCTGACCAAAAACAAGGCGACGAACAGAAAAAGAGGCGACCTGGAATCCGGCTCTCTGTTCTCTCACTTACATTCGTAATCGAAAACCAGGCAACACGTCGCTGCCCGCGTAAACCCCGATCGGCTTGGGTTTGGCGTCGAAAAGACTCCCAGCGGATCAACGATCGTTATAAGTCGGACTTAGCCTCAGAGCATCGAAGAAGAGGCAATTTTCAGATAGGCTTACTGGCTTCAGAGGACCTGAAACAGTAAGTGAAGGTTGCTTGCTCACTATTGATGTTAGGCTTATGCGCTGCCATTGTCAAGGTTGGCAGCCCGGCAGGGATTCGAACCCCGATACGCAGCTCCAGAGGCTGCAGTCCTACCGTTGAACGACCGGG
>Ga0209415_10005735_pt1 | contig 22245 bp, 21 predicted proteins | sample PeaSoiSIISIP2007_FD_187696 | JGI IMG/M metagenome (GOLD analysis project Ga0209415, IMG submission 187696) | Peat soil microbial communities from Weissenstadt, Germany - SII-SIP-2007 (SPAdes) (version 2) | ecosystem: Environmental > Terrestrial > Soil > Wetlands > Peat | place: Germany... | reverse complement strand
AAACACACCCGAACGCGGAAAGTTGCCCGCAGCTGCCGCTCTCTGACCGAAGCCTTTCAGAGAAGATATAGGAATTTCGTGCCTGCAGAAATTTTCCGCCGCAATTTTTTTTGACATCTCGCCCGCGTTCTTGGTGTACACTGCCTTTCGCTAAATGTTCTCCCTTAAGGAGGTTGTATGCCGGTAAAACCTGTTCCCGATGGATATCACACTCTCACACCATTTCTCACGGTCCGTGACGCGCTGCGCGCCATCGAATTCTACAAACAAGCGTTCGGCGCGGTGGAACGAGGAGTCGCCAAAAGCCCGGACGGCAAAGTCATGCACGCCGAATTGCAGATTGGCGATTCCATCATCATGCTGAGCGATGAATGGCCGGAATTTGGAGCGCTCTCGCCGCAGAGCAGCGGCGGCGCGGGCATGGGACTGCACATCTACCTGGATGGCGTCGACGCGGCCTTCGATCGCGCCGTCAAAGCGGGCGCTGAGGTTGAAATGCCCGTGATGGACCAGTTCTGGGGCGACCGCTACGGCAAGCTGAAGGATCCGTTCGGCCACAAATGGTCCATCGCCACTCACATGAAAGACATGACGATGGATGAAATGAAGCACAACATGGACGAAGCCATGTCGAAGATGCAGAAGACCGCGTAGCAATTCAGAAACGCTCATGTAGGGACAGCCGCCTCGGCTGTCTCGCCTGGGCGAAGCCCGGCGGCAGCGGGCTAGTACGCCAGCAGAATTCGCAAATCCCGCAGATTATTCCCGGTGGGCCCGATCTCGATCGCATCTCCTAATTGTTTGAAAAACGGATACGCATCAAACTTGTCGAGTGCGGCGCGCGCATCCAGGCCGCGGCTGCGCGCACGTTCCAGGGTTGACCCGTCTGCGACTGCTCCGGCGGCTGGGCTGTTGCCGTCCACTCCATCGGTCCCGGCGCTGAGCACCGTGATGTTCTCCCCTGCAATCTTCTGCGCGCAGGCCAGCGCAAACTGCTGGTTGCGGCCGCCAACCCCGCCGTTCGTGACCTTCACCGTGACTTCTCCGCCAGAAATCAGACATGCTGGCGAATACATCTGGCGCAGCTCGCGTACTCGTCCGACCAGATATTCCGCCGCCTTCTCGTAGTCCCAGTCGTCGCACGAACTATCCTCGTCTCCATCGAACTCCGGCGGCACCATCGCCCCAGCCACTTCAAGCGCCGTCTGGTTCGACAATATCGGCCACCAGCGGGCGTGATGAAACGCGGGATCGTCCGACTTCGGCGTTTCTTCCAGAGCATGACGCTCAAACAGTTCCCGCGTCGATTGTGGAAACTGTTGCAGCAGTCCGTATTTCTCCACGATGCGGTAACAATCTTCAACACTGGTCGAGTCGGGCATGGTCGGACCCGAAGCCAGCGCATCCGGAGTTTTGTCAGGAACGTCCGACACCAGCAGCGATACCTGCTGCGCGGGAAAGGCCGCCAGCGCCAGCCGTCCGCCTTTGACGGCAGAGAGGTGTTTGCGGACAGCATTGATCTCTGCGATGGGAGCGCCGGAATGCACCAGAGCGCGATACGTCGCAATAAGATCGTCGAGGGAAATCTCATCGTCGATGGGTTTCTCGACGATCGACGAGCCTCCGCCGCTGAGCAGGAAAATCACCAGCGCCGAAGCCGGTTGCGCCTCCAGCGTGCGCAGCATCGCGCTCGCTGCCTGAATGGATTCTGCGTTTGGGCTCGGATGACCGCCGCAAAAGTAGCGGAACCCGTGCACCTGCGATGCGGGCTGCACGGAACTCGCCACGATGCCTTCCAGCGAAGATCCGACCTGCTCGCTCAGCGCCTCTACCATCGTGTGTCCAGCTTTGCCGAGCGAGATCACAAGCACACGCGAATACGAGTGCAGGTCGTACAGATCCTCGCGGACGCGCAGTACTCCACGCTCAAAATGCACATGCCGCGCGAACGCCTTCGCGATCGATGAATGCTGCAACGTTTGCATGAACATTGAACGTGCAACCTCGCGCATCTCGAGAAACTTGGATTCACTGGCAGGTTCGGGCATGCGGAGTGATTATAAGAGAGATGAGCTCTCAGCTATCAGCGGTCAGCTCTCAGCGAATACCCGCGACGCAGTCATTTCCAACCGACACACTTCGTGCTCGCGGTAGGGATCCTCCGACTGCGGGATTGCTTCGCTTCGCTCGCACTCCCTACGCTCAGGATGACAACGACAACGACGAGGTTTAGCTGAAAGCTGACGGCGGAGCGTTGACAGCTTCTTTGACCCAGGTTTCAATCGCTTCGCGCAACTCGCGCAAGCGGCCTTCGAAGAAGTGGTCCGCGCCTTCGATCACCACCAGCTTTTTCGGCTCGGGCACCGATGCAACTAGCGCCTCCAGCTTGGCTCGCGGACCAAACTGATCGCGTGCTCCGCTGACAAACAACTTGGGTATGGAGCAGGCTTGCAGAAAATCGAGCGCATACACCCGTGGCTCTTCGGTGGCCTCGGCCACGGGAACAACGGGAGTTCCGACACCAATAGCCGCACGCACTCGTGCGTCCGCGCAAGCCGCGCGCAAGCCGACGGCCGCTCCGAACGAGAATCCCGCGAACAGCAGGGGCAAGTGATACTCGGCATCGAGCCAGTCGAGCGCCGTGCGGACGTCGTCGACTTCGCCATTGCCGCTGTCGTGCTCGCCCTGGCTCAATCCGGCTCCGCGGAAGTTGAAGCGCAGCACGGGAAAGCCGAATCCGTTCAGCGCCTTCATGGTGTGGAAGACGACTTTGTTGTGCAGCGTTCCGCCAAACAGCGGATGAGGATGACAGACCACCGCGGCATGCGTCGCGTTGTCTGCGCCCGCGTTGAGCAACGCCTCCAGGCGTCCAGCAGGACCGTCGAGAAACAGCGAACGAATCGTCGAGTTCGAAACCGTCACGTTCCCAGATTACACAAAGAGCGGGTCTTGGGTCTTGAGGTCTGAGGTCTGAGGTCTGAGGTCCGAGGCCAGCAGTCCGAAGTCGATTTGCTCTCTGCTATTCTCTCCTGCATGGACGCTGTGACGCTGACGCGGCAATTGGTGGACATCGAGTCCATCTCCGGCAACGAAGCTGCGGTGGGAAACTATCTTTACGGAGAACTTTGCCGGCTCGGTTATCAGACTCAGAAAATGCCGGTGGAGGGTGATCGCTTCAATGTGTACGCGACCTCGCCGGAGCATCCGCATCCTGCGGTCGTGCTTTCCACGCACATGGATACGGTTCCTCCGTTCATTGTGTCGTCGGAAGATGCGGGCCGCATTTACGGGCGCGGCTCGTGCGACGCCAAGGGGATTATCGCGGCGCAGATCGCGGCGGCGGAGCGGCTGCGGCAGCAGAGCGTTCACGTTGGATTGCTCTTCGTAGTGGGTGAAGAGCGCGACAGCCTGGGGGCGCAGACGGCGAATGAGTATGCGGCCAGCAGTGCGGGTGCACGCTGCCGCTTTCTGATCAACGGCGAGCCCACGGAGAATCGCCTCGCGCTCGCGTCGAAGGGCACGCTGCGGGTGGAAGTCACTGCGACCGGACGCATGGCGCACTCGGCGTATCCGGAGCTGGGCGAGTCGGCGATTGACAAGCTGATTCCGGCGCTCACGCGGTTGCGCGCCATGCCGTTGCCTTCCGATCCGGAAGTGGGACCGTGCACGCTGAACATCGGGCTGATCGAGGGCGGACGAGCGCCCAATGTGATTCCGGATTATGCGCACGCCGATTTGCTGTACCGGCTGGTCGGTTCATCGGATGAGCTGCGGCGGCAGATTGTTGCGGCCGCGGGCGATGCGGTGCAGGTGACGTTTCCGCTGGAACTTCCCTTCTTACGGCTACGCACGGTGGACGGATTGCCGACCATGATCGCGGCGTTCACGACGGATATTCCGAAGCTGACGAATTGGGGCGAACCTTTGCTGCTTGGTCCGGGATCGATTCATGTGGCGCACACCGATGGAGAGTACATCGAGAAGCAGCAACTGGCGGAGTCGATCGATTTGTACTGCAAGATCACGAAGCAACTTCTGGGCTGATCCGGGCCTGTGCATTTCTTCCGAAAACATTTTTTCCGGCGCACCTGAAGACCCTAGATGGAGCGAGATTTCGTTCTGGTTTGGAAATTTATTTTCAGGTTTCGCGCCCCCTCCCCCCTCCCCCCTGGTCTCTTAGAATCATCGGGTTAGCGAGAAATTAAAAAGTAATCCTAGAGCCACAACAAGTTGCGGGTAAAATCTTGATTTCAAAGAGCTTAGAGCACAGGCCCGCGGCTGGCCACGGCATTCGCAGTGGCGATCATGAACCCAGGTTGGTTCGGCGCGCAAGGTCAGATGTCACACAAGGCTGTGGATTTCCGGCGTCACTGCGGGCTCCAGGTCATCTCCACGCGTACGGGGATTTCGTTTTTCACAGGAATCGTCAGCAGCGACGGCGGGTCAATCTTGAAGTCGGCGAGGGTAGTCGGGATGATTCCGGAGATCTTGGTTTCGTTGCCTTGCGTCACCAGTTCGAAGGCGACTTGCTGGTAGTGCGCGGTCTGGCCGGCGAATTGAACTTCAATGTCGGCTTTGACGGTCGCCGAGCCCGCTGCGGATTCGGGCAAACGAGTGCGAACCGTGACCATGGGGAATTCCGCCCCGCGCGTGACTTGGATCATGTGGAGGTCGCGGTTGCTGTCGCCGGAGTCGAACGTCTTGACGGGAACTGCGATCAGGAAGTCACATTGTCCGTCGTGGCAGATGCCCTTGCCGCGCGCGGCGTGACTCACGCCTTCCGACTGATGGAGTGGATGAGAGACGTGGTAGGTGAGAGTGCTCTGCTTGAGCAGCCATTGGTGATCGGCGGCGTGAACGCTGGACAAGGCCAGCAAAAGAAACAGCGGCAACGTTTTCTTCATGGGCGCGGTCCGATCCAGAATCAGAATTTTAACGACACGGACAAGAGAGAGGCGCCGAAGGCTCCGGCAGTAACGATGGCGACCGGCCCGTGGGCCTGGGCGATGCCATGAACTCTTTGGCCGTTGTTCTTCTGCTCGAACGCCATCGCACCCAGAATCGGGGTCAGGATCATTCCCGGCCCGTGAATCCAGGCCATGGCTTTGTGGAAACGGATGGGGCCGCGGGTCTCGGTGCCTGCGATTCTGGGCGCGCGGATCGCGTACCAGGCGGTAATGCCGTAGAGATCACCGGTCAGAGAACCCAAGGCCACATGCAGATCGCGGGAGGCTGTGCCCTCGCTTTTGCCGCCGGCGTTGAGCGAAGTAATGACGCTGGCGATCATCGGGATGGTGGTGATCAATCCCATGCGCTGGTGAATCTTCAGCATGCGAGTGCGTTTGTCGAGCAAGGCTTGCTGGGCGGTGTTGCTCTGCGTCTCTGCCTTGGAAAAACCGAGATCTTCGAGTGAGGGCTCGGTCTTGGCGGGGGAGGGAGCATTGGGCAAGTTGTCGGATGGTGCGGCCGACGGAGTAACTGGCGCTGGCTGGTCGAGAGTCAGAGTCACGCTGAGGGGTTGCTGGGCTCCGGCAGCTAGCGTGACTTTAGAAACGGATGTGCCGATTCCCTCCGCCGATGCGGAAACTTCATAGTCTCCAGGGGCGAGGTTTGAAACCGTGTAGACGCCAGCGGAATCGGTCTGCGTCTCGGTCGACTGGCCGGTGGAGAGATTCTTTACGGAAACCTTGGCGTTGGGAACGGCTTTGCCGGAAGAGTCGGTGACGGTGCCCGAGAGCCCGGCGTTTGCATCCTGTGCGTGCAGCGGATGCCAGGTCAGTACAAGAAACGCGATCAGGCTGACGCCAAACAGAACCTTCCCTGCTTCTTCTCTCATTCCCATTTCCTCTGAAGTTGCGAGACTGACGGCTATTGTATTTGTTCAGAGATGCCGGGACGAGCCTTTGGGGATGTATTGCCTGCATTCAATTGTCATCCCTCCGCAGATGGAGCGAAGCTGGTCAATTGACTCCAATACGCCAATAGCGTACAGTTGTTAGGTATACTCCAATAGCGTAGATACAGTCATGGAGTTTATCGAAGCGCCGGCATTTACTCGTCATCTATCGAACTATCTGGGTGATGAGGACTATCGGGAAATGCAGGCGCGGCTCGGCGCCAATCCGGAACTCGGAGACTTGATGCCCGGGACGGGCGGGTTTCGAAAAGCAAGGTGGGCGGACGTACGGCGCGGCAAAGGGCGCAGGGGCGGGCTGCGGATTGTCTACTACTACTTCAAGTCCGAGGAGCAGATATGGTTAATGACCCTTTATGACAAGAACGAAGCTGCGGACTTGACGTCAAAAGAGAAGAAGGCACTCAAGGCCTCTATCGAAAACGAGTTAACGGCTCGTGCAGCCAAGCGGTTTCTTGGGCCACGGAGGACGCGGTAATGGCAAAGGCAAAGAGAGATATTTTTGGCGAACTGATGGAAGGCGTGGCGGCAATGAAAAACCACCGCGAGGGCAAGCTCACCCTGCGCACCTGCAAGGTCGAGGTGTCGCCCCTTCCCAAGGTGGATTCGAAGCTCTTGCGGGACACTCGAAAGAAGCTGCGCTGTTCGCGGGCCGTATTTGCCCGCAAACTGCGGATCAACGAAAGAACGCTGGAGAAGTGGGAGCAGGGACGCGCGAAACCGAATCCCCAGGCGGCAGCGCTGGTACTGCTGGTGCGGCGGTATCCGGATACGCTGGCGCGGTTGGATGAGGTGGCGGAGGGGTAAAATCGTAAGTCCCCATACTCGCGAAGAACTCGGCAGGGTGGGCACCCGCGGAGGTTGCGATGCTGGTTGCGGTCCTTTCCGTTGTTGGAGTGCTTGTAGGAGCATCCCTGCAGTACTTCTTCACTCGAAATCATGACGCCCAACGTTATCAGCGAGATCTCAGGACGCAGGCATACCTTGACTACATAAAATCCGTGACGGGATTGGCGCACCTTAGCGATCCGCAGGGGCCACAAGAGCGCGACTTATGGGCTAGTGCGGCTGATGCCAAAGCGCGCATTTGCCTTTACGGCTCAGGGGAAGTAATCCAAGCGTTTGCTGCATTCGAGCAACTGGGCGCGATGCTTAGTTCGCCCTCGGAGCAAAGATGTTTTGTAGCGATGATCGCCGCGATGCGCAAGGACTCCGGCAATGAATCTCCCGCAAACATAGAAGACATTCGACTGCTTTTGTTAGGAGACGAACGATTGAGCCCAGGGGACATTAACCTGCTCTGACGTTTTGAGCACCGCGGTACACTCTGTTGATGGAATCCACCCTCAATTCCCTCGCCCGCGCTTCCTCCGCTTATCTGCGGTCGGCCATGCATCAGCCGATTCAGTGGCATGAGTGGGGCGCGGAGGCGTTTGCCGCGGCGGCGCGCGACAACAAGCCAATGCTGCTCGACATTGGAGCGGTGTGGTGCCACTGGTGTCATGTGATGGATCGGGAGTCGTATGACGATCCGGAAATTGCGGCGATTGTGAATGAGCATTTCATTGCGGTGAAGGTGGATCGCGATGAGCGGCCGGATATTGACAGCCGGTATCAGGCGGCGGTGCAGTCGGTGAGCGGGCAGGGCGGATGGCCGCTGACGGCGTTTCTTACGCCCGACGGGAAGCCGTTTTACGGCGGGACATATTTTCCGCCCCAGGATGGATACGGGCGTCCGAGTTTTCGGCGCGTGCTGCTGAGTATTGCCAATGCGTACCGGGAAAAGAACGGCGATGTAATCGACCAGGCCAAGATGGTGGAGAGCGCGATCGCGCAATCGGAATCCTTCGCGGGAAAGGACGGGCGGGTGTCGGCGGCGGCGATTGCGGCGATTCAGACTTCGGCGCTGCGGATGTTTGATCCGCAGCATGGCGGGTTTGGGCAGGCGCCGAAGTTTCCGCATCCGTCGGCGCTGGATTTGCTGATTGAACGGTATGCAAGAGCGAGCGGAGCTTCGCTCCGCCGGACGGCCGAAGGCGGCCGTCCCCACGCGGACCTCACCACCCCCGACAATCAACTGCGACACCTCATCGTCACCACGCTTGAGCACATGGCTCGCGGCGGAGTTTACGACCAGCTGGCGGGAGGGTTTCATCGCTATTCGGTGGATGAGCGCTGGGTAGTGCCGCACTTCGAGAAGATGTGCTACGACAATTCCGAACTGCTGAAGAATTATGTGCACGGGTATCAGGCTACGGGCGAGGAGTTTTTTGCGGACGTGGCGCGCGACATTATTCGCTGGATGGATGAGTGGTTGAGCGACCGCAAACGAGGCGGGTTTTATGCATCGCAGGATGCTGACATTTCTATGGACGATGACGGCGATTATTTCACCTGGACGCTCGACGAAACGCGCGCCGTGTTGACCGGGGAGGAAGCGCAGGTGGCGGCGCTGCATTATGACATCAACGAAGTTGGAGAGATGCACCACAATCCTGCAAAGAATGTGCTCTACATTCGGGCTTCGGTGGGAGAGATCGCAGCGCGGCTGAAGGTGACGGCAGAACGGGTGCAAGAACTGCTGGAGTCGGCGAAGAAGAAGATGTATGCGGCGCGGCTCGAGCGGCCCACGCCCTACGTCGACAAGACGGTTTATGTGGGATGGAACAGCTTGTGCGTTTCGGCTTATCTGGAGGCGGCAAAGGTGCTCGGGCTTGGGGAGGCGCGGCGGTTTGCGCTGCGGTCGCTGGACCGGGTGCTGGCGGAGGCATGGAAGGCACAGCCTAGCGAAGAAGCGGGCGGGAGCGCCCGCTCCACACAGGCCAAACTTCTGCATGTGGTTTCTTATTCTGATCCTGCGGCGGCGCACCGCGAAGTGCCGGGGCTGCTGGAAGATTATGCATTCACCGCGCTGGCTTGTCTGGACGCTTACGAGGCGACGGCCGACCTCAGCTACTTCAAGTTTGCGCATGCGATTACCGACGCAATGATTGCGCGGTTTTTCGATGCGACTGGGGGAGGATTCTTTGACAGCGAGCCGGCAGCCGAGGGCACGAGCCTGGGCGTGCTAGCGACACGGCGCAAGCCACTGCAGGACTCGCCCACTCCGGCGGGGAATCCGATGGCGGCGATTGCGCTGGCGCGAATGCATCACTACACCGGCGATGTGACCTACCGTGACAAGGCGGAGCAGACTCTCGAAACCTTTGCGGGCGTGGCGGAACAGTTCGGAATTTTCGCCGCGACCTACGGGATCGCGGTGGTGCATCTGCTGGAGAGTCCAGTGCAGGTGGTCGTGATCGCAGAAGAAGGGGATGAAGACACGGCAAAGAAACTGCACGCGGCGGCGGCCGCATCCTTTGCGTTTCCTAAGAGCACGCTGCGGTTGGCCGCCAATCAGGCGGTTGCGGAGAATCTTCCGGCCGGTCTGGCGGCAACGATTCCGAACCTTCCCGGCTTGGGATCAGGAAAATCTTTCGCGGTGCTGTGTTCGGGAACTGCGTGTCAACCTCCGGTGTTCGATGCGGCGGAGTTGCGCAGCGCAGTGGAAGCCGCGATCGGGAAATCGCTAAGCTAACGGAAGGCTTTGCTTTTGTGGCCGGAGCTACCCCAGCGGCTGAAGCCGGGAACAGAATTCCACTCCTACGGCACGACTGAAGTCGAGCCCTTCCCCTCTCCGCATGAGCAAGGCAGGGAAAAGCGCACGGAGCGCAGAAAATCGCAGGACAGGATTCGAGCGGGGATGCGACTACCGGTCGGCGATGGCGCGCGCGTCCGGAATGCTGAAGCTGCCAGTCGCGGAGGCGGCGCGGGCAGCGGTGCCGGCAGCCGGCTTCTCTTCGGCGGGTTGCACATCCTGGTGCACGCGGGAAAGAGCGCGGTCGACCATCCCCTCGAACATGGGGATCAGCGAGTCAGCGGGGAGCGGGTGGTGAATGTCGGAGAGGCTCTGCTCCCAGCGCTGCGGCTTTAGAAGCGATAGTGAAAGGTCGCGAGCCGGACTCTTCAGCGCGACATAGCCGAACCACACCAGCAGGGTGCTGTTGTAGGCGACCATGTTGAGAATGCTCAGCCACGCGGAACCGAGATGATTTCCCACCCAGGAGGAGATCAGTACAAGTTCAAGCACGGCGAAGGAGCCGAAGCCCAGGGCGATCCCGAAACTGTGCTGGCGACGGCTGACGCCCACATAGTTGGCGAAGAAAAGCAAGAACAGAACCATGCCGACCTGCACCATGCGCACACATCGCTGCGAAGTGAGAATGGCCTGCATCCAGGGCAACACGTGGGACGAGTCGGTGGAAACCGAGACCACAGCCGCGACCAGAAGCATCACCAGTCCGGCCCACTTGAACAGCACGGTGCCGAGATCGCGCAAGGTTTGGAAGGCACGGAAAACGTCGACGAACACTTCGTGAATCACGGCGAAACCGAAAGCCACGCTTAAAGCATCAAGCGCCCAGTAGAGGTAGAAAGTGGCGGTATAACTGCGCCCGGTGGCGGAAAAGAGTACCGCGAAAGTGGCGAGCTGAACGAGTATGTAGGCGAAGAAGAACTTGAATTTGCGATGCAAGCCGCGGCGAAGCATGAACGCAGCGATTCCCATCTCCAGGACGGGATGTGCGATCCAGAGCGCATAGTAAAGAACTTTGATTTTCTCGCTCATCGTTCTCGCTAGCCGGGCAGGACAACCCCTGAAGGGTTGTAAAGAAACGTTAGCCGTTTCCAACCCGATGTTCAATGCACTGAAGTAATTACCAGTAACGGTACTTTCCTGAGGATTACCACGCAAGGTTACCTTCGTAACCGGACCTCTGCGAGGAACGCAGCCCGGCTGAAATGACGGGCGGAAAAGCTGAAGGGCGTACGCCCGCTCGGGAAGACCGGGAGTTTGAGGCGACGACTCGACCGGCGGTTATGCGTCGGGCATGGAGTGGATGTAGGCGCGCATCATGCGCACCTCGTCGTCCTTGGCATCCAGGTCATGCAGCAGGATGTCGCGCAGCGAGACCATGCCGATCAGTTGTCCGTCATGGCAGACGGGCAGGTGGCGGAAACCGTGGCGGCGCATGAGAGTCATGCAGTTTTCCAGGTCTTCGTTCATGCTGATGGTGAGGGGATCGTCGGTCATGACCTCGGCCAGGCAGGTGCTGCGGGGATCGCGGCCTTCGGCCACGACGCGGCGCATGAGGTCGCGCTCGGAAAAGATTCCGACCAATTGATGGTTGTGAAGAACGGGAACCGCGCCGATGTTGTGCTCGACCATGGCGCGCACAGTTTCGAGGACCGTTTGGCCGAGTTCGGCCTGATACGTCTCCTGATCTTTAATCAGGTCGCAGATACGCATTTGACACCCCCGGGCGACAGAGTTCCGAGCTGTCCAAAAAGCATCTACCGGGGCGCGAGTATATGCCGAAAGTTAGATGGAAAGAAAGGGAAAAAGGCTGGAAACAAAAGAAATAGTCGCACCAAGGGTGTCAGGTTGGGACAAACGCGGGCGAAATCTCCCAGACGCCGGGGAATCCCCGGTCGCGAAGCGCGGCGCGGACAAGGCACCCTGAGTTGGATGTGCGCGTCCCCACGGTCCTCGATCGACTCCGGGTGTACAATCTCGCTCGATTTCGGAAGCCGTTGGAGATACAGCCCGAACTCGGCCTCCGAACTACACCGACTGACGGAGTTAGACATGTTCATCGCAAGAGGCGCTAGCGCAACCAACCTGCTAGCCGTAATCAGCCTTCTGTCGACTCTGGGGTGGTCGCAGCAACCGCCGCAAATCTCCAACCTGGATCGCGGCCGGGCCCAAGACATGCTGAAGATCGTAGCGAGCGAAGTGCGCAAACATTACTACGATCCTACGTTTCACGGCGTGGACTGGGACGCCAAGGTGGCCGAGGCGAAGGAAAAAATCGCCAAGACAACGTCCATGAATATGGCGCTGTCGCATATTGCCGCGGCGCTGGACACGCTCAACGACTCGCACACGTTCTTTCTGCCACCGGAACACGCCGACCGCTTCGAGTACGGCGTGCAGTACCAGATCGTGGGTGAGCGATGCTTCGTGACCCATGTTCGGCCGAAAAGTAACGCCGAAGCCAAGGGAGTGAGACCGGGGGACGAAATCCTCACCTTCAACACCTATGACGTGAACCGCGACGACCTTTGGAAAGTGCAGTACGTCTTCTCGATCCTGCGGCCGCAACCGTCGTTGCAATTGCTACTGAGGGACCCATCAGGAGCAGAGCGGCCAGTCGAAGTTGCAGCGAAAATCCGCGAAGGAAGAAAACTGACGGACCTGACGTGGGCAAATGGAGGAGTCAACATTTTTAATCTCGTGCGGGAGGACGAAGATGAGCGCCATTTGAAGCGTGCCCGCTCCCGCGAGTACGGCGACGACTTGATGGTCCTCAAGATACCGGAATTCAACTTTTCTCCTGCCGAAATAGCAGACATGATCAGCAAGGCGCGCAAGCATCAGGCTCTGATCGTGGATTTGCGCGGCAACCCCGGGGGCAGTGTCGAAACGCTCGAACACCTCGTGGGAGGTGTGTTCGACAGAGAGGTGAAAATGGCGGATCGGATTGGGCGCAACGGGACGAAGGCCGAGATGGCGAAGCCCCAGCACAATCCATTCACGGGTAAGCTCATAGTACTCGTGGACGCGGAGTCGGCTTCCGCGTCAGAGGCCTTCGCCAGAATCATCCAGATCGAGAGACGAGGGACTGTAATCGGAGACCATTCTTCTGGCAGCTTGATGGAGGCTAAATATTATTCTGAGCAAACGGGAACGGAAACCACAATCTTCTATGGAGCTTCCATTACCGAGTCGAATCTCATTATGAGCGATGGGAAGAGCCTTGAGCATATCGGAGTCACGCCGGATGACGTTGCGCTGCCGACGGCTCAGGATTTGGCAAGCGGCCGCGATCCGGTGCTCGCTCACGCGGCCGAGACGCTGGGTGTAAAGATCACGGCAGAAGAAGCAGGCAAAGCTTTTCCTTACGAGTGGCCGCCGGAGATCTAGACCCGCGACTTCTTCTTGTCGAACGCGTCGTCGCCGGCAAACACAAAGTACGAGGAATTCCACAGGGCCGTGGGCAGGCTGCCGCGCGGGCGGGCGGTGACCACGATGTTGTACTCGTCGGAACTGCTCAGGCTCATATCAGACAAGGGGTCCGCATGGGCCGGCTTCGCCGCCCCGGCGTTCGGCGGCCGGGAGCCTGACGGCTCGATCACAGCCAGCCACGACAGAAACTCATGCAGATCGCGAGTGCGGGGACGTCCCGGGACGACAAACGACACTTCCGCTTCGTGGGTGGAAAAATGCCACGCCAGCGAGGCAGCGAGATCGACAGCCTTCTCATAGGCGCGTTCGGAGATCAGGCCAGGTTCGGGATTGTCGAAGGCGATGCACAGTTTGCGCTCGTCCTCGCGGGCGAACTCGCGGACTTTCAATGATCCCGACTTCGCGGTCGCCTTCCAGTCAACGTGGCGGGCCGAATCCTCGGGCATGTATTCGCGAATCACGTAAAGGTCGGAGCCGCGGCCGCGGACAAAACTTTCCCACTCGCCGCGCACCAGCGGCAGGATCTCGAACACTTCCTCAGTGGGCTCGATGCGCGGATAGACCAGCACTTCCCGGGGCAAGGACACGTGCCGAGTCTTGGTGAGAAACGCGAAGGGAAAGCGCGTAGCCAGTCCGAAGCTGTCTTCGCGATAACGGCCACGCTGTTCAAACCTTAATTCCAGGTCGGCGGAAGCCTCAGCCTGGGGAGGAAGGAAAGGAAAGTAGGCCATCCCCTGATAGATTCCAGGAGGCGGCGGAACGACCGTCACGCGGCGCAGGCGCCGGTCTGGCAGGCGCAGCCACTGCTGCTCTTGTGGACGGTTGAAGGGAAACGCAAAGGTGGTGGCTTCCCATTGCCACTGCTTGGCCGGCTTCTTTCTTTTCTTGCGCGTGGAGACGACGCGAATGGAAAACGACGGTAAGTAGCGGCGCGGGTTGTGCAGCACGATGCGTCCGGCGACAGGACGTCCGGCAAAGACGTGCTCGGGCAGCCGGACATCGAGTTCCAGATAGCGCAAGACCCAGGCGGACACGACTCCGGAGACCAGAATGGCCGCCAGCATGGCCGCGACCACGATGTAGAGCAGATTGTTGCCGGTGTTGAGCGCGGCGATGCCGATGATGATCGTCACGACGACATAGACGATACCGGCGCGGGTTACATCGTAATCGAAGGACTCGCGCAGGCGCTCGACGGCCACTTGCCGCGCCAGGTAGGGCACGGTCACGAGTCCTACTAAAGTGGCGAGTACCAGTGAAGTTGAGGCCAGAATGATGGTCGCCCAGAGGTTGCCGGCGTCACGGGACACGGTGGAAAACAACGCCGAAGCGAAGGCCAGACCAAGGCCCACCAGGGCGAGCAGAAATTTGACCCAGACTTCCGCCGAGGCCGACTGCAGCCACTGCGCCACGCGGCCGGGCACGGAAGGAGCCGATTTCAACGGATTGGCGTACGCAGAACCCACTTCTTTCGAGCCTAGCATTCCCCAGAGGAACGGACAATAAGGATCGGCTTGCGGGCAAAGCGTTCGTAATGTGGCAAGTTGGCCGCGATGGAGAGCGCAAAAACGCCGCTTCGCGGCTAGTAGTCGTCGCGATGAATGGCGTACAGAACTAGGAGAAAGATGGTGGTCAGAAGAAGCAGAATGCCCGAGCCGAGCAGCGAGACCCGAGAAACGTAGTCCGCGTCGGAGGCCTTAGTAGCGACCAGATAGACAACTTCATCGAGAATCAGCGCGGTACCGACACCGAGGGCCACCCTCGCCAGCACTCGATAGCGGGTGCCGAAGGCCAGCAGAAACGCTGCCGGAACCTGGATCAACAGGCCCACGAACAGATGATGCACCAGATATCCGCCGGGATAGATGTGCCGGACATGCACCAGATGAAGATAAAGCCGAAGGCTGAAAACCGTTGCAAGCATGGGCAACAGAATCAGCAGCAGCGTCTGTTTCGCGGGCAGGGGCGGGCGCGGGTCGGTCATGATCGGTCTTTCATGGCTTTGAACATTTCTCTTAACATAGCTTTGAACATGTCCTTGAAATATCCGCGTTGAGACCGCGGGTGGGGCACGTTTCATCCTACTGATTCCTAAATTCTTGTGCTACTCTTCTGGACTCGCTGTAGAATCGGCCCCACAAACGCAACGACATTCCTAACCTTAGGCTTAAAGGAGACCCTCCCATGCCCATCGGAAAACGTGCAGCAGCGGAATTCTTTGGAACGTTCTGGCTGGTGTTTGGCGGATGCGGCGCAGCCGTGCTGGCCGCCGGCGTGCCCAACGTCGGCATCGGATATGCCGGAGTGGCGCTCGCCTTCGGATTGACCGTGCTGACCATGGCGTTCGCCATCGGCCACATCTCCGGCTGCCACTTGAATCCGGCGGTGAGCGTGGGATTGGTCGTGGGCAAGCGCTTCCCTGCTTCCGAATTGCTGCCTTACGTGGTGGCGCAGGTCGTGGGCGCGATTGCGGCGGCGGGCGTGCTCTATCTCATCGCCGCCGGCATTCCCAGCTTCGACGTGCATGCGGGATTCGCTTTGAACGGATACGGAGAACATTCTCCGCAGGGATATTCCCTGCTGGCCGGCCTGGTCGCGGAAGTTGTGCTGACGGCGTTTTTCCTGATCGTCATCATGGGCGCCACCGACAACCGTGCTCCCAAGGGATTCGCTCCCATCGCCATCGGACTCTGCCTGACGCTGATTCATCTGGTTGGCATTCCGGTTACGAATACCTCGGTGAACCCGGCGCGCAGCACCGGACCAGCCATCTTCGCCGGAGGCTGGGCCCTGCAGCAGTTGTGGATGTTCTGGGTCGCGCCGCTGATTGGCGGAGCGCTGGGCGGCGGAATTTACAGCATGCTGTTCGGGGAATAGACCGGGGTTAGGTGCTAGGGATCAGGGGCTAGGAAGACGATCGGCCGCGGATTTGCGCGGATCATCACGGATAAGTCAAAGACATTTTGAATGGTTTATCCGTGGAATCCGTGCCGATCCGTGGCCAAGGTTTTTCTGGCCACTGACCACTAATCACTGGCCACTGCTCTTCAATACTCCGCCAGTTCCTTCATTGCCAGGAACAAATCGTTGGGCTGGGGCAGGATTGCGTCTTCGAGGATGGGCTGGTAGGCAACGAAGACGTCTTTGGCGGCCACGCGGCGGACGGGGGCGTCGAGTTTGTCGAACAACTGGTCGGCGAGGCGGGCCGCGATCTCGGCTCCGTAGCCCCAGCTGAGCGTGTCTTCGTAGGCGACGAGCGCGCGATTGGTTTTCGCCACCGACGCGGCGATCGTGTCCCAGTCAAACGGATTCAGGCAGCGCAAATCAATCAGTTCGACTTTCACGCCTTGCTCGCGTTCCAGTTTCTGTGCGGCCTGCAACGCGCGCGGCACAACTGCGCCGTAAGTAATCACGGTCAAGTCAGTGCCGGGATGCACGATCTTAGCCTTGCCGAACGGGATCATGTAGTCCGGTCCGGGATACGCGGCGCGGCCGAATGACTCGCGATAGAGGCGCTTGTGTTCGAGGAACAGAACCGGATCGTCGCAGCGGATGGCGGTGCGCAGCAGGCCGGCGGCATCCTGCGAGTTCGAGGGGAAGACCACGCGCAGGCCGGGAATGTGCGTGAAGACGCTCTCGCCGCATTGCGAGTGGTAGATGGCGCCGCCGGTGAGATATCCGCCAATCGCGACACGAATCACGACTGGGCAGGAGAATCCATTGTTGGAGCGCCAGCGGATCACGCTGAGCTCGTCGCGAATCTGCATCATCGCCGGCCAGATGTAGTCGAAGAACTGAATCTCGACCACGGGCTTCAGTCCGCGAGTCGCCATGCCAGTGGCGCGGCCTACGATCGCCGCTTCGGCCAGCGGAGCGTTGAACACGCGGTCAGCACCGAACTCGTTTTGCAGACCAAAGGTAAGTTTGAAAACTCCGCCCTTGCCCTTGACCAGCTTGCGCTTTAGGTACTCTTCGCGGCTGCAGTCCGCCACGTCTTCGCCGAAGATGACGATGCGATCGTCGCGGCGCATTTCGTCGCGCAGCGTGGTCGTGATCAGGTCGGCCATGGTCTTGGCGGCGGGCTTTTTGCCGTCGGCTGGGACTTCCGGCGTCACCGGCTGGGTATCGAACGCCGCCGATGCGGGATCGATATCGGGTGAATACACGAACTGCAGAATGCTTTCGGGAGCGGGCGGAAGCGCTTCCAGCGCCAGGTCGACCGCGGCCTGCAGCTCGGCTTCAACTTCTTTCTCCAGCTGGTTGATGCCCTTCTCGTCGAGAATGCCTTCGCGCAGAAGGAACATCTGGGTGCGCGTAACCGGATCACGTTGGGCGTCGCGTTCGCGCTCGGCATCAGGACGGTAGAGGCGTTCGTCGTCCGACAGCGAGTGCGAATACGGCCGGATCACATGGGCGTGAACGAACGCCGGGCCATGGCCTTCGCGGCAATGCTGCACGGCGCGATGGAATGCGGCGTAGCTGGCCACGGGATCGGTGCCGTCGACTTCTTCGAAATGGAAATTAGGAAATCCGGAAACCAGGCGCGAAATGCTGCCCCCCGCAGTCTGGGCTTCGACCGGGACGGAGATGGCGTAGCCGTTGTCCTGCACGCAGAAAATTACCGGCAGCTTTTCCAGGGCGGCGGCGTTCATGGCCTCCCAGAATTCGCCTTCGCTGGAGGTTCCGTCGCCCAGAGAAACGTAGGTGACTTCGTCGCCCTGGAAGCTGACATTCTTGAACTGCCGGTAGTCGGCTGCATTGACGGGACGTTCCGACGATTTGGGATGGCGCGCGAAATAGCGTCCGCCCTCGGCGCAGCCAACGGCCTGCAGAATCTGCGAGCCAGTGGGCGATGATTGGGTCACGATGTGCAGCGCGGGATAGCTCCAGTGCGAGGGCATCTGCCGCCCGCCGGAACTGGGGTCGTTGGCGGCGCCTACGCCCTGCAGGAACATGTCGTAGGGCTTCACCCCGAGCGCCAGGCACAGCGCGCGGTCGCGGTAATAAGGATAGAACCAGTCGTAGCCCGACTTCAGCGCCAGGCCAGCGGCCACGCCAATGCCTTCGTGCCCCGCTCCGGACATCTGGAAGTAAATTTTTTGCTGGCGTTTGAGCAGGATTTCGCGGTCGTCCACGCGGCGGGAGGTGTACATGACGCGGTAGGCCTGAATGAGCTGCTCGCGGGTAAGTCCTTCGTAGAGCTTGCTCTTTTTTGCGCCGTTGGCCGCCAGGGCCAGCTTCGGGTCGGTCTTCGTCGTGGCCATCCGGTTCCTGGGTCCCCGTGTTGGTTAGATTCCGCGCAGCCGAACAGGATTCGACGAGGCTGGGGAACCTGTTGGATTGTAAATGGAAACGGGAGGTTGGAAAAGCGTGGAATTTCCGATTTTTCCAGGGCGCGGTCAGACCATGCGACCACCCTCACGATCGACGGCGGGTCAGTTTCCCGCCGGCTTAAGAGCGCCGCGAGTCAGCCATCGAAAACACAGCGCGGCGGCTACCGTCGCGGCCAGTTGGGCAAAGATGAAAGCAGGAGCGTCCACGGGGCGAATGCCGGCGAACGTGTCACTGGCCGCACGGGCCAAGGTCACGGCCGGGTTGGCGAACGACGTGGATGCGGTAAACCAATACGCCGCGGCGATGTAGGCGCCCACGGCAAAGGCAACGGCGGACGATCGCACGCGGGCACATCCCCAGATCACGGCGAGCAGGCCGAAGGTGGCAATGAACTCGCTCCAAGCCAGGGCGGGGCCCCTTCTCGCATGATGTGATATGGAAAACAGCGGCAGGCCGAACATCAAGTGAGCTGCAGCCACGCCGGCGAATGCTCCGGCGATTTGAGCAGCGATATAACTGGGCACCTGGCGCCATACGATGCCGCCTTGCATGGCGTCGGCAAGCGTGACCACGGGGTTGAGGTGGGCGCCGGAGATCGGGGCCAGCGCCAGAATCAGCGCAACCAGGGCTGCACCCGTAGCCACCGAGTTAGCGAGGAGCGCCAGCGCGACATTGCCCCCGGAAAGCCGCTCGGCCATGATGCCCGAGCCCACGACCGCCATCAGGAGAAACGATGTCCCCAGGAATTCGGCCGCGACCCGCGAGCGCAGGTTGAAAATCATTGCCGTCCGATCTCGTCGACTTTCTGCTTCAGAGAGAAGCGGTCGAGAGTCGCCAGGGGAAGGCTGAGAAAAAGGCTGATTCTTCGATCGAGCAGAAAGAAGGCTTCCCGGAAGGCTTTCTCGACCTGCTCCTTTGTTCCCTGCACAGAGGCGGGATCAGGAATGCCCCAATGGGCGGCCATCGGCTGGCCGGGCCAGATCGGGCAGACTTCGTTCGCGGCGTTGTCGCAAACTGTAAAAACGAAATCGAGGCGGGGAGCATTCGGTTTGGCGAACTCATCCCAGCTCTTGCTGCGAAGACCCGTCGTCGGAAGGTGTGCGGCCTCCAGTTGCCGCAGCGCCTCAGGGCGGACCGTTCCCGACGGATGGCTGCCGGCACTGTAGGCGGTAAAGTTCGGCCGTCCTTTTTGATTCATGATGGCCTCGGCCAGGATGGAACGCGCCGAGTTGCCGGTGCACAAAAACAGAACGTTGTAGTGGCCTGGCATCGTGTTCTCCTGATCCTTACTCAAGTCAGTTGCAGCACGTCGGACCACAGCAGGCCTGCGGTGCGCGGGGTGGTTTCACTGCGCGGAGAAACGCGCTCAAGAATTTTCCGTCGACTTGCGGAGCGAGCGCGTCGACGTCGATTCCCTGCCCGGCGAGAAATTCGCGGGCATCCTCGGCGCGATAGATGCGCGTGGGCTCGATTTCAATCTGCTCAAAGCCAGCGGCCGTCAGCTTGCCGCGATAGTCGTTCTCTTCCAATGCACCGGCAATGCAGCCTACCCATGCCAGCACGCTTTGACGAATCTCGGGAAGAATCTCGCCGCGGGTGACGACGTCGGAAACGGCGAAACGGCCGCCCGGCTTCAGGACGCGGAAAGCCTCACGCAGAACTTTATCTTTGTCGGCGGAAAGATTGATCACGCAGTTGGAGATGATGACGTCGACCGAGTTGTCGGGCAGCGGAATGTTTTCAATCTCGCCTTTCAGAAACTCGACGTTCTCAATGCCCGCTTTGCGCTTGTTGTCATTGGCCAGCGCCAGCATCTCGTCGGTCATGTCGAGACCGTAGGCTTTGCCGGTGGGCCCGACGCGGCGCGCGGAAAGCAGCACGTCGATGCCGCCACCAGAACCGAGGTCGAGGACGATCTCGCCCGGGTTCAACTGGGCAAGCGCCGTGGGATTGCCGCAGCCCAGCGAGGCCAGCAGCGCTTCTTCGGGAATCTGTCCAGCCTGGGTGGCGTCGTAAAGATTGGTGGTGATGGGATCGCAGCAGCCGGTGCTGGCAGTCGCGCCGCAGCAGGAACTGCCTCCCGATTTCACGCGCAAGGCGGCTTCGCCGTATTTCTGCATGACGACTTGCTTGATGTCCGTTGTGCCAGTTGTGGTCATAATCCAATCTCCTATTTACAAATCTGAATGATGTCCTGCGGTTTGAGGGCTTTATTGCGCGTGCAGCACTCCGCATAGAGGAACCCCAGCAATTCCTGGAGGGCGACGGTGTTGGCCGTGTAGCGAAGAAACGTTCCTTCGCGCTGTACTTCGACGAGGCCTTCGGTTCGCAGCTTGTCCAGGTGATGAGAAAGGGTCGAGTTGGGGATTTCGAGTTCGCCTTGAATGTCGCTGACGACGAGTCCCTCGGGATGCGCGGTAAGCAGCAACTGCATGATGCGCAGGCGGGGCTCGGTGCCCATGGCGGAGAACATGTCGGCATATTTGGCGACGTGCTCGTCGGATTCGCTGGGGGAGAGATTTTTTGTAGCCGCTGACATGTTTCGATATTACTAGAAATATGGGATCGTGGCAAATCTCGCAACCGCTGTCATCCTGAGGCCTGCGTCTACTGCAGGCCGAAGGATCTGTGCACTTTGTCGGCAGCGCCGGCGCCCTCGGCGAGTGCACAGGTCCTTCGCTTCGCTCAGGATGACAATCACTGCTAAGCGCCAGCATGCTGACGGCTGAGTGCCGCGTGCTTTATGCTGGATGCAGATGATTCGGACTCTCCGCGCCTTCGACCCGCACTCCATCCAACTCGTCATCTTCGACCTGGACGGCACGCTGATCGACTCTCGCCTCGACCTGGTGCATTCCGTCAATGCCGCGCTGCGCCACATCGGGCGAGCGGCGCTGCCCGACGACGTGATTGCCAGCTATGTCGGCGACGGCGCGCCCATCCTGATTCAGCGGGCCCTGGGCGGCGACACGGTCGACGAGGCCCTGGTGCGCAAAGGCCTGGAACATTTCCTCTCTTACTATCGCGCGCACAAGCTCGACCACACCACCGTGTACTCCGGGATTGCCGAAGCGCTTGCCACCATTCAGAACTCCTCGAACGGGACGCCGCGCAAAATGGCCGTGCTTTCCAACAAGCCCGTGGCTCCTTCGCGGGCGATTGTCGAGGCGCTGGGGCTGGGAAAATTCTTCTCCCAGGTGTATGGCGGCAACAGCTTTGGCACGAAGAAACCCGATCCCGAGGGTGCACACAGATTATTGGAAGAAAGCGGAGTACGGCCTGAGCATGCGGTGATCGTGGGAGATTCGCACACCGACGTCGAAACCGGCCGCAATGCCGGCCTGTGGACCATTGGCGTGACCTATGGCTTCGCCCCGCACACGCTGGCGGACGCACCTCCCGACATACTCCTGGACCGCCCGGACGAACTGGGGGCAGTTTTCTCAGGAGCATCCCACCCGTGACTTCAGGGAAGACTCCTGCAGCAAGGAATGCCGCACGACAAACTATGACTTCAACCAGCTCTGGCCTAGCGAACGATTTCACCGCGAAAGAACTGCGCAAGCTGCGCAGTCTGAAGAATCCCTACGGCATTCAGAAGATGCTCGATGACATGCCGTATCACCTGGAAGACACGGCGTGGTCGCCGAGCAAGGTGCTGGCCGAACAATCATCGCACTGCCTGGAAGGCGCGATTTTTGCCGCGGCGGCTTTGCGGGCCAACGGATATCCGCCGCTGCTGCTGGATTTCGAGGCCGAACACGATACCGACCACGTGATCGCCATTTACCGCGAAGATGGCTGCTGGGGCGCAGTCGCCAAGTCAAATTACACGGGATGCCGCTGGCGCGAGCCCGTCTATCGCACCCTGCGCGAACTCGCGCTGAGCTATTTCAACGCCTACTTCAACCTGCGGCGGGAGCGCACCCTG
>Ga0209415_10005734_pt1 | contig 22246 bp, 12 predicted proteins | sample PeaSoiSIISIP2007_FD_187696 | JGI IMG/M metagenome (GOLD analysis project Ga0209415, IMG submission 187696) | Peat soil microbial communities from Weissenstadt, Germany - SII-SIP-2007 (SPAdes) (version 2) | ecosystem: Environmental > Terrestrial > Soil > Wetlands > Peat | place: Germany... | reverse complement strand
GACGTTCAACCGTTCGTATTGCAACAAGTGCCACGCGAAAGACTAATCTGTTAAGTATCGTTGCATAAACTCTCACTTAAGGGAGGGCTGGAGAAATCCAGCTCTCCCTCCTTCTCTTTCGCGGCTTATAGATTCAGGGAACACTTTTACCTCAATGGGCAAGGGGCATTGAATAATGCAGAATCGGCTTCTCGTTCTCGATTTGATCAACCTTTCCCCAGATTGGATCTGCTGGTCTGAACAACTTATGGAGTGCAAAAAATGGCTTTCAAGCCAATAAACCGATTTGATAATACCTATCTTCCATAGATTAGGTGAGTCATTTTTTGTTGTACGATGAAGGTCCAGACAAGCATATTGAGGTGAGAATAGAGTGTGTTCCCAAGGCCGCATGCCTAACACCTAATCTCCGAAAAAATAATTTAGAAACCATATAGTAACAACCGGAAACATCATTTTTTTCATTGACCGGATGTCATCATGTTTGTATAATCGTACCTCATGCAGGGTCGCCATTAATTATCAAGAAGTGACAATGGTCACTTCGCTATTACAAAAACCTGCAGCAGAGGCTCATGTTTGGGATGTGCTAAGTGGCCCTCCCGCGTGGCGTAAATTCCCCTCTTTTGGAGGGAGGAAAATTATAGAGAGATACGTGCTTTCATTATTTCGTGAAGATCTCTATTTTATTCCTATTGATATGGTATGTATGTCACCAAGGGCATCGCGTGATATTAATCATAGATGCAATCTTTTCTTTGATTGGCGATAGTTTCTGCGGAAGTAGTATCAATATATTTTGCTCCTGTTTTTTTCTACAAGGGAAAAAAAGCGAGGATAAGCTGTGAAAAGAGTGCTTTTCATTCTGCTCTCCCTGACCGTGCTATCCGCCTGCACGGTTGGTCGAATCCAAGTACGCCCTCCCCTCGAGAATGAAGGTACCGTTACGCTCTATCTTCAACCGTTTTCGCTGGAAGCTAGCCGGCTCACGTTCACGCTTGCGGAGGTTGCTGCGGTGAGAGACGACGGGCAGGAGTTTCCCCTTGCGCTCGGTCTCCAGGAACTGAAAGGTACGGAGATGAGGCGGCAGCGGCTGCTAGGCGAGGGGGTGCTTCCAGAGGGGTCCTACGTCGGGTTTTCCGTCAAAGTTGTGAAAGCGATATTGAAGAGTGAAGAGGGCGAGTCCGATCTTCTCCTCGAGGACAACCCAACCAGGGTGAATGTACCCTTCAAAGTCACTGCGCGAAAAGCGTCAGTGATGTTCACGGCATTCAATTATAAACAGTCCATAATAAACGAATACAGTTTTAAACCTGCGTTCACTATGTTCTTTCCTCCCCAGGTTGTCACCGCCGTTACAGGGTATGCTTCAATTTACGGTACCAATTCCATTACAATCTTCGATAAAAACGCAATGGTTGCCGTTGGGGCTGTCGCCATGCGGAGAGGGCCGAAAGGGCTCGTTGTTGATCAAAAGCTGCGACGTATTTATGCCGCGATACCTGATGAAGCGATTGTTGAGGTCATTGATGCGACGACCCAGGAGGTAATTAACACAATACGCCTTTTCCTCGGCGATACTCCTCAGAGTCTCGCGCTGACCCCGGATGGAAAGACGCTGCTCACCGTGAACGCAGGTTCCAATTCTGTTAGCTTCTTAGACACGACCTCATTCATTGAAATTACGAGGATTACCGTTGGAATCGGCCCGAATACAGTGCTCATGGACAGCAACGGAAGAAGAGCCTACGTGTTCAACACGTTCTCCAACAGCGTCTCTGTCATCGATGTCGCGCGCCGATCGCTCATCACGACATTTTCAACCGATGCCGCCCCTCTGTGGGGCCAGTTCAGCTCAAAGGGTGACCGCCTATATATAATTTTTGGGCAGTCTGCCTATATGACCGTACTTGACCCCACATCTCTTGCGGTCTCGTCCCGCGTTTATGTTGGGTTGGGAGCGAATTCTCTCAAGGTAGACTCGAATACAGACCTGATTTATTTGGGCAAGATCAATGAAACGGAAGTTGCGGTCTATGATCCGTTTTCACTTCTGGCCATTGACTATTTTGCTGTGGGGGAGGCTCCTGCCTATATGACAATTGACGGTGAGGGGAACAATCTCTGGATTGCGGGCAGCACGACGGGCAAACTGATCATCGTGAATCTTGCGAGCAAGAGAGTTGTCTCTGAAATCGATGTCAGCGCGGAGCCTTTCTGGCTTACGATGATGGGTGAGCGATGAGCGAGGATATAAGATGAGGAAAAGTATATATCCCATCTCTACGGTAATTGTTTTTTTTTTGTATCTCATTCTGGTCTGCGACAGGGCGGAAGCCTATACTACCATGGGCGGATACGTGGAATTGGACTACAGCAATTATAATTCTAACAACCAGGACAATACAACAGGAACCGTCGTGAAAACGAAAACCACTGAGTTCACGCAACAGTACAATTTGAATCTGAACCTGGATCCGTTCCCAAACGTCTCAATCTCCAGTGGCGTACTCGTAACGAATGACCTCACCAAAACGACGACTGGGGACTTCTACACGGAATCGTCTGATGGTTCGGTGCGCCCATTCATCGATATAAGGATTCGCGATCCCCTGAATATTTATTATGGTGAGGCCTCATACAGTATCCAGAGGAGCACGTCGACGGGTTCCCCGGCTCTCTATAACGAGACCTATATCGCCAGCGCTGGATGGAGCCCGCTTGCGTTCCCCACCCTGCCGCTCCCCACGTTTGGTATTCAGGCTACACGGAACAACACCTACGACCAGGACCGTACATTCGAGAACACGACAACGGACACATTCCAATTCAACACACGATATAAGCCGGTAATGCCTTTAGATTTGGCTTACGATGCAATCTACACAACGAGCAATAACCAGATCAACCAGTTGGAATCAGATGTTCTCAACCAGGATGCGCGAGTGAATTATAATGATAACTTTTGGCACCATCGAATCTTGCTGACATCCGGATACATTATTGCATTCAACAATACGAATACTACCTCGAATGGCTTAGGAAGCGTCAGCTTTCCACTTTTTCCTTTTGCCGGGTTGTCTAATGTGACCGATTTCCCGACGACGGACACTCTAATAGCTAACCCAGCCCTTATCGACGCGAATTTAACCGCCTCAGCTGGACTCAACATCGGTTCGGCACCTTCGTTGCTGGGCGACACGAAGTTTCGGGAAGTGGGGCTTGATTTTGTTGTGACTGCCAACGTGAATAATCTACAGGTATGGGTTAATCAACAGCTCGCTGCGAATGTCGCGAACTCCTTTTCATGGGATATTTATACGAGCGCGGACAATGTGACCTGGACCTTCCTGCAGACTGTTTTCCCGGCGCCTTTCGGCCCGTTCGTAAACAGCTTTAACCTGAACTTTAATAATGTCTTGACGCGGTACATCAAAGTGGTGACACGGCCGCTTGCGCTTACTGTGCAGGGGGCAAATCTCCCGAATAATCAGAATATATTTATCACGGAAATGCAGGCTTTTAGCACGAAACCTGCTCAGTCGGTCAACGGGCAGTCATCCGAAGAAAGCCAGCTCTATAACGTGACCGTTAGCGCGCAGCTTTTGGAAGGTGTCTACCTTGTGACATCGTACAATGGGGCCCAGAGTTCGTTTACAACGAATGGGGTGGAGACATCGTCCCGGGAATACAGCCTGACGACTAGTTTGAACCTTACACGTCACTACAATGTCGGACCGGGACTCACCTTGGCAGGGCTAGTCTCGCGCGTGGACAATGTCAGCTCATCCGGCCCCTCGACGGGCGCCTATAATTACAGTGCCACCCTGTCAGCGGTTCCCTTGAAGACGCTGCGGAGCAGTCTCGTGTACGGCGGGACGACTGTGGACGATGGTTCCAAATCAGACAGCCTCACGCTGAATGGGACTGCCGACCTCTACCAAGGGGTGAGCCTCAGCTCCTCGATCGGAGTGGCCTCTACCTTGTCGAATGTCGGGGTGAGGACGGATAGTACGAATTTCCTCGCCACTTTAGGTATTGCCCCGCGTCGGGATCTTACTCTTGCTGCGACCTATCAGAAAAGCGACTCGGATTCGTATGGTGGGAATCTGCAACTCGGGCTTTCCTCTATTCTTGAACGGTATGACATCGGCGCGACCTATCGCCCCTTCGAGACTGTCTATCTTACAGCGGATATCGGAGACGTTCGTCGGACCGGCGCACCGGACCAGCTAAGCAGGAATTTCGGGTTTAACTGGTCTCCTCTCTTGACTGGGAACCTCCAGCTCAATTTTATATATAATGAGGGATACGTGGCCTATTTGAACCAGCAGACAAAGGTAATCGGTCCGACTCTTGAATGGCGCATGTTGAGGTCGGCAACACTTGAAGCATCGTATTTCATAACGGAGGCTGATACGTCGTTGGCGAGTTCAACCGTAGATAGTCTTTATCTCCAATTCAAAATGTCTCTATAATTTTGACAAACAGAAAAGGTCATGAATACAATGGAAAATCGTATGATTAGGAAAATGAAAACCATCTTCATGAAACTGAAAACCAATCTGGCCATCATGGGCATGTTTACGCTTGTCATCTTTCTGACTGCTTGCGCGAGCTTCAGAAAAGCCGACATGTACCGTGATCCGAACATGGACTTTGGGTCGATCAAGACTGTTGCGGTATTGCCGCTCGCCAACCTGACCCGTGAAACACTGGCTGCGGATCGCGTAAGAGATGTGCTGGCGAACAGCCTTTACGCAACGGGTGGCGTATATGTCGTTCCCCCTGGCGAGGTCGCACGCGGGCTTTCGAGGGCGGGGGTGATCAATTTTTCCTCTCCATCCATTGAGGAAGTGAAAAAACTTGGGGGCATCCTGTCGGTCGATGCCGTGATCACGGGGGTTGTTAAGGAATATGGTGAAGTGAGGTCTGGAAGCGTCGCGGCGAACGTCGTCTCCATGAGTCTCCAGGTGGTTGAGACACAAACCGGCAAGGTGATCTGGGCGGCCTCCACTACAAAGGGGGGGGTATCAGCCTGGGACCGCCTTCTCGGGGGAGGCGGAGAGCCAGCGGATGATGTTACGGAACGAGCCGTCAATGATCTTATCGAAAAGCTTTTTTAGAAGCTGTTCAATTATCCTGTTGAGCGGTCTGCTCATGAGTACAGGTTGTGCACGTCCTGCTTCCACTCGTCGTGGAGAGGACTTTGCAGGGAAAGAACACATCCGCGTCGCCGTTTTTCCCATAATCAACCTCAGTGGCACACCCGCGCCACTCAAAGATCTGCGACAATTGCTCGTGGAAGGGTTAACAGACAGGGGAATAGATTTGCTTGATGAAGAGACCCTTCAGGGATACATGACTCGCCATCGTTTGCGGTACACCGGCGGTATCGACATCGAGACCGCCAGAACGTTAAAGGAAGAGACGGGCGTCGATGCCGTGCTCATAACGACGGTGGAGCTTTACAACTATACCGATCCACCCAAAATTTCCCTCTGGTCGCGGCTGGTTTCTACGGGGAGCATGCCGAAAATCCTCTGGGTAGACGGAAGGGCGATGGCAGGCAACGACTCCCCGGGACTACTCGGGCTCGGCCTTATTGATGACCCCAGACTGCTTCTTAAAAAGACTGTTCAATCTCTTCTCGATTCCTTGTCAGCATCCCTGGCGAATGTCGATCAAGGGGCCAGATCAGCGGGGAAACCACTTCAGCCGAAGGTGGAGTACCGCTTACCTGTCTTCAACCCGGCCATGAAATACCGTGTGGCAATCGTACCGTTTTATGATCTGAGCGGGAGGAAAAATGCTGGCGAGATCATGGAGTTGCAATTTCTTAATGCAATGAAAAGGTTTGAGAACTTTGAGTTGATCGAACCGGGCATTGTCAGAGCCAAGCTGCTTAACTACCGCATCATCCTGTGGAGAGGGGTGTCGATGGCCAATGCGGACATCCTGTTTGATGTCCTCGACGCTGACCTGATCCTCGGCGGGACTGTCTATAAATATGATGACTATCAAGGCGGGTATGGCGTACCAGCAGTGGAATTTTCTGCACTACTCCTCGATAGAAGAAGCAGGGAAATGGTATGGTCGTCGAAAAGCATCAATAAAGGGGATGACAGAGTGTATTTTTTTGATATCGGTAAAATTAACACTGCGCAGAAGTTGGCCACGGAGATGGTCAGCGGCGTGATGGATCAAATGGTAGCAAAATAGTATGCTTTCCGCTGTCGTTGTCAAGGAAGATGCCTTAGATAAAAAAAACGACCGTGTTTTTTGTTGCGTCTTGAGACATGTTTGTGGTAAAATTTTAAACTTTGCATAAGTAGGCACATGATACCTCAATTCGTGGCTGCAATATATGCCGCATTGATGGCCATAATACGGCAAATACTTAACATAGAGATAGAGGGAATTGATAATGAAAGCGATTAAACTACATGTCTGGTTTATGCTCATGTTGCTATCCGTCAGCTGTCCCGTTTCTGCTTCTGATGAGAAGCAAACCTCTGCGACGGAGAAGCCTGTAAAAAAGGAAGAAGTGTCGGAATCAGTAATGTCCGTCCCCGTCAACGTTCCGCTTTTCTCTCCGTTATTCGCTAATTTCCCGATTGCAACCGTCGAAGACGATCCGATAACCTTGAGGGACCTCGGACAGGGAATCGATATCGCACATAGACAAGAAGGTTCTGCTGACAAAACAGCGGGGAAAATATCCTATCGAGAAATCCTGGACCGTCTCCTGACAGTCAGGCTCATCGTTCATGAGGCGCGAGCTATGGGGCTGGACGAACTGCCGGAGGCCAAGGCAATGATCGAATCCAACACGCAACAGTATTTGCGCACGGCGCTCCTGGACCATGCTGCAGAGAAGGCCAAGCCCGACGACAAAGAAGTGGAGGCGTTCTATAAAGTTGACGCCATGGAATATAAAATGAATTCCGCCCTCTTTAAAAAGGAGGAAGATGCCAAGAAGGCAGCTGAGGAAATCAAGGACGGCAAGGATTTCAACGAGACGATAAAGAAGTGCATCGAGAGCAATCAGGCCACAGGAATGGCGGAGGAGAAGTACCTGAAACGACGCGACCTGACACCGGAGATTGCACAGGCGATTGCCAGTATGCAGACCGGCACCGTGAGCCCTGTAACCAGGATTGAATCAGGGTTTGTACTCTTCAAGCTCGAGGATGCGCGTGTCCCGACGGAGGAAGACACAACGGCGCGGGAAATGGCTCGCCAGGAATCCCTCCACAATCAGAAATTGAAGGTGGTGGGTGAGCTCAAAGCGGCGCTTTTTAAAAAATATGTGAAACTTAATACAAAGCTCCTTGATAGCATAGATTATGAAGCCAAGCCTGGTTTCTTTTCAAAAGAGTCCGCATTCGACAAATACCTGAAGGACGATCGGGTCATCGCAGAAATACAGGGCGAGCAACCTCTGACGGTGAGTATGCTGACCAAAGCCATTGAGAGCAAGCTATATCACGGCGTGAAGTCGGCATATGAAAACAAATCGATCAATGAGAAAAAGATGCCACTATTCAGCGAATTCCTTGAGAAAAAGCTCGAACTGAAGGAGGCCAAGAGTCAGGGTCTAGACAAGACCGATGAGGGTCAGGCAGCATTGAAGGATATAGAATATTCGGTGCTTTTTAATCTGTTTCTCGAGAAGGCTGTTTTACCCGATGTTCACGCCACCGACGATGATTTGAAGGCTTACTACGAAAGCCATAAAAAAGACTATACCAAACCGTCGATGATAAGACTGAGCAGCCTGGCATTCCAGGAGAAGAAAGGGGCCGAAGCTGCTCTCGCGCGGCTAAGAAAGGGAACAGACTTTGATTGGATGAAAGCAAACGCTGTAGGCATGGTAACAGATGCCGGAGAACTAACGGGGGGGCGTATTCCCGTGCTTGTGTCCAGCCTGCCTGAAGGCCTGCGGAAAGCCGTTGACGGCGCAAGTCCAGGGGATTATAGGTTGTATAGCGCTCCTCAGGGCCCGTATTACGCTGTGCTCATCACGCAGGTGATTCCCGAACAGGTTCAACCCCTGGAAGAGGTCAGCCAGAAAGTCAGGTTCCTCGTCAGTAGGGAGCAACTAAACAAATCGCTGCAGACTTGGGCCGCCAAACTGAGAGATGCCTACACCGTAAAAATATACCTCGGGGATAAACAGCACTAATTAAAGATTAATGGAGAAGTGCAATGGAAAGAACGCGCTGTCGCACTAGGAGCATTGCTATTGCCGGATGGGGCCTTGTCCTCTGCCTGCTTGCCGTCATGGCGCCCGTGAATTCGTACTCGGCGGGGAAAAAATTCCCACAAAAAGATTGTCTGGATTGTCACAAGAAATTTGCGGATAAATATTTTTCGATGAAGGATATTCATCCGGTCGTGAAACAGAAAAATTGCGAGGCATGTCATCTGCGACACGGTATCGTTCCAAAGCTCCTCTTGAAAGAAGAGGGGAACGCGCTCTGTTACACCTGTCACAACAAGGCCCAACTCGGGATGGACAAAGCGCATGTACACACTGCCCTGAAGATCGGCACGTGCTACACCTGTCACAACCCGCACGCTTCCCAGGCGAAATATCTGCTGAAAACGGATGAGAAAGAGATCTGCTATCAGTGCCACAAAAAAGAGAACTTTGAAAAGAAAACGGTTCATCGGATAATGCAAACAGAAGGCTGCGCAGCCTGTCACCTTTCGCACAGCGCGGACCAGCCGAACCTTTTGGTCAAGGAAGAGAAGGCGCTGTGCCTGTCTTGCCATGATAGCACCAAGGCGGAATTCAAAAAAGCCCATGCTAACTATCCTGTTCAGACAAAATCCTGCATGGTCTGCCATGACCCTCATACCTCCGATAAGCCGAAACTCTTGAGAGCGAGCGCGCATGACCCCGTTGTGTCTGGCAGTTGCGATATGTGCCACAATGCGTCATCCTCAGATAAACCCTTTGGGCTGAAAGAAAGCAATGTCAGTTCCCTGTGCGCCCAGTGCCATATGCCCGATGACCTTAAGGCAGGTGGGACAATCGAACATGTGCCGTTTAAACAGGGGATGTGCCTCCAGTGCCACAATCCGCACTCATCGCAGAATCCGAAACTCCTGAACGCCGGAGTGAATACGCTCTGTCTGGGCTGTCATGCCGACAAGCAACAGAAAGGGGCAACAGTTCACGCGCCCGTTGCCAGCGATAGGGGATGCCTTACCTGCCATCTGCCGCATGCTGCCAAGAACGACCATCTTCTCGTCAAAAAAGACTCCGATCTGTGCTTTTCCTGCCACGCGAAAGTGAAAACATCTCTGCAAGCGAAACACCAACACCCGCCCTTTGTTGAGGCGCAATGCACGACCTGCCACGATCCCCACGGGTCATTTTTTAACCACCTGTTCAAGGATAGACTGGATAAAATCTGCTATACCTGTCATTTCGATCTCGAAAAGACTTTTGAAAAAAATACGATACATCAACCCGTTCGGAATGGTCAATGCAATGCCTGCCACAATGCCCATGGATCTGACGAAGAGAAACTGCTCAAGGCGTCGGGATCGAAACTATGCGAGCAGTGCCACGGAGACTTGATGAAAGTACCAGCCAATAATAGCGTTCATCCGCCCTTCGAGAAGGGCAAGTGTTTGGGCTGCCACAATCCGCATGCAAGCAACTATGACGCGCTGATTGTCAAGGACCAGCGCACACTCTGCCTCAGTTGTCATACAACCTTGGGGAAAACGATTGATGCAGCGAAAAGCAGGCATAAACCCATCGACGACGGCTTATGCACAAAGTGCCACAGCCCCCACCAAGCGAAACTTGGCAAGCTGCTTCTGGCGCAGTCCCCTGACCTGTGCTTGGCCTGCCACAAGCAGTTGAGAGAACGGTTAAGCAAGGAAAATAACCATCCCCCCGCCGCGAGTGACTGCCTGATCTGTCACCAACCGCACGCTTCGTCGGAAGATCGCCTGCTCGTGCAACCCGTCCAGCAACTTTGCAGCCAATGCCACGATGTGGTGGATGATGCGTTCAAGAAAGCCCACATTTATATCGATGCATCGGTGATGAACTGCAGGAGCTGCCACGATCCACACGCGTCCCAGGATCCGAAATTCTTCAAGCCAAATGTCCATCCGCCTTTTGCCAGCAGGGACTGCGAAGAATGTCACATCGTGAAAAAATGATAGAGGAGCAGGTATGAATAAACGAACAAATATATCCCTTGTGATCCTGACGGTATTAAGTCTCTGTCTCGTACCGCATGTGTATGCTGCGAAGAAGGCGAAACCGGCTACCGAGACATCGGGTGCGGCCAGTGAGACGGCAGGAGGGAATCAGGCCAACCCATTCCGGCTGAAGCCGGATGCCCGGCTCAAAATCTGCCTGACCTGTCATGCTGATTTTGAGGATAAGCTGAAAAAACCGTTCATCCACACGCCTCTAAAGACGGCGGGGTGCGTGGCCTGCCACAACCCCCATGCTGCGAGCTATCCCAAGCAATTACAGGCTGATACAAGCGCTATTTGCCTTACATGTCATAAAACGATACTGCCTAAAGGAGCACGCAGCACACATAAGGTTGCCCTCGAAGGAAAGTGCGTCCTGTGTCATGACCCCCATTCCTCGGATTTCAAGTTCAATTTACGTGCAAATGGAAACGCATTGTGCTTTACCTGCCATAAAGACAAGGCGGATACGATTTCAAAGGTCAAATTCAAACACGACCCGGTGGAAAAAGGTTGTACCAACTGCCATAATCCCCATGCATCCACTACGGCCTCTGCTCTGTTAAAGGATGAAGTCCCGGCGCTCTGCAAAAGCTGCCATCAGACCGATAAGCCTATCTTCCAGAGACAACATATGAATTATCCTGTGGAGAAAAGCCGCTGCACCATGTGCCACAGCGTTCATGGCTCCAATCGGGTTGGCATGATTTATGATACGGCACATCCTCCTTTTTCCAACAAGACGTGCTACTTGTGCCATGACAAGAGCGACGCCGCGCAACCACTGGCGTTGAAAAAGCAGGGTTTCGAACTGTGCAAGGGGTGTCATAATAATCTCGTCAATGAGATGTTTTCCAAAAACATACTCCACTGGCCCACTGTCGGCAAAGACGGATGTCTCAATTGCCACACTCCGCACGCATCGCCTCAGGCGAGCCTTCTCAAGAAGCCGATAACGCAGCTTTGCGGGACATGCCATGCGGACACAATAAAGCGGCAGGAGATGTCGCCCACGAAGCATCCGCCGGTAATTGAGGGGCAGTGCACAGTCTGCCACAATCCCCATGGATCTGATAATGTCCTTCTTTTGACCCAACCATCGGCTATTGAGCTCTGCGGGCAGTGCCACGACTGGCAAAAGCATTCAACCCATCCGGTGGGCGAGAAAATAATTGATAAGCGTAACAAAAATCTGACGGTGCAGTGCTTAAGCTGCCATCGATCGCACGGAACGGAGTATCTCCATCTGATACCCTTCAAGACGACCACTGAATTGTGCACTCAATGTCACGTGGAAAAGGAGAGGTGAGACCATGAAGGGAGCCGGATTGAGCCGTTTAATTATTTTGATGCTTCTCTTGTCATTCCCCCTGAGTTCCTTCAGCGCCGAAGCGATAAGATTGAAATACGCGTATACCCTTTATGATGACGAAAAGGGTAATGGATTGAAGGAACCGCAAGGTGTGGCGTGCGGCACTGATAGCCTCGTCGTCGCTGACTCCGGGAATGGTCGGATCGTCCTCTACTCTCTGCATAGCGGTGATGCGAAGGGCGGGAAAGAAATAAAGATGCAGCAGATTGTGTATCCGGTCCGGGTCAAGATAAGTTCCAAGGGAGACATCTTTGTTTTAGATGATCGGTCGCGCAAGGTTGTGCGTTTGAACCATGAGGGTGCTTTTTTACGGTATGTGGAGTTGGAGGGGGCGCCGACGGAGAGCATGATTGTGCCCGTGGACATTGCTCTTGACAACGATGATAACCTCTATGTATTGGACGTCGGGAACGGCAGGGTACTGGTCTTCGGTGCCGATGAGAAATTCCAGCGACAGATAGAATTTCCCAAGGGATACGGGTTTATTGCAGTTATGGCAGTAGACCCAAAAGGGGCGATATATTTAGTAGACAGTGTTACGGCAACAGTATATTCCAATGCCCAGGACCCTTCTGTCTTTTCACCGATATCATCATCGTTAAAGGATGATTTGAAATTTGCCGGTGGCATGACAATCGATAAGAGTACAGGCATAATTTATATCAGCGACCAAAATAGCGGGGGAATCATCGTGGTGGGGCATGACGGCGTTCTGCAAAGCAGGCTATTGGACTTTGGATGGAAAGAAGGTTCTGTGCGTTATCCCACTCAAATCTGCCTTGATATGAGCAGTGATCTATTTATTGCGGATAGGGGAAATAATCGAATCGAGGCATTTGCCCCCCTCAAATAGTCGCATTCAGGCAAATTCCGGACTCATCTACGCGGAGACTCTCTTATGCTCCCGTTGATGCATTGCGCATGGCAAGCTTTGTCGGGACGAGAGGAAACCAGGCATCTCCAACACTTGGGGGCCGGCAACCTGAGAAGTGAAGACCGATGCTATGCTGCGAAAATGCGTTGTTGTCTTGTGAAAATAGACGAACGGAGGATCCGCAGGGTGGACATTTGGTGAAGCAAATCCCCAAGACGGACCAGAAGGACGACAATCGTACGCTGACAATCGGCTCTATGCCGCTGTTCTTATCTTGGGGATCTCATAAAATACTATGAAAGCTTCATTAGTATTATTGATCGCTGTGACTGCCTTGGTTCTCCTGATGCCAGGCATGCAGGGCACATGCTTCGCATTTCATGACGGTGGTACAGGTGCATGCGAGGCGTGCCACACCATGCACAACTCCCTAAATGGTACGGCCAGCTCGCCGACCGGGGCCTCATCGAAGTATCTGCTGCTTGGCAGTGACGATAGCTCAACCTGCCTGAATTGCCATATGGGATCGACAGGAGCCTACCAGGTTATGTCCGGCGCTGTTGGGCCTCAGGGATTGCCGAGTCAGATGACACCAGGCGGGGACTTCGCCTGGCTGAACATCACTACCAGCTATGTCACCTCGACTCTTTTTCCGGGAGTCAACAGTGGAACGCGCCATGGGCATAATATTGTTTCTGCAGATTACGGCCTTGCCCCTTCTGTGGTGTACTTGACAGCACCAGGCGGAACATATCCATCGGTAAGTCTCGCTTGCACGAGTTGTCATGACCCGCATAGTACTTCCAGAGTGAATAGCGTCTACCAGTTCGTAACAGCCGCACCCGGACAGAACGTCGGCCCGATAGCCGGTTCCGGTACCCAAGGAACGCTTCTGCCGACTGCCTTCACTTCAGTTGGCGTCTACAGGCTTTTGGGCGGGAGTAACTATTCCCCTGCTTGGCTCAGCGGATCCAATCTTGCATTCACGAATCCTCCGCCTTTCGCCTTTTCCCCTTTAGTCGCTAACCGGTCCGAGGCTGTTACGGACACCAGGGTGGCCTATGGGAGTGGCATGTCGGAATGGTGTGCAAATTGCCATCCCGGACTCCATGGCGATGGCAATCCTACGAATCTGCCGCATCCAACAGGCAGCATCACGGCAAACAACCTTACCTCCGCACTTTCAAATATTGACTCCCAGGCAATAACGATTGCTACAAGATACAACAACTATGTCGCCACAGGAAACCTCACCGGCATTCCAGCAACTTCATATACCTCTATGGTCCCCTACGAAGAAGGCTTGTTGATGAACATTTATAACTATGCTGATCTTGCATCACGCGCGGTGAATGACGGCTCCCAAAAAGGTGGCCCCACGTACTATGGGAGCGGTGGTAATGAGCGAGTCATGTGCCTCACATGCCACAGGGCTCATGCTTCTGCATGGCCCGCGATCTTGCGATGGAATGTGCTAGGACAGTACCTTACCGTTCAGGGGGTGTATCCCGGAATCGATTCTACCATTCCTCTGGCCCGGTACGGCGAGAATAATCTTGGGTATCTCCAAGTGCAGGTGCAGAGGTCATTCTACGACAGACCGCCAAGTCTTTATGCTGCGTACCAAAGTTCGCTCTGCTTAAAGTGTCACAATACCAGTACGGGCTCATAGTAGCCAAGCAACGGGCCGCCGGGTAGAGGCCTGTTCCCAGGGATGATCGTCTATTTGAAATCCTTGTACCCTAGAGGGAGCTTTCCGCACCCGGCGCAAAGATTTTTGCATAGGATAGAATGGTGAGTACTCGCCTCTCGGACCGCCGTAATAAACCCATCTGTTCGCTTAATCTGGAGTTTCCGGAAAACTCTGCAAATCGATGTGATTTTTTATAGAATTCTGTCAGGCTATGACCACAAGATTCATGCCGGTGCTTCGCGGCCGGAGGTTTAAGGTGAGAAGAAAGTATAACGATCATTTATATCTGGCCTGTTTTATTTCACTCATAACAATTGCAGTATACATCGTCGCGCTGCAGAATAATTTCATCGAGTGGGATGATATTGAATATGTTACGGACAATTTGTACATCCGTTCTCTCGATACGACATTTTTACGATGGGCTTTTTTGGGTTTCCACGTAGCCAACTGGCACCCCCTGACGTGGATATCCCATGCCCTGGATTATGCCGTCTGGGGCCTAAATCCCCTGGGGCATCATCTCACGAATGTCATTATCCACGCAATAAATACGGGGATTGTGGTGTTGCTTGCTTATAGACTGCTTCAAGCAGGGAAAAACAAGACAACTACAACGGACTTACCGGAAGATGCCAATGAGCGGACGATGCTGATCGCCGCGGGAGTGACCGGCCTTTTATTCGGTCTTCATCCGCTGCATGTAGAATCAGTGGCATGGGTATCAGAAAGGAAAGACTTACTCTGCGGCCTGTTTTTCCTGCTCAGCATAGCTGCGTATATAAGCTACGCTCGAGTCGCAGATACGGGAAGTGCTCAACAAAAATTGTTTTCCCGTTCTTCCGGTAAAAAATACCTGCTTGCTGTCGGCTTGTTTCTTCTCGCCTTGCTCAGTAAGCCGATGGCAGTTACACTTCCTCTGGTTCTCTTGCTGCTTGACTGGTATCCCTTAAACAGAATACAGTCTACTAAGGCGCTTCTCCGTGCGCTCTTCGAGAAGCTGCCGTTCATCGCATTGAGTCTCGTTTCGTCGGCCCTGACTGTCCTCGCCCAGAAAACGAGTGGGGCCATGGAGCTGATGGACATCATACCATTGTCGACGCGGCTGCTCGTTGCTCTTAAATCTCTTATTGTCTATCTGGGCAAGATAGCATTGCCTCTGAATTTAATACCTTTCTATCCTTACCCAAGGCATGTATCATTTCTGTCTCCGGGATATCTGTCAGGTATAGCTCTTGTAATCGGGATTACGGTAGTGTGCATGATCCTGGTCAAAAAACAGAAGCTCTGGCTGGCAGCCTGGGGATATTATGTCATAACTCTGATGCCCGTGCTCGGCATTGTTCAGGTCGGAGGTCAATCAATGGCCGACCGATATACGTATCTGCCCAGCCTCGGGCCTTTCCTCGTTGTGGGCTTCTGCGCGGCGCGGGGTTCGATAAAATTAATGGGATTGGGAAAACGGCGCTCATGGAATGGCATACTTATCGGTATTTTTGCTCTTTTTCTCGTCGTCATTTTGTCTTCGCTGACGATTAGGCAAATCGGGGTATGGAAAAACAGCATAACATTCTGGGATTACGTCATTGAAAAGGGGCAGGAAAATGTGCCTTTGGCTTATCACAATCGAGGCTTGACTTATTATAAAGCCGGCATGTTCGATAAGGCAGCTGCGGACTTCGATAAAGCCATTGCATTAAAACCGGATGATATCGACGCCTACTGCAGCCTGGGCATGGTTTATTTTAAGCTTGGACTCCCTGATAAGGCGATCGAGAGTTTTGATAAAGCCATTGCCTTGAAGCCAACCTACTTTATGGCATACAATAATCGTGGATTGGTATTTATGCAAACCGGACGTCTCGATAAGGCGCTGCAGGATTACGAGAAAGCTCTGGCTCTAAACCCAGCCGCAGATCAAGTATATTATAATCTGGGAGTGTTCTATAGTCAGCCTGGATTGTTCAACAAGGCGATAGAAAATTATAATAAGGCTCTTTCGATTAATCCAAAGTACGCTGACGCGTACACCAACGGCGGGTTAGCCTATGCCCTCACAGGCCAGGACGACAAAGCAATGGATTACTTCAATAAGGCTATTGCATTGGACCGAAACTCAGCTGTAACCTACTCTAATCGCGCAGAGTTGTATCGAAAACGAGGGGACAACGAGCATGCTTTGGCTGATTTTCTGCAAGCCTGCAGCTTGGGGGACGCTGTCGCCTGTCGGGCAGCGCAGCAGCTGACGGAAGGACGAAATCCGGAATAACCTATGAATGGGACCAGAAAAAAGATCCCGGCTCTTACGAACACCGGTGGAGGGTGCGGATGAAACGAACACAGAACGCCACCTATTATCTTGCCGCTGCAGTTGGCCTTATAACATTTGTCGTTTATCTTCACGCTCTTCAAAATGCATTCGTGGATTGGGACGATAGCACATATATATTGGATAATCTTGATATCCGTTCATTTGATCTCGCGTTCTTAAAGTCGGCATTCTTTGGATTTTCCGCGGGTAACTGGCATCCGCTGACGTGGCTATCTCATGCTGTCGATTACGCTATCTGGGGACTGAACCCTTTTGGGCATCATCTGACTAGTATTATTCTCCACTCCATCAACACCTTTTTGGTGGTACTACTGGCCGCAAGGTTACTAGAGAGTTGGGACTCGTCGGGAGTGAAACCGAAATCAACATCAATGGGATACGCCTTTCAGGCGATCTTGGTCACGGCAGGAGTTACCGGTCTCTTATTCGGCCTCCATCCATTGCATGTGGAGTCGGTGGCATGGGTTTCTGAACGAAAAGACGTTCTCTGTGCGCTTTTTTTCCTGCTCAGCATCCTCCGTTACCTGGACTATGGTGGGAGTATAATGAGCAAAGCGAGCCCCAAAGGGTCGTTCTCATGGCCAGGGAATATTCAATATCTCTTAACGCTTGGTTTCTTTATTCTTGCCGTATTAAGCAAGCCAATGGCAATTACCCTTCCCGTTGTCCTGTTGCTACTGGATTGGTATCCTTTGCAGCGGATTGCATCTTTTAAAACATTCCGGACCGTCTGTGTTGAGAAATTGCCCTTTTTCGCAGTAAGCATGATTTCAGCCGTGTTGACCGTGCTGGCCCAAAGGGCGGGGAAAGCCATTGTTCCCACGGAGTTTATTCCCTTGTCGGCACGCTTTTTCGTTGCAGCTCATTCTCTCCTGGTATATCTGTGGAAGATGGTTATGCCCCTCTATTTAAGCCCATTCTATCCACATCCAAAAAACCTGTCATTATTATCCCTGAAGTATAGCGCGGCTATTGTCCTTGTCATCGGAATTACAGTAGCCTGTATAGTGCGGGCAAAGAAGCAGCAATTATGGTTGACGGTTTGGGGTTACTACGTCGTGACCTTGCTCCCAGTCCTTGGCCTGGTCCAGGTAGGCGGTCAAGCCATGGCTGACAGGTATGCTTATTTACCCAGCATAGGCCCATTCCTTGTCATAGGTATATTGGCTGGCTGGGCTTGGGGAAAAGTAACCATGATAAAAAAATGGCGGTTCATTTTCAGGCTTCTTGGCGCCGCCGTAGCCCTCTGTGTGTTTTTCGCTCTTGCATATTTGACATTTACTCAAATAGGAATTTGGAAAAACAGTATTGATTTATGGAGTTATGTTCTCAAAGAGGAGCCCGAGAGAGTCCCCCTCGCATACAACCAACGGGGCATGGCATTTTATGATATGGGTCAACTTGACGCTGCCAATAAGGACTTTGAGAAAGCAATCGCTTTAAATCCATCTTATTTCGATGCCTATAATAACTTTGGCATGACGCTCTATAAAATGGGCAAGCTTGATGATGCAATTGGGGAATTTGATAGAGCTATAGCATTGAATCCATCCTATAGGGAAGCGTATAACAACCGAGGAATGGTTTTTCGCGACAAGGGCCAGCTTGATAGAGCAATCGAAGATTTCAAAATGGCAATAGACCTGTATCCATCTTATTATAAGGCCTATAATAATATGGGCACGGTGTACGGCAAGGCGGGTTTGTACGATCAAGCTCTAGAATCCTTTACTAAGTCCATTGCCATTAGCCCAAATTTCGCCGATGCCTATTACAACCGGGGTCTTACTTATGTTTTTACGGGCCAATCCGGCAGTGCATTGGAGGATTTTAATAAGGTACTTAAATTAAATAAGACATTCGGGATTGCTTACCTCAATCGGGGAAGGCTCTATTTGAAAGCAGGCAGGAAAGATCTTGCTGTCCCAGATTTACAGGAAGCATGTGAATTGGGATACAAAGCTGGGTGTGACGCTTTAGAGGGAACGAGGGAGTAAATCCTGCATAACGGGGTCTCTCTGCAGACGAATGCTTTCGGCGCCCTCTCTACGATAATGGAACTCAAGTGAAAAAAAACCAGAATTACAAATACTACCTTGCAGCCTTAATTTCATTACTGACATTCATTGTCTATCTGACTTCTCTTAAGAATGACTTTGTTGACTGGGATGATGGACTTTATATTTTTGAAAATCCCCATATCCGCTTATTTGATTTAACATTCCTGAAATGGGCTTTTTTTGATTTCTACGCAAGCAACTGGCACCCCCTTGCCTGGTTATCCCACGCATTCGATTATGCTGTGTGGGGATTGAACCCTTTTGGGCACCACCTCACCAATATTATACTCCATGCCATAAATACGTATCTTGTCATATTGCTGGCGATACGACTGATAGACACGGCGCAAGGGAGGACCATCCAAGAGGGAACGATAACGCCCAAAAATGAGCGTATAACGCTGATAGCGGCCGGAGTCGCAGGTTTCCTGTTCGGCCTGCATCCTTTACATGTGGAATCCGTTGCATGGGTTGCGGAACGGAAAGACCTTCTCTGTGCCCTCTTCTTTCTGCTGAGCATTATTGCGTACATAAAATATGCGTTCCATGAAATGCAGGAATCTCCTCAATATTTGTCATTCTCTCCCTTATTCAGCAAGAAGTATCTCCTCTCCTTCGGGTTCTTCATTGCTGCTCTGTTAAGCAAGCCAATGGCGGTTACCCTGCCTATTGTGCTCTTGATTCTCGATTGGTACCCCCTCCAAAGGATGAGGACTGGCAATGCGCTGCGGATAGCGATCATGGAAAAGCTTCCTTTTTTTGCGCTGAGCTTTATTTCGTCGATATTGACTATTTTAGCCCAAAAATCGGGAGGGACTATTGCAACGATAGATTCCCTTCCAGTATCAGTAAGAATGCTTGTCGCGGCTAAATCTCTTATCGATTATCTTACAAGAATGGTTTTCCCTTTTAACTTAATTCCGTTTTATCCTTACCCTCAGGCAGGAGTGGTATCACTTGATCATCCTGCATATATCCTGTCGATCGTCTTTCTAACCGGATTTACACTCGTATGCATCTTTCTCGCGAAAAAGCAGAAACTCTGGCTTTCCGCGTGGAGTTATTTCGTTATTACCCTTCTGCCAGTTCTTGGTATCATGCAGGTTGGCAGTCAGGCTACAGCAGACAGGTATACCTATTTGCCCAGCATCGGTCCATTCCTCCTTATGGGTGTGGCCGTCTCACAGATTGCAGCAAGGATGACTACGAAAAAAGGAATGATGAAAGCTCTGAGGGTCTTTATCGTCGCTATTGCTATTTTTATTATGATTTCGCTTATCAGTCTCACCCGTGATCAGATTCGAACCTGGAGAAACACCACTATATTATGGACACACGCTATAGAAACGTCTCCGGGCGTGACGAATGCATATCTGAATCGAGCTCTTAACTTTAAAAGACGAGGATTGCTTGATAAAGCAATTCATGATTACAATGCAGCAATCTCCCTGGACCCTGCCAGTTTCATCGCTCACTATAATCTTGGCAATATCTATCTGAGCGAAGAACGGATCGATGAATCCATCGAACAGTACCAGATGGCATTGAATGCGAGGCCAGACTCTGTCGAATGTCACAATAATCTGGGGGTAGCTTTTAATGATAAAGGATGGACCGACCGGGCTATTGAGCAGTATCAAGTCGCTTTGGCCTTAAAGCCGGACTATGCAGAAGGGCATTATAATCTTGGCCAGGCGTATATCGCAAAAGGGTTCCTTGATAAGGCAATTGAACAATATAAGACTGCCGTTTATCTAGAGCCTGGCAATCAGGATTTCAAAAATGTTCTGTCCTCTGCCTATGCAATGAAAAATAGATGAGGAATCATGACATCAGGATCGGCTCAGGAGGCCGGAAGCAGGCACATACGCAGGATGAAAGGATATTCAACCACCTGCGTTGACCGGTGAATCAATTTCCACGACCTTATCATCTTGCTGCAAGATAGCAGCTGAGAATGGCGTGCATAGCATGCAAAAAGAGCGGCTTGCAAACTGTGATAATGCACACATTGTTTTGAGGTGTACAAGTGAAAAGAATTTTAAAGGTTAAATATTATATTGCAAGTGGAGTAGCACTCGCAGTGATGTTAATTTATCTGCCTGCTCTTCAAAATGAATTTGTCGCGTGGGATGATAATGTTTATATTTTTGCTAATTCTCATATCTCTCCATTGAACATGGGATTTTTTAAATGGGCTTTTTTTGAGTTCTATGCAAGCAACTGGCATCCTCTTACGTGGATATCCCATGCCCTGGATTACGCTGTCTGGGGCTTGAACCCCCTCGGTCATCATCTCACTAGCGTTATCATCCATGGGGCAAACTCATTCATCGTGGTGCTTCTGATAATAAAACTGCTCGAAGTGCTGAAAGAGAGAGCACAGAAAAATGAGCCAATGCCATTTCTGAGTGAGCGGGCGATCCTGATAACCGGCGGAGTAACGGGCCTCCTGTTCGGCCTTCATCCATTGCACGTGGAATCAGTGGCATGGGTTGCAGAACGGAAAGACCTCCTCTGTGCCCTGTTCTTTCTGCTCAGCATCATGCAGTATACGGATTATGCAAAGAGTGTAAACAACGGTAGCGCTCTCGGTGGCCTGCTTAGCCGGTATTACAATAAACACTATCTGTTGGCAGCGGTATTCTTTATCCTTGCTTTGCTCAGCAAACCGATGGCGGTCACCCTGCCTGTTGTTCAGCTGATTCTAGACTGGTATCCCTTTCAGAGAATACAGTCCTTTCACGCATTTCGGCAGGCAGTGGTTGAGAAAATCCCCTTTCTTGCGCTAAGCCTTTTTTCATCAATCATAACGATTCTGGCGCAGAGGGCGGGAGGGGCTCTAGCATTGATAGAGGCCGTACCGTTGTCAATACGGCTATTGGTAAGTGCAAAATCTCTTATCTTGTATCTTTGGAAGATGCTGTGGCCTTTGAATTTAGTCCCTTTTTATCCTTATCCAAAACAAAGCGAAATGTCTGTTTTGGTTATATTTGAATATTTCCTGGCAATTGCTTTTACGTTGGGCATTACGGCAGTTTGCGTAGCATCTGTTAAAAAGCAAAAATTATGGTTATCGGTTTGGGGTTTCTATATCGTAACGCTGTTGCCGGTACTCGGCATTCTGCAGGCAGGCGGTCAGTCAATGGCCGACCGATATACATATCTGCCCAGTCTTGGGCCATTCCTTGTCATGGGTCTCATTGCAGCATGGGCTGTTGATAAGACGTTTACGGCAAAGAGACCGAAACTACTGAAGATTATTTTAAGTAGTGCGGTCATTTTTCTATTCATAAGCATGTCTTATTTGACTTATGAACAAATAGGCATTTGGAAAAACAGCATAGAGTTTTGGAATTATGTCATTAGAAAGGAACCCAATAGAATTTCTTTTGCCTATAACAACCGGGGGCTTGCCCTTGGGATGAAAGGGAGGGTTCAAGAGGCGATTGCAGATTTCGACAAGGCAATTGCCTTGGACCCTTATTACGGGATTGCCTACGACAACCGCGGAATGTTCTTGGGCAATATAGGCCAGTATGATTCCGCACTCAGGGACTTTACCATGGCGATTAACCTGGATCTCGTTGATTATCGGGCCTATGATAATCGCGCCTTCACGTTTGAGAAAATGGGCCAGTTTGAGAAGGCCCTCGAGGATTACCATATGGCAGTCACCTTG
>Ga0209415_10005733_pt1 | contig 22247 bp, 13 predicted proteins | sample PeaSoiSIISIP2007_FD_187696 | JGI IMG/M metagenome (GOLD analysis project Ga0209415, IMG submission 187696) | Peat soil microbial communities from Weissenstadt, Germany - SII-SIP-2007 (SPAdes) (version 2) | ecosystem: Environmental > Terrestrial > Soil > Wetlands > Peat | place: Germany... | reverse complement strand
TGAGACTGTTCCTCTCCCCACTGAAGCCCCGTCACAAGAAGCAACTCCCGGGGGCCAACGACGCGGCGGGACAGAGGTCCGGGTAGGCACAGCGATTTTTCGGGAGGGAAATAGCCGCGCGGACACTGCGGTTATTTTTCCCGAGTTGATCTCGGATTCGTCCCTTCATGTGCGTCTGATGAATTGATATGGGGACGCCCTTCCACAACAAACGCTCCATCTACGAATCGATTGAGGGCGCTGGGCACTGGATTCGGCGGCGACCAATTGCGCGCGCAGGCGGCCTGGCACTTTTTTGCAAGCCCCCGAACTGTGGTCGTGCACCCTAACGAACCGGGGCCCGGGCCGAAAAGAAAGCGCTTGACATGCACGCATATTGTATTTTATATACAATCCACTTCCGTCCTGGGGTTCATGGGGCCAGAAAACTCTTTGAGATCCAGACCTGTTATTCGGCAAGCACGACCTGGCACCCAGGCTGATCATTTCCGAGCAGAACTCCAATCGAAAGAAGCTCATGCGGGGGCACTTGGAGGATGAAATGCTACACAGATTGTGTCAGCTGGTCGCTTTCCTGCTAGTTGCTGCATTGTTCCTCGTTCCAGCGTTAGCCACGGGCCAGGCTCGGACAGAAGGCCAACTCTCCGGGAAAGTCGTCGACCCCTCGGGTGCGGTGGTGCCCGAAGCGAACCTGACGCTGAGTAACAGTGCGACTGGATCCAGCATAACTGCCACCACAAACGCGTCAGGCGTGTATGTCTTTCCCAGCGTTGCACCCGGCACGTACAAACTGACCGTGGACGCGAAGGGATTCGCTCAGCGAATCTATGACCGGGTAGTCGTGTATACCGGGCGGACGACCGATTTGGACCTGACTCTTGCGGTAGGCTCGACGGCCCAGAGCGTGGAAGTCTCGGCCGAGGCCGCAGTTCTCGAGACCAGCACCAATACGCTCGCCACGACGGTGGTGGCTGACTCGATCCAGGAGCTCCCGCTCAACGGGCGCGACATTCTGCCTTTTGCCCAATTAGTGCCTGGTGCGCAGGTGGGCGGCGACCTGCGTTTCACTACCTACAATTCCATGCCTAACGGCGCGATCAGCATCAGCGTGGACGGAACCAATAACAATTTCCAACGTTTCCGTACTTCGACCACTGGATTCTTTGAGGCGGCGGCGTTGCGCGTGGGCGCGATCGACGAAGTCACAGTGTCCACCAGCAACTTGACGGCGGACGCGGGAGCCGAAGGCGCCGTAACCCTGCGCTTCACCACCAAGCGGGGAACAAACCAATTCCACGGCAGCGTTTTCTGGGAAGCCTACAACAGCGCTTTCAATGCGAACAGCTTCGGGAACGACGCGTTGCTGGCTGCTGGCTTCGCGAGTCAGGGCAGGAAACAGCCCTTCCACACGAACGACTTTGGCGGAAACCTTGGCGGGCCGATTCTGAAGAACAAGCTGTTCTTCTTCGCCAATTTCGAGTGGGAGAACCAGCCCAGCACCGTTCTCTTCACCCAGGGCGTGTTGACACCTGCGGCGCAGGCCGGCACTTTCACTTATGTTCGCGCGGACAACGGGCTGTCGCAGACGGTGAGTCTTTACAATGTGGCCGCAGGTTACGCTCCGTCGCACCAAGCTGCCAATATTTCTTCCATTCCGAACGCAAATGTGCAGACCTTGCTGAGTTCGATCAACACGCTGGCTCAGAAAGGTGCTCTCACGCCGAACACAACCGACCCCTATCTGCAGAGTTTGCAGAACACCATGAGCTTTACCGCCCCCCAGAACACCAAGCAGAGATGGCCTACGGCCCGCATCGACTATTTGATCACGCCGAAGATCACCTGGCATACCTCCTACGACCTGTATTGGCGTACCTATCCGAGGACTCCCGTATATCCTGCAGATCCGATTCAGGAGAACGGTTTTCAGTCTTCGTATTCAACATTTGCGACGGGCCTGGATTGGACGATTAATTCCCACCTGATCAATCAGACCAATTTCGGCATTCTCAATACGCAAGAACGAGCACAGCCCGGGAATAGGTTCGACGCTTTCCAAGGCATTAACTTTCTCCCCATCGCCTCTTCGTTTGTGAACGGACCCCAGGCGTTTACACCGCCGATTCCGGATAGCAGCAGCATCCTTCCGGAGCCCCGCAACAATCCAGTTTGGGATTTTACCGACAACGTGTCGTGGACGCACGGAAACCACACGTTTACGTTTGGCGGTCACTACCGTTTTTCGAATCAGCACGATGTGAACACACAGCCACCGGTTGCGGAGAACCTTGGAATATCGGCCACCGATAATGCGGCATCCGCAATGTTCAATACCAACCCGGTCGCAGGGTGTACGACCGATACTCAGGGATGTTTCCCTGGTGGTCTCTCAACCGCCAACAACAATGAGGCTTTCGTGGATGCCCAGGCCTTATATTCCACCTTGACCGGCCGCGTGGCTTCCATTTCGGGCTTCGTTCCGCTGGATACCGCAAGCAAGAAGTACGCGTCAGGGGGAGTCACCAGCATCAAGGAGAAGCAAACCGTCGGCGGTTTCTACTTCCAGGATGGGTGGAAGGTTACGCCTCACCTCTCGTTGAACTACGGCTTCCGGTGGCAGTTCTCGACGGCGTTGGTGAACACCAACAACTATTTCAATAGCCCCACTATCGCCGATCTGTTCGGCCCATCGACCGCTCTGTTTCAGCCGGGGCAGCTGAACGGCAACCTCAATCCACAGTTGCAGCTTCGTCCTTCGAGCTATAGCGGTGACTTCAAGCAACCGGCGCCGAATTTTGGCTTCGCATGGAATCCAAATTTTGAGAATGGGTTCTTACACAAGCTAGCCGGAGGAAACAGTCTCGTAGTCCGCGGAGGCTTCGCGGTGAACCGTTACGACGAAGGATGGATTCCATGGGAGAACGTGGCCACCGGCTCGATTTCCAATCAAACGGTCTCTTTGAATCCAGGTCAATTCGTGCCGGGAACCATCTCGTTTGACCCGGTAGGTACATCGCTCCCGCCGCTCAATCCAGTCCCAGGTACCTTCTCTTTGCCCATGCCCGAAGCCAGTTTGACTTTTACCCGCGACGGCACTTTCAGCACCGTCGACCCGAAGATCCGGACACCGTACATTGAGAACTGGACGTTCGGATTCGAACGGAAGATAGGAGAGAACTGGGCGCTCGATGTGAACTACGTGGGCAACCACTCGGTTCACATGTGGGAAGCTTTTGACCTGAACGAAGTGAATATCTTCCAGAACGTTCCGGGATTCACTTCCTTTCTGCAAGACTTTCAGAATGCCCAACAGAACCTGGCGGCAAGCGGTGGGGCGACTTTTGCGGGCCCCAATGCGACGCCAATTCTTAGCCAGGCGTTTGGCGCTCCAGGCCCGAGTTCGCCGTTCCAAGACCCGCACAATCTCTTTCTGGTTCAATCGGGTCAAGCGGGAGCCCTGGCCGGTGCGATCACCCAAACTCCGTCGTTCTTCTGCAACCTGGTGGCGAACACCTTCTCACCTTGTGTAACCCAGGGCTACGTAACCGGCACCACTGCTCCTACTCCGTTGGCCTATCCCATTAATTTCTTCCAGGTGAATCCTTACTCGGGTGGCCAAGCTCTGACGCTGCTGTCGGACCCCGGCTCCGAGTCCTACAACGGCTTGCAGGTTCAGGTAAAGCACCCCGCAGGCCACGGATTGAACTTCATGGCGAACTACACCTACAGCCATTCGATGACCAACCGTTACCTAGGCGACTATTTCCAGGCCGACGGAGCGCTGGTTGACTTCACGACTCTGCGGAATCCAAGACTCAATCGAGTGCCTTCTCCCTACGATCTCCGCCATGTATTCAAGACCTACTTGAACTATGACCTCCCGTTTGGGAAAGGCAAAACATTCAAGACCGGAAGCTCGATCGTCAATAATGTCATCGGAGGCTGGACCCTGGGGACCATTATTGCGGCGCAGACTGGACGTAATTTCAAGCTGGCCGGTGGCGTAAACACCTATAACTACTGGGATGGACCTACCCCAGCGAATGCCAACGGGACTCCCGCGGGAATTCTCAACTACGTGCCCAACGAAAATGACTCAGGAGTTACGCTGAACGGAATTACACCGTCGCAGCTGCAGAGCAAGGTTGGAGTGTACCTCACGGGAAACCCGACTGTTCCCGTCTCTGTCCTTCCACAAAGCCTGTTCGGACCGGGCGGGGCCATCCAGCCGTCCTCCATGCCGGGCCAGCTGGGTAGCATTGTTTTCCTGAAGGGTCCCAGACTGTTCAACACGGATATCTCGATCATTAAGGCCATTCCGATCACAGAGCGCGTAAGAATGAACATCTACGCGGAGATGTTGAACGCATTCAACCATCCGAACTTCAATTTCACGGATGGCTATTCCTTCGGTACCAACAATCCAGCGCAGTACTTGCTGGTCAACAGCGCGCCGTATGCACCGGGCACCGTTGGTCAAAACGGCAACCGGCAAATTCAGTTCCGGATGCAGGTGGCGTTTTAGGCGGTGGCGGCGGGTGGCCGTCGCCTTGGCCTCGTTAATCGACTTAGCCGACGCTGGCGGTTGACATCGCTAGACGTGGAACGCTGAAGATATCGTCGCCCGATTCGACTTGCGACCGCTGGTCTTTCCCGCGGGTGGAAAAACTTGGCTGCTATGGCGGGGCGCCTGGAACCGCAGCACAGTCGCAGGAGGTATTTGATGAACTGGAAGGGTGTAATGCCTGCGATCACAACTTGCTTCAGCAGTGATCTCAGCATCGATCATGGCTTCATGGTGGAACACTGCCGTTGGCTTCTGGACAGTGGCTGCACAGGCGTCGTTGCCCTCGGGTCGCTAGGTGAAGGCGCCACTCTGTCAGTCGCCGAGAAGCAGGAGATTCTGCGCACCTGTGTCAAGGCGGCTCAAGGGCGTGGGCCGGTCGTCGCTTCCATCTCCGCGCTGACTACTTCTGAAGCCGTGGTGCTGGCGAAGGCAGCTACGGACCTGGGTTGCGATGGTCTGATGGTGCTGCCTCCGTATGTGTACAAGGGAGAGTGGCGCGAAATGAAAACCCACGTGGCAGCGGTATTCGACGCTACCTCGCTATCTTGCATGCTCTACAACAACCCGGTGGCCTACGGAACCGATTTTCTTCCTGAGCAGATTCAGGAGTTGGCGGCGGAGCACGAAAACCTCGCGGCGGTGAAGGAATCGAGCACGGATGCCAGGCGAGTCTCTGCCATCCGCGCACTAATGGGTCGGCGGCTCGAAATATCTGTCGGCGTGGATGATGCTGTGTTGGAGGCCATCGGAGTCGGAGCGACAGGATGGGTAGCTGGCCTGGCGAATGCGCTGCCGCGCGAATCGGTGGAACTGTTCAATTGTGGCATCCACGGAGAAAGCGATAAGGCGTTTGCATTGTATCGCTGGTTCTTGCCATTGCTTCGGATGGATACAGTTCCGGACTTCGTTCAGCTCATAAAACTGGTGCAGGCGGAGGTGGGCATCGGAAATTCCCGCGTCCGGCCGCCGCGGCTCGAGTTGGCAGGGGACGAACTCGAGCAAACCAGAACAATTATCCGTGAGGCGTTGCAGTCCCGGCCGCTGTCTGTAGACAGCTACGCCTTACCGCAGGGAAAATAAATGCCAGCGTCCAACATCCTGCTCAGATGGACGAACTGTTTGCCGTCGATGCAGAAGCTCGCCGCAAAACGCTGACTACTGCTGCGGCGCGCCATATCCGGCGTCAGGAAACAGGGAGACCCCTTCTCGATGATATTCGTAGCAACATCGACGCAGCGCAGTCCGTTGCATTGCCCTCCAGCGCACTCAGCAAGGCTTGCCAGTACGCGATCACGCTTTGGAAAAAGCTCACCCGCTTCTTGGAGTATCCCGAATTAGAGCTAAGTGCCAATCTGGCGGAGAATTCCATGCGTCCCGTGGCTCTGGGCCGGAAGAACTGGATCCACATCGGCAGTCCACAGGCGGGACCCAAGGTTGCGGCGATTCTCTCGGTCGTGGAAAGCTGCCGCAGGTGAAACTCCGAGTGCGGGACTACTTGGCCGCAGTTCTACCTGGGTTTGCGATCTCCCGATCCATCGCCTCCCAGACCTTAATCCCGCTGCTTGGGTGCCCGGCATTCATAAACTCAAGCGACCGGTTTTTCGGGAGTGAAGGTGATTTTGCGACAACAACCGCTTAGCTTCCTGTTTCCGACTACACGGAAGTCGAGCTTTGGGCGGCGTCAGTGACCGTAAACGACAGGCAAGCCAGCCGGAAACCTTGATTGCTTTCGCAAGTCATATTCCGTTTACGCCCCAATCCCAGCGCAATCTTCGGAACTGCGTTTTTGCGCAACCTGCTAGAACCCATCGGAAGACTTAAACAGGATGTCGCCTTTCAGTTTGATCTCCACGGGGACGAGATAGCGGCGAATGGCTTGTGGATCCAGTTCAATTCCCAGGCCGGGTAAGCTGGGCAGAGCAACGTAGCCCTCCTTGTCACGCTCCAAACGGTTGGAGGTGACCTCCCGCGCCAAGGGCTTGGGAGCGAAAGGATACTCGCAGATTTCGTGGGAGCGCAAACCTGCATAGGGCTGCAGCGAGGCACTGAGCGCCAGGTGCGACGTAAAGGTATGGTTCACAAACGTCACGCCTTTGGAGACTGCATAATCCGCCACACGTTTAGCCGGGCCGATGCCGCCGATGCGTCCGCAATCCACTTGAATGTTGCCGACGCCGCCGTAGTCAATGAGATGTCGTGCCATGTAAAAATTGTGCGCACCTTCTCCTCCCGCCAGCTTGACCCTGCCTCTGCGAGAGAGGGATGAATAAGCATCCAGCGCACTGGTATGAAATGGCTCTTCGAGCCATATCGCGCCAACCTGCTCCAGCATCGGAAGGCGCGCGGCGGCAGCCTCGACGTTGTTGCCGAAGATCTGTCCAACGTCCACCATCAGAAGAGAACCTTTGCCCAATCCTTCCCGCGCGGCGGCGAAATGTTCGAGGTCGGTTTTGAGGTCGCCCCTGCCGATCGGTCCCCATCCAAACTTTACCGCGCGGAAATTCTGGCGGCACGCTTCGGTGCCTCGTTGATACGTGTGCGCCGGTGTGTCGCCGAACAGTTGCGACGCGTACGGGAGTTTGCGGAACGATTCACGGTATCCGAGCAGCTTCCAGACCGGCTCCTCGCGGACCTTGCCCAGCAAATCCCAAAGGGCAATCTCCACGCCGGACCAGGTATGTGGCGCTTGCAAAAGGTCCATGCTGTCAAGTTCGATCTGCGAAGCGATGCGGTAGATGTCATCGGGGCTCTCCAGTCGCTGCCCCAAGACCGAAGCACCGACCGGACGGCAAGCGCCATGAGACATCGGGCACACAAAGGCCGCGATTGAGACGAGCGGAGATGCCTCACACTCGCCCCATCCCACCACGTCTCCGGCTGCGACCCGCACCAGCAGTGCATCCTGGCTGCCATCGCCCTCAGTTGTCACTACCGGCATAGACAGATAAAAGAAATCGACCGCTTCGATCTTTCTCATCAGGAAGCTCCGCACCCCAAAATCACCTCTTTTATACCTGTTTGCAGAGCAGAGGTGGCTTGTAACCCGGTTAAAAAGATCACTAATCCAATGTTCCAGGAAAAACAGCTGGCTTATACTTTCTGGGCTATGCGTGCTTTGGTTTATACCGCTCCCGGCAAGGTTGAAATGCAAGAACGTCCCCGGCCCGATCCTCAGAAGGGGGAAGAGGAAATTGCAGTGGAAGTTGCGGGGGTCTGTGGTTCCGACATTTCTGGATTTCTCGGCCATAGCGCCTTGCGGCGGCCCCCTCTAGTGCTGGGCCACGAGTTGGTGGGCCGGCTCCGCGATGGGCGGCGCGTCGTGGCCAATCCTCTGGTGAGTTGCGGCCGCTGCGGCGCCTGCCTCTCGGGCGCACAGAATCTGTGCGACTCTTGGACCTTGCTCGGCCTCGGGACTACCTCGGGGACATTCACCGAGTTTGTGGCCTTGCCCGGGGCCCAGGTCTACGAGATTCCAGACTCGCTCACGGCAGAGCAGGCGATCTTGGCTGAGCCCCTTGCCAACATCGTGCACATGTTCCGGATCGTCTCGCCTCCGGCTTTTTTTCGCCTGGCGATTGTCGGCGCGGGTACGATGGGGGTGCTAACACTGCTGGCGGGGCTCCGCATTGGAGCGCGGGACGTGCTGGCCGCGGATGTGAACGACCAGCGCATTGAAACCATGCTTAAGTTGGGAGCCTCGTCTACCGTAAACGCCACGAAGTCGGAGTCCCTAGCGGATGTGCTCCGTATGGCCGGCCGCGGATATGACGTGGTCATTGACGCCAGCGGCAGCGCCGCGGCGCGACAGATGGCCTTCGATTTTTGCCGTCCGGGCGGCCAGGTCGTCCTGCTGGGAATGGGAATCCAGCGCAGCGAAATCAATTTTGTCCCCAGCATCCGCAAGGAACATCGTGTGGTGATGTCGTTTGCCTACACACCCGTTGATTTCCGGCGATCGCTTGACCTACTGATCGCGGGCGAGGTGAGTCTGACCCCCTGGACGGTCAAGATGCCGCTGGAGAGCGGCCAGGAAGCGCTCGATCGCATGAGCCATAATCCGGGCGTTGCGCTGAAGATGATGCTTGAAGTGGCGGCCCATTGAATCGTCGTGGGGGCTCTGCACAAATGGGTATCCGCCCCTCTTTGCAGTTAAGTGCAGGAAGTATCAGAATATCGTTCCTTTCATGCTGCTGAGCGGCTTGCGATCTCATCCTGCCGCAGGTATGCTCGTGATCCTTACTTCCGCCGATGTCTGAACCAGTCACCACTTCCCGTGCGTCCTTGCCTCGGATTCTGGGATTGCCTCGATGGTTGGCATTTTCGCTACTGACGATTCTGCTGTGGGGCGTATGGGGCGCGGTGTCGAAGGTCGCGTCGGACGGAGTGGACGCCAACACAAATCAGATCTTCTTCACCTTCGGACTCTTGCCTCTCATTCTTATTGTGTGGCGTTCGCCGCGGAATGCGGGCGGAGGAGAAAGAAGACGCACAGGGCTTGCCTGGGCATTTCTTACCGGCATCCTCGGCGGGACGGGGAATATTGCCTTCTTTCGCGCGCTGGCGATGGGCGGCAAAGCCTCGATTGTTTCACCCGTGACTGCGCTGTTTCCTCTGGTTACCGTGATTCTTGCCGTAACGTTGTTGCACGAACGCGTGGGCACCGCACAAAAGATAGGGTTGGCGCTGGCGCTGACGGCAATCTACCTGTTGAGCATGTAATTCGGAACCTTATGACTTTCTTGCCTGCATGGTTGTGGTTTGCCGCGATCGCACTGGTGTTCTGGGGCATCACGGGCGTAACCCAAAAACTGGCCACGAACCGGATTTCGAGCGAACTCTCGTTTATCTGGTTTGCGTACGCCATGATCGCGATTTCCGTGACCCTGGCGGTGTTCGTGCCGCTTCACTGGCATGTGCGACCTCTCATTTTCTGGGCAGCCGTGGTCGGGGGAACGCTGAACGGTTTAGGAGCGCTTACCAGCTTCACCGCCCTGGAGTCGGGTGGGAAGGCTTCCGTTGTGATCTCACTGATCTCCCTCTACCCTCTGGTCACGGTCGCATTGGCCGTGACAATCCTGCACGAACGGCTGACCTCGGGCCAGGCGGTCGGGGTGGGGTTCGCGATCGTGGCGGCTATTTTGCTCTCGCTGGAGCCGAAACCGCCGGGCGGCCCAGCCTAGCGTTTCTCGAGCCGATTTTGTATCTCACGCTTCGGTTATGTTTCCTGAAGCATCTACAGATCCCACCGAGCGCAGTCCTTCCTGAACAAAGAATCGAACGTCAGTCTGGAGAGTCTCGCCGGGCGCGAGACTCCTGTGGTGTCCCGCCGCTTTCATGGCTTCGAAATTGAGCGGATAACCTGTACAGGGCTCAAGAACGGCGACGTTGTAGTTGCGCCAGCCTCCGTAGGTAGCGAAGAGCCAGCAGCAGCGGAAAACCTCCGGATCAAACTGCAGCCCACACGCTAGGCCGGTTGCCGTGTTGGTGAGAGCACACCAGTTTCCTTTCAAGTGTGTGCCATAGAAGAAGTACAACCGGCGGGCGTCTTGGTGCGTGACCCTCCGGAGATCAACCTCGCCGGTGAGAGTCTGAATGATCGGCCATTGTGCTTCGGGGCCCCCCCCCAGAGTGCCGGGAAACGCCGGTTCGAGGACGACCTGCATGGGCGGAAAATCAATGCGATGTTGCGGCGAAACCGCCATCGCAGGATGAAGCTTCCACAGAAACGGGAAGGCGGTTCGTCCCCGGTTGGTGAAGCAATGATGAAAGTCGATGTGAGCTTGTTCGCGCCGCAGACGAATCGTCTTCTCTACTTCGATCGCACTGATCGGAGTTACGTAGTGCAGCCGCACGCCTACCTCTTCAGAGTTTGAAAACGGCTCCGCTGCCCATTCCCCGGTCCAGAGTTCCCCGTGATCCGGGTAGCCTTCGCCCTCAATTACTGAAATCTCATCGTTTGGAAACAGCTCATCCCAGCCTCCGCTCCAGACGTCGTCGTAGCGGGAGTTGGATGGCAAGCGGGAGGGAGCAATCCGCGGATTATTCCAGAGCAGATTCGCATCGAGAGGCTTGTAGGTGATCTGCCAGATCTTGGCGCCAGCCTCAGGAAGAATCACCAGGCGAAGCCGCTGGTTTTCCAGCACAACGGTGCGTAGGCCGCGGTATGACCAGTCCATACTCAAACTAAGTGTCATGGGCTAATTTCCTTCCCAAAATCCTCCACCGGAAGTAAGGGCGCCGTCTTCACGGTTGCGTGGCCCGATCGTCGAATGTATTTCGGTGAAGTCACAGAATTACGAATTACGGCGGTGGAATCGTCGGCCGCCATGACTCCGCAGTCGAACTGCACGCGATCAAAAGTGGCTTGGCTGTGACCGTTCAAGCGCACCTGGCTGGTTGCCAAATCTGGACGCGTCTTGGCAAGGCGCTGGGCCCCGACGGTGGAGCGATCCACGAGTAATTGGGCATCGCCGCTTAATGAAAGCCAGTCAGCATAGATTTCGGAATTGCGGACCGTCAGCTTTGCGTGGCCGTCGGCCGTCAGTTCGTCAATCAAGCTGTCAGTGAAGGTGAGGTTGGCTTTCCCTCCTGCGTAGACATCCCAAGTGTCTGCGTTAACGTCTTCCAGCCGGAGGCGGAACCGACAGTCTGAAGCACCCGGCTTCGGAATCACCACGGGTCGCTTGGCCGAGCCAACCCGCCCGTGAGGCAATTTGAGTTTCCCCCGGCATGATGGCGCAATCGCCAGCTGGGCCCGCCCAATCCGGCTCAGGCTGACATCGCTTTGGCCGTGAACATACAGAAGAAAAAGCTGCGCTAACGTGTCCGTCAGATCAGCCGAGGCGAACGATCCCATGCGTAGTTTCTGGGAGATCGGCCGGTCAGCCGGAATATCAGCAAAGTCAATCTTGTCGCTGTCCCCTGTGTGGGTCGAAAGAAACACCAGCCGGAGATGGCGACCAACGACATGGCTTGAGTGGGAAATCTCGAGTTCGAAGATCGCGAAGTTCTCAAGTTCAGCCTGGACGTGATCCAGATGGAATTCCGAGTTTGTAGTCTGGAAGTCGTCCACTGTGAGCTCACCCTGTAACCACCAAATCGGGTGCGCACTTCCTACGGCAGTCATGGTTGATCGGTAGATTTTGATTTTGGCCGGTCCCTCGCAGTGAAGCCCGCTCGTGCCGTTTGCCGAAGCTGGCGGGTCTGACACTCTGATGTTCACATCCTCCAGGTCAAGTACCGCTCCGGCGGCCAGCGAAACCGGTCCTCGAAGGTCAAGGGAAATTCCTTTGAGTCTAACTCGGCCGACAATGCGCAACGGCCCGTCGTGCCGGAATTCCGCTTTTGTGTCGATGACGGTACCGTCCTCTAACGCCGGGAGAGATTGTTGTCCTGTCGCGGGAAGTGCCGGAATCAGGTATAGGAACAACAAAGCGGATTTCATATTTCCCTTTGCCCTGGACAACCAAGCCTGGGGCAGCATATCCGATAAGCATGCTCCGGCTGAATGTTTATCCGACATTCCTTCACAAATTCAATTCCCACGAATCCACCGATAGTCCTGGTGCACCAAAAGAAAAACTTCAGAATTCCGCTTTCGAGGCAACTTCGTGTCATTCGTGGTTCATGAATCTCAGAACTCCACCAATTCACGGACTGGTTGCCGAGTATCTAAGGTGCGTCGTATGCTGACGCAATAGGGTGACTGAATGTGGCGCCTCAGGCCGGACAAGAGCAATGGGCTTCGAATCTTCGCTCTCATTGCGGTTCTTGGCGGTTGTTCCATTGCGTCTACAGAACCAGATCTCAAGTCTCTTGTCGAGCGAGCTTTCGACTTTCACCAGAAGGGACAGTTCGCTGAAGCGCTGCCCTTCCTGCGCCGTGCCTATGCTCTCGACCCAAACGATTACTTCGTCAATCTGCTGCTCGGCATCGATTCGTTGCGTACGGGACAACCGAAAACCGCCGTCCCTTATCTGAAGAAAGCATCCCGCCTGCGTCCCAAGGAAGAATTTCCCCTCGATTATCTGGGAGAAGCTTATGCCCGCCAGGGTGCCTACGGAGAAGCAGCAGAGGCCTACATCAAAGTTGTGCGTGTGGCCCCGGGATCCTCGGAGTCGGCGGTTGCCTTCGTAGATTTTGCTCTGTCGCGTTTCGCCAGCATGTCCGCGTTGCTGCGCAGCTCGAAAAAGGGGCTCGCGGCTGAATATCGTCTGCGCGCCATAGCCTTGGGTGACAGCGACGCATCGCGTTCTTCTCTGCTTCAACGCGCCGCAGACCTGGACCCGACAGCTTCAGGGATCTGGTCTGATCTCGCCCGTGTTGCCCTCGCCTCCGGTGATTTCACCTCTGCGGAGGCCTACTCCCGCCAGGCTCTGGAGGCTGATCCTGACGATCTCTCGGCGTGGATCGCGGATGCGCAACTGGCAGCACGAGAGCACGACTGGAAGGGCGCCATCCAACGTCTCAACGCAGTGGCACAACGTTCGCCGGGAATGCTCTCCCATGCCGTGGTCCAATGGCCTTCGCCACTCCTCCCTCCGCCGACCTCAACAGGTTCGGGCGTGGCGGCGAGATTCTTTTCTTGCGTGCGCGAAGCGGTCAAGTCCTGCGATCTGGCTTCAGCGGGCAAGGCTTCTTTGGAGAGCTCCGCGACTCTGTTTGGCGAACAGAGATGGGAACAGATGACGAACCTCCCAGCCCCTCAGCCAAATCAGACCGGGGCGTGGTTGCGGCGTGGAATCGCCTTCGCGCGTCTCGAAGACTGCGAGGAGGCGATCCTCCCATTGGAGCGGGGTTTACTGAAATCGGCTCCGGACACTTATGGGATGTTTCTGCTGTCCTGGTGCTACTCACGGGAAGCAGGCCGAACCGCGGATCAGGTGCGGCAGTCTGGCAGCGATGAAGCTCCCGTGCATGTTATGCGTGGGGACATCCTGCTGCGTTTGCAGGCAAAAGCCGAGATGGCGGGAGCCGAGTACCAGCTGGCGCTCGCCAGGGCGCCCAACGACCCGGCAGTGCTGGAGCGGCTTGCGGAAGCGCAATTCGGTTCGGGAAAGCCCGAAGCAGCGCGTGAGACCGCCCAGGCCACGCTCAAAATTGACCCTCTCCGGCTTGGGGCAAAACGGACCCTGGCGAAGATCGAGATGCAGGACCGCGATTACTCCACAGCCTTGCCATATCTCAGGGAACTCGTAGCTCGTGATCCGCAAGACATAGGGACGCGCGTCGAACTGGGAAGGGCTTGCGCCCAGATCGGAGCCCTGGATGAAGCCCGGAAGAACCTTGCGCCCGCGCTGGAGCGTGGCTATCCTGACGAGAAGGGAAGCCTGCACTACCTGCTTGGGGGAGTGCTCAAGAAAATGGGACGCACCGCCGAGGCGGACCAGGCGTTAGCCACTGCAGCGCAGCTGTCAGAGGCATTCCAGCAAAAGTCTTATCGGGACCAGGACCCTGATGCGCAGCCGTAGGGATGCACTCACACGCCGCGAATTCGCTCAACTGCTGGGGAGCGGAGCCCTTGCGCTTTCTTTTCCCCGGGCGTTTGCTGAGGCCGCCGCGCGCGGTGCGATCTTGTTTCAAAACGCCGCTCCCGCTAGCGGTCTCGATTTTATTCTGCGCAACGATGCCAAGGGCCGTAAATACCAGGTCGAGACCGTGCTGGGCGGACTGGGTGTGATTGATTTCGATCAGGATGGCTGGCCCGATCTCTACTGCGTTAACGGCGCGTCGTTGCCCTCCCTGCAGAAATCCGATCCCAGCTTCTTTAACCGCCTGTATCGCAACAACCGGGACGGCACGTTCACCGACGTCACGATAAAGGCCGGAGTGCAGGGACTCGGTTATGAGATGGGCGTCGCAGTAGGCGACTACAACAACGACGGCCTCGATGATCTCTACGTGGTCGGCGTACACGGCAACATCCTGTACCGCAACAACGGCGACGGTACCTTCACGGACGTCACCCGATCCGCGGGCGTGAGCGGCATAAGCGCACAAGGCCGCAAGGTGTGGTCGGTGGCTGCCGCCTGGCTCGATTACGACAACGACGGCCATCTAGACCTCATCGTCTCGAACTACTGCGACTGGACCCCGGGCGACGATCCGATCTGCGGCGGTCTCAATGCCGGCGACCGGGCTTACTGTCATCCCGACATGTACCGCGCCGAAGCCATGCTGCTTTACCACAACAATGGCGACGGGACTTTCACGGAGATGTCCGCTCAAGCTGCTTTAGGCAAGATGCTTGGCAAGGGCATGGGCATCGCCGTAGCTGACTATGACGGCGATGGCTTTCCAGACATCTTCATCGCTAACGACAATGACCGTAACTTGCTGATTCACAATCTGGGAGGCGGTAAGTTGAAGGAAGTCGGAATGGAGGCGGGCGTTGCCTACAACGGCGACGGCCGGCAGATTTCCGGCATGGGGACCGACTTCCGAGATTTCGATGGCGACGGACTGCCCGATATTCTGATGACCGGCCTGCGTGGAGAGACTTTTGAGCTATTCCGCAATACCGGAACAGGCACCTTCGAGGACGCCAGTGCGAGTAGCGGTTTGCTCAATCTGAGCCGGCCCTGGAATGGCTGGGGCTGCGGTTTCGTGGATTTTGACAACGACGGCTGGCTGGACGTGTTCGTCGCCTGTGGCGGACTAGACACGAACGAGCCTCAACCCAACCGGGTGCTCCGCAATCAGGGGGGCCGATTTTCCGATGCCTCCGGTGAAGCCGGACCTGACTTTGCTGTGTCCCGCCTTCACCGCGGCGTGGCCTTTGCCGATTTCGACAACGATGGGCGAATGGATGCCGTCGTCACCTCGCTTAACGAGCCCGTTGAACTGTGGATGAACCGCAGTCGAATGCAGCATTGGCTGCAGCTCAAGCTCAAAGGAACGCGCAGCAACGCGTCGGCCCTGGGTGCGAAGATCATCTGCCGTAGCGTCCAGCGCACGCAAGTTACGTTTGTGGCCAACAGCGTAGGTTATGCTTCCGCCAGCGATTTGCGGGTTCATTTCGGACTGGGGGAGGACCGCAAGGCCTCGCTGGAGATCCATTGGCCCTCGGGCTTGGTGCAGGAACTGAAGGATGTTTCCGCCGATCAACGCCTTCAGATTGAGGAACCCCATCCCGCCCCGACCGAAAAACACCCTGGCTAGTCTGCCGCTTAAACGATAGAAAAAACACTCTCTGGGATAGGTGTCTGCAACGTTGTCATTCGACACTGGAGAAACGATTGTACGTGTGCCAGTCTCTGTGGATTGCTACAGTCTGGGTTCCGAAGCGACGTGGGGAGGGCAGGACAATGCATCGAGCAGCAAGCGTTAGCGAAATCTCCGTGAAGAGGTTTTTGAGTTTGGTGGTGCTCATGGTTCTGACGGCTGCGAGCCAGAGCATGCTCGCGCAGTCGTCCAACGGGCAAATTTCCGGTCTCGTGACGGACTCAACCGGTGCCGCCGTAGAAGGCGCGAGCATTAGCGCCACCAATACAGCCACCGGCGTAGCGTATAACGGTTCGACCAACGGGTCGGGCGTGTATGTGCTGCCGCAACTCGTGCCCGGACCGTACAAAGTCTCTTTGACCAAGCAAGGGTTTGCCACCGTCGAACGCCCCGAACTGATCGTACGCACCGGGGACCATCTTTCAGTGGACTTCAGCCTGAAGCCGGCTACGGCGAAAGAAGTCGTGACCGTCAACGAATCCGCACCGTTGTTGCAGTCCGACCAGTCCAGTTCGTCCACGGTTCTGGACAACCAGATGATCACCGAGTTGCCGCAGCTCAACCGCAACTCCTTGGATCTAACACAGGTCACTCCACAGGTCCAAGGCAAAGGGCCTCTTAGCGACCAAATTTCCACCTTGGGGAACGCCACTTATTTGATAGCCAACAACGGCAACTCCTACGCGGTCGCTGGCGGGCAAGTGAACGGCACTAGCATCTCTGTGGACGGCAACCAACTGCAGGACTCCGAATTCAACGCCGTCAACCGCGCCATCCCCACTCCTGACAGCATCGGAGAGTTTCGTGTTGAGAGTGGTGTTCTCACCGCGGATCACGGCCGCTATTCCGGGGGCATTATCACCATGAACACCAAGAGCGGCACCAACCACTTGCATGGCCGGCTTTTCGAATATTTCCGCAACCAGATCCTCAACAGCAACGGCTGGCAGAACAATGACATTGGTCAGTCCCGGCTGGCGTTTCATCAGAACAATTACGGACTTTCCCTCGGTGGACCGCTTTCGATTCCCCACGTCTACAATGGCTCAGGCCGCACATTCTTCTTCTTCGGATGGGAGGGAGAACGCTACAACACCGGAGCGGCCGTGCAGACAACGGTCCCGACTCTGCTTCAGGAGCAGGGCGATTTTTCCCAGACCATCATTGATTTTCCCAATGGAAGCAGTGGCACTCCCGACTACGCCGCTATCTTTGACCCGTACCACATTTCCGGTGGCGTGCGGCCCCAGTATGCGTCCGTTCCTGGCGCGCCAGTCGGCGCCAACGGACTGTCCGGCGGGAAAATATGCTCGCAAGCCGATGTCACTGGCGGCACTTGCCCCGCCGGCAACCAGAACCTTTCCCTGCAAAGCACTCTTTTCGCTCACTACATGGCGCTGTTTCCCCAACCGAACCACACACCGGGCAATAACGGGTATAGCAACGACCGCCTTGATACCATTGCGGTCACTCGCCCGACGGATCGTTTCTTCCTGCGCCTGGACGAAAACCTGTCCAACAGCCAGCGCGTCAACCTCAGCATCAGCCGGACGCACATGACGAACAATATTCCGGCTCCCTGGCTGCACGCTGCGCGTTCCTATACCTATGACCACGATGTGACTGGAAGCTTGCAGTACAACTGGGTGGTATCGCCGACATCAATCCTGGATGTGCATCTGGGATTCGGGGTAGCCAAACTCTACAGCGACGGCGTTTCGGGAGACGGGTCGCAACCAGACCCAAGTATCGACACCACCACGTGGGGTTTTGATCCCCTGATTGTCAATAACCCCTCGCGCACCACCAGCCATATTGCTCCGGTTTTGAACATTAACAACTACTCCAACGTGGGCGGCTCACAATTTGACACCTTCATCAACCAGACAGAAAATGGCACCGTTTCTTTTACTAAGGTGGTGGGTCGACACACCTTCAAGGTCGGCTATGAGCAGTACTACTATCGCTTCAACGAGAACGGCGGAGATCACACGGGAGTCGCTTGGATTAACAACGGCGGCGGTTCCGTACAGAATTGGGCGAACACGAACGACGTTACGACAGGCTTCCCGTTAGCCGAACTCATGATGGGGTCTTCCCACGTTTTCCAGTGGGGCAACTGGAACATTTCCCCGTACGGCTTCAACGAAGCCGCCTATGCCATGGATGACTGGAAGGTCAACCGCAAACTGACGGTCCAGATAGGACTGCGCTGGGACCATGATGGCCCGCGTACACCGAAGAGTTTTGCCCCGGGTCAGGCCTCCCCGCTCATGTATGACATCAAGGCGAAGAATGTCCTCACGCCTAATTCCAACTGGAACTGGGGGCAGGTCACGTCATCGATTCCGGGCTTAGCCGCCCTTTCTCAGCCCGCCTGGATCACGCAAGGCGCGACAGGCCGCGACGTGCTACTCAACACACCCGACTATCCGCAGAAGAACCTGTACACCACCGACTCGAAAAACTTCGAACCGCGGCTCGGGATCGCCTACGCTTTTGACGACAAAACCGTGGTGCATGCCAGCGCCGGCATCATTGATCAGGGATTGAACGGGCTTTCCACGGACTGGTTCAGCTTCTACTACAACACGATCACCATGAACCAGATTTCCAGTCTGGACGGCCAGAACTGGATCAGCGAACTCGGCCCCGATCACGGCCTGGGAACCTTCCCCTCACAGTCTTCTTCGGGAGCGAACCTGGGATACTATCCGGCGATCCGCACGAATAAAGACTACGGCTACCAGACCTTCGGACAATCGGCCAACCCGGACCAGGGCGGCGCATCCACCATCAACCATTTCCAAACTCCGCAAGACTACACCTGGGACGCCAGCGTGCAACGGCAGATCGGGAGGAGTTGGGTTGCTTCGGTTGACTACACGGGTGTGCGAGGGATCCATCTGCTCATGCCTTTGTGGGGGTGGAGCCTCAATAACGTTCCGCTCCAGTATTATTCGTTGGGGCAATCTTACGAGACCGCTAACCCCGGCTCAAACGTATTCTCCGCGCAAGTGCCCAATCCGTTCGTTGGACAGTCCCAGACCTTTGCCAGCCAGCCGACGGTTTCTCTTGGTCAGTTGCTCGGCCTTTCGCCCCAGTACGCGAGCGTGACGCCGGGGCAGGCGACATGGGGACGGTCTTTTGCCAACTTCCTCAACATGCAGATCCAGAGCCGCGGATATCACGGGCTGACCCTGCTGGCTTCTTTCAATATCCGCAAGACGCTGACCAACACATGGGGTAAGGACATACAACACGGTGGCCCAGCCGGCAGCGGATATCTGCAGGACCCGCACAACATAATGGAAGCCTACGGTGTAGCCGGCTACGAAGTTCCGCGCTCGTTGTTGTTGAATTATTCCTACGAGCTTCCTTTTGGGCGTGGCCGTCAGTTCATGGGACATGGCGAAGGCTTCGGCTACAAGGTTCTGGATCAAGTCATCGGCGGATGGAACGTTGCGGGCGTCACGACGTGGAACCCCAAAGGCACGCCGGTGCTCGTGCCCGATGTCGCCGGCGGTCTCACCGCACCGGGCGCAGCTTTGCGTTATTCGCTGGTGTCGGGAGCAAAGGTGGTGCAATCCACCAACTATTCCGCTGCCCTTGTAGACCCGAACCTGGGGCAATTCTTTAACAGCAGCTCCGTGAAGGTTCTGAATCAGAGCGCTTTCGCCAAGACTCCGGACTTTACGCTCGCCAACTCGCCTTTCATCTTCCCCAACGTGCGCAATCCCGGGAGTTTCTTCACCGACGCCACATTGCTGAAGAAGTTCCCGATCTCCGCGGAAGGGGCGCGGTACTTTGAACTTCGTCTGGAGGCGCAGAACATCTTCAACCACGCCAACTACAACAGTATCGACAACAATCTGAATGATGCGACCTTCGGCGGAGTCATGGGCAAGACCGGCCAGCGCATCATGCAGATCGGCGCTCGCTTTTTCTTCTAAATTGGGCGCTGAGCCAGGCTAGCCTTATCGCCTGGCTCCGCCCTCCCCCGGAGTCTTCCCTTATGTTTTGCGCAAGCCGTGTCGGCTTTTCCGGTCTGCTGTTCTTCTCGTTGAGCCTCGCCGCGCTCGGCCAGACGAGCGCCCGACTGAAGACGTCTGACACGGAACTTTCCCTCGAAGCAGGCCCGAGCGCCCCGCGACTAACGAGTCTCGTGGTTCCTGGGCAGCCCAAGTGGGAAAACCGTGCTTCCGAGACCCTCATCCCATTCGCTGAAGTCTCGGACAAGCAGGTGCCCCTGAGTTGGAGATTCAATGGCGCGGCCAGCCAGACTGGGGACGGGCGGGTTGCCTTCGTCTACGACTCCGATTCACCTCACCTGCGACTTACCTGGGAGTGGCGCGTTCGGCAAGCTTACGGCCCGGTCGAACATCAGACTCGCATCGAGAACCTCGAGGCTCAGAGAATCTGGATTCCCTTGCAGGACAGCCTTGCCTTCAACTGGCAGATTGATCCGCAGTTTCCACTTGAGCACTTGTTTGTTGAAAAAGGGGCGAACACACCGTCGCCTGTAGGCACTCATCAGGTGCCCCTTACCGAAGGCTATCGCTGGACCGGAACGTCCAGCACCTACGGGGATAAGCGCGACGAGGAACCACGCGAAATTATTCCCTGGTCCTTGGTACAGAGGAAAGACGCAGCACTGACTGGATGGTACGTAGGAATAGAATTCAGCGGTCGGACCCGTATCTCACTCACGCGGGGAAAAGACTCTCTTAAAGGTGCAGTGGGCTTGGATCCAGATCCCGGGCCATTTCGTACGCGGCTCTTGCCGGGTGAAGTGTTCGAATCACCGTTGGTCTTCCTGGGCGGCTTCAGCCATGGAGCGGACGCCGCGGGAAACATCCTCCGGCGATGGGTGCGCGCTGTCCTTGGCAATCCGCAGACCTGGAAGGACCCCAACTATCCGCTGGTGGTCAACAACAGTTGGGGCGGCGGCATGGACGTCAATGAAGAGATCGCCCTGCGCATGATTCGCGATTCCGCCGAACTGGGCGTGGACATGTTTCACGTGGATGCCGGCTGGTTTCGCAGCGTAGGCGATTGGTATCCCCATCCGCAGAAATTTCCTCACGGTCTTGCAGTCATCGCCGACGATGCCCACAAGCACGGATTGAAATTCGGCCTCTGGGTGGACTGGACGCAAGCAGGCTTGTCCACCGAACCCGGAGCCCTGAATGCGCGCGACCCTAAAGTTCGCGACTGGATGGTGACCGATCTGCCCGCCGACTGGAAGCCGGAGCCTTTCAAAGGGCAAACTATTGATCTTGGACTACCCGAGGCGAAGCAGTGGGCGCAGCAGGAAGTCGAGCGCATCGTCACGGATTACCATCTCGACATGCTGGAGCACGACGGCTACCTGGTGGCGCACGGATGCGATCGCACCGATCATCCTCACGCCGCTCCCGATCCGTTGAACAAGTGCATTTACAAATCCTGGGGCGCCTACTGGGTGGACAGTTCGAATTCCACGGATGTCAGTTACCACGCGGTGCGCGCCTACTACGATATTTATTCCAAGATGCGCCAGGATCATCCCGGGCTCCTGTTTGAAGTATGCAACGACGGCGGCAGGATGGTCGACTTCGGTAGCGCCTCTCATGGCGACTATTTTTCGATCACCGACACTTACGACCCTTTGTCGAACCGGCGGGCATTTTACGACACCAGTCACGTCCTGCCCGCTGCCATGCTGGAAAGTTACGTCGAAAAATGGCCGACGCCGCACATTGAAAACTTCCGCTATATGCTGCGCAGCGGCATGATGGGATGGCTGACCATCATGACCGACACGAATGCGTGGTCGCCCGAACAACACGCAGAGACCAAAAAAGAAATCGATCTCTACAAGAAAGAACTTCGCTCGTTCATTCGCGGTGCCAACCTGTATCATGTTTCGCCTCGGCCCGACGGCGTTCATTGGGACGGGATCGAATACTGGGACTTGGATCGCCAACGCGGCGTGGTCTATGCCTTTCGGGGCACGACCGAAGCAGAGAAGACGCATTCATACGCACTCGAAGGACTTCAGCCTTCGGTCCGCTATCTGCTTAAGTTTTACGATCACAGCGCTCCCGATCGCACCGTCACCGGCAGGGAACTCATGACCCGGGGCCTGAAGGTGGCGCTTCCCTTGGCAAACAGTTCGGAACTGATCTTCATCGAGGCGGTCGCACACTAGCAGACGCGGGGATTGCCGCAGAAAAATTGAAACTATGCCCACCATGAACGACTCGAAATCCTCGCACCGGCTGGCCGGCCGTGTCGCCCTGATCAGCGGCGGCGCCCAAGGCATTGGGCGCGCGATTGCCGCTCTCTTCCAGCGCCAGGGCGCGTGCGTCTTCATTCTCGACTGCGACGCGGGAAGCGGACAGCAAACCGCCGCCGAACTCACTGCGGAGAATCCGGCTTTGCCGGTGAAATATCTTCTGGCCGACCTGCGGGA
>Ga0209415_10005732_pt1 | contig 22248 bp, 12 predicted proteins | sample PeaSoiSIISIP2007_FD_187696 | JGI IMG/M metagenome (GOLD analysis project Ga0209415, IMG submission 187696) | Peat soil microbial communities from Weissenstadt, Germany - SII-SIP-2007 (SPAdes) (version 2) | ecosystem: Environmental > Terrestrial > Soil > Wetlands > Peat | place: Germany... | reverse complement strand
GATCCTACGCGCCCCTGCTGGTCGCCCGCGGCGACATGTGGGAGATTCCGATCGCGTTCAGCTATTTCTCGGTGTCGGCCGCGCTCAGGTGCCTCTGGGAGGCCTACGTGAACCCCGGCCATTCGGCGAGGTGGTTGGCGGTCGCGAGCGCGGCCTTCGGCGCCGCTTTCGCCGCGCGCCCGATCGTCCTGCCGAACGCGGCCATCCTCCTGCTTCCGTTCGCCTCGAGGCAGGTCCGCAGGAGCGCGTCGGCATGGGCCGCGGCGGTGGTCCCGCTGGCCCTTTGCGGCGCGGCCGTCGGCCTGTACAACGCCGGCCGCTTCGGCAATCCGTTCAACTTTGGGATGCGCTACCAGATCTCGGGCCACTACGTCGCCAAGATCCATGCGTTCAGCCCGGATTACTTCTGGACGAATATTCGCTTCTATCTCTTTCAGCCGGTCAGGTGGACGTCCGTGTTTCCCTTCACCCACGTCCCCGCGGGCCGGGCCGTGCCCCCGAATCACGCGGGAACGGAGCACATCTCGGGCGCCCTGGTCAACGTCCCGATCCTCTGGTCGGCGCTCGCCGTCCCCGTGCTCGTGCGCCTCGGGCGCGCCGACCGGATCCTGCGCCCCATCGCCCTCTCCGCGGCGTGGGTGGCGTTGAGCTCGCTTTGCGCGCTGGCCTTCTTCCTCGGCGCATGCTCGAGGTACCAGTTCGAGTTTGTGCCTGCGCTGTCCTTCCTCGCGGCGGTGGGCGTCATGGGGGTCGAGGGCGCCCTCAGCGGACGGCTCCGCGCCCTCGCCCGCTGCGCGTGGATCCCCGCGCTGGCGGTTTCCTCGGCGTTCCCGGTGCTCTACGGGATCGAGCGGTGCGCCTCGGACCGCGTCTATTCCGGGCTCACGTCCCTCATGTACGGCGACGTCCCGGCTGCCGAGCAGGAATTCCGCACCGCCCGGCTTCTCTCGCCCGGCAATCCCCTCCTGCGGCTTGGTTCCGGCCTGGCGCTCATCACCCAGGCCAGGTCCCCGGAGGCCGAGTCGGTCCTCGAGGCGCTGGTCCGGGACTATCCCGACTACGCCATGGCCCATTTCGCGCTGGGCAACGTCCTCGCCGGACAGGGCCGCCGGGACGAGGCCATCGAGCAGTTCCGGATCGCGCACCGGCTCGATCCCGGCGACGCTTCGATCCAGGCCGGCCTGGATTCCGCTCTCTCGAGCAAGAGGTGATCGGGCGCCCGCGGGGTTGCATCCCCGCCGGGGACCGGCTCGTAATAGGGGTGGATGAGCCGCCTGCTGATCGCAGCCATGGTGTTTGCCGGAGCCGCGCGCGCGGGCGCGGCCGACGCGATCGCGTGGCAGCCCTGGTCGGACGCGGCCTTCGCGACCGCGAAGCGGGAGCACAGGTTCGTCATCATGGACCTAGAGGCCGTGTGGTGCCATTGGTGCCACGTCATGGACGAGACCACCTATCGGGACCCGAAGGTGATCGCGCTGATGGGCGCGCGCTATGTCGCCGTGCGGGTTGACCAGGACTCCCGCCCGGACCTTGCGAACCGCTACGAGGACTACGGCTGGCCCGCGACCATCGTCTTTGCCGCCGACGGAAGCGAGATCGTCCGCCGGCGCGGGTATCTGGCCCCCGCGGAAATGGCCTCCATGCTCCAGGCCATCATAGACGACCCGTCGCCCGGGCCCTCGGTCAGCTCCGAGGCGAGCCCGCGGTACCCCGCGGATGCCCGCCCGGACGACGCCCTGATGTCCGGGGTGAGGAACAGGCTGCTTTCGGGATACGACCGGGCGGTCGGGGGATGGAGCGGCGAGCACAAGTTTCTGGATGCGGACAATGTCGAGTATTGCCTGCGCGCCGCCGCCCGCGGCGATTCCGAGGCGGCGGCCATCGGGCGCGACATGCTCCGGCTGCAGCGCCAGCTCTTCGATCCCGCCTGGGGCGGCGTCTACCAGTACTCGGCGGCGGGCGACTGGGTTCACCCGCATTTCGAGAAGATCATGGCTGTCCAGGCCGACAACCTGCGCATCTACGCGATGGCGGCCGAGCAATGGCCCGATTGGGGATACCAGGCGGCGGCGGACCAGATACGGCGCTTCCTGAAGGGCTTCCTGCAAGGCGCCGACGGGGCGTTCTACACGAGCCAGGACGCCGACCTCGTGCCGGGCGAGCATGCCGCCGATTATTTCCTGCTCGACGACGGCGCGCGGCGGGCCCGGGGCGTCCCGCGCGTCGACACGCACCGCTATGCGCGGGAAAACGGATGGGCGGCCGCCGCGCTCTGCGCGCTCTCGGGGGCGACCGGGGACGCCGCGCCGCTCAACGAGGCCGAGCGGGCGGCGGAATGGGTGGTCGCGCACCGGGCTTTGCCGGGCGGCGGATTCCGGCACGACGAGGCCGACGCGGCCGGTCCGTTTCTCGGCGACACCCTTTCCATGGGCTCGGCGTTCCTCGCGCTGTACCAGGCCACGGGACGCGCGGCGTGGCTCGCGCGGGCCGAGGGGGCCGCCGATTACATTCGGGGCCACTTCGCCAGGGGGGCCGAGCCGGGATTTGCGACCTCCGACACGACTTCCCCGTCGTTTCCGGGGCCGCAGCCAGAGTTCGACGAGTCCATAGGCCTAGCGCGGTTCGCCAACCTCCTTGGGCGCGCGACGGCCCGGCCGGAGGACCGCGCATTGGCGGAGTCCTCGCTCCGGTGGGCGCTATCCCCGGACAAGGTGGGCCGGCGCGGCCCCTACGCCGGGGGGCTGCTCCTTGCGTGCGATGAGCTCCGCACTGAGCCGCTGCACGTGACCGTTGTCGGCCACCGGGACGATCCTGCCGCCCGAGCGCTCTTCTCCGCCGCCCTTCGCGCGCCCACGGCGTACAAGCTGGTCGAATGGTGGGACCGGCGCGAGGGACCGCCCCCGCGCGGGGAATCGATCTTCCCGGACCTCGACAAGTCGGCCGCGTACCTCTGCGCAAACGGGGCCTGCTCCTCCCCAATCCGCGACGCCCAGGCGCTGACGCGCAGGCTGGACAAGGCGGTGGCCGCGGCGGGCGGCCAATAGAGACGCCTCTTGGCGGCTTGGGCGGCCGAGGATGCGACGGATCCCATTTCTCGCTGCCCTTGAATTCCCGCGCCTGGAGGTCCATCTGTAAAGAATCCCTGGCGACCCCGCCAGCCCCCTTGTTCACCCATGAGCTCCATCCGAATCCTCGTTGCCCTGTGCCTCCTCGCGTCGGGCGCCGCGGCCGAAGGCGCCGCCGGCGACCCGTCCCCAAGGCTCCCGCGCAGCACCCCGGAGGAACAGGGGATACCGGCCGCGGCGCTCCTCGGATTCGTCCAGGCGGCCGAGCAGAAGATCGACGCGCTGCACAGCTTCATGCTGGTGCGCCACGGCCACGTGGTGGCCGAGGGCTGGTGGGCGCCCTATGCGGCCGACGAGCCGCACGCGCTCTTCTCGCTCAGCAAGAGCTTCACGTCGACCGCGGTCGGGCTGGCGGTGGCCGACGGCAGGCTGAGCCCCGACGACCCCGTGCTTAAGTTTTTTCCGGACGAGGCGCCCGCCGCCCCGGGCAAGAACCTCAGCTCGATGAGGGTGCGCGACCTGCTGAGGATGGCCACGGGCCAGCGGGACGAGGACCTCAGGGCGTTCCCGTTCCAGTCGCAGAGGGACCTCGTGAGGGTCTTCCTGGAACTTCCGGTGCCGGACAAGCCCGGCACGCACTTTGTCTACAACACGGCGGCGACCTACATGCTTTCGGCGATTGTCCAGAAGGTCACGGGGCAGACCGTGCTGGATTACCTCAAGCCGCGCCTGTTCGAGCCGCTCGGCATCTCCGACCCGGCCTGGGAGGCGAGCGCCCAGGGGATATCGTTCGGCGGCTTTGGCCTGAGCCTGCGCACCGAGGATATCGCGCGCTTCGGCCAGCTTTACCTGCAGCGGGGGCAATGGCGCGGCCGCCAGCTCGTTCCCGCCGGCTGGGTGGACGCGGCGACTTCCCTCCAGACATCGAACGGAAGCAACCCCGCAAGCGACTGGGACCAGGGGTACGGCTACCAGTTCTGGCGCTGCAGGCACGGATTCTACCGCGGCGACGGCGCATTCGGGCAATACTGCGTCGTCATGCCCGAGTTCGACGCGGTCGTTGCCATCACGGGCGCGACCCGGGACCTGCAGTCGGTGCTGGACGTCGTCTGGGACCGGATTGTCCCGGCGTTCGAGGGCGCGGCGCTTCCCCCGGATCCCGAGTCCGATCGCCGGCTTTCGGACAAGCTTGCGAGCCTGACCCTGGCCGCGCAATCCGGGCAGCCGGAGTCCCCGATGGCGGCAAGGATCGCGGGGAGGCGCTATGAGTTTCCCGCGAACCCGCAGCAGATCGAATCCATAGAATTCGAGCCGGCGCGGGAGGGGGCCGGCGTGGCGATCGCGGTCAGGCTCGCCGGAAAGGACCAGCGGATCGAATGCGGACGGGGAGCGTGGTTGAAGGGGTCGCTCGCGATTGGCCCGGCCGGCCCGGTTCCGATCGCCGCATGCGGGGCCTGGTCGAGCGACGACACCTACACCGCGGTAATCTGCCGCTACCGGACGCCGTTCTCCTCGACCTACGACATGCGGTTCTCGGGTGACGAGGCCATCCTCGAGACCGAAGACAATGTCGGCCTCGAACCGATCGCCCGCGTGCGCCTGGTCGGCAGGGCGCAGCCAAAGTAGGCGTTTCTGATTCATGGCGCCGTTCAAGGTTGTCGGCGCAATATTGACCGCTCCAATATCCGGATCCCATGAGACTTGCCCCGGCCAGCACGATTGTGAGCGGACGGTTCGCGATCCTATCAATCGCGGCGGCCCTCGCAGCTGCCGGCTCCGGCTGCTCGACGTACCGTTCGAAGCCGCTCGATCAGGCGTCTGTCGATCGCGCCCTCGTTCCCCCGGCGATGGATTCGGTCAGGGTGGCCGCCGCGCAGATCAAGCATCCGCTGCTGGCCCCGATGGTGATTGACGGGCGCGGGGGCTACACGCCCGACGAGATTGCGGTGATGGTGGTCATCGTCAGCCCTGGGCTGCGCGTGCTGCGCGACCAGAGGGGCGTCGCGCAGGCGCAGGTCTTGCAGGCTGGAATCCTTCCCAATCCGCAGTTCGGCTACTCGGTTGACCGGCCGCACGGGGTGTACGATCCCGCCGTCGTCTCGGGCGGAAGCCTGGGGTTGAGCTGGGAGGTGACTTCGCTGCTGACGCGACGCGACCAGGTCGGCTCGGCAAAGGCCGGCGCCAAGGCCGTCGACTTGACGGTGGCCTGGGAGGAGTGGCAGACGGCCCAGGACGCGCGATTGCGCGCGTTTCGCATCCTGTCCCTTGAGCGGCGCATCCCGCTCGCGCGGTCCATCGAAGAGGGCCTGGCAGACACCCTCGCGCTGAGCAAGAAGGCCGTTGCGCTTGGCCTCAGGACGACGGCGGACCTGACGGCGGCCGCCGAGTCGTGGTCGCAGGCGCAAAACGCGCGCTTCGACCTGGAGCAACAGCTCACATCGGAACGGGCCGCCCTGAACGTTGGCTTGGGCATGGCTTCCGCGGGCAAGGTGCCCCTGAAATACGCGGCCCCGGATCCCTCCCCTGGACCGGCACCGACGGCCGACGAGCTCCTCCAGGGTCTCGAGGAGCGCAGGCTCGACCTGGTCGCCCTGCGCTACGGCTACGAAAGCCAGGAGGCCTCCCTGCGCGCCGCGGTCATCGCCCAATTCCCGAAGATAGGCTTGAACGTGAACAAGGCCAATGACACGACCCCCATCTACACGCGGGGCCTGGGCGTGACCGTCGACCTGCCGTTCTTCGACCGCAACCAGGGCCAGATTGGAGTTGCCCAGGCGACCCGCCAGCAGCTCTTCGACGAGTACGTTGCGCGCGTCGCCGAGGCGCGCTCCCAGGTGGGTCAGGCCCTTGCGAATCTTGCGATCGCGCGCACCCAGCTTGCGACGGTGGAGGCGTCGCTGCCGGACCTTGCGAAGCTTGTCTCCTCCTACGAGACGGCGCTTGAAAGCCGCAACGCCGACGAACTCGCCTACCGCGATGCCCGGGCGGCGCTCGCGACCCGGCAGATGGAGCAATACCTCGTCCAGCAGCAGGTGCTGGAACTGGGGGTTGCCCTGGAGATCGCCACGGGCCGCCCCTCGATCGCGCCCAACCCTTCTCCGGCCTCCCTATGAAGAGAATCCTCCCCGTTCTGCTGCTCGCGGCGATCGCCGTGGGAGCGTGGTTCAGTCTGAGGCCGCATTCCATTGGCGACGCCGAGGAGGTGAGGCCCGTTGCCCGGGTCCAGGTTGCCGCACTCCGGGTCGAGCGTGTCGTCGACTCGCTGCCCGCATTCGGGGTCGTTGAGCCCTCGCCCTCCGGCGCCCACACCGTCGCGCTCGCCTACGACGCAGTCGTGAGGAATGTCTCCGTTTCGGCCGGCGCGACGGTCGCTGCCGGCGACGTCGTCATGGAGGTTGACGCGACTCCCGACGCGAAGCTCGCCCTGAATTCGGCTCGCGGCGCGGCCAAGCTGGCCGACCGGGGCCTCGAGGCCGCCCGCCAGCGCTACGAGCTGAGGCTCGCGACGAGCCAGGACCTGCTGGCGGCCGAGCTGGCGGCGGAGGACGCCAGGCTCAGGCTAGGCAGCCTTGAGGGACGGGGCCAGGCCGGCGACGGCAGGTTGGTCGCTCCGGTAGCCGGAATCGTGACCAAGCTCGACCTTCAGCCCGGTGCCGTCGTTCCCGCCGGGACCCCGCTTGTGACAATCGCCGCAATCGGGCAACTCGAGGCCCACCTTGAGGTCGAGGCGGCAGACGCCGGAAGCGTCCGTGCGGGGCAGGCGGTTGCGGTCGTCCCATCTGACCGCCCGGGTGCCGACGGCGCAAGCGGGGCAGTCCGACTGGTGGGCGCCAACGTCGACCCGGTGACGGGAGCGGTCGACGTGCGGGTGACGCTGCCCGCCGGAAGCCCGTGGTTCGCCGGGGAGCACGTGCACGGAGCCGTCCACGTTCGGGAGAAGACGGCGCTCGTCGCCCCGCGGGCCTGCGTCCTGCCCGAGGGCGACCGGCAGGTGCTCTACACGGTCAAGGACGGCAAGGCCGTGAAGCATGCCGTGGAGACCGGGACCGCAGCGGGCGACGCGGTTGAGGTGATCGCCCATGACCTCCACGCGGGCGACATGGCGGTGACAGTCGGCAACTACGAGCTCGAGGACGGGATGGCCGTCCAGGTTTCCCCGAGTGGTTCCAAGGGCGACGGCGGCAAGGCGGACGACGAGAAATCCAATCCGGAGAGGACGCCGTGAACCTCACCGCGTGGATGCAGGCCCACCGGACGGCCATATTGTGCCTGCTCGCCCTCCTGGTGACGGGAGGCCTGGTGGCGGTCTTTTCGCTGCCGGTCGCGCTATTTCCCCACGCGGATTTTCCCCGCATCGTCATCAACCTCGACGCGGGCGACCGGCCTGCGGAACGGATGACGATCGAGGTGACCGTCCCGATAGAGGAGGCCGTCCGTTCGGTGCCTGGGCTCAGGCGCATTCGGTCGACGACCAGCCGGGGAACCTGTGATGTGTCGGTCAACTTCGACTGGGGCGCCGACATGGTCCTGGCGATGCTCCAGGTCGAGTCGGCGGTGAACCGCGTCCTCGGCTCCCTGCCGGCGGGGACAACCTTTGAAGTCCGCCGCATGGATCCGACCGTGTTTCCCTGCCTGGGGTACAGCCTCACGTCGGACAGCCTTTCGCCCGTGCGCCTGCGCGACGCCGCGTACTATCAACTCCGTCCCATCCTGTCGACGGTCCCGGGGGTCGCCAAGATAGACGTGCAGGGCGGGCTTGTGGCCGAATTCCGCGTGTTGATCGATCCGGCGCGCCTGGAGGCGCACGGCCTCGCGCTTGACAACGTGAACAAGGCCCTTTCGGCCGCCAACACTATCAGCGCGGTGGGCCGCTTGGAGGACCGGGACAAGCTCTATCTGGCTGTGGTCGACAACCGCCTTGCCGGCACCGATGACATCGGCCGGATCGTCGTCCAGAAGGGCGCAACCGGAATCGTGCGGGTGGCCGACATAGCCAAGGTCGAGCTCGGCACCGCTCCCCAGTGGACGCGCGTCACAGCCGACGGGCACGACGCGGTGATCCTGCTCGTCTACCAGCAGCCGGACGGCAATACCGTGCAGATCGCCCGGGACGTGCGCGAGAAGATGCGCCTGTACGCCCCCCATCTTCCCCCGGGCCTGAAGATCGCCAACTGGTACGACCAGAGCCAGCTGATCCTCGGCGCGGCCAGCAGCGTCCGGGACGCCGTCCTGGTGGGCATATGCCTGGCGGCCGGCGTGCTGATGCTCTTCCTGCGCAACGGGAAGGTGACGCTTATCGCGGTCGTTTGCGTGCCCGCCGTGCTCGCTGCGACCGTGCTGCTCCTCAAGCTGCTCCACAGCAGCTTCAACATCATGACGCTTGGGGGCATGGCCGCGGCGGTCGGCCTGATCATCGACGACGCCATCGTGATGGCGGAGCACGTGGTTCGGCGGCTGCGCGGCCACTCGGGTAGCCACCAGGGCCTTGTCTGGTCCGCCGCGGCGGAATTCACGCGCCCGCTCGTCGCATCCTCGCTCTCAACCGTAATCATCTTCGCGCCGCTGGCGTTCCTCTCGGGAGTGACCGGGGCCTTCTTCAAGGCGCTGTCAATGACGATGGCGGCGAGCCTCGTGATTTCGTTCCTTGTCGCATGGCTCGCCGTGCCGATCATGGCGGATCACCTGCTCGACGAGAGAGACGCCAACCAGAGGGAGGGCGGCCTGTTCACGCAGCGCGTCCACGCCGCCTACTCGCGGCTTCTTCATCGCCTGCTTGCCAGGCCGTGGCTCGCGCTCCTGGGGCTGGTCCCGCTTCTCGTTGTCGCGTGGGTCGGCTACAGGAACGTCGGTTCGGGATTCATGCCAAAGATGGACGAGGGTGGCTTTATCCTGGATTACCTCGCGGATCCGGGCACCTCGCTGACCGAGACGGACCGGCTCCTCCGGCAGGTCGAGGAGATCCTGAGAGACACCCCGGAGGTGCAGACCTACTCCCGGCGCACCGGCCTGCAGCTGGGCGGCGGCGTGACCGAGTCCAATGAGGGGGACTTCTTTGTCCGCCTCAAGTCGCCGCCTCGCCGGCCGATCGACGATGTCATCGACGATGTCCGCGCCCGCGTCCAGAAGAACGTGCCCGGCCTCGACGTCGAGTTCGCCCAGCTCATGGAGGACCTCATCGGCGACCTGACGGCGGTGCCGCAGCCGATCGAGATCAAGCTGTATTCGGACGACGGGTCGGTGCTGAAGGCTGCGTCGACCGGCGTGGTCGAGGCCCTGGGCCGAGTTGCCGGAGTAGTCGATGTCCGGCCGGGAATCGAGCTCGCGGGCGACGCGCTGACCATTGTCGTGGATCCCTACAGGGCGGCCCTCGAGGGAATGGACCCGGCTTCGGTGACGGATGCGGTCGATTCCCTGCTCGAGGGCTCTGTGGCGGCGACGAGGATCGAGAGCGATCCCAAGTTGATCGGGATCCGCGCGTGGATCCCGGCCAGGTTCCGTCGCACGGATGCGGACGTGGCTAACCTGCGCGTGCGCGCGCCCGACGGCCATTTCTTTCCGCTGCGCCGCGTCGCGGCGGTGTCCACCGTGACCGGGCAGCCCCAGATAGACCGCGATGACCTGAAGCGGATGATCGCCGTGACGGGCCGGCTGAGCGGCAGGGACCTGGGGTCGACCATCCGCGACGTCCGGTCCGTCCTCGCAATCCCCGGCGTCGTTCCCAGCGGCGTCTATGCCGTGCTGGGGGGGACCTATGCCGAGCAGCAGGACGCCTTCGCCGGGCTCATGGCGGTGTTCGGCGCCGCGGTCGCTCTCGTCTTCCTTCTCCTGCTCTTCCTCTACGAGAACATCCGGACGGCCGCGGCCATGATTGCCACCACGCTTCTGGCCCTCTCTGCCGTGACGATCGGCCTCTGGGTCACCCATACGGAGCTCAATATCTCCTCAATGATGGGAATGACCATGATCGTGGGCATCGCGACGGAGGTCGCCATATTCTATGTCTCCGAGCTGGTCTCCATCCCCGAGACGCGTGATGAGCGCGAGGCCTTCGTCGAGGCGGGCATCAATCGGATGCGGCCCATCGCGATGACGACGTTTGCCGCCATACTGGCGCTCATGCCCCTGGCGCTCGGGCTCGGCGCGGGCTCGGCGATGCAGCAGCCTCTTGCGATCGCGATCATCTCCGGCCTCCTGCTCCAGATGCCTCTGGTGCTGATCCTGCTGCCCGTCCTGCTTTCGATAGTTTCGCCGAGGCGGGACCAGGCACCGCCGCCGGCCTGAGTTCCCGGCGAGGGTGCGGGGGCGCGGGCGGCATCGCGCGACGCGGACCGGAAGGAGGCGAGCGGCGGCTCGGGCGCCGGGAAGCGGGATTGCTTCGCGGCGTTTCGCCTGCCCGCCCGCGCGGCTGCGGGCCTCGAGAATGCCAGCGCGACCCGGGCAACCCACGGCCATGCCCGACCCGCGCCCCATCGCGACCGGCGGGCGCCTACTCCACCCTGAATTTGAAAAAGTCGCGGTAGAGCACGATCTTGAAGTCGGCGGTGTCCTTGACGTAGCACCGGACGTCGTACGCGCCCGGCTTGAGGTACACCCCGAGGCTCGCGCCGTAGCGGCCGCGGGAGTCGGTCCTGGCGATAAGAAAGTCGTAGTATCTTTCCTGCTCGTTGGACGGCACGGGCGTGAGGAGCAGGCTGTTGCCCGCCCTTGCGGGGTTGCCGTTTAGGGTCAGGATGTAGTCGTGGTCGGGCAGCAGGTTTTCGAGGGCCAGGCGGCAGGCAAACCCGCGCGGGAAGGACGTGTGGAACCGGATGCTGCCGTGGGTGCCGGCGCTGACTGTCTTCCCCCAGGCCGGCGGGTTCACCAGATCCACGGCCTCCTCGTACGGCGCGTTGCGCGCCAGGTCCGCCCTGCAGCTCGCGAGGAACGCGATCCGGTCCGCCTCCTTCGGCCTGGGCGTCCCGGCCGTGGAATCGAGGACGTAAAAGTCCCTTTCGCCAAAGACCACGATTTGCTGCGCGGGTAGGCTCCCGCCTAAGGACAGGAGGGCGAGGAGGAGGAGTCTTCTCAAGGACGGTACCCTGTCTGTGTGGAGATCCGGCGGCGGGCCGATGCGGTGCGCCGCCGGCTCGTCGAAGGCGATCCGCGCAGGGCGATCAAGGGGCCTTCGGCCTCAGCTGTGGTCGTCGTCCATCAAGCCCGAGATCTTCTGGTGCTCGCGCTTCAGGAGACCGTCGATGAATGGCTTGTCCAGCTGGTAGGAATCCGGCGAGGGCTGGACGTAGGCGGTTCCCGATGTCGGCTGGGCCGTCTTCGACAGGGAGCCTTCAACGTCCTGCATGTTTGGGAAGTTCTTTCCGAAATACGATCCCCCTGCGGCGAGCAAGGCCGGAATGACCTCCTGCGCATCCCCGCTGGATTCGAGTGTGCTCAGCTTCGTCCTCCACAGGACCTTGGTCTCGTGGTGGACGAGGGCCTGATAGTCATAGGCCGTTACGACCACGAAGATGCGCGGCTGGCGCGAGTCCTGCACGACGGTTTCCAGGGGACCGGCGAGTATCTTTGGCGTGGAAACGTCCTCGTTCATTCCGCTTCCCTTCTCGCGGCCGAGGATGTGATTCTCCACCTCCGCGCCCAGCTGCTCGGTGCTGACCAGCTCGATTCGCGCCCTAAGGTTGGTCTTTATCCCATAGGGAGCCCGGATTTGGTAATGGTCGACGCGCAGGATGCCCCAATGATAGGTCAGGACGATCGAGGGCGTCCCCGAGGCGGGCTGAAAGCCGTGCTCGGCAAGGGCCGCGCGCAGGCTTTGCCTCACCTGATCGGCGGTCGGCGGCGTTTCGCCGGCAATGGGATCGCCTGCCTCGATGTACCCTCCGTCAAATGCGATGTATGACGCAGGGTTGTCTTGCGAAGCGGTGGCGGCGTTTGGCTGTTCGGCAACCACGAGCATGCGGAAGTCGTTGGAAAAGACGCCGGCGGCCGCCTGGCTGGCAAAGCCGGCTGCGCAAAGGGCGAAAAGGCCGAGCGCGAGGTAGGTGCGTGTCTTCATGGGGAGTTACAGGGCTTCGATACGATATTTAAGTAATTTGATCCGTCGAAAATGACAACTTTCACGGTACGAATATACAGACGGTCAGGACGCGCAAAAGGTTGCGGGAACGGGCGCGCGGCGGGCGGGTCAGCCGACGGGCGGCGGGGCTGCCGCGGCCGGATCGCCCGCGGATCCGACCCGGGCCCGAGGAGGCTAAGCTGCTCGGGATAATCGAGAACCGCAGGAATTGCCGATGCCGGCTGCATGAGCCGCAGGGTTTTTCGTGCGTGGCCGCGCCTTCCGGGGGATTCAGTCACCCATGATGCCGGCATGCGGGTCGCGTCCCTTGGACCGCAGCAGGGCGCCGACTTCACGCAGCCGCTCCAGCTGGGGCCCTGAGATCAGGCCGTCGCGATCGGGCGGAACGTCGAGCAGGTAGTTTGCATTTCGCCCGTTGCAGGTCCGGAGCCTGGCGACAATCGCCTCCGCCGTCTGGAGGTCGGATGGCTGCCTCACCTCGCGCCAGAACCATCGGGCTCCGGTCTGGATCGTGTCACAGACCTCCGCAGGCAGCGCATTGCCCGCGGGCGGCAGTCCGCCCTTCCACGGGAACTCGTTGCTCAGAACGTCGGAGTCGCGCAGGTCCTGCGCGTTGTTGCCCAGCACGACGCAGCGCGATTGAAGGGACCTGATATAGGCAAGGATTTCCGGCCATTGCCTTCCGGTGTACTTGTTGTCGTAGGCGTCGATCCAGAGCAGGTCGATCGGGCCGTATTTCGTCAGAAGCTCGGCAAGCTGCTTCTTCACGAACCCCGCATAGTCGCCCGCCGCCTCGGGAGGAAGTCCATGAAGGTTTGGCATCCCGGGAGGAGGCGCGTTCTTGTGCGCCTCGTCCGAATAGTCGCCCGGGAAGCAATAATAAAGCCCGACCTTCAGCCCGCGCGCCCGGCAGGCGTCCACGAACTCGCGCACGATGTCCCCTTTTCCGCCCCTGAAGTTCCTGAACATGGTGATGTCATGGCTCGTCCATGCGCTGGGGTAGAGCGCGATTCCCTCGGTGTGCTTCACCGTCAGCACCAGGTACGTCATGCCCGCCTCCCTGGCGGCGTCGGCCCATTGCCCGCAGTCGAGCCTCGAGGGATTGAACAGCGCCGGGTCCTCATAGCCGCCCGCCCAGTCGAGATCGGCGAACGTGCCGAGGTTGAAATGAACGAACATGCCGAAACGCCATTTCATGAAGTCGCGTTGGCTTTCGGTGAGCGGAGTCGTGGCCCGGCCCGGGGTGGAAGCCTCCGCGGCCCTCGCCGACGTCGCCAGGGGCGCCGCAAGGAGCATGGCCCAACCGAGCGCAGCCCGGGTTTTTCGGGATGGGCTCACCGGAGGCGCAGGGGGACGGGCCCGGGCTTTCGCGGCGCCGACACGGGGACCTTGGTCATGTTTGGGCCCAATTCGACCGGCAGGGCCCGGGTCCGGGCCGCGCCGTCAGTTCGACGGGGAAGGGTCCGTCACGCCATTCGCCGGCTTGACGAGGTTCTCGTCGTGCTTCGCGACGGCTGTTTCCGCCTTCTTTATCATGTTGCCGTAGACGCTCTGCGGCTGATCGGCGACGAGCGAATGGGACGCGGGCGGGGCTGCCTTTGCCGCTGCGGCCGCGGGTTTCGGAGTAGGGCGGGCGGAGGCTGCCGAGGGACTGGCCGCTGCGGTCAGGCTACTTGTCGGAATGGTCCCCGCCTGGCCCTTGTAGCGAATCGAGATCGTCTTGTCGCCGCGCTCCAATACCTCGACAACGGTGCCGGCCTTTATCGAGACCAGCCTTCGGTCCGCCCGCATTATCGTGTTGTTTGGAAGCATGAGGTCGTCAGCCAGGCAGGTGCCGATCGACAGGATCAGGACGAGAATCCTAAGGGCCGAAGGCCTCATATACCCCTTTTTTGGCCTTGCGCGGTTTCATGTCAACAGGTGCTGCCATGCGCCGTCCGGCCACCGGGGATGCCACTTGGGCAGGGGAGACACGCAAGAGCCGGATGCTTCGACGTCACTCTTGAGAAGGTTGTGGCACTGTAAGCTATTGGAATGGAATACTATGGGGATATTGTTAGGGCGCTAAAGGAGAGGGTTGTCGGTGTCGGGCCGCCGGACCGCTCGCTCCTATGGGGTCTTGCTCCCGGACTCCCTAAGAAGATACTCCTCAACGCGTTCCAGGCATCCTGGCCAACTCTCCGTCCTTTCCCATTAGGGCACCTCGTAGACCTCGATGAGCGCCACGCCCGTGTCGCCGCTGGCGCCGGACACCTGTGCCGTGTAGGCGCCGGGGGGCAAGGTCGTGAGAAGGGCCGAGTCGTTGCTCGAGGGACTGCCCCAGGCGAAAGCGCCCACCGAGGCCGCGGCGTTCACAATCTCGGCATTTCCCGCCCAGGCTTTGTTGGCCCCGAGAAGCGTGGATCCGGAGAACAGCTGGAGTTGGGGGTCCGGCAGGGTTCCCGCGACACCGAACGGCACCAGCGCGGGTCCCGATGCGCGGATGAGAACCGTCCTCGACGTGGCTCCGCCGATCACGAATCCAGCTATCAGGATGTTACCCCCCGTGCCGACCTGGACGCGCGTCGAGATATTGACAAGCCGGGGAGACGCCGGCGTGTACGTGCCCGCCGGCGTGGCGTCGTAGACCTCGGCGAGAGCAATGCCGGTGTCGCCGCTCTGCCCGGAGATCTGGGCCGTGTAGGGGCCGGCGGGCGGCGTCTCCAAAAGGGCCGAGTCGTGGCTCGACGGGTTGGTCCACTCAAAGGCGCCCACCGAGGCGGCGGTGCTTGCGATCTGGGCGTTACCGGCCCAGCCGTTGTTTGTGCCGAGCACGGTGGAGCCGGAGAAGACCTGCAGCTGCGGATCGGGGAGCGTGCCCGCGACATTGAAGGGGACAAGCGCCGGGCCCGACGCGCGAACCAAGAGCGGTTCCGTCCCCGTCGTCCCCGCCCCGCCCACGACAAACCCGGCGATCAGGATGTTGCCGCCCGTGCCGACCTGCGCGCGGCACGAAATGTTTATCAGGCGGCCGATGTCGGTCGACGCGCTCACTGCAAGCGCGGCCGAATTGCTCTGGACCGATCCCGAGGAGTTGCTCGCCACGCAGTAGTAGGTGCCTGCGTTTGCCGCCGTCGCGCCGGTGATGACAAGCGCGGGGCCGGTGACGCCCGAGATCCCGGCGCCGTTCGAAAGCGCGCTGCCGTTGAAGAACCACTGGTAGGAAGGGGTGGGCATCCCGCTTGCCGTCACGTTGAAGACCACGGTGCTCCGGCTGGAAATCGTCTGCGGATACGGCTGCTGGGTGATCGACGGGGCGACGATAGCGGCCGCGGACCCCTTGCTGACCGTGTAGCCAAGCTGGTCCGAGACATAGACGTTGCCGCTCCCATCCACCGCAACGCCGACGGGAACATCGAACAGAGCCGCGGCGCCCGTGCCCGCCACGCTGGCGAAGTTGCCGGGCAACCCCGCCAGGGTCGTCACCACACCCGCGGGAGTGATCTTGCGGATCGTGCTGTTCTCGGAGTCCGCGACATAAAGGTTGCCGCTTGCGTCCACCGCCAGCCCGCGGGGGCTGTGGAATCGCGCGGCGGCACCGGTCCCATCCGCGGAGCCCTGCGCGCCCGGCGTGCCTGCCAGGGTCGTCACCACGCCTCCCGGCGCGATCTTCCGGATCGTGTTGTTTGCGGAATCCGCCACATACACGTTTCCGCTTCCGTCGACGGCGATGCCAATGGGCTGGTTGAACGTCGCGCTGGCGCCGGTTCCGTTCGCGCTGCCGGCTGAGCCCGGCGTGCCTGCCAGGGTCGTCACGACGCCTGCCGATGTGATCATCCGGATCGTGTCGTTTCCCAATTCCGCCACATACACGTTCCCGCTGCCATCCACCGCCACGCCGTACGGCTGATTGAATAGGGCGGCCGTGCCCGTCGCGTTGGTCGAACCCGCCGTGCCCGCCGTGCCTGCAAAGGTGGTCACCACGCCCCCTGACGTTATCTTGCGGATCGTGTTATTGATGGAATCCGCGACATATATGTCGCCTCCGCTGGCGACGGCCACGCCGACGGGCTGGCTGAACTGCGCCGCGGTGCCCGTCGCGTCCGTGGTGCCGGGGCTGCCCGCAGTGCCCACCAGCGTCGTCACCGCCCCTCCGGTCGAAATCATCCGGATTTCGTCGTTGTTCTTGTCCGCGACGTACAGGTTGCCGCTCGAATCCAATGCCAAGCCGTAGGGCTGATTGAACTGCGCGGCGGTGCCTGTCCCGTCCGCGCTGCCGGCGCTGGATGCCTTTCCCGCCAGAAAGTTGAAGGTATAGGGCGTCGCATAGTCGCTTTGGGCCAGCAGCGGCGTGCCGAGGCCCATCAGCATGGGGAGCCAGAGCAAGGCACGCCCAATTGGCCGCACGGCGAGAGGGGGGAGAAGCTTATGCATATATTGGTCTAGGAATCTGCCCTGGGGGGAAGCCGGACATGGGTTTCCAGCGCAGTCCGCGGAGCCCTCGATCGGATTTGGCTCATTGGTAAGGCGATTTCAAGGCGGAGGCGCTGGATGGGATGCAGGACGGATGAAACTGATAATAGGAACGGATGCATGCGGCTAGACATTCGATCGATGCGAATGTGCCATTCCGGGGAACCCCGCATGGCGCAGGCGGCATGGATATACAAGGCGCTTATCAACAGTAATGTAGGTCATTTGGCCGAGTCTGCACGGAGCCGCGGCCCCTCTCAGCGAAGGTCGACTGCGAGCGGGTCGCCGCGGTAACGGACGCGCCGGCCGACGGCTTCGGGGGCAATGGAGAAGCCGGAGGGCTTGGCCGAGGTCACCAGCACGATGTCAAAGGCGCGTTCGGCGAGCATGCCCGGGAAGGAGCCCGCGCGCGCCCCGATTTCGAGGGTGCGGGCGGCGTCGTCCCAGCGCAGGGGAATGCGGGAGAAGGCCCCGCGCTCGTAACCGTAGGTCAGGCCGTCGTCCTCGTAGATTGTGAAGGCCCCATTGGCGCCGGCATACACGTAGAGCGTGACCGGATCGGCGGGTTTCTCCCCGGTGTACTGGACCTCGGGCCCGGCCGGCACAATCGACCCGGCCCTCACGTAGATCGGAATCATGTCGAGGGGCGCGGCGGCCTCAATGGCCTTGCCTCCCTCGAGAGCCGCCCCGGTCGAGAAGTCATACCACCCACCTGTCCCGGGCAGATAGACGGTGCGGCTGCGCGCCTGGTAGGCCGTGACAGGGTTCACGAGCAGCGCGGGGCCGAACATGTACTGGTCGCCGATGTCGCGGGCCCTGGGGTCGGCGGTGAAATCCATGACCAGCGCGCGCATGATCGTGCCGTTCTCCTGGGTCACGGCGCCGGCGACCGAGTAGATGTAGGGCAGCAGGCGATAGCGCAGCCGGTCAAACTTCAGCTCGGCCCGGTAGGCGGGGCTGGACTCGCCACCGAGCTCCCACATCTCGCGGTAGGGGAATTCCCCGTGGGAACGGAGCAGCGGGACGAAGGTGGCGAACTCGAACCAGCGCGCGTTCAGCTCGCGCCATTCGGCGACGTCCTCGGGCCGGGCGTCCCTGGCCGAGAAGCGCGACGGCACCGAGAAGCCGCCTGAATCCATCGTCCAGTATGGCAGGCCGGAAATGCAGAAGCCGAGGCCGGCGGTGATCTGCTTTCTCATTGCCGTCCAGGTGCTCGAGGTGTCGCCCGACCAGACGGCCGCGGCGTAGCGCTGCTCCCCGGCGAAGCCGGAGCGGGTGAGGATGAAGACGCGCTGGTCCGGCGCGGCCTCGCGCTGGCCCTCATAGACCGCCTCGCTGTTCAAGAGCGGGTAGGCGTTGAGGACGCGCGAGCCCGGGCCGAGCGCCGTCGGGTTCATGTAGGCGCGCTGGCCCTCGAGCGTCGGCGTTGGCCTGAGGTCGGGCTCGGTCGCGTCCATCCACCAGGCGTCGATGCCGCGGCGGAAGAGCTTCTGGTCCATCTGCTCCCAGAGAAGCTTCCGGGCGCCGGGACTGAAGGCGTCGTAGAACGTGTACGGCTCGTCAAGCCAGTCGCGCGTGCCCTCCGCGAGGTTGCGCTCGTAGAGATAACCGCGGTCGTGCATCGCCGTGAAATTCCTCGTGCCGGGATCGAACTTGCCCCAGACGGAGATCATCAGGTGGGCGTGCAGCCCGTGGATGGCCCCTATCCAGCCGTCGGGATCGGGGAAGCGCGCCGGGTCGAAGTCGTGCGAACCCCAGGTGCCTTCCGGCCAGTAGCGCCAGTCCTGCACGATGTTGTCGAACGGGATGGCGCGGCTGCGGAAACCCTTCACCACGTCGAGGCTCTGCTGCGCGGTCTCGTAGCGCTCGCGCGACTGCCACAGGCCGAAAGCCCAAACCGGCATCATCGGCGCGGTGCCGGTCAGCCGCCGATAGCCGGCGATCACGCCGTCGAGCCGCGGGCCGTAGACGAAATAGTAATCGGTGCCCTCACCCACCTCGGACCACAGAGAGGTGGCGGTCTCCGCGGTCGGCGTCTTCCAGCGCAGGCGCACGGTCGGCACGCCCTCGTCGCGCGACCACTCGAGCTTCAGCTTGTGGCGGCGGCCGGCCTGCAGGGGGACGCGCGCGACCTCGAGCCAGGGCAGCCAGCCCTGCCGCCAGTGGTCCATGACGAGGCGGTCGTCGATCCAGAGCTTGATGCCGCAGTTGGAAAAGGACTCGAAGGCGTGGACGCCGCCGGTCTCGGGCTCGATGAAGCCCTCCCAGCGCACGCTGCAGCCCCCCTCGGCTGGCAGGGCGGGATTGATGTCGCGGTTAGGCAGCTTGACGGAATCGGGAACGGCGATGTCGATCACCGCCTCTACGCGCCTGGCCACGAGCCTTCCAAAATCCGTGCCGGCGAAATAGGACGCGGTCAGGCCGCCCGCATGGCCGTCGGAGTCGAGCAGGCGCCCGGCCGGCATGGGCGCGTACTCGCGCAGGTCCCCAAACCGGGTGTACGAATTGTTGTCCCAAAGCAGGCCGTATCCGCGGCTTGAGACGAGAAACGGGACGGCGACCGTCCCGTTGTGCTGCCAGAGGGCGAGGTCGCAGCCCTTCAGGTTGAGCAGGCCGAGCTGGTTCTGGCCGAGGCCGTACTGGGCTTCGTCGGGATCCGACACCCACGCCTGGCGCACGTGATAGGTCCTTGCCCCCTGCACCTCGGCGGGCTGCAGGGTGCGGGCGCCCGGTTGCTCCGCGAGGATCGGCAGCCCCTGCAGGTCAAGGAAGGAGACGTCGCCCGAGGCGAGGTCGACGCGCGCCTGGAGCCTGGCTGTGCGGAGCGTGGCGGACCTTTCATCGGTCGAAAGCTGCCACGCTGCGGGCGCGGCGCGGTGCCGGTCCACGATCAGGCTGGCATGGGTGAAAAACGCGGGGTCCCTCGCGCTCGCGACACGGATGATGTCGTCTGCGCAGACCTCCACCTTGAGGAAGGCGTCACCCCGTGCCAGGACGATGCCGTCCGCCCGCCTTTCCAGGGCGGGGGGCGTCGTCGTGCCCGCGGCACGCAGCGCCAAACCAGCAACGCCGAGAGTCAGGAAAAGCGCGGCGACCGGAGCGATGAGCTTCATGGGGATAGTGCGCTGAGGAGCAGGCCGTGCCGGGGTGGGCGGGTTCAGCCGGTTTGGTGCGGATTGTGCACACGCCCGCGGAAGCGGCAAGTCCTTGGTGGGATCGAAACTGCGCGAGTGCAATGCCCGTCCCTGGCCGGGCGCCTTTGGGCCGGCCCGCGCGGGCGCAGCGGTTTGCGGGCCCGGGAGGGGCGCCGACCGGGCGGAGAATCCCCCGGGGAGGCCCTTCCTCCCGTCACCTCCGGGGCGAGGCCTCCTGTGGAAGCGCATCGGCGCGCCTCTTCTCAAGAAGGGCGGCTCCCAGATTCCTCCGGGCTTCCGGATAGCCCGGCCTGATTTCCAGGGCCCGCCTGCAGTGGGCGATGGCCTCGTCCAATCGGCCCTTCTGCAGGAGGGCATAACCGAGGTTGTTATGGGCCACGGCCGAATTCGGGTCCGCGCGGAGCGCCCTTTGGTAGTGGTCGATCGCCTCATCCAGGCGACCCTCTTGCTGGAGAACGTTGCCGAGGTCCAACAGGGCCGTGGCGAAACTCGGGTCAATCCTGAGGGCCCGCTGGTACTGCGCGAGGGCCTGCTCCGGCTGCCCCTTTTGCACGAATGCGGTGCCGAGGTCCGTGATGGTTGCCGCATTTCCGGGGTCCGTCCTCAAGGCTTCGTTGAATTGGGCCACGGCTTCGTCGGTGCGGCCCTCCTGCAGATAGGCGGTGCCGAGACTGACGTGCGCCCTGGCGTAGCCCGGGTCGGCCGCCAGCGCCCGTTGAAGATGGGGAATGGCCTCGTCGACCCGGCCAAGCTGCACCAGGGCGCCGCCGAGGCCGGTTTGCGCCGGGACGAAGTTAGGATCGATTTCGAGGGCCCTGTGGTAGTGCGCGAGCGCCTCGTCCGCCCGGCCAAGCTGCAGCAGGTCGTCGCCCAGATTGTTGTGCGCGGAGACGTTGTCGGGCTGGAGCTCCAGGGACATTTGGAATTGCGCCACGGCCTCGTCCATCCTGCCGGCGTGCGTCAGTTCGGCCCCGAGGTTGTTGTGGGCCATCCAGGCACCGGGATTTTCCGCGAGGGTGCTCCGCCACAGCGTCTCCGAGTCATGGTACTTCGGGCATTCCCGCGCGGTCATCACGCCAAGCACCGAGAGGAGCGTCGCCCAGAGAAGGGGCGCAAGGACAGGCCGTCCCTTCCATGGAATGGCGAGTGCGGTTGTGATTGCGGCGGCTGCCAGGGCCAGCGGCCCCATGCTGGCGAGGTATTGGAAATGGTCGCCGACAAAGGAATAGCGCCAGAAGAACTGATCAGCCAGGCCCAGCACCGGGATCAGGGCCGCCAGGAAGTAGGCAAAGGCGAAGAAGACGGGCCTGAGCCTCCCGTCGCGATTCCACCAGAGGAAGAAGAGCCCGCCGCACGCCGCCGCAGTGGGAAGAAAGGATGCCGCATGGGTCCAGTCGATGTGCCAGCGCGGGTAGATGAAGATCAGGGGGCTGGGCCAGAGAAGCTTGCCGATATAGAACCAGGCCACCCTGCCCGCGACCGCTATCCGCTCGGGCAGGGAGCGGGACCATTCCGGATCGTTTGCGCCCTCAAAGTGCTGCGTCCAAAGCGAGAGGGCGCTCGAGGCCAGCGACATCAGGAAGACCGGCGAAAGCGCGACCAGGGAACGCCACCGCCACCTCCCGTTGATCCACCAGGCGCAGAGGCACAGCACGACGGGAAGGACCACGGTCGAAGACTTGCTGGCCATTGCCATCCCTGCGCAGGCGAGCGCCAGGGCGTAGCACCAGGGCCGGCGCCCCTGGGTGCCGCTTGCGGCTGGTTCAAGCCATTTAACATAAAAGAGAACAGCCAAAAGATAGAACAGGCATGACTGCGTATTCTTTAGCTCGGTGATCCACGCCACCGTCTCCGCTTGCACGGGGTGGAGCGCCCAGAGTGCGGCGCCCAACCAAGCACCGCGGACACTCAAGCTCTTGAGCACCCGCCAGAGCGCAACGGCGCAGGCCCCGTGCATGAGGACGTTGACGACGTGGTAGGGCAGCGCGTTCAGGCCCCACAGCGCGTACTCCAGCCAAAAGGTGGTCAGCGTCAGGGGAAAGTACCGCGCCGCGCGGCTGGTCCAGATGTCCCCCAGCCCCAGCGGGCCGACTATCGTGGGATTCGCCGTCACGTGCATCTCATCATCCCAGATGAATCCCGCGTGGCGCACGCGCTCGTATGCGACGAGCGTCATCGCCACAAGCGCCAGGCCCGCAAGCCACTCGCTGCGCCAAGCCAAGTCGCCTTGTCCGGGGCCTTCCGGCGCGCCTGGCGGGGCCGCGACCGTCGGGTGCGCCCTCGCGCCCGCCCCCCGATCGATATCCCTCTTTGGCCCTTGTCTCATTGGGTTCCCATTTCCTTCGCCCTGCACGATATGGATTCGCTATACACGACGCCATTAATCCGTGTCGGAACGGACCCGCAAGCACAGTGCATGAAGGTCGCGGCCGAACGGCAATGACGCCCCCTCGCGAGGCTCGTAACGGAGGACTTTCGACCTGGGGTTGACAAGCGGGGCGAGGCG
>Ga0209415_10005731_pt1 | contig 22249 bp, 18 predicted proteins | sample PeaSoiSIISIP2007_FD_187696 | JGI IMG/M metagenome (GOLD analysis project Ga0209415, IMG submission 187696) | Peat soil microbial communities from Weissenstadt, Germany - SII-SIP-2007 (SPAdes) (version 2) | ecosystem: Environmental > Terrestrial > Soil > Wetlands > Peat | place: Germany... | reverse complement strand
CACTACGTCAGGGTCCCGGTGCGCTCCAAGTTGCCACCTCGTTGGCCCTGGCAGAAATACCATTTCATCTTCATCCACTTCCCCAACGACAGCCTGCAGTTGAAGATCGAGGTCCTGAAGAAAAGCGATTGCAGCCACCTCGATCCAAATGCCAAGACCGCAGTTCTAGGTCCCGGCCCTTGTTCTTGGTGATTTCAGGAATTGGGCCGAGGGCGACCCCGTACTTTTCCATCCGGATCCCGGTGCAGGAAAAGGTCGAACTCGAGGAATTCGAGGTCATGATCTAGGGCTCGCCGATTCCCCCTCTTCTTTCCCCTTCCCTCTATATTTCCCCGATGCGCCACTGGACCACCGGAACGATCGACGAATTCATCCCCCAAACGACGGACCTCCTCCTGGTCCTGGGCACGGACAAGCCTTCGGGCCTGCTTCCCGGCGAAGGTGCGGCAGCCTTCGCCGAGGCCGTTCGCGCCTCCTTGGCGGCCCAGACGTCCGGGGATCTGAAAGGCGGAGAGTGGCTGGAGGTTTCCGGTCGTCGCGCGTGGGTCCAGAAGGTCGCGGACAAGCCGGGCTTGGACGCCGACGAGCGCCTGCGCTTCGCCGTGGCGGAAGGGTTCAAGGCCGCATCTTCGCGAAAATGCGAGCGCGTCGTCCTCTTGGCCGACGCCCTGCCCACCGCTCTGCTCGCCGTGGTGCTGGAGGGATGGTGGCTCTCCACCTACCGCTTCGAAGCGTGGAAGTCCAAGCCCTCGGCGGCTCTTCCGGTGTTCCACATCGTCCGGGCCGTCGCCGACTCCGCAGGCGCCGACCTGCTGGGTGCAACAGCCCGGGTGCTGGACGCCACCGACTGGGTGCGCGACCAGGTCAACACCCCCGGAAGCTCCCTGACCCCTCGGATCTTCGCGGAAAAGATTGGACAGGTTCTGTCCGACGCGGGTCTCTCCTGGAGCGCCCGCGGACGCGCCGACCTTGAAGCCAACGGGTACCAGGGCCTGGTCACCGTGGGCAAGGGCTCCGACCACGAACCCTTCCTGGGGGTGGCGCGGTACGCGCCCGCACGCGCCAAGCCCGGCATCCACCTGGTGCTGGTGGGGAAGGGGGTGACTTTCGACACGGGCGGCATCTCCATCAAGCCCTCCGAGCACATGTGGGAGATGAAGAACGACATGGCCGGCGCCGCCACCGCCATCGGCGCGCTGGTCGCCATCGCCCGTTCGGGACTTCCCATCGCCGTTTCCGCCGTGGTCTGCCTGGCCGAGAATCGCCCCGGCAACGCCTCCGTCCTCCCTGGGGACGTCTTCCGCGCCAAGAACGGGAAATCCGTCATGGTGGACAACACCGACGCCGAAGGCCGATTGATCCTCACCGACGGGCTCTGGGAAGCCGGATCTCTGGGTGCCACCCACGTGGTGGATCTGGCCACCCTGACGGGCGCCGTGATCCGCGCCTTGGGAAGTTCCATCGCGGGGGTCTTCTCCAACGACGAGGCCTGGGGCGAATCCATCTGCCGCACGGGAAAGGGGAAGGGCGAGAAATTCTGGCCGCTGCCGTTGGAGGATGAATACCGCTCCAAGCTCGACGACCCGGTCGCCGACATGCGCAACGCCGGGGGCCCGGAGGCGGGTGCCATCACCGCCGGATTGTTCCTCAAGGAATTCGCGCCGGAGAACGCCAAGTGGGCGCATCTGGACATTGCGGGGACGGCGTTCACCACGAAATCGTGGAAGTACCTCCCGGAGGGAGCGACAGCCTTCGGGATGCGCACCCTGGTGGAACTCGCACGGACGCTGGCCGCGGACTGAACCCGTGAAGCGGACCTCGGCCGAGCCCGATTTCGTCTGCCCCCACTGTGGCGCGGAACTGCCCGGCGGGTCCAAGAGCTGCCCCGAATGCGGGTCCGACGAGCGCACGGGCTGGAGCGAAGACACCTACCTGGACGGCATCTCGCTGCCGGGCTACGAAGACGACGAGGACGATTCCCCTTCGCCTGCCAAAGGGGTCTTGGGTCCGGCCAAATGGATTTGGGTGGCGGTCGCCGTGGTGCTTCTGGCCATCGCCTTGGGGCTGCGCCTGATTTCCTTGCGGTAGGGATTCCCCACCAGCCCGCGGGAAAGGATCGGGCCATCGACGGCTTTTCAACGCTTTCGGTTCCGATACCCGGTGGATCCGTGGCGGTCTCCCGGGCATCGCCCTATCTTCACCGCATGTGCGCGATGCCGAGCGACCGAGGAGTCTGCATGAAGCTGGTGAAATCATGGACTGTCGCATCGCTTGTCGCCGCGACCGCCGTCCTGGCCAACGTTCCGGGCGGGGGGTCGACCGGCGCGGATGTGACGGTCACCGACAACGGAACCACGGTGGTCCTGGACAACGGCATCGTGGCTGTCACGGTCACCAAAGCCAGCGCCACCGTGACCACGTTGACCTACGGCGGATCCAACCTGTTCTCCGGGGGCTACAACGGCGGGCAGTTGTACTGGAGTTGGAACCAACCCAACTACCAGAACCCCTCCGGGTGCACCTACACCTTGGTCACCGATCCGAAGTCCGACAGCGGGAACCGGGCGGAAATCGTGATGCACATGAAATGGCCCGGGGACACGTCCACCGCCGCCATGGACGTGGACATCCACTACGCGTTGCTGCGGGGCAATTCCGGGTTCTACGCGGCGGGCATCCTGTCGCACCCTTCCAGCTATCCAGACAACCCGGGCGGGGAGTGGCGCATGGCCTCCTATCCCGGCTCGACGTTCGATTGGCTGAGCGTGGACGCGAAGCGGAACCGCGAGATGTGCAGCTTGGCCGATTGGAACGCGGCGGTGGCGGTGACCGGTGCACCCAAGGAGGTGGAACTGCTCACGACCGGCACATTCAAGGGTCAGTTGGAGTGCAAGTACAGCTACAGCGCCGATCTTGGGGACGAGAACGTCTGGGGCTGGAGCTCGACCTCAAAGGACATCGGACTGTGGGTGACTCGCCCCAGCTTGGAGTACTACAACGGCGGCCCCCTGAAGAGGGAACTCATGTGCCATGCGAGCCCGGTCCTCCTGAACATGCTGGGTGGCCAGCACTACGGGATGGGGAATGCCGACGACGTGGCCCAAGGGGAAACCTTCCGCAAGATCTTCGGACCCTTCCTGATCTATGTCAACAAGGTCGCCTCCGGAACCGGCAACGCGCCCGCCGCCCTGTTCGCCGACGCAAACGCCCAGGCGCTCGCCGAGCAAGCGGCCTGGCCCTACGCCTGGTTCAAGGACACCGGGTACGTCCAAGCGGCGGGCCGAGGGACCGTCACGGGGACCTTCGCGATCGCGGATCCGGGCGCGCCGAACGCCTCTCCGACGGGCATGTGGATCGGGCTGGCTCCGGACAACGGAACCGATTTCCAATTCCAGGCCAAGACCTACCAGTTCTGGACCAAGACGGCGTCCGATGGGTCCTTCACCATCCCCAAGGTCATCCCCGGCACCTATGCTCTCTACGCCTTCGGTCCGGGAGCACCCGGAACCTTCAAGAAGACCTCCGTCACGGTCTCGGGAGGGAAGACCCTGAGCCTGGGCACGGTGTCCTGGACCCCGCCGCGCACCGCCGCGACCGTGTGGGAGATCGGCATTCCGGACCGCGATTCCCACGAGTTCTTGAACGGAGACTCCCTCTACGCCTATTGGCCCACCTCCTACACCCTGTACCCGAAGGAATTCCCGAACGGGGTCACCTATACCGTGGGCAAGGACAGCGCCGCCAGGATCTGGAACTATTCGTTGATGAACGACAGCGCGACGGGATGGGCTCCCTTCCCGGCCTGGAACGTGGACTTCACTCTTCCCAAGGCGCCCACCGGAACCCAGGCCCGATTCTACCTGGGGCTCGCCTCCTCCTATTCGTCCCATCTGACCGTGGCCGTCAACGGCACCCAGGTCGCGAGCTTCTACCCGGGGAACGCCTCCGACGCGGTGGTGCGGCTGGGAAGCCACGGCGCCTTCTGGGACACTTCGATCGTGTTCAGCCCGACCCTCCTGAAGGCCGGAGCCAACGTGTTGTCCATCGCCCAGATCAAATCGGGCGAATCGGCCACGGTGGAGTGGGACTACCTGCGCCTGGAAGCGGATGGAACGGGAATCAGCTCAGCGGTCGCTCCCCGGTCGACGGTCCTGGGGATCCGAAGGAATGGTTCGCTGGTCGAAGGAGATGGACTCCACGGTCTGGAATTGGTCGGACCGGACGGCAGGATCCTGGAGCGCGCGGTTCCGGGTGGAGCCCTGGATCTGTCGGCACTCCCGAGAGGCGCCTACTTCGCGCGGTGCGCGGGAGAGACCTTGCCGCTGGTCTGGACGCGCTGAGAGAGCAAGCTAGGAGCAACCATCACGGCTCGGATCGGAGACATGCCGAAGCCGCACGAGGAATGGGGCTGACCGTGGAAGAATTGACTGGGGATTGAAGCAAAACCATCACAAGATGGCCGAATAGGGCGTAAATACTGACATATAGTATCAGAGTTTTCGCTATAATCAGTGATTATAGAGCTGAATAACGCGTATATTCAAGCACATGGATCGTTGGCGGCTGCTGGATGAACGGTTGCGAACCGTATGGGACAGTCCACGCGGCCGCATCACTGTGCTCACCGGGGCGCGCCAAGTCGGGAAGACCACGCTGGTGCGGATGGCATTTCCGGACATCCCCCTCTTGCGCTTCGACGCCTTGGCCGAGCGCATGGCCTACCAGGCGCTCACGCCCGCCGATTGGATTTCCCGCTACCCGGTGGCGATCCTCGACGAGGTCCAGAAATCCCCGGAGATCTTCGACACCCTGAAGAGCTGTTTCGACCAGGCGCCCCAGGTGCGGTATCTGCTCCTGGGCTCGAGCCAGATCCAGTTGCTCCACGGGGCGCGCGAGACCTTGGCGGGACGCGCGGCCTTGCTGCGGCTGCACGCCTTCACCCTGCCCGAGCTCATGGACGCGAAGAATCCCGTCCCAGCTACGCCTTTCCAGTGCATGCTGACGGATCCTGGACGAATCGAGGCGATCCTGGACGCGGAGTCGGATCCCGTGCGCGCGCTTTCGGGTCGCGAGGCCGCGGCGCGGCATTGGTGGGACCACCTGGTCCGGTGGGGGGGAATGCCTGCGCTGATCGCGCCGGACATGGACGACGCCGATCGCATGGACTGGTTGCGCGACTACCAGGAGCTTTACCTGCAGCGCGATCTTGCCGACCTCGCGCGTCTCTCCGACCTGGAGCCTTTCGCCCGGGCGCAGAAGATCGCGGCCCTGCGGTCTGGCGAGCCGATCCAGTACGCCGCGCTGGGAGCCGCGGCCGGCGTGGGGGCGGCCACCGCCAAGCGCTACCTGCAGTACCTGGAACTGAGCTTCCAGATCGTGCTCCTGCAACCCTGGTTCCGAAACGCGGAAAAGAGGCTGTCCAAGTCGCCCAAGCTGCACTTTCTGGACAACGGCATCCGCCGCGGCATCCTGCGACGGACCGGCGACCCCGACGGGCACGAACTGGAAACCGCGATGGTGTCCGAAGCCATCAAGCAGGGGACGCTCACGCGCTCGGGCGCGGAGTGCCACCACCTGCGCACCTCCGACGGGCGCGAAGTCGATCTCCTGCTGGAGCTGGACCGCGGCTACATCGCCCTGGAGGCGAAGCTCGCGGAGCGGGTGACGGATTCCGACGCCCGCCACCTGCGCGACCTCGCGGAAATCCTCGACAAACCCCTGCTCGCGGGCCTGGTGGTCGGTTCCGATCCACGGGTCCGCCGCCTGGCTCCAGGAACCAAGGGCGAACCGATCTGGGCCCTTCCCGCCTGGCGCCTGTTCGGCTGACTATGCCGCGCCCTTGGCGATCCCTATGAAATCGTCCGCCTTCAGCGCCGCGCCCCCGATCAATCCGCCGTCGATGTCCTTTTCGGCCAGGAGGCCTTTGGCGTTGTCGGGCTTCATGGAGCCGCCGTACTGGATGGGGATGATCTCCGCCACCTTGGCCCCGTACAGGCCGGTCAGGACCTTGCGGATGAAGGCCTGTGATTCCTGGGCCTGTTCCACGGTGGCGACCTTGCCGGTCCCGATGGCCCAGACGGGCTCGTAGGCGACCACGGTCTTGGCGGCGTCTTCGGCGCTCACGCCCGCGTAGGCCCCCTTGAGCTGGCGCTCGTTGACCGCGTCCGTCTTGCCCGCCTCTCGTTCGGCCAACAGCTCGCCCACGCAGACGATGGGCAGCAGCCCGTGCTTCAGGGCCTGCTTCACCTTCTTGTTCACGGTTTCGTCCGTCTCGCCGAAGAATTGCCGCTGCTCGCTGTGGCCGATGATCACGTACTTCACGCCCGCGGAGACCAGCATGGCCGCGGAGATCTTGCCCGTGAAGGCGCCGGATTCCTCCCAATGCAGGTCCTGGGCACCCAGGGCCACGCGGGTTCCCGATACGACCTTGGCCACCTCGGTGAGGGCCACGTAGGTGGGGCAGACCACGAGATCCACTGAGGCGGGAGCCTCGGCGCACTTCGCGACCACGGCCTTGGCGAGCTCCACCGCTTCGGGGACGGTCTTGTTCATCTTCCAGTTTCCAGCGATCACGATGCGGCGCGTCATGGGTGTCTCCTAGGCCTTGCGGCAGTGGGTTTGGATGGTGGACAACAAGGTCCGAAAGATACCACCGCATCCCGCACCACTTGGCGACGGTGGACTCTGCGCTGTACTATTTGAACGTCGGGCGATCCCGCCCGATTCGCGCCAATTTCCAACCCACAGGAAACATCCCCATGAACAACTCCGCCTCCCTCGGTGTCATTGTTCTCGTCTATTTGGCCATTCTCGTGCTGTTCGTCGCCGCCGGATGGAAGATCTACTCCAAGGCGGGACAGCCGGGATGGGCCGTCTTGATCCCCATCTACAACTTGGTGGTATTCCTCAAGATCGTGGGTCGTCCGCTCTGGTGGATCATCCTCTGTTTCATACCGTTCGTGAACTTCGTCGTTTGCATCCTGCTGGCCAACGATCTTTCCAAGAAGTTCGGAAGGGGCGTCGGATTCACGTTGGGGCTGATCTTCCTGGCTCCGATCTTCTACCTCATCCTCGCCTTCGGAGACTCCAAGTACCAAGGCTGATCCCGGCCGGCCCACCCGTCAAGGAATCCCGAGTTCCGCGGCCCGCGCGGTCACCGCCGCCACCCGCATCGTGAGCAGGGGATGGGTGGAGGAGATGGTGGCGAGGAAATTGAAGAACCCGCCCCCATCCTTGCTTTGTTCGATGAACGATTCGGCGGTGGTCGAGGAGGACAATGTCCTCGAGCCCGTGGCCAGCGCAAGCAGCGCGGTGCGCACGGGCTCCGCCTTCCCGACCAGCGCCAGCGCCACCCGGTCGCAGCTCAGCTCGCAGGATCGGCTGTAGGCGGGTTGGAGGAAGGGGATCGCCTGCGAGGGAAGTCGGAGCAGCACCAGCTTCGGATCCACGTGGCCCAGGGCGTGGTGGGCCAGTTCGTGGGCGATGACCGCTCGCAGCTCCTCGGGACGCTCCCTCTGGAGGAACAGGTCGACGAGTTCGGCCATGAGCAGGACATGGCTTCCGCCGCGGCCCAGGAATTTCAAGGCGAAGGCGTTGAGCAATCCGGCCCCGCTCATCACGAACACCTGGGGAGGCTGGATGCCCAATTCCGCGCTCAGATCCGCCACCTCCTGGTGGATCCGCGGGTGTTGAGCGGGTCCGATGCGGACCGCGTTGCCCAGGAGCTGGGCGCGCGCCACTCCGCTCAGGATCCAAAGCAACAGGACGAACGGAAGGACGAGGAGGAGTCCGATTCCCAAGGTGAACAGGACCAAAGCCGCCCAGGCGGCCCCGCCCACGACGCAGGAGACGATGTTCCACGACGACTCGTCGGGATGGCGATGTTCTGCAGGGTTCATTTGCGCTCCAATGGGGATTGGTGGAAGGTTCCCCACAATCTAGGACGAAGTGGCGTCCCACCGAAAGGGGTGGCTGACCTATTTTACCCGATCCTATGGAAGCACGCGCCGCGTTGTGGTTGGACCTGGTCCCCTCCGTCGATCCGGATCTGGCCTCGATGGAGCTGTTCGAACTCGGGGCCTTGGGACTGGAGGAGCTGGACGCCCCGGCGGGTGCGTTGCGCGCGTGGCTCCCCGAGGACTGGGATCGCTCGCGCGTGCCCGAAGGCTGGAAGCTGGTGGATCAGGGGGCCGTGGAGGCGAAGGACTGGGATCTTTCGTGGCGGCTCCAGCAGGAGCCCCTGCGCGTCACATGCCGACTGACCGTTGTGCCGCCTTGGGTGGAGGCGCCGACAGGGGTGGAATTCGTGCTTCGCATGGAGGCCAAGCAGGCCTTCGGAACCGGTGGCCACGAAAGCACGAGGCTCGCGGCCAAGGTCCTGGAACGAATTCCCATGGGAGGCTCGACGGTCTTCGACATCGGCGCCGGGACCGGCATCCTGGGCTTCTACGCGGGAAGGCTGGGGGCGGGACATCTGGAGCTGTGCGACATCGACCCCGACGCCATCCCCTGTTTGGAGGAGAACGCCGAGCTCAACGCCGTGCGGGATTGGAACGCCTGGGCGGGGTCGGTGGATTCGCTTCCCGAGTCCGCGCGGTTCGACCTCGTGATCGCCAACATGCTGCGCACGGAATTCTTCCCGATGCGGGACAGGGTGCTGGATCTGATGCCCATCGGGGGAAGATTGGTCCTGTCCGGGTACCTCGGTGCGGAGAGGGGGCAGGTCGTGGACTGGTTCGGTCTCGCCGGACTGGATCTCGAGGTCGAGGAAACCGAAGGCGAATGGTGGGCCGGATGCGGCCGGAGGAGATGAAGATGGATACCTTGGAGCTTCTGCGCACGCGCTATTCCTGCCGTGCCTTCCTGCCGGATGTGCCTTCCCGGGAGACCGTGCTCGCGGCCGTGGAAGCCGCCGGTCGCGCCCCTTCCTCCAAGAACGGACAGCCCTGGATGCTGCACGTGGCCCTTGGTCCCGCGGCGGACCGCGTGCGCGACGCATTGACCGCCGCATTCGACGCCGGAACGGCTCCCGCACCGGACTACAGGTATTCTCCGTCCGAGCTTCCTCCCGAGCAGATGGATCGCGCCCGCGCCTGCGGGTTCGCCCTGTTCGCGCACAAGGGGATCGCACGGGAGGACAAGGCGGCAAGGCGCGCCCACGACCGCGAGAACTACGCGTTGTTCGGGGCGCCCGCCTTCGCGGCTCTCACCTTGCCGAAGGTCAGCGAGAAGGGGAATTTCCTGGACGGCGGACTGTTCCTGGGCGCTTTCATCGCAGGGCTGCGCGCCCAGGGCCTGGAATCCACCACCATGTATTCGGTCGCGGTCTACCCCGACATCCTTCGCCGGGAATTGTCCATCCCCGACAGCCGTCTGGTGGTGTGCGGAATCTCCTTCGGGAAGCCCGACCTCTCCGCCCACGTCAATTCCTTCCGGACCGTGCGCGAACCGGCGGAAAGCCTGGTCTCGTGGGCCTGAACGACTCGCCATTCCTCCGGGCGTGCCGGGGAGAGGTCCCTTCGCGCACGCCGGTCTGGATCCTGCGCCAGGCGGGCCGGTTCCTGCCCCAGTACCGCGAGGTCCGCGCGCGCTATCCGGACTTCCTGGAATTCATCCACGACCCGGCCGCCTGCGCGGAGGTCACCTGCCAGCCACCCGCGATCCTGGGCGTGGACGCCGCCATCCTGTTCACCGACCTTCCTCCGATCCTGGCGCCGTTCGGATTCGATCTTTCCTACCGCGAAGGGGAAGGTCCGCGCATCTCCAACCCTCTACGGTCCGGGGATGGACGGAAATTGACCGCCTATGATCCGGTCCGGGAGATGGGCTGGGTGCTGGACGCCGTGCGGGCCTGTCGCGAGGCGTTGCCGCCGGACATGCCCCTGATCGGGTTCGCGGGCGCCCCCTGGACGGTGGCCTGCTACGCGGTGGACGGCGGCGGCGGAAAGGAATTTCCCAAGGCCCGCGCCTGGTTCCACGCCGATCCGGTGGGGTTCGCGAAGGTCCTGGAGGTCCTTGCCGACACCACGGCGGACTACCTGGCGGCCCAGGCCCGAGCGGGGTGCCAGGCCCTCCAGCTCTTCGAGTCCTGGGGTGGCCTGCTGGCGCCTTCCGACTACCGCCGCGTGGTCGTTCCTGTCCTCCATCGGTTGGCGGAACGGGTGCGCGCGCAGGCGCCGGGCGTTCCCTTGATCCTCTACTGCAACGGGGCGTCCACTCTCCTTCCCGTCCTGGTGGATCTTCCCTTCGACGTCCTCGCCGTGGATTGGCGCATCTCCCTGGCCGACGCGAGGAGTCGCGTGGGGAACCGTCCGCTGCAGGGGAACTTCGATCCCACCCTCCTCCACGCGCCGGAAGCCACCATCCGTGAACGCGTCCGCGAAGCGTCGCAGGAAGCCGTCGGCGGTCCGTGGATCGCGAACCTGGGCCACGGCATCCTGCCCGACGCGCCCCTTTCCGGACTGCGGACCCTGATCGACGCCGTCCACGCCCTGCCCTCGCGATGACCGTGCGCATCGCCATCGTGGGCGCGGGCATCTCGGGGCTCTCCACCCACTGGTTCCTGGAGCGCGAGGCGCGTCGGGCGGGATTGGACGTCGAGGTGGAAACGTGGGACCCGAAGCCGACGCCAGGGGGCAACATCCGCACGGAAAACCGCGATGGTTGGCGGTGCGAGGAGGCCGCCGAAAGCATCCTGAATTCGCGTTCCGAGACCCGCGAACTGGCGCTGGAACTGGGATTGGGCGATCGGATCGTGCAGGCGTCGCCCTTGGCCCGCAAGCGGTTCCTCCTGTGGCACGGACGGTTGCGCGAGATGGGGCCCGGGGCCGTTTTCGGGGCGTTCCCCACCTGGGGAGCGAAGCTTTCGGCCCTGAAGGAGCCCTTCGTGGGGCGCGGACCGGAAGACGAGTCGGTCGCCGACTTCGGGCGGCGCAGGTTGGGGGCGGGCCTCTTCGAGCAGGTGATGGACCCCATGGTCACCGGCATCTACGCGGCCTCGCCCGAGCGCCTCTCCGTGCGCTCGGCCTTTCCCCGCATCAAGAACATGGAGGTCCTGCACGGGTCCCTGTTCCACGGGATGCTCGCCGCGCGCAAGGCCCGTTCGGCCGTTCCCGCAGACAGGCGGTCCGGCTCGGGTTCCTACAGCTTCGCGGGAGGAATGACGGATCTTGTCCAAGCTCTCGCGGGAGCCGTCGCCGGACCGCTGCGCCGCGAGGAGCCGGTGCGTTCCATGGAACGGTCGGGCAGCCTGTGGATCCTGCGCGGTCGGGAGCGGACCGGGAAGTTCGACCACGTGGTGCTCGCCGTTCCCTCCCACCAGCTTTCCGGCATCGAAGGCCTGCCCGTGGAGATCCGCCAGGATCTGACTCGGGTGCCCTACAACCCCGTGGCCGTGGTGGGCCTTGGTTTCCGGCGCGAGCAGGTGGCCCATCCGCTGGACGGGTTCGGATTCCTGGTGCCGCGTTCGGAGGGCCGCCGCATCCTGGGGACCCTGTTCTCCTCCAGTCTTTGGCCGCACGCCGCCCCCGACGGACACGTGCTCACGCGTTCCATGGTGGGGGGCGGCCGCCAACCGGAACTCGCTGGACTCCATGCGGCGGCCCTGGTGGACATGGTCCGATCGGAACTCGCCGACATCCTGGGCGCGAGGGGAGAACCGACCTTCGTCCACGTGCGGTCCTACGCCCAGGGCATTCCCGAATACCCGGTGGGCCACCACGACACCATCCGTCGCCTCCATGCCCGGATGGAAGGCACCGGCCTGCACCTGGCGGGCAACGCCTGGGACGGCATCGGAGTGAACGACTGCGTGGCGGCGGCGCTGCCGCGGGCCAGGGCGCTGCTGTCGTAGATCGCCCCCGCTGACTGGGGTGTACTACCGGAAATGCTCGATCCAGGGCTGCGGAGGCAGTCGGGATAGCTTATGTTCAGGGACATGGGCGACCCCGTGGTCTACGAGTTCCATGATTTCCGTGCCTGGCTGGCGGCCTGGTTCGCCCACCAGGGCACCGAAGTGGAACCGGGTCTTTCCAAGAGCGAGGTGAGTCGGCGCCTGGGGCTTCCCCGAACCCGGAGCTACTTCACGGATGTCCTGCGCGGGAAACCTGTGAGCGCGGTGTTCGTGGAACGTCTGGTGGACCTCACCGAACTCAATCGGACGGAAGCCAAGTACTTCCGCGCCCTCGTCCGGTTCGCGCAGGCCGCGGATCCGCGCGAGCGCGAGGAGGCCTTCGACGATGTGGTGGCCCTGAACCGCGTACCGTGGGCGAAGGCCGCCGGCGATTCTTGGGAGTACTACAAGAATTGGCGCAACCAGTTGGTTCGTGCCCTGTTGATGGTGGTTCCCTGCAAGGGAGATTGGTCCGCTCTTTCGCGCCGGAGCCTGTTGCCTCTCTCGGTGGCCGAGATCAGACGGACCATCGCGGTGCTCGTGCGTCTGGGCATGGTGGAGAAGACCCCCGATGGAATCTGGCGTCCCGTGCAGCCCACACTTTCGACGGGAACGGGCGTATCGGACAAGATCCTGCGTCAGGCCCAGATGGTCCAACTGGAACACATCCGCGACGACCTCCTGCGCGATGCGGACGGGCGTCCCCCGCGCAAGGTCACGACGTCCCTGGTGTCCATCTCCGGTCCCGGCCTGGACCGGATCCTGGTGCGGATGGACCGCCTGCGTTCGGAGATCCGTGCCCTGGCCCACCGCGATCCCCATCCCGCTGATCGAGTGTACTTGGTGGCCCTGGCCGCCGTTCCCCTGACCACCCCGGAGAAGCCATGAAGATCCACGCCCCACGAATCCTGCTCCTGGCCATCGGGTCCTGCGCCCTGGTCCTGTCCGGATGCGACAAGACCACCGCGGGAGGTTCCGACGAGATCGACACGCGCATCGCGGTGAATCCCTCGGGAATCCCCGTGTCCGGTGCGCGCATCGTCGTGGTGCCGTCCGGGGATTCGTCCGGCCTGGCCGCGGCCATCAGCGCCACGGCGGCGAACGGAACCTTCCCGGATTTCCAGGTTCCCGACGGCTACTACTCGGTGCTGGTGCAGGACTCCGGCGACAGCTTGGGCAAGTACATGGACTCGTTGCGCATCGTCTCGCACAAGGTGCCGTCCGGGCGGGACACCCTCCGCGCGATGGGCCGCATCCGTGGCGTGGTGCGCCTGGGAACCGGCGATTCTCCGTCCACGGTCGTGGTAGGGCTGGTGGGGACAGGCATCGTGGCCAACGTCCAAGCCGACGGAACCTTCTCCATCGAGCTTGTGCCGGGAGGCCTGTACACGCTCGGGGCAAGTACTTCCCTGCAGGGATATGGACCGCTGTACCAACGGCTCCAATTGCGAACCGGACAGGACACCTTGCTGGCCGACACGTTGGTGCTTCCGTTCACGGCCTTGCCTGCGCCATCCGGCCTCCTGGTCGGCGAGGATACTGCGACGGGAAATGTCCGGGTGTCTTGGCCTCGGGTGGTGTTTCCGGATCTCCTTGGGTATGTGCTGGAGCGCGTGGAGGGCGGAGTGGTGACGGACAGCCTGTACACTTCGGATACGAGCTGGACCGACTCCCTCTGCACGTACTGGAATTCCCAACCGTTGCTCGGACCTTGGCCTTCCCGCAACCTCGCCTACCGGGTGCGGTCCCGGTCGGTGAGCGGGGCACCGGATTCGCGTTCCATCGCACAGACTTTCGTGGCGCAGCCACCGAATTGGACCAAGCGGGTGGACTCGGTGAAGGTGACGCTCGTGACGGATACCGCCACCGGAGTGACGACCCTGACGTGGAATTCACCTGGAAATCCGGATCTCGTGGGGTGGGCGGTGACGAGGACGGTGGGCGGGTTGGTGGATTGTCAGACGACACCGTCCGGCAGCAATTGGTCGGACAGTGGCTGCCCTCTGGCAACGAGGATGGTCATCGATTCTTCCACGAGCTCCACGCCGTTCACGTTGGATCGGAGCACGACGCTTTCCTTCGAGCTTTCATCCATCCGCAGGACTGGAGCCTCCGAGGTGGTCGCAAGCATTTCAAGGAGAGATTCCGTCGTTCCACTTGTCGACTGGCGTGATTCTATTCCGGATGGTTCGAAAACCGGACGCCTGACCTTTTGGAACCCACCCATGGATACCTGTGATGACACTGCGGGAACTCTCTGCGCCGGTTTTGGTGATTCTCTTTGGTCGGTGCGAAAACTCGACACTGCGACTTGGCGGTTCAAATCGAGGATTGGTCCAAACAATTGGATATCGCGGGACATCCCTTCCCCCAGTGGAGTCTGTTCGGGAAGCTACGACCTGAGCCTATTTGCGCTTCACGTCGATTCTGGAGCACCGATCTTCGATTGTTCCTGGAGTGGTGAACTGTGGCGGTGGGATGGAGTGGGTTTGCGGCAGATCGCCTACTTTCCGAAAGTTCCGAACGAGTGGATCAACGGAGACTGGACGATGAAGGACGGGGGATTTTACGTGGTGCTCGGATCCGCAAGTCCGGGGATCGCCGAGATCTACAGGAGAGCGCCATCCCAGACGGGATTCATTCAGGTGGCGAAAATCTCCCTCACGAATCCGGCAATGAACACGATCTCTGTCTACGGTGCATTTAGTACTGGGGAGATCGTTATGGTTCGAAGTTCCGTCGCCTCGGGGGGGAGTTCTACAAGCGATCTCTCCATCCGAACTGCCGATGGGCGCATTTCCGTGGTTCCATATCCTCCCGGGGTGGTTCCGTCATCGGGGATGGTCAATCCCGATATCGAGATCCGCGGAGACGAAATCTGGCTGGTTGGAATGAACGGCCACCTCTGGAAGGGCACCCTTCACCTGCCTCCGTCCTGACAGCGCCCGTACATCCCCGGCTGATTCTTCAATGGATTTACAGACGCTATAATCTGTATCGGAAACCAATCGCGACCCGTTGGTTTCCCTCTCCGCTTCTCCGTCGACTTAGAGTAGAATAGGCGCTGGGCGAGGGATGGCGGGCTTTCCCGGCTGCGCGTCTCTCTCCCAGGGAGACCTCTTCGATGGAGATTCGCTTCGCCACCCTCGTCTTGGCGTCCACCCGGGCCCTGGTCCCGATTTCGGTCCTGGTGTCCGGCCTTGTCCTGGCACCGCGGTCGGCCCTTTCCCAGGAGCATCCGTCGAGCACCGCGACCACCGCCGCGACGCCCTATCTGGAGCCGGTGCCCGTCCGCATCCTGCCCGCCCGATCCGCGGGCGGCTGCCTGGACGCCGCACAGGTCAAGGCCGCCACCGACCGCCTGGGGCAGGCCGCGGCAGCCTCCGGCGCCTTCGTCCCGTCCGCACAGGCGACCAACCTCCTGCGGATGCACATGGATTTGAGTGACGGAATCTGTCAGGTTACCGTTGAATTCCAGGGCGACGACCTCAGGCTGGAAGGACGTCGCCTCCTGGCTCCGGGCGAGACCGTCGCGAACTCCAAACGTCTGGAACAGGCGGTGGAGGAACTCGCCGGGAACTGGTTCAAGGCCAAGGCCGCCACCCTGACGGTGACATCGGAACCCGCCGGGGCGGCGGTCCGGTTGGATGGGGTCCAGGCGGGGAAGACTCCCGAGGTCGTCGAACATCTCCGCCCGGGTACCGTCGCGCTCCGGGTCGGCCTGGCGGGGTACGGGGACGTTTCCGACACCGTCTTCCTGCAGGCGGGGTCCGCGCTGCGCAGGGACTGCGCGCTCCGTCGCTTGGCAGGCGTCCGCGACAACACCGCCCCCTTCGCCAGATCGCGCCCCGGCCAGAGCCTCCAGGACCTCTTCGAGCGGCTGATCCCACCGAATCTCCCCGAGGGCCGCCAGACCGTGGCCATCTTCCCCTTCCAGGTCCAGGGGTCGTCGGGTACGGTGGGCTACGATCCCGGTGTGATGGCCGCCGAGTACGGCGTGGTGAGGTTCTCACGGGATCCGCGTTTCGCCGTGGTGGAGCGGGCGGAATTGAACCGGCTCCTGCAGGAGCAGGCGCTGGGACAGTCCGGAGCGCTGGACGATTCGGGCGCCGTGAAGGCGGGAAAGCTGCTTGCGGCGCGCTACATCGTGACGGGAACCGTCCGTGTCCAAGGTGCCACGCAGGAATTCTCCGCCCGGATGGTCTCGGTGGAAACCGGGGAGGTGGTGTCCGCCGCGGTGGCCAGCAGCGCGAGCCAGAACCTGGAGGCGCTGTACCGCGAGGCCCTGGGGGAGCGAGGACAGGTGGCCGGTGCGGTCTACCGCAGCGCGGTGGGGCCGGGCTGGGGCCAGTTCTACACCGGCCATCCGGTGCAGGGAAGCATCGTCCTGGGTGCGACCATCGCGGCCTTGGGGTGGTCGGGTTGGACCTGGATGGATTACGACGGCAAGCACCAGACCCTGACCAAGTTCCGCAACGGGGATCCTTCCACCGTCACTCCGAACGAAACCGTCGACCAGTGGGTCGCGGCCGCCGAGCACGCACGGTCGCAGAACAACCGCGCCCTTTCCACCTTCGAATTCTCGCTGGGGATCCTGGGGGCGGTCTGGGCGGCGAACCTCGTGGACGCCGGAATCCTGGGTTACGAGGATTCCCGTCGCATCCGCGCCGAATACTTCACCTGGGCACCTGCGGTGGTTCCCACCGGCGACGGCGTCCGGCTGAGCTGGAGGTTCTGAGATGCGCGAACTCCGGTCCATGGCGAAGATCGCCGCCTGCGCTGGAACCGTCGCGTTGTGGGGGATCTCCCTTTCGGGATGCGACAGCGACACCACGCCGTTCAGCACGCAGGATGCGTCCAAGTTTCCGGCATCGGTGTTCGGTCGCATCGCGGATCGCCAGGGACATCCGCTTACGGGTGCCTTGGTGACCGCTCTCCCCAGCGGAGTCACGACGGTTTCCGGCGATTCGGGGAAGTTCCAGCTCGGTTTGCCACCGGGCAGCTACCAGGTCTCGGTGATCAAGGACGACTACCTGGACACCAGCCTCTCCGATTCCCTTCGGCTCTTCCTCCTGAGCAAGGACACCCTGGCCAAACTCGGGCTGGTGTACCGCTACGCGACCATCCAGGGCACGGTGCTGGATTCCACCGGAGCCGTCCCCCAGGCCGGGGCGGGAATCGTGGTGCAGGACCAGACGGTCTCCGCCACCGCCCTGCCCACGGGTTCCTTCAGTCTGGGGCGCATCCAACCGGGATCCGTCCAGGTGTTCGCGGTGGTTCCCGGGCAGGGGTACGCGGGTTTCGACACCGCCCTCCAACCTTCGGACACCCTCAAGGGCGTCACCATGCGCATCTCCCACCAGGGCGGGACGGTGCAGGGGCAGGTGGTGTTGGTGAACGGCGGGGCTGCGCGAGGAATCGGGAGCGCGGCGCGGCGGGCGGCGACTTCGGACAGCGTCGGAGTCTCCGGGGTCTCGGTCTCGGCCTTCGGCGGCCTCTTGAACTCCATCACGGACGCCAACGGCGGATTCTCGCTGCCGAACATCCCGGGGGCCGGTCCGGTGGTGCTGCACATCTCGAACGTCGGCGGCACCCAGACCCAAACCGTGACGGGGGTGGTGGCCCGGGAAGGACGGATCCTGGACGTGGGGAACCTCTGGCTGAACTCCATGGCGGGGATCTCCGACTCGGCGGTCCGTTCGCACATCGCCCTGGCGCGCTGGAACGACACGGCGGTGAACCTGCTGGCATGGACGGGAAACGACACCGGACTGCACGTGGCCAAATGGGCGTGGAACCTCTCCAGCAAGGGCGACACGACCTCGGTGGGCAGGGCCAGCCTTTCCAAGTCCAACCCCACCTTCGCCGCCCAATGGGCATCGGGAACACCGTTCCAGGTGAAGGCTTGGGCGCTCTTCCTGGATTCGGCGCACCAGGTCCTCAAGGCCTCCGCTCCGGGCATCATCACCGTCAAGGTGCTTCCGCCACCGGACACCATCCCTCCCTCGCTGCGGAGGCGCTCCCCCTCCGCGGACACCACCTATTCCTGGGCCGATTCCATCCAGGCCGTGCAATGGACGGTGACGGACGCGGGCGGCGTGGACAGCGCGGCGGTGAACGGAATCGCGGTGGTTCCCGACGGCACCGGTCTCGTCTCGCGGGCGGAGACGCTTTCGGTGTCGGCTCCAACCGTGGTCCGGCTCTACGCCAGGGACTCGTCGGGAAATGTCAGCATCGACACATTGGTGCTGTCGCGGGGCGCCAAGCCTCCGTCGGTGGCGCGACTCTCTCCGGTCTCGGACACCTCGGTGTCCTACCTGGATTCGACCGTGACCGTCTCCTGGACGGTAGCGCCGAACCTGAAGCTTTCCTCGGTCCTCCTGAACGGAGCGAAGGCCGCGGCAGCCAAGGGCAACACCTATTCCTGGAACACCATCCCGCAGGTCGGAACGAACGTCGAGCGGCTGGTGGCCGTGGACACCGCGGGGAACATCGGCCGGGACAGCGTGGTGGTGACACGACGCGACACCACCGCGCCCACCGTGCTGGCCCGGTCTCCCTCGCGGGACACCACCTTCCAGTGGGCCGACTCCGCCCTGGTCGTCCGCTGGGGAGTGGACTCCGCCGGGGCGCCAGATTCCGTCTGGTGGAACGACTCCCTCGTGGCTCTCCTGCGCGGCCTGGTTTCCAGGGCGGACACGCTCCCCGTGGGTCGGGATACCGTCCGGTTGCGGGCGAAGAACGGACTGGGCAAGACCACCATCGACACCTTGGTCCTGACGCGAAGCCCCTACTCGATTCCCTGGAACAGCCAGGTCTTGAAGTTCGGATCCTTCACCGACGCTCGCGACGGCAGGGTCTACCGGACGGACACCATCGGAAAGCAGGTCTGGATGGCCGAGAACCTGGACTACGCCGCAGACAGTTCCTGGTGTCCCGCGAATTCCCCGGATTCCTGCGCGACCTACGGCCGGTTGTACTCCTGGACCGGGGCCGCGGCCCTCCCCGAGGCGTTCTCCGACAGCATGAACACCCCGATCGGGACGTCCAAGCAGGTGACCGGAGTCTGTCCGACCGGATGGCACCTCCCGAGCCTGGCGGAATGGTCCACCCTCCTCACGACCGCGTCCGATTCCAGCCTGAAGTCCCGCACGGGTTGGGACAAGAACGGGAACAGCGGCGATTCCTGGGGATTCCGCGGCCTCCCCTCCGGGACCCGAGACACCTCCGGGACGTTTTCCGTCGTTGGTCTGGACGCCATGTTCTGGTCGTCCACCGAGACCTCGGCCAGCCAAGTTGACGCGGCCGGGCTGGTGTACAACTCGGCCCAGGCGACCACCGCGGCGTCCGGCAAGAGGAACGCCTACGGCGTGAGGTGCCTCGCGAACTGACCCCCCCGATTCGCGTTGCGGTGTCGGGACCCGGACCGCCGTTCGTCCTACGCCATCTCCTCCCAGTCCTCGGGGTCGGTTTCCCGGAGGAACTCCAAAAGGTTCTCGGGCGACGACAGCCATTTCTCCAACTCGCGCACCGCGGCCAGTTCCCGGCGCGCGGTGTCCTTGGCCTTGCGCAGGAGCTGTTCCACCAGGACGTCGTTTTCCAGGAGCAGCTTCCAATCCGTCGCCCCCTGCGGAAGACCTTCGTGGCGCAGCCTGCGCCGCCGTTCGTGCAGCCGCTTGCGGGCCGCCTGCAGCTCTTCCACGCAGGCCTTCAAGGAGGCCTCGTCCACGGAATTGGCCTTGGTCTCCTCGCTCCCGTGCGCGTGCAGCAGGCGCAGGAGGGCGCCCAGGTCGCGCACCTGCCAGGCGTGGGTGAGAGACTGCATCAGCGTGGTGCGTCGGATCCGTTCCTCGTCGTCGCGGGTCTTGTCCGGGTGGAGCTCGCGGGCCAGACTCCGGTAGATGTCCTTGGCCGTCGCGTCCGGATCGGCGACCTTCCTGGCCATCCGGGCAGCGGAGGGAGACGGTCCCGCCGACCCGGGGTCGTTCAAGCGCTCCTCGGCTTCCGGTTCCGATGCGGACGCGTCGAAGGCCGCCCATCGTTCGCGCACCTCCTGCATGTCCGCGCCGAACCGGGTCTCCAGGTCGCGGGCCAGGAACAAGACCAGGGCCACGCCTTTCTCCAAAAGCCGCTTCTGGCGCTTCCCGGTGGGAAGGTTCTCCTCGATTCCGGCGATCAACCGGGTGCGGCGCACCTGGATCTCGTCCACGAGGCTGGCTTCGGCGGCCTCGAACCGCGCCACCAGGGGTGGGATCCCGTCCTCCAGATGGTGGATCTCCGCTTCCAACCGTTCCGTCTCGGACAGGAGGTCGCCCACCTTGTCGGAGAGGGAGCTCTTGCCACCACCCGGTCCAGTGTTCGCCGAGGGTGCGGAAGGGTCCGAAAACGAGAGGTCCGGCATGCAGGGCCAGATAGAAAAGTCGCCCTGCGCGACGGCTCGCCGGGACTCCTTGGGAACGGATCCCATCTAGATTCGGGAGTGCGGGCCACGCCCAGTGGTCGTGCCACTGGAACAGGGGAGGGAGAGCATCATGCAGGATCCGCGAGAAACCGAACCCGACAACACCGCCGTGCGCGTCGCGCTGTGGCGGGCGCTGCACCTGGAGGTGGATGCGCCGCCCCACGTATTCGAGGACGATGTGGGCGTGAAGCTCGCGGCTCCGGAGGAAGGATGGCAGAACCGCGGGGACATGAGTCCGTTCACCAAGCCCTTCCGGGCGTCCATCCTGGCCCGCGCCCGGTTCATCGAGGATCTGGTCGTGGAGCGGGTTGGCCAGGGGGTGGGGCAGTACGTGATCCTGGGTGCGGGCTTGGACACCTTCGCCCAGCGCCGGACGGAATTCGGCACCCGGCTCGTGGTCTACGAGATCGACCAGCCCGGCACGCAGGCCTGGAAGCGGCGGCGGCTCGCGGAGCTCGGGCTTGGCATCCCTTCCAGCCTCCGGTTCGTGCCTGTGGACTTCGAGGCGGGCGAAGACTGGATGGGACGGCTTCCCGCCGCGGGCTTCGATTCGGGAAAGCCGGCGGTCGTGGCATCCACCGGTGTCAGCATGTACCTCACCCGGGAGGCGATCCTGGCCACGTTGCGCCAGGTCGCCTCCCTGGCCCGAGGGTCAACGCTGGTCATGTCCTTCCTGCTTCCCATCGAGATGGCCGACCCGGAAGCGCGCCCAGGGATCGAACGCGCCCAGGCGGGAGCCAAGGCCAGCGGCACCCCCTGGATCAGTTTCTTCATGCCCCCGGAAATCCTTGCGTTGGCGCGCGAGGCTGGGTTCCGGGAAGTCCGGCACGTTTCGGCGGCGGATCTTGCGGAGAGATATTTCTCCGGGAGGACGGATGGGCTGCGGCCGCCCTTGAATTCTGAAGAATTGCTGGTCGCGACGGTCTGAGGCTTCGCCTTTATTGGTGCGCCTGGCGGCGCGGGCTTTCTTTTTTTGCACCTGCGGTGCGGCTTGGTTCACAGGGCCTGCGCGGCCCTGTACCCCGCCCAAGGGACCGCTGGCCCGGCCCCTTGGGAATCCCCGGGCCTGCGGGGGACTACCGTCCCCCTGCACCCCAGCGCCGGAGCGGTTCACGCGTGGAGGTTGGCTGGTTGTCAGAATTTGCGCGCCCGCCTGCTTGCCTTCGGCAAGATGGCGGGGGTTGTGATACTGGTTTTTCAGGGGAGTGGATGGGCAGCGCCGAAGGTGATTTGGGCAGGAACTGTTCTGGTCTGGTTAGATTCCGGTGGGGATGGGTTTAGGAGAATGAACTGGAACTGGTGGGGTGGGGATGGATCGGTTGGTTTTGTTCGCGGCATTGGCGGCGGCGGAGGTGGCGGCTCCGGCGTCCTTGGACGTCGTTCTGACCGGGGTTCGTCCGGGGGGCGGGAATGTCGTGGTCGAGGTCTACGGCAACCAGGAGACGTTCTTCAAGAAGCCCCTGGCGTCCAAGGTCGTGGCCGCGGATGGTCCGCGATTGGAGGCGGTGTTCGAGCTTCCCGACGGCGAGTACGCCGTGTCCGCGTATCAGGACCGGAACGGGAACGGGGTGCTGGACAAGAACATGTTCCACATCCCCACGGAGCCGTACGGACTCAGCAATCATTTTCGGCCCAAGTGGTCCAAGCCGACCTTCGACGACTGCAAGTTCGCCCTGGCGGGGAAGGTGGTGTCCGCGATCCTGTTGAAGTGAGGTTGCCGTAGGCTGCGCTGGCTTTTTTGCGCCTGGCGGCACGGCGTCCTTCTTTCTTGCACCTGCGGTGCGGCTCGTCTACAGGGCTTCCGCAGCCCTGTACCTGCGCCAGGGGCGAACTAAGGCCTTCGCCCCTGGACCCCGCCTTGCCTCCGGCGGCCCAAGGACCGGGCGCGGCCCTTGGGA
>Ga0209415_10005730_pt1 | contig 22252 bp, 20 predicted proteins | sample PeaSoiSIISIP2007_FD_187696 | JGI IMG/M metagenome (GOLD analysis project Ga0209415, IMG submission 187696) | Peat soil microbial communities from Weissenstadt, Germany - SII-SIP-2007 (SPAdes) (version 2) | ecosystem: Environmental > Terrestrial > Soil > Wetlands > Peat | place: Germany... | reverse complement strand
CGATGTCCCCGAACACCTGTCAGCCATCTCTCCGGTCTGAACAACTTCCGCGCGGCGATGACCGGGCAAAAGTGGAGCTAAAAAGAGAGCCTGCCTTACAGCTCGATCCGCCAGGTCTCGCTCTGGACCGGCTCGCCGAACTCATCGTGGGTCTCGACCGCGACGATTTCGAAGCCGTTGGCGGCGTAGATGCGGCGGGCGCTGGTCAGCACGGTGTGGGTCCACAGCGTCATGGCGGTGTAGCCGACCTCGCGGGCGAAGCTCAGGCACAGCTCGACCAGGTGGTCGCCAATGCCGCGGCCGCGGGCCATCGGCTCGACGTAGAGCAGCCGCAGCCGCGAGAGCCCGCCGCCTTCGTCCGTGATCAGCACCGAGCCGGCCATGGCGCCCGCCACCTCCGCGATCCAGCCGTTGTCGCGGCCGTCCTTGTAGTTGCGCAGGAAGCCCGCCGCGGTGTCGGCGATGTTGATCTCGATCCCCCGCCCCCAGCCATAGGCCTCGCGGTAGAAGGCCGACTGGCGGGCGGTCATCAGGCCGAGGTCGCCGGTGCGAAGCGGCCGGATGCTGAAGCTGCGGTCCGGCGTCGGGTCCAGCAGAGTCCGCGCCTCGCCCAGCGCCGCCACCAGGTCGGCCTGCTGCGCCGCGGCGAGCGGGCGCAGCATCTCGCGCACCTCGTCGCGCTGGCGCTGGTCGATCAGGTCAAACACAGCGCGGCCCGCCGGCGTCAGCACGATCGGGCGCGGTCGCTGGTCGCCCTCGCCCGTCTCGCGGGTGATCCAGCCCCTGGCCTCGAACCGCGCCAGCACACGGCTGGTGTAGCCCGCGTCCATGCCCAGCAGCCTGTTGAGTTCGCTCGCCACCGGCGCCTCGGCGTGCTCGATCTCGAACATCAGCCGCGCCTCAGGCAGCGTGAGCTCGGCGCCGAGGAAGCGCTGATTCAGCGCCCCGACCCTGCGGGTGTAGAACCGGTTGAACAGGCGGACGGCGGCGATGGCGTCTTCCATCCCGCGAGGCTTGCGCAGATAGTTGACGGAGTCAACTATCTGCCGTGTCGTTGGTTGAGCCTTAGGCCGCGGCGGTGACGCCGGTCTCGGCGAGCCACTCCAGGATCTTGGCCTTGGGCATGGCGCCGACCTTCATCGAGGCCATGCGGCCGTCCTTGAACAGCATCATGGTCGGGATACCGCGCACGCCGTAGCGCGAGGGCGTGGTCGGGCTTTCTTCGATATTGACCTTGGCGACGGTCACGTGGCCAGCCAGCTCCTCGGAGATCTGGTCCAACGCCGGGGCGATCTGCTTGCACGGGCCGCACCATTCGGCCCAGAAATCCACCAGAACGGGCCCTTCGGCCTTCAGCACCGATTGCTCGAACGACTCGTCGGTCACCGGAACTGTGCTCATTGAAACAACTCCCTTGGGCGCCGGTCAAAAGCCGCGCCCTTCAGATTGGCCCATGTAAGCAAGGACGGCGGAACATCAACCCGATGCGGCCATCTCGTCCAGGGCCCCGGTCAAGAGAATTTCTGGGATCGGCATGAGCTTGGGGCCATCGGTCCAGATCAGCGCCGCCTCGATCGTTCGGCCGGGGAAGATATCGCTGAGCAGCGCCCAATACACCGCCATCTGGCGAACGTAGGCCGGGTCGGCGGCCTCGATCGTCGCTGGCGCCGGGCGGTTGGTCTTGAAGTCGGCCACCAGCACGCGGCGCTCCTCGACCAGCAGCCGGTCGACCCGACCGGACACGGCGAGGCCGGGCGGCAGACGTGCGGCGGCGCCGGCGAGGGCGATCTCGGCCCGGGAGCCGGGCCCGAACACGGCGGCGAAGCGCGCATCGTCCAGCACCGCCAGCGCCGCGGCCGCCATCTCGGCGCGCTGGGTGTCGTCGAGGTCGCGCTCGCGGGCCAGCAGCCTCACGGCCGCCGCCTCGCGCTCGGCCGCCGCCACGTCGGGGAGCAGCTGCAGCAACCGGTGGATGATCTCGCCGCGGCGATACCGGCCGAGGCCCTGGGTGCGCGCCAGCGGCGACGGCGCGGGGGCTCTGGCGTCTTCGCCGAGCCGCGAGGGCGCGGCGTAGCGCGCGGCCGCCGGTTCGGCGGGCGCAAGGCGCGTGGCCCAGGACGGCAGTCGGCCGGGCGTCACGCCGGCGGCGCCGAACGCCAGTCCCGGGGCTGGATCCTCGCCGTAGCGCAGCGCCCAGCCGCCGCCCTGCAACGGAACGCGACGGACCTTGGGCGCGATCGCCTCATGCTCGAAGCCGGCTTCGATCACCTCGCGCCAGCTGCCGCGGAAGAACTGCGGCTTGGTCGTGACCCCGCAGACGATCAGCCGGTCCCGCGCCCGGGTCAGGGCGACGTAGAGCAGGCGCAGCGACTCATGCTCGGCTGCCCGCTCGCGCTCGGCCCGCGCGTCCGCCGACGCAGGACAGTCGTCGGCCTTGCGCGGGGCCCAGAGGAACCCGCCGTCCTTGGCCGACAGCAGCGGGCCGCCGAGCGCTGTGGCGCGGGTGGTGGTGTCCGGCAGGATCACCACCGGCGCCTCAAGGCCCTTGGCGCCGTGGACGGTCATCACCCGCACCTCGCCCTCGCCTTGGCGCTCTGGGTCCTCCTGCTCGCGCTTCACCTCGATCTCGCTGGCGGCCATCTCGTGGATGAACCGCTCCAGCTCGATGACCCCGCGCCGCTCGGCGGCCAGGGCCTCGGCCAGGAAGGCGTCCAGCGCATCCTCGGCCTCGCGCCCCAGCCGGCCGAGGAACCGGCGCTTCATCGAAAGCCCGCGCTCGTCGAGCCGGGCCAGGACCCGGGCGTAGAAGTCGAACGGCGCGCGGGCGTCGGCGAGGCTGCGCGCCTGGGCGAAGAACCTCGCCGCCTCGCCCCACTCGGGCCGCTCGGCGGCCCGCGCCTGCAGCGTCGACCAGAGCGGACCGCGCCGGCCGTGCGCCAGATCGAACAGCGCGTCCTCGTCGATGTCGCAGAACGGGCTGCGAAGCAGTGCGGCCAGCGTCAGGTCGTCGTCCGGGAAGCGGGCGAAACGGCCGAGCCCCAGCAGGTCCTGGAAGGCGACATGCTCCGAGAGCAGCAGCCGGTCCGCCCCGCCGACCGGGACGACGGCGCGCTTCAGGGCGCGGATGATCTCGTGGAATAGGGCGTTGCGACGGCGCACCAGGATCAGCACGTCGCCGTAACCCATCGCGCGCTGCCCGCCGCCGCGCTCGCCGACGCTCTCGCCGCGCTGGACCATCTCCCTGATCGAAGCGGCGATCCGGCGCGCGAGCTTCTTCGTTGCGCTCTCCGGCGGCTCAGCGTCGACCGGGGCCCAGGGGTCCGGCTCGTCCCAGGGTTCGGTTTCGTCCAGCGGCCACAGGTCGATCGCGCCATGGTCCGACCGGGTCGGCACGTGGCGGATCGGGAAGACGGCGCTGCCGGCGGGTTTCAGACCCGCCGCGGCCCCCGGCGTGTCGTAGACCGCATCGACGAAGCTGAGGATCTCCGGCGCCGAGCGCCAGCTCTCCAGCAGCGGCACCTGGTTGAACTGCCGACCGGCGCCGGAGACCATGGCGCCGAACTCGCGCGTCTCCACCGCCAGCCGCTCCGGCGCCGCACCCTGGAACGAGAAGATCGACTGCTTCTCGTCACCCACCGCGAACACGGTGCGATGCTTCTCGCCGGCGCCCTGGCCGATGAAGAACTCGGCGGTCAGCGCGCGCAGGATGTCCCACTGGTCGGGCGCGGTGTCCTGCGCTTCGTCAAGCAGCACGTGGTCGAGGCCGCCATCGAGTTTGAACAGCACCCAGGCCGCGTCGGCGCGCACGGTGAGCAGCTCGTGCGTGCGTTGGATCAGGTCGCCGAAGTCGAGCGCCCGCAGCGTCGCCTTGGCGCCGTCGTAAAGTTCGATGTGGGCCAACGCCAGGCTGATGGCGTGGACGCTTGCCTCGGCGATCCTGGCCGCCTTGGCCTGCTCGACAGTCTCGCATAGCCGGGCCTGCTCGCGCGCCAGCCATTCCACCGCCCAGGGATCGATCGCCTTGGTCGCCATCCGCTTCCTGGGCTCGCCCTCCTTGGTCGAGAACACCGCCCAGACTTCGGCGAACGACGAATCCTCGTCCAGGCGCAGCATGGCGGTGGCGCAGGCGATGTCGGTGGCCTCGGTGCCGGCCTGCAGCGCTTCGGCGGCGCGCCGCCACTGGCCCCAGCGGATTTTCGCGACCGCCTCGGCCTCGATCGCCTCGGCCGTGGTCGGCGCATCGAAGCCACAGCGGCGCCAGATGTCGGAGCCGAATCCGTCCGCGTCGGCGCAGGTCTCGACGTAGGTCCGAATCGCCCGACGCTCGGCCTCGAAGGTGGCGAACATGTCGTTGAAGCGGCCGTAGTCGAGCTCGACCGAGAAGTAGCTGTAGGCGCGGCCGATCGGGCTGTCGGGACGGGCCAGCGCCGCCAGCGCCACATCCTCCTTCGAACGGGCCGAGACCTCGCGCGCGGCGACGTCTTCCAGCACGGTGAAGCCGGGCGAGACCCCGGCTTCGAGCGGGAAGCGCCGCAGCAGCTTCTCGCAGAAGGCGTGGATGGTGGTGATCTTGATCCCGCCGGGCGTCTCCAGGGCGCGGGCGAACAGGGCGCGGGCCAGCGGCAGGTTGGAGGGCTGTTCCTCCAGCTGCGACAGCTTCTGGCGCAGCGGCGCGTCCTCCATCACCGCCCAGGCGCCCAGCTCCTTGAAGAGGCGCCGTTGCATCTCCGCGGCCGCGGCCTTGGTGTAGGTGACGCAGAGGATCGCCTCGGGCCGCGAGCCGGTCAGCAGCAGCCGCGCGACCCGGTCGACCAGGGTCTTGGTCTTGCCCGAACCGGCGTTGGCGGCGACGAACACCGACGCCGCGGGGTTGGAGGCGACGACCTGGGCCGATCGGCCCGAGCGGGGGATCTCGGCGCGGGCGTTCATTCCGGCCCGCCCTCGTCTTCGCCGCCGATCACGCCCCATTCCCACAGCCGGCCGAGGTGGTCGTAGTCGCCGCCATAGCGGCCGATGAACTGCGGCGCGGCCCAGGCGATGTAGGGCGTCGCCTGCTCGTCAAAGGCGGCTGCGCGGCGCATCAGGCCGGCCAGCGCCCGCTCCGCCAGATCGGCGCTCTCGCCGGGCCAGGCGCGGGTCTCCTCGCGGCCCGGGATGCGCCCGCCGCTGACCCGCACGTAGGTCAGCTCGCCCGGCTCGACCGGTCCGATCTCGGCGAACCCGCCGCGGCGCAGGATCGCGGCGGTGAGGGTGAGCTGCGGCGAGAGTCCGCTCTGCACCTGCTTGGCGCTGGGCGCCTGGCCGGTCTTGAAGTCGAGCACGTCGGCAGTCAGGCCGCGCAGCTCGATGCGGTCGGCCTTGGCGGTGACGGTGAAGGCGCCGGCCGGCGCAGGAAAGTCGTGCGCGCCCTCCTGCTCGATGATCAGCTCGGCGCCGGCGCGGCGCTTGCGCTCGAAGCGGACCACCCACGGCGCCACGTTGGTCGCCAGCGCCTGTTCCCGCGCCAACCTGGGCCGCGGCACGCCGGCGTCGGCCAGGCACTGCATCAGAATCTCGGCGAAGGCGTCCTCGGCGCCTTCGCGCAGCTCGCCGGGATGCTCCCTGGCGAAGCGCTCGAACGCCGCGTGCACCGCCGTGCCGCGCGCCAGCGCCTCCACCGGCTCGCCGGGCCGGTCGAGCGGGCGCAGGCGCAGGACGTAGCGGGCGTAGACCGCGTAGGGGTCGCGGATCCAGCGCTCGACCCCGGTGACGGGCAGCTTGCGCGGCCGCACCGCCACTGGCGGCGTCGGGCGCGGCCGGCCGGCGGGGGCGAAGCGATCCGGCGCATCGAGGGCGCGGACGTGTTCTATCAGCGCCGGGCGGGTCGGCAGGACGAGACCGGCGCCCTTGACCAGGGTCTCCAGCCGCCACAGCCAGCGCGAAGCCACCGCCGGCGCGCCCTCGCGACGCTCGGAGGCGACCAGCACCACCTCCTGCGCGCTGGCGCCCTGGGCGAAGTCGTGGGCGGCAAGGCCAAGGCGGCGCTCCGGCGGCGGCAGGCCAAGCGCGGCGCGCATCGGCCGCGACAGGAACGGATCGATCGGCGCGCCTTGCGGCCACACGCCCTCTTCCAACCCAGCCAGGATCAGCAGGTCGGCCTGGACCAGCCGCGCCTCGATCGCGCCCAGGATGCGCAGGCGCGGGTGGCTGGCGCCGCCGCCGCGCACCACCTCGCGGGCGATCAACTGGTCGACCAGCTCGACGAACCCGGCGGGTCCGACGTCCGGCAGGCCCTCGCCCTCCTCGATCAGCCCGGCGATCAGCGCCGCGGCGGATTCGCCGGCGAGCCCGCCCCAGAGGTCGCCAAGCTCGCCGTCCTCGCCGCGCGCCAGCAGCTCGATCGCCTCGGCCAGAGCGACCGCGGCGTCCGCCGGACGCGTTGCGCCGGTGGCGAATGGTCCCGCCAGGACATCGGCGGCGTGGCGCAACATCGCCAGCAGCGAAAATCCCTCCGCCGCCTTAAGCTCGGTCTCGATCGCGGTCCAGTCGGGCCGCCGCGGTCCGCGGAGCGCCAGCTCCAGCGCTCTTCGACCAGCCGCCAACGCGCCATCGTCCAATCCGAAGCGGACGAAGCGGTGCTTGGCGACGCCGAGCAGAGTCACGGGATCGAGCGGGTCGAACGCCGCGCGGGCGATCAGGCCGATCAAGGTGGCGATCGGATAGCCGGTCAGCGGTGCGCCGGCGGAGCTGTCGGCCGAGACGCCCCAGCGGGTCAGCCGCGCGCTGACGCGGCGGGCCAGCGCCGCGTCAGGCGTTACGAGGGCGGCGGTGCGGCCCGGTGTCTCCAGCGCCTCGCGCAGCAGGAGCGCGATGGCGCTCGCCGCCTCCTCCTCGGCGCGGGCGAACACCACCGAGAGGCCGGTGAGCCCCTCGGCGATCGGATCGACGCCCTCCGCCGCGCCCTCCTCGCGCAGCCGCTTGATCTGCGCGAGCCAGTCGGCGGTGGCCTCGGCCGGGCGAAGCGCCTCGTTGACCAGGCGGCGACGCCAGCGGCCGCGCGAAGCGTCGCCGGCGCTCCACGGCGCCGCCTCGCCCCGCTCGACCCCGGCCCGGGCCAGCAGGCGCTTCAGCCCGCCCTGCGGATGCTGCTCGCCGACCTCGGCCCAGGCCGTCTCGGCGAGGTTGAGATCGAGACCCGGCAGCACCACCGCGCCGCTCGGCAAGCCGGCGACCACGGTCAAGAGCTCGGCGACCGCCGGCGCGCTGCCGGTCGAGCCGGCGGCGATCACCACCTGTTGCGGCGGCGCGGCGCGCCAGCGGTCGGCAAGCCGGCGCAGCAGCTGCACGCGCCGCTCGCCGACGTCCATCAGGCCGAGCGCGTCGAGGCGCTTCGGCCAGGCGGCCAGCGCCAGCTTCAGGAACTCGGCCGAGACCTGCCAGTGCCGGGCCAGCTCGGCCGGGGCCAGGTCGTCGATCAGCGCCAGCGGCCGCGCTTCCTCGATCTGAACGCTGTCGAGGAAACCGGCGAGGGCGTCGGCGAGGTCGAGCGCGCCCGCGGCGTCGAGGCTGCGGCCCAGTGCTTCTTCGTGAGCCGCCACCAGCCCGGCCAGCTCGTAGCGGCGGCGCGCGGAGGAGATCGCCGGCGGCAGGTCGAGCGCCAGGTCGCCAGGCTCGAACGGCGGCTCGCCCTCGTCGAGGTCGCCCAGCGCCCGCACCTGCGGCAGCAGCACCGCGCCGCCGCCGCAGACCGCCAGGAACGCCTCGGCCAGGTCGCGGCCGGCGCGGCGGGTGGGGACGAGCACCGTGGCGCCCGCGAGCGCCTGCGGTCCGAGGGGTGCGAGCGCGGCGTTCAGGCCCCGCGCCAGGTCCGCCAGAAACGGCCGCCCGGCCTCGATGTTGAACCATCGCGGCGATGGCCGGCCCAGGAAGCTCATGCGGTCTCGCGGAGCCGCGCCTCCGCCGCCGCGAGCGCGGCCGGATCGCCGACCTGCATCCAAAAGCCGTCCGGTGTCACCCCGCGCAGCCGTCCTTGCTCCGCCGCCCGCATCCAGACCTGGAACAGCGAAAACTTGTCGGCGCCTACCTCATAGACCCGCTGCGGGTCGAGGATCTCGATGCCGAAGCAGTGCAGCGGCGCCTCGGCCGCGGCGCCCCGGTGCGTGAGCGCGCCCTGATCGTCGATGAAGAAGTCGCCCGGCGTGTCGAAGCCGTCGGTGCGCGCTTTCGGCACGACGATCAGGCAGGCGTCCATCTGCACCGGATCCCAGGCCGAGGCGACCAAGCCGAGCGCATCGTCATGACCCTCCGTCCAGACGTAGTCGCTGTTGGCCACCCAGATCGGCGCCTCGCCGAGCATCGAACGCGCGCGTTTCAGACCGCCGCCCGTCTCCAGCAAACCGGCGCGCTCGTCGGAGATCAGGATCTCCGGGCTGCCGCGCCGCGCCAGATGCGCCTCCATCTGGTCGGCGAAAGCGTGGACGTTGACGACCGCGCGGGTGACGCCGGCGGCCTCCAGACGGTCGAGGGCATGGTCGATCAGCGCCTTGCCGCCGACTTCGATCAGCGCCTTGGGCGCCCGTTCGGTCAGGGGCCGCATGCGCTGGCCCAGCCCCGCCGCCATCACCATTGCGGTGGCCGGCGCGCTCAAACCCGCGCCTCCACGGGCAGATGGGCGTCCAGCCAGGCCCGCAGCGGCGCCAGCTCGGACGATGCGGCCAGGCACCGTTCCAGATAGCCCCACATCCGCGGCGTCAGGGCGCGGTACTTCGGCCGCCCGAACCCGGCCACCTGGCGGGCAAAGATGAACAGGATGCGGATGACGTTGAGCGCGCCGAGCGCATGGTAGTCGGCCAGGAACTGTTCGCGATCGAGCTCGGGCCGAGCCGCCAGGTAGCGCGCGAGGGACGCCGTCTCGCGCTCGGCGGAGACGTCGCGGCGGCCGTCATGCAGCAACATCGAGAAGTCCCAGGCCGGGTGGGCGCGCAGCGCGTCCTGGAAATCGAGCAGGCCGACTCGCGCGGCGGCCGGGCGGTCCGGCAGCCACAGCAGGTTCTCGGCGTGATAATCGCGGTGGCAGAAGACGCTGGCGCCGGCCTCGCCCCGCGCCCGGATCGGGCCCCAGAACGCCTCCCATTCGTCCATCGCCTCGACGGAGAACGGCGCGATCCCGGCGTACTTGGGCCACCACTCCAGGAACAACAGCCCGCCGGTCTGCAGCACCAGGCTGTCGTAGCTCAGCAGCGGCCAGCGCGAGCCGTCCCCCTCCAGCACGTCCGGCGGCGCGGTGGCGTGCAGTTGCACCAGGGTGTCGACCGCGCTGTCGTAGAGCGGAGTCTCGTCGTCCCCGGCGGCGATCAAGGTGGCGTAGAGGTCGTCGCCCAGGTCTTCCAGCACGGCCAGGCCCGCCGCTGGATCTGCGGCCACGATCTGCGGCGCGGACAGACCCTGCAGGCGCAGGAAGGCGGCGCAGGCGACGAAGGCGTCGACCCGGCCGGCGGCCAGCCGCGCGCTCGCGTTGTAACCCAGCGCGCGGCGCTCGTCGGGCGTCGCCAGCGGCGGACAGGGCTTGGTTTCCAGCGACGGCGGCTGGTCCATGAAAATCCGCCGACCGCCGGCCGGCAGGTGCAGGCGCTCGTACAGCCGCGTCGAGGCGTCGCCCGGGAGCGGCTCGCGCCGGGCCGCGCCGAAGCCGTTGGCGGCGAGGAAATCCGCCTTCAACGCGTCGCGGTCAGAACTCAAGCGGCCGGTCCTCCCAGGCGCCGTGCGGCGACAGCCGCGCGCGCCGGGCCGCCCCGTGGATGTGCAGTTCGACGTCCAGGCGGTCGTGTGGCAGGTGGTGGCCGAGCCGCTCTGGCCACTCGATCACCGCCGCGCCCTCGTCCAGCGCGTCATCGAGCCCGAGTTCGGCGATCTCCTGCGGCTTTTCCACGCGGTAGAGGTCGAAGTGGGCGAGCACGAGGCGCGGCGTCGCATAGGACTGCACCAGGGTGAAGGTGGGGCTGGGGACTTCGGTCGCCTCGCCCGTCAGCGCCTGGATCAGGCCGCGCGCCAGGGTCGACTTGCCCGCGCCCAGCGGCCCGGCGAGGCACACCGCCTCATGCCGCTTTAGCTCGGCGGCGATCGCGGCCCCGAGCCGGCGGGTGTCGGCCTCGTGGTCCAGACGGAATTCACCTTCGGCGGGAACGATCATGTGAATGGCAGGTCCGAATCGGCGGGCAGCAGGGTCTCAATGTAGGCCTTCAGGCGGCCGGTTGCCTCAGCTGAGTCGTGGGGCGCCGCCTCGGCGGGGATCAGCGGGCCGACGGTCATGCGATAGCGGCCGCCACGCTTGTTGAGCAGCTCGTGGAACACGGTGATGTCGCGCAGTTCGTTGGAGAAGCCGTTGAAGAAGTGGAACAGGGTCGACCAGGGCCCCGTCAGATGCACCGGCGCGATCGGGGCGTCGTACTTGCGGGCGATCGAGAGCGCGGTCGGCGCCCAGGCGGGGTCGGCCAGCGCGCCGTTGCGCTGACGCCGGGCGATGCGGCCGGCGGGGAAGATCACCAGCGCGCGCTCGGCCTCCATCGCCTGGCGGGTCATCGCGAGGGTCAGCCGGGCCTTTTCGCGGGTGCGCTTTTCCTCGACCCATTCCACCGGGATCAGCACCTCGTCCAGCGCCGGCGAGATGCGGTGCGCGTCGGCGTTGGCGTAGAACATCACGTCGGGCCGAATCTGCTTGACCGCGTCCCACACCGCGACGCCGTCGGCGATGCCGGTGGGGTGGTTGCAGATCAGGATCAGCCGGCCGGTGCGCGGCAGCCGCTCCAGGCCCCGCGTCGCCACCTTCAGCGCCAGCAGATCGGAGGCGAAATCGATCGCGGCTCGGCCGCCGAGCGGCGCGATCGCGTCGGCCATCCGCCGCGCCTTCCTGTAGTCGAGCAGGGCGTAGAGCAGGGGACGGACGATCGGCCAGATCGGGGCGCCAGCCAGCTTCGGCGCACGCTCCTCGATCAGGACATCGACGACGTGCGCCGAGCGGGCGGCGGAGCGTGCGATCGCCGGGGCTTCCTGGGCCAGCGCCATGGGGCCAAGATGCCCCGCACCGGGCCGGCCGGGCAAGCGCCGTGCGCGATCTGTCGAGGGGTGAGAATGCGCCGTTTCCTGCTGATCCTGGGCCTGGCCGCGATCCTGGTGGTCGCCGGCGCCGTGGTCTACCTGATGTGGGACCTCGATTGGCGCTGGCGCCCGCATACCGTCGCCAAGCATCAGGCCGAGATCGCCGAGGCGCTCAGCCAGTCCGGCTGGGTCTCGCCGCATCTGACCGGCCCGAAGGTCTATGTGATCGCCTACCGCGACTGCGCCGCCTGCATCCAGCTCGAGCAGACCGTGTTCCCCAAGCTGCAGGCCGCCGACGTCGACACCCGCGTGATCCTGATCGCGCGGCCCGACCTGAACGGCCAGCCGGCCTCGACGCCCGCGGAGCGCAACGCCGTGGCCGAGCTCTGGACCAACCGCAGCTGGAAGCTGTTCCAGCAGTGGTCGCTGGCCAGTCCCGCCGCCTGGACCGCGCCGAACATCCCGCCTGCCGACGGTGACGCGGCGCGGTCGGCGGTGATCGAGGTCGGCCGCCAGCTGGTTGGCACGCTGGGCGGCGAGCTGAAGGACAACGGCGTGCGCTTCGACTACCCGACCCTGATCTGGTGGACCAAGGACGGCCGCATGCGCGCCTGCGCCTGCGCCGACCCGCAGACCTACCGCTTCGTCGAGCAGGAACTGGGGGCGTAGAGGCCCGCCCGCAAAAGTCAAACCGCGGAGATCGCTAGCGCTCCGCGGGGCGGAGCGGAGGGCTTGGCCTTGAGCCGTCGCCCCCGAGCCGCTAGGCGGGGCCGATGGTCGGGAAGTTCCGCGCCGCCTACGACGAGCGCCTACGCGACGGCGCGCTCCTTCCCGACCCGGGCCAGGCGCGGGCCGTGGACGCGCTCGAGCGCCTGGAGATCGAACTCGCCGACGCGCGGCCGGCGGGCCTGTTCCGCAAGGCCGAGGCGGTGCGCGGCGTTTACCTGTGGGGGCCGGTCGGGCGTGGCAAGTCGGCGCTGATGGACCTGTTCTTCGAGACCTCGGAGATCCCGAAGAAGCGCCGGGTGCATTTCCACGTCTTCATGGCCGAGGTGCAGGGGCTGGTGAACGCCTGGCGCAACGGCGATGCGGCGGCGCGGCAGGCGAGGTTCGGGACCAGCCGGGGCGACGATCCGGTGGCGCCGACCGCCGAGGTCGTCGCCCGCGACGCGCGGCTGCTGTCGTTCGACGAGTTCCAGGTCACCGACATCGCCGACGCGATGATTCTGGGACGCCTCTTCGAGCAGCTGTTCGCCCGCGGCGTCACCGTCACGGCCACGTCGAACCGCCGTCCCGACGATCTCTACAAGAACGGCCTCAACCGCCAGCTGTTCGAGCCGTTCATCGAGATGCTGAAGGCGCGGATGCAGGTGGTCGAGGTGGGCGGGCCGCGCGACTACCGGCTCGACCGCCTGCGCGCCGCCGGGACCTGGTTCTCGCCGATCGATCCCGACAACGAGGCCGGCTTCGACCGGCTGTGGCGCGAGATGCTGGGCGGCGATCCGGAGGTCGGCGCGACGCTGGAGGTCTATGGCCGCAAGGAACATTGGCCCCGGGCGGCCAGCGGGCTGCTGCGCGCCCACTTCCAGAACCTCTGCGGCGAGGCGCTCGGCCCCTCCGACTACCTGGCCATCGCCGATCGCTTCGACACCGTCTTCGTCGAGCAGCTGCCGAAGCTGCGACCCGAGGACCGCAGCGCCGCCCGCCGCCTGGCGACGCTGATCGACGCCCTTTACGAGGCGCGCACCCGCCTGGTGGTGCTGGCCGCCACCGAGCCGGCGCGGCTCTACCCCGAGGGCGAAGGCTCGTTCGAGTTCGAGCGCGCGGCCTCGCGGCTGGAGGAAATGCGCTCGCAAGCCTGGCTCGAGGCGGTGGAACCCCAGTTCTAACGACCGCCCCGACGGCGGCGCCATTCCAGGGCTTCGTCGGCCCGCGCCATTGCGGCAAGCGCCATCCAGTTGCGGGCGATGCGCTCGAATCTGAGTTTGAACGGACCAGCGGGCGCCCGGTCGGCGCGCGCTGTCCATTCGACGGCTTTGGCTTGGGACTTCACTGAGCTGATCATCTGACGATGTCTCTTGTGGAGACTGAACGCCTCAACACCATCTCCGGTCGCATATCCGACCCAAATAAACTTTACCGAGGCGCGGCGCCGATCGAAGACCCGACCGGCCGCGCGTCAGGGCGACTTCGGCTTGTTGGGCAGGAAGATCGCGCCCTCGGTGGGTGTCGCGCCGGCTTTCAGGCTGGCGATATAGCGCAGTTCGTTCTCGGCCAGCGCGTTGTCCGGGTCCAGCGCCAGCGAGTCTTCATAAGCCCGCTGCGCCTCGTCGAGGCGGTTCAGGGCGGTGAGCGCGTAGCCGCGATTGCGCAGCATCAAAGCGCGATACTTGGCTGGCAGACCGGCGATGGCGAGGCCGCGATCGGCGGCGGCCAGCACGTCGTCCCAGCGGCGCCGGGCGATCAGGGCGACGTTTCGCTCGGCGATCAGCACCGGCGAGTTGGGGCCGGCCAGCAGGCCGAGGTCGAGCACTTCCAGCGCCTGATCGGCTTGGCCGATCTCGTTGTAGTACGACCCAAGGAAGAAGCCGGCGCTGGCGAAGGGATTTCCCTGGCAGGCCACCTTCGGCGCGCCGTGAACGGCCTGGAACACCGCGCAGCCCGGCGACGAGTCGGCGCGGTAGATCATCTGGCCGCCCTCGCTGCGGGTGCGGACGAACGGGTTCGGCATGTCCGCCAGCACTTGGCGCAGCTGCGCCTCGTGAGCCTTGACCGCCAGGATGCCGTGGGCCGCGGCGTCGTCCGCTGCCGCCTGGGTGAGTTCGGCGTCGGCGTCGGGGATGGTCTCGGCGGCCAGGCTGATCTGCGGCATCGCCTGCGCCGCCACCATCTCCGGCGCGACCTGGCCGATGGCCGCCGGCCCGAAACCCAGCGCCGCGCCGAGCGCGAACGCCAGGACAAAGCCTCGTTTGACGCCGGCCATGCACGCCTCCCGCCAAGGTCGGCACTATGGCGAAGCCGCCGTCGCGTTGACACCCCCCGGCTGCGGCTTAAAAGAGCCGCGCTAGCCGCGAGGAGAAGAACTGCATGGCCGACGCCGCGCCGGGCTTGAGGCCGCGCCCGATTTCGCCCTCGGTGACCACCTGGCGCTGGCATGTGACCATGGTCGCCTCGATCATGCACCGCGTCACCGGCGTCGGGCTCTATGGCGGCGCGCTGCTGCTGATGCTCTGGGCGCTGTCGCTGGCCTCAGGGGCTGACGCCTACGCGGTGTTCACCGGTCTTGTCGGCTCGATCCCGGGCAAGGTGGTGCTGATCGGCCTGACGCTGTGCGCCTTCTACCATCTCGGCAACGGCCTTCGGCACCTGGCCTGGGACTCCGGCTACGGCTTCAAGCCAAAGACCGCCGACAGCACCGCCTGGCTGGCAGTCGGCTTCGCGCTGATCGCCACCATCCTGTTCTGGAGCCTGATCGCCATGTCGGGAGCGCTCTGATGGCCGTGATCCGCTCGCCGCTCGGCCGCGCCCGCGGCATGGGGTCGTCCAAGCACGGCGTCGGCCATTTCATCGCCCAGCGGGTGACGGCGGTGGCGCTGATCTTCCTGGTGCTGTGGGCGCTGGCCTCCGGCGTTTCGCTCGCCGGCGACGACTACGACAGCGCGGCGGCCTGGCTGCGCTCGCCGATCAACGCCGGCCTCGCCTGCCTGCTCGCCTTCGCCGCCTTCTGGCACATGCAGCTGGGCATGCGCACCATCATCGAGGACTACTTCGCCCGCCCCGCCACCAAGGCGGTGTGCCTGCTCCTCAACATCTTCCTCTGCTGGGGCGCCGGCGCGCTCACCATATTGTCGATCCTGAAGGTCGCACTTTCGACCAGCGGAGTGAGTGTCTGATGCCGACCTATGAGCTGATCGACCACCAGTTCGACGTGGTGGTGTTGGGCGCCGGCGGCTCGGGCCTGCGGGCCGCGCTGGGGTGCGCCCAAGCGGGGCTGAAGACCGCCTGCATCACCAAGGTGTTCCCGACCCGCTCGCACACGGTGGCGGCTCAGGGCGGGTTCGCCGCCGCCCTCGGCAATATGGGCGAGGACGACTGGCGCTGGCACATGTACGACACCGTCAAGGGGTCAGACTGGTTGGGCGACCAGGACTCGATCGAGTACATGGTCCGCCACGCGCCGGCGGCGGTCTACGAGCTCGAGCACTGGGGCATGCCGTTCTCCCGTACCGACGACGGCAAAATCTACCAACGCGCCTTCGGCGGCATGACCCGCAACTACGGCGAGGCGCCGATCCAGCGCACCTGCGCGGCGGCCGACCGCACCGGCCACGCCATGCTGCACACCATGTACGGCCAGTCGCTGAACCACGACGTGGAGTTCTTCATCGAGTACTTCGCCCTCGACCTGATCATGGACGAGGGAGTCTGCCGCGGCCTCACCGCCTGGAAACTGGACGATGGCACGCTGCACCGCTTCCGCGCGCAGATGACCATCGTCGCCACCGGCGGCTATGGCCGCGTCTACCAGACCTGCACCGGCGCCCACACGCAGACCGGCGACGGCGGCGGCATGGCGCTGCGGGCCGGCCTGCCCCTGCAGGACATGGAGTTCATCCAGTTCCACCCCACGGGAATCTATGGCGCGGGCTGCCTCATCACGGAGGGCGCGAGAGGCGAGGGCGGCTATCTCACCAACTCCGAGGGCGAGCGCTTCATGGAGCGCTATGCGCCGACGGTGAAAGACCTCGCGCCGCGCGACATGGTGAGCCGCGCGATGACCATCGAGATCCGCGAAGGGCGCGGCGTAGGCCCCAAGAAGGACCACATCTTCCTGCACCTCGACCACCTCGATCCGAAGATCCTGCACGAGCGGCTGCCCGGCATCTCAGAAACCGCCAAAATCTTCGCCGGCGTCGACCTGACCAAGGAGCCGATCCCGGTCGCGCCAACCGCGCACTACTACATGGGCGGACTGCAGACGAACTACCACGGCGAGGTGGTGACCAAGGTCGGCGGCGACCCCGACCGCGTGGTTCCGGGGCTGATGGCGGTGGGCGAGGCGGCGTGCGTGTCGGTGCACGGTTCCAACCGGCTGGGCTCCAACTCGCTGCTCGACCTCGTGGTGTTCGGTCGCGCCGCGGGCTTGAAGTGCGGCGATATCCTCAAGGGCGGCGCGACGCAGCCGGAGCCGAAGCCGGTCTGGACCGATGCGCACCTCGCGCGCTTCGACCGCTTCCGCAACGCCTCCGGTGCGACGCCGACGGCGCAGCTGCGCGCCGAGATGCAGGTCGCAATGCAGGAGGACGCGGCCGTGTTTCGCAAGGCGGAGTCGTTGGAATCCGGGGTGGCGCGCCTCGCCGAGGTGCACGCCAAGCGCGCCGACCTCTCGGTCACCGACCGGGGCCTCATCTGGAACACCGACCTCGCCGAGACGCTCGAGCTCGACAACATGATCGCGCAGGCGGTGGTGGCCGTGAGCGGGGCGCTGAACCGCACCGAAAGCCGCGGCGCCCACGCCCGGGAAGACTTCCCGCACCGCGACGACGTGAACTGGGCCAAGCACACGCTGACCTGGCTCGACGACGCCACCGGCGCCGTGCGCATCGACTACCGCCCGGTGCACATGACGCCGATGTCCAACGACATCGCGACCATCCCGCCGAAAGAGCGGGTGTACTGAAAGCTACCGCCTCCGGTCGGCGCTCCGTCATCTCAGCCCCTCACTCGGCCGAAGGCTGACGCCTTCGCTCGACCTCTCCCCGCGGTGCGGGGCGAGGGATACGGCGTGGCGCGGGCGTTCGTTCGTTACGAAACTTTCATTGGCCGTGGCTTTGGCGCACGCATACTTTGTACTACAAAGTAATCGTAGACGCAAAGGAACGGCGCATGGCGGACACAACCTCTCCCGCGGATCGGCCGCCGCTGGTGGCCGCCTGGCCGGCGGCCAAGTCGGCGGACTGGGGCGCCAAGGCCATCCTGGTGTGCATCCTCGCGGTGCTGATGGCGATCCCCGGCGTGTTGGTGTTCGGCCTGGTGCTCGATCGCCAGCACCGCGCCGAGACGGTGACGCAGCAGGTTTCGGCGCTTCAGGGCGGGCCGCAGCAGCTGCTGGGGCCGATGCTGATCGCGCCCTATGTCGCGCCCAAGCCGCCCGCGAACGACGCCAACGGCGTGCCGCACCCGCAGCCGCCTGACACCGGCTGGTACGTGGTCTCGCCCGACGAGGGTGCGGTGAACGTCAGCCTGAAGGCCGGCTCGCTCCACCGCGGCATCTTCAACGTGCCGGTCTACGAGGCGCAGGCCGACATCGATGCCAGGTTCTCGCCCCCGCCGCAGAATGTAAACCTCCCGGCCGGTTCGACCGTGAACTGGCAGGCGGCGCGGCTGGTCCTGGGCTTCACCGATCTGCGCGGCGCCAAGAGCGACGTCGCCGGCGTGTTCACCGATCCGGCCGGCAAGACTCCGATCGTGTTCAGCCCCACCACCGGCGTCTCCCTGGGTTCGCCCGGCCAACCACCGCCCGCCACCGACGCCAGCGCGCCAAAACCGACCGCCGCGACCTACGGCCTGGTCACGGCGCCCGGCGCGGCCGTCGTCGCCAGCAAGGGTGGCGCGCTGCACGCGACGCTGCGCTTCACCGGCGCCGAGCGGCTGAGCGTGATGCCGTTCGCCAAGTCGACCCTGGTCAAGGTGGCGGGCGACTGGCCGGCGCCCTCGTTCGACGGCGTCTTCCTGCCCGAGACGCGGCGGCTCGACGCAAAGGGCTTTTCGGCCGCCTGGAGCGTGCCCTTCATCGCCCGCGGGCTCTCCGACCACGGCTCGACCGACGCGCTCTCGCTCGATCAGCTCGGCGCCAAGGATCTCGGCGTCAGTCTGGTCGCCGCCAGCGATCCCTACCAGACCGTAGTGCGGGCGCTGAAGTACGCGGTGATGTTCGTCGGTCTGGTGTTCCTGACCTTCTTCGTGTTCGAGGCGCTCTCAGGCCAGCGCGTGCACGCCGCGCAATACCTGCTGGTCGGCCTGGCGCAGATGGCCTTCTACCTTCTGCTGCTCAGCCTTTCAGAGTACCTCGGCTTCGACGGCGCGTTCGCGATCGCCGCCAGCGCAACGGTGGCGCTGATGGGCCTCTACGCCGGCGCGGCGTTCAGGAGCCGAGGCCGCGGCGCCCAGGCGCTAGTGGTGTTCTCGGCGGTGTACGGGCTGATCTACCTGCTGATGCGGCTGGAGGACTTCGCCCTGCTGGCTGGCTCCATCGCCAGCTTCCTGGGCCTCGCCGGGGCGATGTACCTGACCCGCAACCTCGATTGGTACGGCGGCAAGGCGGCGCCAAAGCCGCCAGCCCCGCAGGCTTTAACTCCCTGATGCCCTGCGCGCCGCAGGCGCGGCAAAGTATGACCGCAGAGGTCTGCGCACTCTGCGGCTACCCTTAACTGCGCCTGCGGCGCGTATTGTGTCCGACGGGGTCCTGCCAGCGGCCGGTGCGTAGACAACCCCCGTCTTGCACACTAGGACCATGCCCAATCCAACGAGGGTCGGGCATGGTCCAGCTGACGCTTCCGAAGAACTCCGTAGTCGGCAAGGGCAAGCGCCATCGCGCGCCGAGCGGCGCCGGCCGGCTGAAGCTGTTCCGGGTCTACCGCTACGATCCCGAGGGGACCGAGAACCCGCGCTGGGACGAGTACGAGGTGAAGGTCGACGAGTGCGGGCCGATGGTGCTCGACGCCCTGATCCACATCAAGAACACCATGGACCCGACCCTGGCCTTCCGCCGCTCGTGCCGCGAGGGCGTCTGCGGCTCCTGCGCGATGAACATCGGCGGGCGCAACACGCTGGCCTGTACCCACGGCTGGGAGGAGGTCCCCGGCGAGGCGGTGCTGGTGGCGCCGCTGCCGAACCAGCCGGTGGTCAAGGACCTGATCCCCGACTTGACGCTGTTCTACGCCCAGTACGCCTCGATCGAGCCCTGGCTGCACACCAAGACCCCCGAGCCGCAGGCCGAGTGGCGCCAGTCGCCGGAAGACCGCGCCAAGCTGGACGGCCTCTACGAGTGCATCCTGTGCGCCTGTTGCTCGACCTCGTGCCCGAGCTACTGGTGGAACGAGGAGCGCTTCCTCGGCCCCGCCACCTTGCTGCACGCCTACCGCTGGATCATCGACAGCCGCGACGAGGCCACCGGCGAGCGGCTGGATGCGCTGGAGGACCCGTTCAAGCTCTACCGCTGCCACACCATCATGAACTGCGCCCAGGTGTGCCCGAAGGGCCTCAATCCCTCCGAGGCGATCGCCGAGGTGAAAAGAATGCTGGTGGAACGGGTCGTCTAAACAACGTTCGGATTGACGTGAGCGGTAAGTTGACGGGGCCGTCATTTTTCTGCATCGCTCCGCGCGATGAATGAGCCGGGCGCAGGCGTGGTGATCGTAGGCGGCGGCCATGCCGGCGGCTCAGCCGCGGCGTTCCTGCGCCAGGACGAATACGAGGGTCCGATCACCATCATCGGCGAGGAGCCGATCGCCCCCTACCAGCGTCCGCCGCTGTCCAAGGCCTGGCTGAAGGGCGAGGCGGACGCCGACTCGCTGGCGCTGCGGCCGGACAGCTTCTACGCCGAGGCGCACATCGCCCTTCGCCTGTCGACCACGGCGATCTCGATCCAGCGCGCGGCCAGGACGGTCACGCTAGAGGGCGGCGAGACGGTTGCTTACGACACGCTGATCCTCGCCACCGGCGCCCGGGCGCGGACGCTCGACCTGCCCGGCGCCGATCTCGAAGGCGTGCAGGTGCTGCGCAGCGCCGCCGACGCCGAGGTGCTGAAGCTGGCGCTGGGTCCGGGCAAGCGGCTGGCGGTGATCGGTGGCGGCTATATCGGCCTGGAGGCGGCGGCGTCGGCCCGCGCCTTGGGGGCAGAGGCGGTGGTGATCGAGGCGCTTCCGCGCATCCTGGCGCGCTCGTCCTGCGAGCTGCTTTCCGACTTCTTCACCGACTACCACAAGGCCCGTGGGGTCACGTTCGAGCTCGGCGCGACGATCGTCGGCTTCGCGGGAGAGCGCGGCCACGTCACCGGCGTGAAGCTGGCCGACGGGCGGGTGATCGCCTGCGACGACGCCGTGGTCGGCATCGGCATCATCCCCAACGACGAACTGGCGCGGGACGCGGGGCTGGAGTGCTCGAACGGCGTCGTGGTCGACCTGGAGGCGCGCAGCGCCGATCCGGCGATCTTCGCCATCGGTGACGTCACCCAGCGCCCGCTGCCGCTCTATGCGCGCTCGCACCGGCTGGAAAGCGTCGCCAACGCCCTGGAGCAGGCCCGCCAGGCCGCCGCCGCCATCGCCGGCAGTCCGGCGCCGCCGCACGAGGTGACCTGGAACTGGTCGGACCAGTACGACATCAAGCTGCAGCTGGCGGGCCTGGCGGTCGACACCGACGATATCCTGGTGCGCGGCGATCCGGCGACGGCGAAGTTCGCGGTGTTCCACCTGAAGGGCTCGGTGATCCGGGCGGTGGAGGCCATCAACGCGCCGGCGGAATTCATGGCCGGGCGTCAATTGATCGGATCGCAGAAGCCCATCGACCGCGCCAAGCTTGCGGACCGGGCGGTTTCCATGAAAGAGGTCGCCGTCAGGTAGGACGGCGTGTCGGGGACGAAATGGCAAAGATCACTTACGTCGAGTTCAACGGCAAAGAGCACGTCGTCGACGTGAAGACCGGCCTTTCGGTGATGGAAGGGGCGGTGAAGAACAACATCCCCGGCATCGATGCCGACTGCGGCGGCGCTTGCGCCTGCGCCACCTGCCACGTCTATGTGGACCAAGCCTGGGTCGACAAGACCGGCAGCCAGTCGGCGATGGAGGAGTCGATGCTCGACTTCGCCGAAAACGTTGAGCCGAACTCGCGCCTCTCGTGCCAGATCAAGGTGACGGACGAGCTCGAGGGCCTGGTCGTGCGGATGCCCCAGAGCCAGCACTGACGTCGAGCGTCGAGCCGGCCGCAGGCAAGTAAGATTTAACGCGGAGGACGCCGAGGAGACGCAGAGGCGCGGAGCTTCTCGGTAGCTCTGCGATCTCAGCGCCTACTCCGCGTCCTCCGCGTTCAAACTTGAGGGCGCCTGCGGCGCGCTCGGAGCTTCCGGGTCAGAACCGCGCTTTCGACGCTATCTTAGCCGCCGCCAGATCTGGGTTTTGCCGAAGAGGGGCAGCAGCACATAGGCGTGCATCACCAGGCTGTTTGGGCCCTGCAACGTCATGTGGCAGTCGTAGGTATTGCCGTTTTCGCGGTTGAACAGCCGCCCGGTCCAGCCGTCGCCGTCGGGGCGGAAGTCGCTCAGCAGCTGCAGGCCGATCCGGGCCGGCGGCGATGCGGCTGGGCCCGGATGCTCCATCGAGTTGTTGGCGAAGACCCGGCTGACCGCGCCACACAGCGCCGCGCCGCACGGGTGAATGGTGACCTCGACATTGCCGCTGGCCGACAGCCAGCGCCCCAGCGGACCCGGCGCGCCGGCCCAGGCAGGCGCAGCGAGCGCCGTCGCGCCCAGAAGGATCAGACCCAGCGCCTTGTTCATGTCGATCGCCTGTGTGTTGAATGCAAGCAGCGATTACATTCGCGACCCGCGACCGGTCAAGCAAAATGTAATCATCGATCACATCAGTTCGGTGACAAAGCCGCCGTGATCGGGCTAGCTCGCCCGATGAGCGGCGCGCGCAAGCCGGACCCAGCCAAGCGGGCCGGCTACCACCATGGACGACTGCGGGAGGCGATGGTCGAGGCCGCCGTCGCGCTGATCGAGGAGGTCGGGCCCTACGCGGTGACCGTGCGCGAGGTCGCCCGCCGCGCCGGGGTGTCGCCGGGCGCGCCGTTCCGGCACTTCCCGACCCGCATGGCGCTGCTCACAGCGGTCGCCGAAGAGGCGATGCAGCGGTTCCAGGCCGAGATCGCCGCCGCGCTAGGGCCCGTCGCTGGGGCCGACGTGCGCACCCGCATGATGACGGTCGCCCGCGCCTACCTGACCTGGGCGATCCGCAATCCCACCCACTTCAAGGTCATCTCCAACCGCGACCTGATCGACTACGCCGGCTCCTCGACGCTGATGGGCATCAACGCCCAGACCCACGCGCTGCTGCACGGCCTGTTCAGCGAAGCCGGCGCCGCCGGCCTGCTGCGCAGCGACGATATCGACGCCCAGGTGCTG
>Ga0209415_10005729_pt1 | contig 22252 bp, 23 predicted proteins | sample PeaSoiSIISIP2007_FD_187696 | JGI IMG/M metagenome (GOLD analysis project Ga0209415, IMG submission 187696) | Peat soil microbial communities from Weissenstadt, Germany - SII-SIP-2007 (SPAdes) (version 2) | ecosystem: Environmental > Terrestrial > Soil > Wetlands > Peat | place: Germany... | reverse complement strand
AGGCCCGAATGGACTCGAACCATCGACCTCTTCCGTGTCAAGGAAGCGCTCTAACCAGACTGAGCTACGGGCCTACAGGCAAACGGTTGTGGTTTCAATTCTAATGGCGGCGGGTGATTCCGGCAACGTTTCGTTGCGGTTCAAGTATTCATGATCACGGGTTGATCAAGAGCTGGAGACTTTTTTGGTACTCTCTCTCTAATCGTATGGAAACAATCGTGGGTCTTCGGTGGAAGGCCGAAGACACTTCTGTCGGGTAGGGGTGGAGCGGTAAGCTACGGATGCCACTTCTCGAATCCGCTGTTACCCGCAACTAACTCCCCGAGTTAGCCATCATCAGCGCGAACAGCGCGGGCAGATAGAGAATCGTCGCCTGCAGCAATCGCCGAGCCGCCGGTTTCGATGCCGCCGCCGTTGCCGGCAGTTGCGGATATGCCATCCCTAGTGACACACGGAGCAGCGCCGCCCCCATCAGGACCGCTCCAGCCAGGTACATCCGTCCTGCCATTCCCAACGCCACCGGCATAACGCTTACCGGAATCAACGCGATGGAATAGGCTAGAATCCGCCACACCGTGGACTTCCCATCCGAGTCGACCACAGGCAGCATGCGTATATCACCTTGCGCATAATCCTCGCGATAGAGCCATGCGATCGAGAGAAAGTGCGGGAACTGCCAGACGAACATGATGGCGAAAAGAGTCAGGGTTTCGATTTCCAGTTTTCCGCGCACCGCCGTCCAACCCAGCACCACCGGCATCGCTCCCGGAAACGCGCCCACAAAGGTGCACACCGGAGACACTTTCTTCAGCGGGGTGTATGCCGCCAGATACACGATCGCGGTCAACAGCACTAATAACCCAGTTAGTAAGTTGGCATAGATCGCCAGATAAGCGGAACCGCCCAGAGTGAGCGCCAATCCGACCGCGGCCGCGTGCGCGCGGGTCATGCGTCCCGAAGGTATGGGGCGCAGCGCAGTCCGCCGCATCCGCGCATCCACGCTCGCTTCGAGGACTTCATTCAACGCCGCGGTTCCGCTCGAAACCAGCGCCACCCCCAACAGGGCATGAAATAAACCTATCGACCACGACGAGACGCCCAAGCGGTGCGCGCCAAAGAAATAGCCGCACCAGGCCGTAAGGACAATCAGAGTCGTAATGCGCGCCTTAGTCAATTCGGCGTAATCATGCAGCAGAGAAACAAATGTTTGCAACATGGACCCCACACTCTCCGGTTTGCCTTTTCCGCCCTCATGCAGCGGTTTAGCTCAAACCGGCAGTTACTGAACCAATCCCCAACGGAACCACAGCAACCCCAGGAGACAGCATTGGTATCGCGCAATCGGTTTAATGTCAAGCCAAAATTCAAGATGAGACGCGTCTTGCTCTCCGATGCTCGCACCAGAACAAGGTCATTGGCAACTAACAACGTCGACTAGTGACCGCCTGGAGGACTGGAGACGCTGAAGGTTTCGGGTGGATCAAAATAACACCGGTGCCAAAGAGCCGCGTCGGTCAACTTGCCTGCCTTCCATTGCTGAATCGTGGGCAGCGTTATAGCGATCATACCGCCATCGACGGAATCGAAAATGAGCACCACTCCAGCGAGTTCCTGTGATTTTGCCGCCAGTTCGGCATAGTTCTTATCGAGCAAAGACTTGGCGTATTCCAGCTTAGCTGGCGCGCCGCTGTTTTTCTCGTCTTCCTGAACCTTTTGTACCGAGACGATTTTTACGTTCTTGCCCCGCAGTGGCTCCCAATCCCCCGGAAAGGGCGCAGTTTCCTCGCGCTTCACAAGAAACAGATCGGCCACAACCGGTGCGGCACCCGGACTGTCGGGTGGAACATCTGAAATGCCCTCCGGCATCTGAAGGCTGGTGCGCCAAATCCATCCCCGCGACAAACCCGAAATCCGCACATGAACCCAGTCCGCGTTGTAATCCAACATCTCAAACTCGTCGTGCGCCGTCGCCAGAAATAAAGTCTGGGCATTCAGACTGGGCGATGCGACGACCGGGGTTCCTGTTTTCTTTATCGCGACTAGATTCTTCGGATGCGCCTGATTCTTGAGCACCTCTTCCAAACTCGCCGCCTCCGCCTGCAGGCTGGCCGCTGCCTGATCGGCAGCTTTGTTCTGCGAATCTTTCGTTTCTGCCAGTTGCTGACCCGACAGGCCCTGTTTCAACGAAGACGAGAACGTGCGCCCGATCTCCGGCAACTGGGGCATGGGCGCCGAGACGACAGCTTCCGAGGCGCCCTGGTCCGCAACTCCTTTTTCCGAAATTGCTGGCCGCTTAGCCGACGCCGACGGAGCCATCACCGGGAGGCTCCCGGTGGAATTTCCGCCCGAATCCGTCGCACCAGGGCTGCTCGCCAGCAGATCGGTTAACTGGTCCAGCAGGTCAGATTCGAGGCGGCCATTCGACGTCAGCAGTTGGTAACACGAACGAGATGGAGGTGAATCCGTGTACCATGCCGTCACCTTCGTCGTGACCCGCACCACCGATGCGCCCGATGCAGTCGAACTCACCTGCACGGCAGCTTGGTAATAAGCCCGCTGGTACCGGTTCAAGGGATGATTTCCCGGCAAGGCGAATCCTTCAAGCACCGGCAGCCTTCCACGCATCGAGGGTTGCAATTCCTTCAGCGCTTTCTCCACGGCAGTTTTCGACTGAGGGTAGGTGCGCTCATACGGCCCGGCTTGCGGATTTGCTTGCGCTAGCCCGCTCTGCGCCGTGGTCCCTAGGAACACGATCGGGAGAAACGCAGACAACGCAACGCGACGGAATCGCCGGACCCATGGCCAAGCTAGGACTGGCAGACTCCGCCCGGTCATGGCAACTGCTCCAACTGGTCGCTTCGAATCCATCCGTGTTCTCCGTCGCGGGTTTCGACCCCGTACCAGTAAGGGGTTGCAATTTGAATCAGGACTTCTTCCCCAGGCTCCAGCGATTTCAGCGTGCTCGCGGTGTGGAACGGAGCGGACTGCAGCGGAGCGCCAGGCTTTTTGACAACACGCTCCACCTGACGGCGCAGCTCAGCGACGTGCTGCTTTAGCGATTCAGCGAGTTGCTCAGGGGCCGCGGGCGGGCCGCTCACGCTCCCGGCATTCGTACTTTCGATGGACGTCTCCGATGGCGGAGTGCTCAGCAGAACAGTGTCACTGCCCAGGCCAATGTTTTCTTTGGCCAAGCGATCCTGTTTCGCCTGCAGAGCCTCGGCGGTTTCTTTTTTCACCAGTTCGAGCGCATCCAGGTGTCCCTGGATGTCCTTGTACTCGTTGCTCTCCACCGAGCCGTCCGATAGATGGACGCTGTGCCGCATATCCTCCACAAACCGAGCGTCAATGCGCAGCACGGTATTGCCGGTTCCCTGTTCCTGGACGACGTAACGCACGGCCAGCGTCCCAAGATCGCCGCTGTCTTTGAAATTTCGCGGATCAAGGGCCTGCATCCGCACTTTGTAGAAAACCTTGCCACCCTCCGTCCATTCCGGAAAAACCGGCGTCGAAGTGGCCGCGACCGCTCCCATGACGTACTGGTCCTTGTCGTATTCCTTGGTTCCGCGGATGATCGTGTTCTGCGCCACGTCTTCCACCACCTGCGCGACTTCAGGCTCCGGCAGCGGAATATTGACGATCAGGCCCTCGCCGTACGCAAGGACATTCTTTTCGCGGGCGTGCGAGGGGATTGCCGCCGCAACGAGAATGACCAGAAGATACACTGCCGTTACTCTGAGAGAAGGTGCAGTTCCATAATAGGCAACCCAACGATTCAGGCCCAAACCGCGAAAACTCTTGTCCCACATCACAACCGGCTCCGATGCTCCTGCTGCAAGAGTCTCTTACGCTGGGATGATTGCTGTCAACTGCAGCGGGCAGGCACTCCGAGCGCCATCCTCAGATCACACCTCTTGTACGGTGTAAACAATTTGTAAAAAAAATTTTACGACCCCCCTTGCACTTGTCCCTGACTGGTAGTACTATGCAGCGCCTGTGGGGTGGTTGGACCACTCAACCGCAAACTTTAGGGTCGGGCGCAAGAGCTGCTAGGCAGCGGTTTCACGCTTAGCCGGTGCATGCACGGTCTTGTTTGCGCGTTGTGGGGAATTCCGGTTTTGCAAAATTTGTGACCTTCGTCTGAGGAGTGCAGCATGCGTATGTGGGCGCAGTCTCATCTCTGTCAGAAGCTGCCACGGGGATCTTCCGTCCTCGCCGCCGCTTTCGCGTTAGTCTTTCTGATCTTGGGCGCCAGCCAGTCGGCGAGCGCGTTACCCGCTTTTGCCAGGAAGTACGGGCTGCGTTGTTCGGCCTGTCATGAAAGTTGGCCCATGCTGAATTACTTCGGCCAAAAATTCAAAGACAACGGCTACCAGCTCATGAACGATCGCGATGCCCCGATCTGGCAGAATCCGGGATACTGGCCGGTCACCTTCCGGATCACCCCGATCTGGCACCGGGTAAGCCTCGGCAAACAGGCGGTCGACAGCACCAGCGGCGAAGGGGGTCAAGTTGAGCAGCGGGTCACCTCGTCGGGGTTCGATCTCAGCGGTCTCGATTTCCATACCGGCGGTACGCTGGAGAAGAATTTTTCGTTCTACGTGCTCCCCTCCTCCGATCCGACCGCGTCATTCCACTTTGAAACCGTTATGGGGCGGCTAGATAACATAGCCGGCAGCCCGTGGCTGAACGTCAAGTTCGGCAAGTTCGAGCTCGACAATCTGCTCTCGGAGAAGCGCATTCTGACGCTCACCGGAAATGGCGGCATCTACCAGCTCTATCACTTCGTTCCGGTGGGTGACGGCAATCCCTTTGCGCAAATGGGAGACAACCAGCTCGGCGTCGAGGTTATGGGGCACTCGTACAACGACCGTACGCGCTACTCCGTGTCGCTACTCAGCTCGAACGATGGCCAGGTGGGCTTGCCCTATGGCGCTGAGTCCTATTCCACGTTCATTACCGCCAGTCAGGCATTCGATGCCGGAAGGCTCGGCGTGCAACGCCTTGGCTTCTACGTCTTTGCGGGCCAAGCCCCGACCAGCTTCCTCACCAACGGCGGGGCGCCGATTGGTGGTTCAGGCACGGGAAACAAGGGTTTCAGTCGCGAAGGCTTTGTCGGACAATTCTACTTCGGCCAGCATGTGGACGTCCAAGTTGTTACCCAGCATGGCGAGGATAGCGCCTGGTTTGGCCAAGGCTACGGCGATTATGTCGATGGCTATGCGTCGGCTATAGCGTCGAACAGCGCGCCCCCCACGTGCGCCAGTGCTACCGGGACGCAGGTCTGCAACAACCTGCCGGGAACACAGCTAGCCGCTGGTTCACGCAATCCGACTTGGAACGGGGTTCTGATCGAACCTCACTACGTCTACAGTCCGCAACTTCTGTTCCTCGCGAGATACGAAACGATCAAGATGTCGCAACAGTCGACTCCAGGTACACGATCTGACCTCGGCAACATCGATACCTACACCATCGGCTACCGCTACAACCCATTCATGACGAGCCGGGCGGGTTTTGCCTGGCATAACGAGTTCAACATTTTCCATCAGGTCGGGACCTCGCCGCTCACCAGCACGAACATCAACACGAGCGAATTGTTGATGGGATTTGACTTTGACTTCTAACCACCAGGATGACCCGCTGGCGAACTTGATTCGCCAGCGCTGACTTCGATTAAGGGTGCTGACTATGAATAGCTTGAAGCCAATGCGTTTTATCGGAGCGATTCCTTTCACAGTGATCGTGGGACTGATTTTCACCACCGGGTTAGCCGCGGGAGCCTTCGCCCAGGAGGCGCCTGACGTGGGCCCGAAGCCGCCGGTCGTGATCAAGCCCATGGAGAGCCACATCGGCAATATCACCGGGCATGCCGCGGCCGCGAAGTCCGACTACCGCCGCTACTGCGCCGGCTGTCACGGTGAGTACGGCGATTCCAACGGTGAAAACGCCGTTTGGCTCGACCCGAAGCCGCGCGACTTCACCATCGCGACTTTCAAATGCCGCTCGACTCTGACGGGCACGCTGCCCACCGATGAGGATCTCTTCAACACCATCGCGCGCGGCCTGACCAACTCCAACATGCCGGTCTGGAATACCTTCACGAAGCAACAACGCGCCGACCTGGTGGCCTATATCAAGATCTTCTCGCCGCGTTGGGAGCACGAAAAGGCTGGCACGCCGATCAAGATTCCCGCCGAGCCCCCGGTCACCATGGACAGCATCGCCCACGGCAAGGCTCTTTTCACCAAACTGGAATGCTGGAAGTGTCACGGCACGCACGGCGAGGGCGACGGCCCTTCCGCCTCGACCCTGACGGACAGCAAAGACAATCCGATTCGTCCTTATAACTTCGCCGCCGGCAAGGACGATTCGCGCTTCAAGTGTGGCAATACCAACCAGGATATCTATAAGATTTTCATGACCGGCGTGGACGGTACCCCTATGCCTTCTTTCGCTGACGTCATTCAACCGAACGACGCCTGGGATCTCGTCCACTTCCTGCGCACGTTGCAGGTCAACCGTCACGGCAAGGAAAACGAAATTCTTTCGGCGGCGCACGGAGTTATCCCCCCGTACGTGGATAAAACTCCCGCGCCCGCAGCCGCTCCGGCCGACAGCAAGTCACCCGGTGGCGGACAGTAAATGAATGCCCAGACCCCAGAAGGGAGTACTTAAATGCGCACCAAGCAAATCCTGCTAGCTCTTTTGACGCTGTTTGTCTGTTCATCCCTGATGTTCGCTGGAACGGTTAGCGGCAAGGTGACCTACACGGGCACGCCCGCTCACCAAAAACCCATCGACATGTCCAAAGAACCCAGTTGCGCCAAGCAGCATGCCACGCCCATAACTACCGAAACGGTTGTGACCGGGCCCAACAATGCTTTGGATAACGTGGTGGTGTACGTTTCTTCCGGAGCTCCCGATGACGGCCAGGTTCCGTCGCAGGCCGTCACTTTCACGCAGAAGGGCTGCCAGTATCTTCCGCACGTTCTGGTAATGCACACCGACCAGGAACTCAAGATCGTCAACGACGATCAGACTTCACACAACATTCACCCTATGCCCAAAGTCAACCAGGAGTGGAACAAATCGCAGCCGCCAGGCACGGCTCCGATCTCGGCAAAATACGACAAACCCGAATTCATCTCGGTGAAGTGCAACGTTCATCCCTGGATGCACGGCGAGTTCGCGGTGCTGAAGACCAATCACTACGACGTCAGCAAGGATGGGGGCAGCTTCAAGCTGCCGAACCTGCCCCCCGGCAAGTACACCATCACCGCCTGGCATGAGCCCGACGCTACCCAAACTGCCGACGTGACCATCACCGGCAACGAAACCAAAGAAGTCAATTTCACCTTCAAGTTGACGCCATACTGACGTAATGGCGGCGGAGTCTTGGGCTCCGCCGCATTCTAAAAAGTTAAAACAAGAGGCAAACGCCCGGCGCGAGGAAAGCAGCAACCGCTAATTGGAAACAAGGAGGGCATATGGAAACTGCAATCGGAGTATTTACTTCGCGTGATCATGCGGAGGGTGCGGTCAAGGAACTGCGGGAGCGGAGTGTGCCGCAGGAATCCATCGTTTTCCTCACTCGGTCTGAAAGCGACGCCAAAAACCTCGCAAAAGAGTTCGGCGCATATGTCGGAGGCTTCGCTGGGGGAGCAGCAGGGATGACGGCCGGAGTGCTGGCTGCAACGCTGCTTCTACCTGGGGTTGGGACGGTTTTTGCGCTGGGCTTTGGCGCCGCCGCGTTGCTCGGGGTCGCGGGCGCTGGTGCGGGCGCTGCCGCTAGTTCGGCGGCAACCCGCGACGCGGACGCGCCGCAACCGACCACGGCCGAAAAGTCCTCTGAAGACATAGCGTTCTTCCGGGAAGTACTCAAAGAGGGACGTTCTCTGATTGTGGTTCGGACAGAATCCAAGGAACTTGCGAGTGCAGCGTGCGCCGTTCTTGACCGGCTGGGAATCGGGATGGAAGGGCGGAGCCCTGTCAAGATGCAAACCGCTACCAGGCAGGTAGGGAGAGTGACCGTCCTGGATATCAGCGGGAGAATCACGCTAGGTGAGGGAAATGTCATTCTGCGCGAGGTTGTTCGAGATTTGGCGGACAAAGGCGCCAAGGCGATCGTGCTGAACCTGGGTGAAGTTCAGTACATAGACAGTTCTGGAATCGGGGAATTGGTCAAGGCTCACACCACGATTCGGAACCAGGGTGGGCATTTGAAACTCACCAATCTGAACAAGCGAGTCAATGATTTGCTCCAACTGACCCGGCTGTCCGCCGTCTTCGATATTCAAAAGGATGAGACGAGTGCGATCGAGTCTTTTGGCCCGTCACAAGCGGTGGCATAGCGGATCAGTTTCGCAAGGCAGTAATCGTTATGTCCTCCGTGGGGGAGGACGGGTAATCACAACCAACACATGAGGGCGGGCTGATCCCGATTAAGACGAGGACACAATGGCAAAATTTTTTGCGATCACCATCATCGTAATCGCGATCCTTTCCGCGATTCCCATCCTGCGACATACCTGGGTGGCGCCAGAGGACATTTCGACTCATGGAGCGCTGATCGATGAGCAGATGTCGGAAACCATGGCGGAGGCTGGCATCTCCTTTCTCGCCGCCCAGTTCGTTTTGGCCTTTTTTATCTGGAAATTCTCCAACCCTGGCCCCAATGCAAAGATCAAGAATTTTCCTGGCGGCGCCAAGGGTTTGGTGATTGCCGCGATACTGGTGGTGGGTGTAGAAGTCATGGCCCTCGGAATCTTCGGAGTCAAGGCATGGGCCAATGTGTATCTGACACCGCCGTCCGCCGATGCGATGCCGATCCAAGTCCAGGCCGGCCAGTTCGCCTTCTATTTCCGCTACCCCGGTCCTGATGGAAAGTTTGGCCCCATTCACCCCGAACTCATTAATGAGGGATCGCAGAATTTCTACGGCCTTGATCCCGAGCACGATGTGGAGTCCCGGGACGATATTGTGACCGCCGAAATGGCGATCCCGGTGAACAAGGAAATTCATCTCCTCATGCATTCGAAGGATGTTGGACACTCGTTTTTTGTGCGGGAGTTGCGGGTGCAACAGGATTTTGTTCCCGGTCTGGATGTTTCTCTGCATTTCACGGCAACCAAGATCGGCAAGTACGAGATTGTCTGCACGCAGCTTTGTGGCCTGGGGCACTACAACATGAAGGCCTACCTGAGCGTGCTCTCTCAGCAGGACTTCGATGATTGGATTAAGAAGGAACAGGCAATGCAGTAATCTCGCCTCCGTCCGCGTACCAGCGGGTGGATCGAGACATCTCTTTTGAGGTGAGGGCAAATGCACGACATGTCAGCGCACGCGGCGCAACACCACGCTCCTCCGACGAGTTTCATTCGGAAGCACGTATTCAGCCTGGACCATAAGGTGATCGGCAAGCAGTATTACGCGTTGGCCTTGATCGCGGCTCTTTGCGGAATGATGCTCTCCTGGTTCATGCGTATCCATCTGGCTTGGAACAACGCCGCGATCCCCGGCCTGCAACTGCTTTCGAAGAACGGTGCGCCCGGCGGCGTGATGACGCCGGAATATTACCTGCAATTGATGACCATGCACGGCACGATCATGGTCTTTTTCGTGCTCACGACCGCCCCTTTCGCGGCCTTCGGTAATTTCTTCCTGCCGATCCAGGTGGGGGCCGAGGACATGCCATTTCCGCGGTTCAACATGATGTCGTTTTGGGTCACGTGCACGGGCTTCGTGGTCCTGATGGCTTCATTCTTCGTGAGTGACGGACCAACCCTGGGCGGCTGGACCCAATACGCGCCGTTGAATGCGGTCGGTCCGGTCGGAGGGCCCGGCCAAGGTACGGGTGTAGTCCTTTGGGCAGCTTCTATCGCGCTGTTTTGCGTTGGCCAGTTGTTGGGTTCGCTGAACTTCATCCCCACCACGCTCGACCTCCGGACCAAAGGGATGAGCCTGATGCGCCTGCCACTCAGCGCCTGGGCGTGGTTCATTACCTCCTGCATGGGGCTGACGGCTTTTGCCGTGTTAATGCCGGCATGCATCCTCGTCATACTTGATCACGTGGCGGGTACCAGTTTCTTTGTCGCATCGAACCTGGTGATGAATGACCAACTGCTGCCGCACTCTGGAGGCTCCACTCTTCTCTGGCAGCACCTGTTCTGGTTCTTCGGACATCCCGAAGTCTACATCGCGATCGTGCCCGGTATCGGCATCGTTTCCCATATCCTGATCACCAACATGCGCAAGCCGATGCTCAGCCACAGAGTGCTCATCTATTCCATGGGAGCGCTGGCTGTCCTCAGCTACATGGTCTATGGGCATCACATGTTTGTCAGCGGGATGAATCCGTTCTCCTCGCTGGCATTCTCTTTCCCGACACTGGTCATCACTATCCCGTCCACCATCGTGGTGCTGATCTGGACTTTCAGCCTGTATGGTTCCAAGCTGCGCATCAACTCGGCTTCCCTGTTTGCACTGGGCTTTATCTCGATGTTCGTCAGCGGCGGCGTCAGCGGTTTCTTTCTGGCTCAGCCCTCGATCGATATCATGCTTCATGCGACTTACTTCGTGGTGGGCCATTTTCACCTGGTTATGGGCGTAGCGGCCATGTTCGGCATTTTCGGTGGAACTTACTTCTGGTTCCCCAAGATGACCGGACGAATGATGAACGAGACTTTGGGGAAAATTCACTTCTGGTTCAGTTTTGTGGGCGCGTATTGCATCTTTATGCCCTTCCACTACCTGGGCATGGCCGGGAATGTGCGCCGCTACTCGACGTTCGTGGATGACTTCCTGCAGCCGCTGATTCCGGTACACCGGTTCATCACCGTCGCCGCTCTAATCACCGGCGCGGCCCAGCTTGTTTTCCTCTACAACCTGATTCACAGCCGATTCTGGGGCAAGCCGGCTCCCGATAATCCATGGGAGGCCACGTCGCTGGAGTGGAGCACGCCTACGCCGCCGCCTTTCGATAATTTTGGCGGTAAGCTTCCGGTCGTTTACCACGATCCCTATCAATACGGCGTGCAAAGTTCGGCTGGCGACTACGTCATGCAAGCTTCGCCGGAGCAAGTCAAGACGGAGCACGAAGAGAAATAACTCGCGACGAACTACGATCGTCTGTGAGATGGGAGTCTAGTAAGTTATGGCGACTTCGGTACATGAACCGCCGCAAATCGATCAGGACCGCTTGCTGGAGCAAAGGCGCTCGGGAAGCGGCGGCTGGCGCGACTTGGTTCCGGCGAATGGTGACTTGCATGTGACGCTCGAGCACTCGCCGCCGGCATCTTCGTCCGCCATCTATGTGGTGCTGTTCGCCATTACGATGATGTTCGCCGCGTTCAGCAGCGCCCTGATCGTACGCAAAGGCTCGTCATTGGACTGGCAGACCTTCACGCTGCCGTCGATCCTCTACTTCAACACGCTGATCCTTCTCGCCAGCAGCGTTACGCTCGAAGTCTCGCGTCGCCGCGTCGCCGCTTTCATGGGGGGTTTGAGAAGTCACGCTGAAAGCCCGGCACGCTGGCTCTACATAACCTTGTTCCTTGGCCTGCTATTTGTGGCTGGTCAGTACGCCGCGTGGTCGCAGTTGCGCGCCCAGGGACTCTATCTAGCCACGAACCCCAGCAGTTCTTTTTTCTATGTGCTGACCGCTACCCATGCATTGCACGTGCTGGGCGGTCTGGGGGGCATGATCTATGTCATTCGCAAGCTGAGTAAGTTGGCCCTGCGACGAAACGCGCTGGATGCGACCGCGCGCTATTGGCATTTTATGGGCGTTCTTTGGCTGTACCTGCTTTGCCTGCTTTGGATGAAGCTTTAACCGACTCGAACTATCAGGAGGCGTCGTGAGCCAAGCGGATTTGACCATGGGAGGACACTCGACAGGCTTGACCGTAGGACCGGCATTTTCGATTCCTACAAAGAAGCTGGCGATGTGGCTGTTCATTATCGCGGACACCATGACGTTTGCCGCGTGCCTAGTGGCCTATGGATTCCTGCGCAATGGGACTCCCAATTGGCCGAGGCCGTTCCACAGCATCACCAATGTCGCGCTGATGACCTTCATTCTCTTGACCAGCAGCTTGACCATGCTCATCGGACTGCGCTCCGCTCAAAAGGGAGACAAAGCCGGGGCCTTCCGCTGGATCATGATTACGGCGGCCCTGGGCATTGTTTTCGCCCTGCTGCACGTTCGTGAATGGTTGGCGCTCATTGGCGAAGGCATGACCCTGTTTAAGAACCCCTGGGGAACGGGACTGTTCGGGGCGTCATTCTTCAGCGTCACAGGCTTGCACCTTACCCACGTCACCTGCGGCGTAATCGCATTAATCACGGTGGGTGTGCGCTACAAGGGTGGCCGTTACAAGGCGGATGACATCGAGGTTTTGGGCCTTTATTGGCACTTCGTAGATCTGGTTTGGATGTTCGTCGTCCCCCTGGTCTATCTTTTGAACCTCACCCACTAAAACCAAAAGTTCGGGAGCAGAATGCTATGACAACCGCGGAAGAACACAAGAGCAACGGAATCGGGAAAGATTTGATCGTCTATGTTTGCCTGCTCGCTCTCGCAGGAGTGCAATTCGTCATTGCCTATCAGAACATTGACGCTGCGCAAATGTTCACGCGCATGCTGGTGGTCGCCATCGTCGAGGCCGGGCTGGCGATGTTGTTCTTCATGCATCTTTGGTCGGAAAAGCGCGCTTTTCTGTGGTTTGTCGTGATCTTTACGGTTGCGGTTCTGCTGGGGATGCAATATGGGTGGACCGACAGCACCCGGATGGTCACCGGCGCGCCATATTCAAAATTCCAGTGAAGGGCGCGGGTAAGAGGAGTGCGATGTCAAACGGAAAGTTGACGTGTGAGAGACCGTTCCTGTGGGTTGCTATTGCAGTGATTGTACTGGCTGTGCTCGGCGCCCCTCTGCCGGCCTTCTCCCAGAGTTGCGCCCTCTGCTATACCCAAGCCGCTTCCGCCGGGGCTCGAATGATTCAGGCCCTGCGCAGCGGCATTCTGATTCTTATCGTTCCACCCACGTTCATGTCGATTGCCATGATTTTCATTGTTCATCACAAGCGCAATCAGGTTAGGCGATCCGATGACGAGCTTGACGCTCACCACAACTGGTAACTTCAACCGTAGAGACGGGGCTTGCCCCGTCTTCCCATCTACCATCGCTCAATGACAGTTGCCCGGTGCGGCATATCCGGCGAACCGCGCCTTGATCCAACTGATCTGATCTGACGCCGACGCTCCCATCACCCCGCTGGCATCGACGTTCGGATACTTTAAGAAGAGGATCCGGTCCCCTTGCTTGCACATGCGGGTTACGGTTTGTCCTGACATTTCCACCGGTGTTACAGGATCGGCCTCACCGCTGATCACTAGGAGCGGGCCGTGGGCTGGCTTTTGACCGGGAGTATTCCTGCTGAAGAAATCCTTTACGAACTGATTGTTCTCCCAACCCGGCTTAAGCATTCCATTTGTGAACTCCGCTTCTCTTTCGCCTCCACAGGTCTCGGCGACACGCCGGCATGCAGGAAGGGCCTTGTCTTGCAACATGTCGCTCACCTGGAACTCGGGATGAAGCGCTTTGAGGGTGGATGCTAGAACTAACAGCATGCGACTGGACGAAAGACTTTGCGCGGAGCGCTCGTAAGCTGGCTGGGCATCCGCCACACCCGAAGTCACGACGCTGCCCAGATAGTCGGGATCATGCACTTCGCTCTCCGCCACGGCCAGCGCTGCTAGACCTCCCTGGAAAGGTCCCACGGCGATCCACCTGGGTCCGATCTGTTTGACCGCGGCGCGCGCCGCCGGGACCGAATAGATGACGTCTAACGCGTTGGACTGCATATCCAGCACTGGCTTGCCGGAATCGGCGCCCAAGCCCGAATAGTCGGTCGCAACCACCGCATAGCCGAGATTGGCGTACATCGCGAGGAGCGGACCCACACCAAGATTCTTGAGCAGTGAAGGAGCGCATTGTCGCGCCGCTCCCCTGAACTCGTGCGCGTAGGCAATCACCGGCCATCCGTTTGCCGGAGGCTTGCCATCCGGAATCAGCACCACCGCCGAGACGGCTACGTCTTCTCCGTTCGCGGTCCGGGAATGATAGAGAATCCGTACCGCGGACAACTCATACGGAAGGTTGTATTGGTCGATAGGTTCGGAGCGTATCAACTCTCCCGCCTTGCCTAGCGGCAGCGGACTGGGCGCGTTATAGAAGTTCGTCAGCGGAAGGGTAGTGGGCGGCCGCAACCTCTTGACCGGCGTTGCGGTTTGAGCTTGTGCAAATGCTGCATTTCCAGGCCGCCCGGCCAAAATCAAAAGCAAGGCGGCGACCATCGGGAGAAACATCTGGGCATTGCTACTTGCTGGCCGGAACCAGTGAGGCTTTGTCATGGCGTCAGCAAGGGGATGGTATCACCTAGAGATTCCGGCTACAGAAACTCCCTTTGCCGTAATCCAGGAATTTTGGATGCTGGAATTTATGCGGATTTAGCCATGATTCGGGTGCGCAGGCAACCAGGTGGTTGGCGCGGACTCAGGCTTTGTTTTCGGGAGTGCTGTCAGGCTTGTTCTCAGCCTTGATTTCAGGCTTATCCTTCATCCCGTCTTTTAATGCGCGAATGCCTTCGCCCAGACCCTTGCCCAGCTCCGGCAATCTCCTCGGGCCGAACAATATCAATGCGATGGCGAAGATCAACAGCAGGTGCCAAGGTTGAAACAGACCTTCCATAAAGCCTCCGAAACGGACACGCCGGCCGGCAATGCCGGACAACACGACCACTATGTAGTGTATCGCAAGCGCTCCCCGGCAGTCTCGCCGATTGCCTCCGGTGCATGTACCAAAGAATTACTTCGGTGACCTATCGGCGTTACCGCAACCGGACTATCTTTTCGGCAGGGATATTTTCGCGCATCAAAACCGCCAAGAACGCCGGAGGGCTTCGTGAAACGCTGTGTCCTGAGATGCCTGATGCTTCTACTGGCGGCAACCTTCCTGCAGGCTGAACAAGTTCCGTCCGCGCCCGTTTCCGACGCCGTTTTCCTGTGGCTGGCGGGGGGCATTTCGAACGCCCGGATTGAGCGCCTGATCGAAACACAGAAGACGCAAACGGCGGGCCATGCGCAGACCTTCTCGTGCCAGTCCACATCGCAATGCACCCGCGCCCTGCAAAAAGCCGGGGCGGACCCGGGATTGATTCAGAGCCTGGTAGGCAGAAGTCCCGACCGAAAGCCAGCCGCCGACACCTCTTGCGTCTGCTCCAGTCCGGCGGCGCAGGTTGCGGCTCTGGTTCACGACAAGAACCTTGACGCTGCCGAAGACAAGGTCCGGGCGCTGCTGCACAACGACGCGGACAATGCCCTCTTGCATTTTGTCCTCGGAACCATCCTGCGCCGGCAAGACCATTTCGATGAAGCGCTGGATGAATTTACGGAAGCATCGGGTCTGCTGTCGGGTTTCCCCGAAACGCACAGCCAGCTTTCTTACCTGTTTTACCGGATGGACGATCCCGACGCGGCCCTGGCCGAGGCCCGCACCGCTCTGAGCATGGATCCCTCGAACGCCGAGGCTTACCGCCATCTCGGACTCGCACTCTACGCCCAAGGCCATTACGACGCCGCCCTGCATGCCTTTGACGAATCACTGGGGCGCGAACCGGCCGGTTCTCTGGCGAACGCGGACGTCTACTTCGATATGGGTATCACGCACCGCGACCAAGGGGACTTGCGCCGCGCCGCCATTGCCTATCGCCACGCCCTCAGCCTGCGACCCGACTTCTGGGAAGCGCACAGCAATCTTGGAGTCGTGCTGCACGATGAGGGCAAGCTGGATGAGTCGATCGCGGAATACCGCCTGGCCAAGCGCCTCAATCCGGAGGACGCCAGCGTCCGCAACAACCTGGGAAATACGCTTTGCGACAAGGAAGACTTCGACAGCGCCATTGCGGAATTCAAGGATCTCTATCGTCAAAATCCAGAGTGGGAAGGCGGGCACAACTGCCTGGCTCGCGCCTACATGTCGAAGCGCGACTACCCCTCCGCCATCCGCGAATTGCAGGCCGCCATCGCCGCCAATCCCACGGGAGCGGCGGAACACCGCGTCCTGGGGCAGGCCCTGCTGCTTTCTGGGAAAGACCAGGAAGCGGTGGAGGCGCTGCGCAAAGCGGTAGCGCTCAATCCCGATTCCAGCCTGGCCCACCACTATCTCGGCACCGCGCTGGTGAATACTCAACAACTGGCCGAGGCTGAAAAGGAGTTTCGCGAGGCTCTCCGCCTGGAGCCCAGCGCCCAGAATCACTATTCGCTCGCCGCCTGCCTGGTGGCCCTCAACCAGTACGAGGAGGCTCTGGGAGAGCTCGAAATCGCCTCTCGCATGGATCCCAGCCAGAATCTTTACCGGGCCCGCATGCAGGAGGTCGTCCGGCTGATCACAGCGCCGAAGTAACCCGCCCAGTAACAGGCAACGAGATTTCCTAGTGAAGATTACCTTTTCTATGCACTGACGTGTATCGCCTCCGACTATGAACAAACTTAAAATGTTGGGAGAAAAAGCCGCGGCGCTGATGGCGCCGCTGGGGCGATTCCATGGAAACCACAGCTGCCAGACAAGCGCAGGAGAAGTCCGCGAACCCTGCCGCCCTATCGACTCCAGAACGGCATATGCCGCAGGGATCCGCGCCTGGAGCCGCCTCGGCGCCAGAGAAGAAAGCCATCGGCTACGGCCTGCCTTGTTCACGGTGCCACGCCTACTATCCCGCCGACATGGACGCCTGCCCGATCTGCAAGTCTCCGGATCGTGTCACGCCGAGCGCACCGCTAGCGCAATCCGGAGCTCCCGCCGCGCCGCAACCGGTGCCGCGGCCCACGACCAGCGTACAAGTCAATGTCAATAGCAATACCGATGATGACCACGGACGTTTCCTGAAGGAGCTTAAGTCCCAAGCCTTCGCTTTGCACACGCAGGTCAACGCGGCCGCCACGTTCCGCTGCGTTCTCCAGCACCAGCACAGCGGAGCCACGGAACCGGCCGCGGTTTGCCATACCTGCTACGGCGAGGTGCGCCAGCAGGCCGACCGCATGGAAGCCGCTCTGCACATCGACGCGAAAGAAGCGGCCAAGATCGTTTATGACGCGGTCTGGGCGGATACCTCCGACCCCAATCGCACTTACCTTAATGCCGCCACGGCCCTGCTGTCGGAATTGCGCAAGCGCGCCGGCATTGGGCTGCTGCTCGGCTCCAATCAGCCCTTGTCGCACTAACCCGCAAGACTGCATGGATCTTTGTGGAGAGACGGGCGCGTCTCGCCCGTCCAGACGGGCGGGGACGCCTGGCTCTCCATTAGTCGCAGTTTGCAACTTTCGCAGCTGCTCCGCATCTTATTTTCTGGAGAAAAACATGACCGAAAAACTTAGCGATAAGATCGCCAAGACCGAAGCCGAATGGCGGCAGCAGCTCACTCCTGAGCAGTATCAGGTGGCCCGCGCTTGCGGCACCGAGCGCGCATTCACGGGGCAGTACTGGAACAAGCACGACGACGGAACCTACCACTGCGTCTGCTGTGGCGCACTGCTATTTGGCTCGGAAACGAAATTTGATTCAGGAACGGGATGGCCAAGCTTTTATGCTGCCGCCGACCGCCAGAATATCGCGGAACACACCGACAGCAGTTATGGCATGACCCGCACCGAAGCGCGCTGCGCCCGCTGCGATGCGCATTTGGGCCACGTGTTTCCCGATGGCCCGGGGCCGACCGGGCTGCGCTACTGCATGAACTCGGCATCCCTCGATTTCAAGCCGAAGAAGTAATCATCACCAAAAAAAGAGCCCCAAAAAAGAACCGATGGAGCGCCGGGCATCTTCTCCCGGCTGGACGGGCAAGACGCCCGTCCCTCCATCGTCATTCTTTGAATTCCGACTTCGAATTCAGACTTCGTTCAATTATGCGTTGCCCGCGGTGGCGGCTAGCGCCTTGGGCGGCTCCGGCTTGTTTTGGGCCTGAACCTGCACCTGCGGCTTCTGATCTTTCTTTTCGGGGTTACGCACTTCGACGCCGCCCTTGAGGATGGCGCCTTCTTCGACGCTGATGCGATGCGTGATCACGTCGCCCGTGAGCAAGCCTTCGCTGCGGATGTCCAGCCGGTCAGCGGCATCGACGTTGCCCTGCACCTTGCCCATAATCACGACTTCTTTGGCAGTGATATTTGCCGCGACGTTTCCGTTGCGGCCGACGGTGACGCGATTGTCGGGAAAGCTAATGGTGCCTTCGACGCGTCCGTCAATGAAGAGCGATTCCGCACCCGTTATCTCACCCTTGATGACGAGCGTGCGTCCGATGTTGGCCTGATCCATGGGTGAGGTGGCCGGCTTTACCGGAGTGTAAGTGTTTGGGGTCGGGACTGCGTTCGGAGAGTACTTCGGTTCCGGGGACTGCAACATGAATAAACCTCACTTGAGTTCCGCAACCACAGCAGGAGTTGGCCCTGCGGTCGCGGTCGATGGGCCTGTGACGGCAGAAAGAGGATGGCACGAAAGGACAGTGCTACGACAGGTAACTGAAGTGTGTTGTCCGCTTGGCGTTGAGCTGGGCCTCGAATCCGTACATGTCGGCAGGATTAGCGGATCACGCCTTGGCCAGTTGCTCGGTAACTTCTGGAAGGTTCGCGGCATGCCATGCGTCGAAACCTCCCACCACGTTGATCACGTTGCGATGGCCGGCACGCTCGAGCAAACCGCAGGCAATCATACTGCGATATCCGCTTTTGCAATGAACCGCAACCGGGCGCGCCCTATCCATTACTGGCAATCCATGCGGGAATGCATCCAGCGCCCGCCATTGCGCTTCGGCGATGTGACCGGCTTGCCACTCGCCTTCGCGGCGCACGTCGAGAACGTCACACGCACGCCAGCTTCCCTCTCTCAGTTTTTGACTCAGTTCACGGACGGAAATCTGCGCCGTTTTCAGCATCGGCAATCCGGCTTCCTGCCACGCCGCCACGCCACCGGTCAGATAACCACGCAAATCTTCGATGCCGACCCTGGCCAATCGCATGCGAGCTTCCTCAATCTGCGCTTCGCTATCGGCGATCAGAACCGGCTTGGAGTGGATCCCAAGAATGCCGCCTGCCCATGACGCGAACTGTCCGGCGAGCGCGATGTTGATCGAGCCCGGCACGTGTCCTGCTGCGAACACGTCGCCCGGACGGACATCCAGGACATTCGCGTTCTGCTGCAACAAGGTCTGCACTTCGGCCGGAGAAAGTCCCGGAAGCGGAGGCAATTCCGTCAAGGCCGCTGCACCTGAGCGATTGATCTCGGCATCCTCAAGAAAATAGTCGGGACGAGTTGGAAGGTTAGCGGTCAACTGCGCGATGAATTCTTCCCGGCTTCTGATCTGCAGCGCATAGTTCGTAAGCCGCTCGGCCCCGATCGTGGACGAGCGCTCGGCCCGCATGGCGCGTCCGCACAGCGAACCCGCACCGTGCGCGGGATAGACCGTCACCGCATCCGGCAATGCCAGCAGCTTTTGGTGCAGACTGTCGAAAAGCAGTCCGGCAAGTTCCCGCGGCGTGTGGGTGGGCGAAAGGTCGGGACGGCCTACATCGCCAATAAACAAGGTGTCGCCGGTCAGAACCGCGCACGGCTTTGACGATTCTTTTCCATCCGTAATGACCAGGCAGACGCTTTCGGGCGTGTGGCCCGGGGTTTCCAGCGCGCGCAGCCGCACCACTCCCATCTTCACTTCAAAGCCGTCGGTCAACGGCACGTGCGGGAATTCGGCGTGGGCCTGCGCTCCGATGTATATCTTGGCGCCCGTGCGCTCCGCCAGTTCCTTGTGTCCGGAAACAAAGTCGGCGTGCAGATGAGTTTCGAAAATGTGCCGGATCTTAAGATTCTGCTCGTTGGCCACCTTCAGATAGATGTCCACATCACGCTGCGGATCCACGACGGCCGCTTCGCCCTCGGATCCGATCAGATACGAAGCATGCGCCAGACAGGTCAGGTAAAACTGTTCAAAGTACATAGAGCGACTCCGGAGCGAACACAACTCCCGGCGATTTTCCGATGATCACGGCCCCTACCAAGCGCTGATACAGAGGCTGCGTGCCAGAGTATAGGTCCGGACGCGAGCCTCGAATCCAGAAATTTTTGCACGGAACTCGCTCAATCATGAAAAAAATCTCCTGAGATCTTTCCCAACTCATTGCCCGGCTTATGGTTAAAGGACGCACCCTGTGCGTACTCCTTTTGTAACTTGGACTTGCACCCGGTTACGTCCTACAGTGATCGAACCAGGTTTTTCGGTTTTCGGCCCCCGGCGTGCATCGAATGGTTAGACGCTCCGAAGTTCACGGACGTCCGCAACTACGATTCACAGACAAGGCGAAAGAATGACGAAGGGCAACAAATTCGGGTTGGCGCCGGGCGGGTTCGCACTCATCCTATTAGCAGTTGCTCTCGGTTTGTCCGTTGCTGGACGCGCCCAAACCAACCCGTACGTCTTCACCGCTTCCGCGGTGGCGGTGAACTCTGGTACCGACACCAGCAACGACGCGGACGAACCTATTCTCACTATCAAAAAGCGGGTCGACGAAGTGAATGTACTGTTCATCGCCACCGATCGACACGGAAAATTTGTCCGCAACTTGAATCAGAACGATTTCTCCATTTTCGACGACCATAAGCCGGTGCAGTCCATCCTCAACTTCCGCCGCGAGACTGACCTGCCCATCGAGTTAGGCCTGCTGATGGACGTGAGCGGCTCGGTGCAGGGGCGTTTTGGATTCGAAAAAGAAGCAGCAATCGGATTTCTACAACACATCATCCGTCCTGGCTATGACCGCGCGTTCGTCGTGGGGTTCAACAAAGAGAGCCATCTTGCTCAGGATTTCACCGACCAGGTTCCATTGCTCGCCGCTGGAGTCGAGCGCCTGAGCGATGGCGGAGGCACGGCGCTCTACGATGCAATTTACAAAGCGTGCAAGGAAAAACTGCTGCGCGAACATTCCGACCACCCGATGCGCAAAGCCATCGTCATCCTCAGCGACGGCGAGGATAATCAGAGCGAATACACGCGCGCCCAGGCTATTGAAATGGCGGAGCGCGCCGAAGTTCTCATCTATGCCATCTCCACCGACGACAGCGGCCTGATTCTGCGCGGCGACAAAGTTCTTGAAGACCTGGCTTCCGCCACTGGCGGCCGCGCCTTTTTCCCCTATAAGATGAAAGACATCACGCACTCGTTCGCCGCCATTGAAGACGAGCTGCGCAGCCAGTACGACGTTTCCTACAAGCCCACCGACTTCGACGCCGACGGGCGCTACCGCTCCATCCAAATCACCGCACTGAAGAAAGACCTGCAAGTCCGCGCCCGCCGTGGATACTACGCTCCGCGTCAGTAGACAACAGGTTTTCGGGTTTCAGAGTTCATTTACTCTTTCAGGTCGTTGAAACTCTGAAACCTTGAAACTTTGAAACTTTGCTGTTACCGTCCCTTTAAATCCGTATCGAAGGAGTTCTGCATGGCATGGATTGTTCTGGCAGTCCTAGTTCTGTTAGGCGTCTTCCTGATCGGGATGTACAACAGCCTGGTGCAGTTGCGGGTGCGCTCCGAATCAGCCTGGTCTGACATTGATGTTCAGCTCAAACGCCGCCATGACCTGATTCCGAATCTGGTCGAAACCGTAAAGGGCTACGCTGCGCACGAAAAGGGTACGTTCGAGAACATCGCAAAATTCCGCTCCATGGCCATGCAGGCCACGGGCCCGGCTGACAAGGCTGCCGCCGAGAATCAGCTGACCGGCGCGCTGAAAAGCCTGTTCGCGGTGGCCGAAAACTATCCCCAACTGCAGGCCTCGACGGAATTCACGCAACTGCAGAGTTCCCTCAACGAGATCGAAGATACGATTCAAAACGCCCGCCGCTACTACAACGCCGTGGTGCGCGACCTGAACACTAAAATTCAATCGTTCCCGACCAACATTCTGGCCGGGACATTTGGCTTCCAGCAGAAGCAGTTCTTCGAAGGGGCAGCCGCGGATCGCGAACCCGTCGCGGTGAAGTTCTAAGAGCTTGTGTTCGTGTGCTCGTGTGGGGACGGGCGCCTCGCCCGTCCATGCCGAGCGAAGCTCGGCAGATGCCAGTAGCCACAGAGATTCTGGACTTGATATAGGGTGAAGTTCTAGAAATGTTTCGCGGAGTTCATACGAATCGCCGACTGCTCATCCTGTTCTTACT
>Ga0209415_10005728_pt1 | contig 22252 bp, 21 predicted proteins | sample PeaSoiSIISIP2007_FD_187696 | JGI IMG/M metagenome (GOLD analysis project Ga0209415, IMG submission 187696) | Peat soil microbial communities from Weissenstadt, Germany - SII-SIP-2007 (SPAdes) (version 2) | ecosystem: Environmental > Terrestrial > Soil > Wetlands > Peat | place: Germany... | reverse complement strand
AGGAATTTGAAGGGCCGTTCCCGGCGCGCTGAAATTTGCCGCGGCCGCGCATTTGATAGCATCGTGCTCCGCAAAGAGGGAGAAAAATGAAAAGCTTCAGGATCTTAGGGATCGCGTTCGCCCTTATATTCCTGTCGGCGCGCGGCGCAGTGGCGTTGCCTAAAAACGGCAATCCGTCCGGCCCCGTCAGCGGCGGAGGGGGCGGCACTCCGCCGCCGATCGCGCAAGCCTACACGCACAATCCCGTGCAGACCCTTCAATTCATCAATATCTACTGGGACGGCGATTGGGACAACGACCCCAGCAATACGCATCTCACGCGCGAGGCGCTCGACTCGGCGCTGAGCGCCATGATCTCGCTCGGCTATTTCTCGGGGCTCTCGGAATACGGCGTGCAGTCCGTGACGTTGGGCGTCGGCGGCGTCACCAGCCTTCTTCCAAACGCGAAATGCCCCCAGAAGCCGCTCGTCGCCGGTCCGATTTACGATCCGACCTTCACGTCGGTGACCGGGTTCATCCAATGCGAGCATGATAACGAAGCGATCCTCCGCGGCGCGAACGTCGCGTACAACGTGATCCTGCCCGGATACACCGGCGCGCCCCCGTTCGCGGGCATGAACCAGTGCCAAGGATACTCGGGCTTCCATTATCACGGCCTCCAAAACACCTCCCTTTTCCCCTGGAACCCCTCTCCCTTCAGCCAAGGCAGCCCCGTGTGGACGGTGATCTTGAGCTATCCCCCCTGCATGACCAAAAATCCGACTTCCCCTCCCGGCACCGATGTCGGCAACTTGGTCTTAGGCGGCCTCCTCCATGAAATGGCGGAAGCGGCGACCGATCCGTCTCCGATCGACATATCGCTCGTCCCGCCCGAGTGGAACACCGACGGGCTCAATTCCGAGATCGCCGACACCGCCAACGATATGGGCTGCGGATTGCCCGCCTTCACTCCGGCCGGCCTGTCCGCCGCCGCCGCGCATCTCTTCGTCCGGTTCAACAACATGGGACTTCAGCAATATTGGTCGAACAAGAACCAAGCCTGCGAGCCCAGCTGTTCCGGCGGGATGCAGTTCAATTCGGTCGGCGTCTGCGCCTGCACGGGCGGGACGTTCAACAATGGGTTCGGGGGCTGCGAATGTCCGAGCAATCAGCCTTTTCTCATCAAAGGAACATGCCAATCCTGTCCGTCCGGAACGGCCTTCAGCCCCTCCAGCGACAGCTGCGTGAGCACCTGCCCCAAGGGCCAAGGCGATCAACGCGGGGTCTGCAAAGTCTGCAGCGGCGGGCAAACCGTGCAGGGCGGGGTTTGCGCCTGTCCCGGCAACGCTCCTCATTTCACCGGCGGGCAATGCCAAGCCTGTCCGGCGGGCACGGTCTACAGCAAGACCGGCGGGAACTGCGCGGCCGCTTGCCCCAGCACCGACTACCAGGGCATCAATGGGCTGTGTTATCCCTGCCCTCGCGGCGAACACCAGGTCAACGGGACTTCGTGCGCCTGCCCGTCGGGGCAATACGATAGGGCGGGAACCGGCTGCACGCCGTGCCCCGTCGGCACGAGCCCGAACGCCGCCGGAACAGCATGCGAAGCTCCATGCCCCGCCGGCTCCATTTCCGAGGGCGGCCGATGCGTGCCCGTCGATACCGGACCGCACAAGTGACGCGGCCAAGAGGCCGGACTCGCTCGCGCGAACTCAGCTTCTCGTCGAAAAAATGGTGCCCCCGAAATTGTTCCCTCGCATCCCCGCGCTGAAGCGGGGGCGCGTTACATGTGGAACCAGTTGTAGGGGTTCGAGAACAGCGGCCAATCGATCGCGGCTTCCGTGACGAGCATGACGACGATTGCCGCGCCCAGAGCAAGCGCTCGGGCGCGATCGTCGGTCACGCGCTTGAGCGCGCGGTCGAGGCCGTAGAGGAGAAACAGCAGGAATGGGATCAGCGCGCCGAGCATCAGGCGGCCCGACGTGAAGTACGGCAGCGCGCGGGACGGATAGAAGCAGTCGTGGAAGTCGTAAATGAGGGAGAGAAAGGCCTGGAAAGCGACGGCGGCGCCGAACGTCGCCGACGATAGCCAAAGAATCCGGCGCTGCCGCGCCGTCGCGTCGGGAGAGCGCGAGAGAAGGTCCGCGGCCGCCCAGCCCATGAGCCCGAGGGTCGCCGCGACGTAGAGCGCGTCCGCGCCGCGCCACGCGAGCGGGCGCCGGTGCCAGAGGAGTTCTCCCTGCCAGAACGTCGCGATGAGCCGCCCCAGGAAGTGCTTCAGCCCGAGCGGAGTGAACAACGGATGGCTCCACCACTCGCCGAACGGCTTGCGCGTCCAGCCGAGGATCGCGATCTTTCCCGCGCTTCCGGCGAAGTCGCCGAACGCCCGCCTGCACCAGAGCGCCCAGGCGAGCATCGGCGCCCCGGCCGCCGCGATCAGCGCCGCGCCGGACGCGCGCCGGCGCGGAGCCCGAAGCTCGAGGAGAACCGCCGCCGCGCAGACGGCGAGCTGAGGCAAACTGCTCAGTTTCGTTAAGAATGCCGCGGCCAGGCCCAAGCCCGCGGCGGCCCCGAGCCCGACGCCGGGAGCCTCCGCCGCGAGCCATTCCAGCAGGAGCAGGAACGCCGCGCCGAACGTCAGCGGAGCGAGCGCGTCGTTCGAGACGGAGTAGAACGCGCTCTGCGGGATCGCCGCGAGCGCGGCCGGCACGCCGAGACGCAGGAGGGCTCGGTCCGGGAAGACGAGGCGCGCGGCGCGATAGCCCGCCCAGGCCAGAGCGGCGCAGAAGATCGCGTTCAGGAAACGGAGCCAATACAGCAGAGTCAGGCCCTGGAGGCCGAGCGCCTTTCCCGCGCGCCACCACGCGGCGGCGGCCGCGTAGTAGAGCGGCGGCTCGGAGGACTCGTGGTTGACCACCGTCCGCCACTCCGTCTCGCGGCGCGAGACGATCCGCGCGGCGACGGCGCCCGGCAGGCGCCACGGCGGCGGCAGTCCCTGCCCCGGGAAATCCTCCGACGGCCACAGATACTCGTAGGTGCCGTACGTCGCCGCGTAAGGCAGGGTCTCCTCGGAGAAGGGCTCGAACGCGCGCGGAACGCGGCCTTGCGCGTACTTGATCGCGAGGTCGAGATGGATCTGCTCGTCGACGTTGCCGAAGAACGGCGCCGCGGCGGAGTACAGGAGGACGTGGGCCGCGGCCGCGGCGCAGAAGAGGGCGACGAGCGCCGGCTCCGCGGCGGCGGCTTTCCGCGCTCGCCTCGTCACGACGCCCCCGGCCTCACCGCAGGGCCTCGGAGGCGAACGCGAAGTAGCCGGGCGGCCAGGCGCCCTGGACGATGACCTCCGCGCGCGCGACGTCGAGCAGGCCGGCGAAGAAGGGCAGCAGGACCAGCGGCGCCGCGAAGAGCAGCCAGCGCTCGCCGCGCGGCAGGAGCGGCAGCGACAGCAGGAGCGCGGGCGGCGCGCCCATCAGCAGGAGCCGCGGCAGGGAGAAGAAGGCCCAGTGGCCCGCGAGGCAGAAGTGCGGGACGAGGACGATCAGGAGCCAGGCGAGCAGGGGGCGCTCGTCGGCGCGCGCGCGGCGCCACGCCGCGGCCGCGACGAACAGGTAGAACGCGCCGCTCGACGCGATCAAGGCGCGCGCGGCGCCGCCGCCGAGCGGCGACGGCGTCAGCGCGCCGGAGACGAACGCGGCGAACGGCCAGCCGAACATCGCCCCGCCGAAGATGTCGCGCTGGACGTGGAAATTGACCAGCGGATCGCCGAAGGTCCGCCACAGGTAGAGCTGGAGCGCGGTCGGCGCCAGCAGCGCGAGCCCGAGCGGCGCGAAGGCGCGCAGGCCCCGGCGCCCGCGGCGCGCGGCGACGAGCGCGAGAGCGATCGGCAGGACCAGGAAGCCCGTCTTCTGGGCCAGCATCGCGGCGGCCGCCGCGGCCGCGCAGGCCCCGGGACGGTCCTCCAGAGCGGCGAGCGCGGCGGCCAGAAGCGCGCACAGGAAGACCGGCTCGACGAAAGCGAGGCTTCCCGTCACGAGCCAGGTCGCCGGAAAAAAGCAGAACAGGGACGCCGCGAGCCCGGGCCGCGTCGTGAAGCTCCCGGCGAGGCGGCGGAAAAGCAGAACGGCCGCGGCCGACGCCGCGAACGAGACCGCGAGGGCGGCGGCGCGCGCGTCGCCGACGAGAACGGCGGCCGCGCGGATCAGGACGGGGTAGAGCGGGAACCAGCCGGTGAAGTACTCGGAACCGCGGAACATCGGCAGGAAGGACGGCACTCCCTGGTAGAGGCGCGGCCAGGTCTTGGCGACGGCGAGATAGACGTGCCCGTCGAAGCGCAGGGCGAGATCGCGCCACGGGACTCCGGTCGCGCGCGAGGCCGCGGCGAGGAAGAACGCGCGCGCGCCCAGCGCGGCCGCCGCGAGCGCGGCCCGCTCGGCCGCCCGCGGAGCGCGCGGGGTCAAAGGCTCGTCGTGACGAGCGTCTCGGTCGCGGCGACGCCGTCGACGGAGCGGACCTTGCTGACGATGAGGCTGGAGAGCTTGTCGACGGTGTCGGCCTCGGCGGAGAGGATCATGTCCCAGCCGCCGAAGACCATGTAGACCTCGGTCACGCCGTCGATCGCGCGGATCGCGGTCACGGTCGCCTGCTCCTTGCCGGGCGTCAGCTTGCACAGCACGAAGGTCTTCATGCTATCTCCTCTCGTTCCACTCGCGCGAGCGGTAGCGGCTCTCGAGCTCCCGTCCCGACGCGCGCCACTCCTCGGCCATATCGAGGGTCGCCGGCCTGCCGAACTCGCGCGCGACTCCGACGGCGATCGCGGACTCCACGGCCGCGCGCGGAAGCGCGACCAGCTCCGGGCGCAGCGAGCCCTGGTAGAGCCCGCGCCCGCCGCGCTTGCGCAGCGCGCCGCCGAGGAGCTTGCGGCCGTCGTCGACGACGAGGTCCATCGGCTCCGCGCGCGAGAAGCACGCGGCCGCCGCCCCGAGCTCGCGCTTCTGCGGCGAGAACAGGGCCGAGCCCGCGCCGGCCTCCTTGAGGCCGAGGTGCACGGCGCGGTGGACGTTCTTGTAGATCGCCTCCGGAGCGCAGGCGCGGTCCCACGGGAAGACGAGGCTGAAGGTCACGTCGCCGTCGTGGTAGACGATGCCGCCGCCGGTCGCGCGGCGCACGGGGGCGACGGCGCGCCAGCCGCGCGCGTCGCAGGCCGCGCGCGCGGCGCGGAACGGCTGGGAGTAGCCGAACGTGCAGGCCGTGCCGGGCCAGCGGTAGACGCGCAGCACCAGCGAGTCCGGCGGCGCGGCGGCGAGCACGGCCTCGTCGAGGGCCATCTGGCCCGCGGCGTCGAGAACCGTCGCGTTCAACTCAGCGCTGAGCAAGAGCAGAAGAAGTTGCGGTCGCCGTACGCGCCGTCGACGCGGCCGACCGCGGGCCAAAACTTCCTCTCGCGCAGCCAGGCGGCCGGATAGGCCGCGAGCTCGCGCGAGTACGGGTGCTTCCAGGAGTCCGCCGCGACGGCCTCGGCCGTGTGCGGCGCGTTCTTCAAGGGGTTGTCGTCCTTCGGCCACTCGCCTGTCTCGACCCGGCGCGCCTCCGCGCGGATCGCGATCAGCGCGTCGCAGAAGCGGTCGAGCTCGGCCTTCGACTCCGACTCGGTCGGCTCGATCATCAGCGTCGCGACCACCGGGAAGGAGACCGTCGGCGCGTGGAAGCCGTAGTCCATCAGGCGCTTGGCGATGTCGTCGGCCGCGACGTCGGCGGAGGCCTTCAGCGCGCGAGGATCGACGATGCACTCGTGGGCGACGAAGCCCTTCTTCCCCTTGAACAGAACCGGGTAGTGCGGCTCGAGCCTCTTCGCGATATAGTTCGCGTTGAGGATCGCGTTCTTCGTCGCGCGCGTCAGGCCGTCGGCGCCCATCATGCGGATGTACATCCACGAGATCGGGAGGATCGACGCGGAGCCCAGCGGCGCCGCGGAGACCGGGCCGGTCTTTCCCGCGCCCGGCAGGAACGGCGCGAGCTCTTTGACCACGCCGATCGGCCCCATGCCGGGGCCGCCGCCGCCGTGCGGGATGCAGAAGGTCTTGTGCAGGTTCAGATGGCAGACGTCCGCGCCGACGTCGCCCGGGCGGCAGAGGCCCACCTGCGCGTTCATGTTCGCGCCGTCCATGTAGACCAGTCCGCCGCGATCGTGGATCGCGGCGCAGATGTCTTTGATTCCTTCCTCGAACACGCCGTGCGTCGACGGGTACGTCACCATCAAGCACGCGAGATCGTTCTTGTGCTCTTCGGCTTTTTTCTTCAGGTCGGCCAAATCGACGTCCCCGTTCTCGAGGCACGCGACAGAGACGACGCTCAAACCCGCCATCACCGCCGACGCCGGATTGGTGCCGTGCGCCGAGACCGGGATCAGGCAGACCTTGCGGCCGCCCTGCCCGCGCGCGTCGAGCGCGCCGCGGATCGCGAGCAGGCCCGCGTACTCGCCCTGCGAGCCCGCGTTCGGCTGGAGGCTGACCGCCGCGAAGCCGGTGATCTCGGCGAGCCAGCGCTCGAGCTGGCGCGCGAGCTCGGCGTAGCCCTGCGTCTGGTCCGCCGGCGCGAACGGGTGGAGCCGCCCGAACTCCGGCCACGTCACCGGCAGCATCTCGGCCGCCGCGTTCAGCTTCATCGTGCACGAGCCCAGCGGGATCATCGAGTGCACGAGCGACAGGTCCTTGCCCTCGAGCTTGCGCAGGTAGCGCAGCATCTCGGTCTCGGAACGGTGAGAGTTGAAGACGGCGTGCGTCAAGAACTTCGAGGTCCGCGCGAGAGCCGCGGGGATCGGTTCCGCATCGGACGGCAGTTCTCCGATGGAGGGCGACGGTTTCGTCCCGCCGAAAACAGCGAGCAAGTCCGAGACGTCGGCTCCGGTCGTCGTTTCGTCCAACGACACGGTTAATGTCGTTTTATCGACGACGCGCAGATTTATTTTCTTCGCCTTGGCCGCGGACAAAACGTTCGAGATCTTCGATTCGGACGACCTCACGATAACCGTGTCGAAGATCGGATCGGAGCCCGCCTCGAAGCCGAGCCGTTTCAGGCCGGAACGGAGACCCAACGACAACGAACGGATTCGGGTCGCGATGCGCGTCAAGCCTTCCGGGCCGTGATAGACCGCGTACATGCCGGCGATGACCGCGAGCAGAACTTGGGCCGTGCAGATGTTGCTCGTCGCCTTCTCGCGGCGGATGTGCTGCTCGCGCGTCTGCAGCGCGAGGCGCAGGGCGGGCTTGCCGTGCGCGTCCTTCGAGACGCCGACGATGCGGCCCGGCAGGCGCCGCTGGTGCTCGGCCTTGACCGCCATGTAGGCGGCGTGCGGGCCGCCGAAGCCCAGCGGCACGCCGAAGCGCTGGGTCGAGCCGATCGCGACGTCCGCGCCGAACTCGCCCGGCGCCTTCAGCAGGGTCAGCGCGAGCGGATCGGCCGCGACGACGAAGAGCCCGCCCGCCGCGTGGACCTCGGCGGCGAGCTTCGACCAGTCGCGCACGCGGCCGAGCGTGTCGGGGTACTGCACGAGAGCGCCGAGCAGCTTGCGCCCCGGCGCCGGAGCGGCGCCGACGACGACCTCGACTCCGAGCGGACGGGCGCGGGTCTTCACGACCGCGATCGTCTGCGGGTGGCAGTCCTCGGAGACGAAGAAGGCTCGGCCGGCCGGCTCCTCGCAGGCGTGCAGGCACAGCGCCATCGCCTCGGCCGCGGCGGTGGCCTCGTCGAGCAGGGACGCGTTGGCGACGGGCAGTCCGGTCAGATCGATGACCATGGTCTGGAAATTCAGCAGAGCCTCGAGGCGGCCCTGCGCGATCTCGGGCTGGTACGGCGTGTACGCGGTGTACCAGCCGGCGTTCTCCAGCACCTCGCGCAGGATCACCGGCGGCGTGACCGTGTCGCTGTAGCCCTGGCCCAGGCACGAGCGCCAGACCGAGTTCTTCGACGCGATCGCCTTCAGCTCGGCCAGCGCCTCGGCCTCGGACGCGGGCGCGGGCAGGTCGAGCGGCTTCTTCAGCCGGATCGCGGGCGGGACCACGGCGTCGGCGAGGGCGTCGAGGCTGGACGAGCCGAGGAGCGCGAGCATCGCGGCCTGGTCGGCGGGGCCGGAGCCGATGTGTCGGCGGGAGAAGTCGTCGGCGGCGGAGGTCTCGGCGGCCGTCGGGCGCTCCTCAGTGGCTTCCATGCGCGGCCTCGGAGGCCAGGAATTTCTCGTAAGCCGCCGCGTCCATCAGCGCGGAGGACTCCGACGGCGACGACGGCGCGATCTTGAAGAGCCAGCCCTTGCCGTAAGGCTCGCGGTTAACGACGGCCGGATCCTTCGCGGCGTCGGGGTTGACCGCGGCGATCTCGCCGGAGAGAGGGGCGTAGATGTCGAAGGCGGCCTTGACCGACTCGACGACGCAGCAGGCCTCGCCGCGCTTGACCTGGCGCCCGACCTTCGGCAGCTCGACGAAGACCACGTCGGTGATCTCCTTCTGGGCGTGGTCGGAGATGCCGACGACGCCGTCGGGGCTCAGCCACTCGTGCGACTGCTGGTACTTCAGCGTCTTCGGGTCGAGCATGTCAGGCTCCCTTCTTCAGATTGGGCGACGCGTAAAACGGGACCTTCACGATCTGGGCGGGCACCTCGCGGCCGTGCAGGACGACGGCGCAGGGCGTCCCCGCGGCGAGAGCGGGCTGGTCCAGGTAGCCGACGCCGATGCCGGCCTGAAGGCTCGGCGAGAACGTCGCGGAGCAGAGCTTGCCGGCCTCGCGGCCGGAGACGATGACGGGAGCGCCGGGGCGCGGCACGCCGCGCTCCATAAGCTTCACGCCGGTCAGGCGGCGCTTCACGCCTTCCTGCTTCTGCTTGGCGAGCGCCGCCTTGCCGATGAAGTCGCCCTTGTCCAGCTTCACCACCCAGCCGTAGTTGGCCTCGTAGGTCGAGTGGTCGTCGTCGAGGTCCTGGCCGTAGAGCAGATAGCCCGCCTCGAGTCTCAAGACGTCGCGAGCGCCCAGCCCGCAGGGTTGGGCGCCGAGCGAGCGGCCTTGAGCGAGCAGATCCTCCCAGAGCCGGACGATGATCTCGTTCGGGACGATGAACTCGACGCCGTCCTCGCCGGTGTAGCCGGTGCGCGTGATGATGGACGGCTGGCCGAACACCGAGAGCTCGACCGCGCCGAAGCGCGGCAGGGAGGCGGCGGACGGCGCGATCAGCGCGAGGACCTCGGCCGCGCGCGGGCCTTGGACCGCGATCATGCCGTAGTGGTCGGACGCGTTGTCGAGCTCGACGTCGAAGCCGCGCGACTGCTTCTGGAGCCAGGCGAAATCCTTGTCGGTCGTCGCCGCGTTGACCACGACGAGGTAGCGGTCCTTGTCGAGGCGCGACACGATCACGTCGTCCACCACGCCGCCCCTCTCGTTGGGCATGTGCGAGTAAAGCGCCTGACCGGGCTTCAGGCGGCCGACGTCGTTGGCGTTGACCTTCTGGAGGAGGCCGAGCGCGCCGGGCCCCGACACGAAGACCTGGCCCATGTGCGAGACGTCGAACAGGCCGCAGCGCGCGCGGACGGCCTCGTGCTCGCGGAGGATGGACTCGTACTGGACCGGCAGCTCCCAGCCGTGGAAGTCGACGATCCGCCCGCTGAGGCGCCGATGGGACTCGAACAGTGCCGTGCGGCGCGGGACGACGGAGGTGCTCATGGGCCAAACCTAGCATTTCGGCTCCGGCCGCGCCAAGGACCGGGCCTTGACGGAGCCGCCGGCCGGGGCCATACTCAGGAGAATGGAAGACGCGGACGCGCCGCGCAGCGACCGACTCGGCGGCTTGATCGTGGCCTTGATCCTCGGCGCCACTCTCGTGGGAGCGCTCGGGTGGTATTTCGCGACCAACCGCAAGGGGATCGAGCTCAACACCGCCGGCTTCGACGTCAACGAGGTCGCGGCGACGGCCCGCGTTCCGATCGCGGCCTCCGGGGGCCCCAGCCGGCCGGCCTCCGGCATGATGATCAAGTCCGACGGCAGCATGAGAGTCGTGGGCGACGACGACGCCTCTAACAACCCCAAGCCGGCGGCGACCGCCGCGGGTCAGGACTCCGCGAAGCAGAACTTCACGCAGGCCGCCCGCAAGCACGAGGCCGAGGTGCGCGACTACGCGATGCGCATGACGAGGAAATACGCGTCGGTCCGCCAATACGGGCGCGACTGGATGAGCTACCCGGACCTCAAGAAGCTCAACGACGACTACATGCGCAACCACGACCCCGTCGCGTTCATGGCCGGCCTGTCCCGTTCGAAGAACTTCGGCGCTCTCGTCGCGAAGTACGCGGGCGACCCGGGGCTGCGCGCCTTCGTCGTCGACGGGATCAAGCAGGCGCCCGCGGACCTCTTCGCCGCGGCCGGCGGGGCCGTGCAGAACGACGGCGTCATGAAGGGGCTGATCTCGAACGTGGCCCAGGCCCTCGGCCTGCCGCCGAGCATGACCGCGATGATCACCGGCGGCGGCGGGACGATCAACCAAAACCAGGTCATCTCCGGCATCGTCAACAACCCGCAGCTGCGCGGCGCCGGCCAGCAAAACCAGCTTCCGCCGCTCCCGGCCCAGCAGTAGAACGCAAAGCGCCCCTCGTCCTGTCTAAGGACGAGGGGCGCTTTATTCGGCCTAGGTCAGTGACCCGTCTGAGAGTTCGCGACGCACTGGGTGCCGACCTGCGTCGTCCCCGCGCCGCAGGTCATGCTGACGCCCTGCGTGAGGCTCGCGGTGTTCGAGGTCGGATTCGACGTGCTCTGACCGCAGCCGCTCGACGAGCCGCACGCGATCATCCCCGAGAAAGCCGCCGCCGCGGCGAGAGCCGACGCCCGTATGATCAATCGTTTCATGGCTTCCCCCACCGTTAATGCGACGTCGAGACGGGGACACAGCCCCCGTTGCTCGAGACGTAGCCCGCGCTGCAGCCGCTGCCGCTCGACGACGACGTGTTCACCGGCACGCACTGCCCGCCGTTGGCGACGGTTCCGGAACCGCACGTCGTGAGGGGAGCGGCGTTCGCCGTGGACGAGGGATTGGACGTGCCCCCGCACCCGCTCGAGCTTCCGCAACCGACCGCGGCGCCCAGGGCCGCGGCCAAACACAACGCCGACCATCGAGAAATCGTCTTCATACAAACTCCCCCTTTGCGGATTGCGATAGTGTAAGCGCCTGCGCGGGAACTGTCAAGGCGCAGGGCTCGTTTTAATCGTTTTTTTACCCGCCTCTTCCGCCAGGGCCTGCCGCAGCCGAGCCGAGATCCAGCGCGGCAGCCAAATGAGGTGGACGATGGAGGTGTAGTGGCCCAGCGGAAGCCAGACCTGGCGCGCGGCGGGAAAGGCCTCGGCGAGCTTGAGCGCGTTGGCGCGCGGGATCACCGTGTCGGAGCGCGCGTTGACCAGGAGGGCCGGCTTGTCCGCGTCGCGCGCGCGGTAGTCGAGCGGATCCAGCCCGGCCCAGGCCGCCTTGAGCTCGCGCGGGTCGAGGCCCATCTTGCGCGCGAAGGGGCCGCTCAGCGAGCCGTCGAGAACGAGCGAGGTGAAGTCCGCCCCGCCGAGAAGGAACACCGCGAAGCGCGGCCGGTCGTCGACGGAGTAGACGACGGAGCCGACGAGCGCCCCGAGGCTGATGCCGAACACCGCGAGGCGTCCCGCGTCGACCTCGGGCCGCGCGGCCAGCACGCCGAGAGCGCGGCGGGCGTCGAGGATGCTCTGGCGAAAGTTGGCGGCCAGGCGCTTCGGCGTGCGCGCGAGGAAGACCTGGCCGCTCGGCTCGGACGGGTCGGGCCGGCGGTGGAACTGGGTCGGCATCTCGATCCACATCACGACCAGACCGTCGCGCGCGAAGCGCTCGACGAAGCGCGTCTCGATCCACACGTTCGGCGCCGCCATCACGGGCAGGATCAGGACGGCGGGCGAGCGCCGGCCCTCCGCTCCCTTCGGCACGACCAGGTGCGCCCACACGACGTCGTTCGCGGGCCACGGGCTCTTCGCGGGCGACGGGAAGGTGAGGACCGTCTCCGTCCATTCCGCCGCCGCATGCGTCTCCGCGGTCTCGATCGGAAACGGGCCCGGGGGCGGGTCGAGCGGCGCCGCGGCCGCGGCGGCGGAGAGGACGAGGGCGGCGGCCGCGAGCACTAGAACCCCACCACGAGGGACAGCGCGGTCTGGTAGATGTCGTGCGCGCCGAGCGAGGTCGGGCTCAGCACGGTCGACTTCCCCATGAACCAGTACGAGTACTCGAACTTCGCCGTGAAGTGGTCCGTCATCTTGTAGTTCAGCGCGGCCGTGATCTTCTCGATCTGGGTCTGGACCTGGGGCGCGCCCGCCTTGTAGGCGGTCATCGACGGGATCACGACGTCCGTGACCGGATCGGAGACGTTGAGCAGGAAGTCCAGCAGCGGGCCGCGCCGGTACATCTGGTTGAACACGAAGACGCCGGTCACGCGCTCGCCCACCGGCGGCCGGCGCATCACCGGGAACACCGCCTGCAGGAAGTAGCCGTAGTTCTCCTCGCGCAGGCGGATATGGTTGACCGGCGAGACGAGCGTCGGGCTGAGGTCGGTGCTCGTCGACAGCATCTGCGGGTTCTTGAACTGGTCGACCTCGTACTCGGCCTCGCCCGAGAAGCTGATGCCGTGGTAGTCGAAGGACCAATCCATGGCCCACATCTGGTAGTAGAGCTCCTGCTCGAGGTCGTACATCCCTCCCATCCCCGAGAAGCTCACCGTCACGCCGTCGAGGTCGGCGGCCTTCTCCGGGATCGGCCAGGGCAGGCGCAGGTCGCCGAGGCCGAACACCGCGCGCCCGCCGACCGACTTCGCGTTGTTGTTGTCGGCGAGGCCGTTGTTCTGATGGCTGAAGTCCAACGCGACGCCGCTCGTCGGCGGGCCGGCGATGCCGAGGTTCTGCGGGTTCGGGAACGTCCGCGAGCGGTTGTCGGACTCGCCGAGGCCGTTGACGACGAAGACCGTGAGCTCCTCGGGGACGAGCGGGTTCGTGGCCTCCGGATACCAGCTCACGCGGCCGCCGATGTCCGTGTAGCCCGCGCTGACCGGCGGCACGGGCGAGTTCGGGCGCACGACGAGGTCGATGCTGTCCGGCGAGGCGTAGAGCAGCGGGCGCGTGACCGCGAGGAACTCGTCGGGCCGGTACAGCTCGTTGTAGCGGCCGTACGGGACGATGAACTTGCCGGCCTGGAACTTGAAGTCGTCGACGCGGTCGTACTCGCCGTAGAGCTGGAAGAGCTGGGACGCGCCCTGGAGCTGGGTCGGCACGTTGAACTCGGCGTGGAACGGGGCGCGCTCGGCGATCGGGACCTCGAGGCCGAAGTACATGTCGGCCAGGTACACCTCGTCCTGGATCTGGGTCTCGAAGCCCGGCTGCTTGGGGCCGACGTTGCGCCAGTCGAGCGAGCCGACGCCGAACAGGCGCACCTCCGAGAAGCGCCGAAGCAGCTCCTCGACGGCGGGCGACGCGGCCGAGCCCCGCGCCGCGGCCGTCGAAACGGCCAGCCCGAGGGACGGCGCGACCTGCGCGGCGGCGGGCGCGGCCGCGGCGGCGGCCGCGGCGGCGAGCAAGCCGATCCGAATTTGACAGAGAAACGGCGAAGATGTACGATGGCTCACGTAGTCGGGAGTATAACGCGTTTTGCGGCCGCCCGCCACGCGTTTCAACAGAGGGGGACACGTTTCCATGTCACACGTGATCGGCGAAGGTTGTCTCGGCGAGGTCTACGCGGCCTGCGTCGACGTCTGCCCGGTGGAATGCATCCATCCCGGCCAGTACCAGGGCCAGGCGTTCATGATCATCAATCCCGAGGTCTGCATCGACTGCGGCGTCTGCCTGCCCGAGTGCCCGATCGGCGCGATCGTCGGCTCCGTCGACGAGAACCCGACCTGGGCGAAGATCAACGCCGAGCTCACGCCGTCGTTCAAGCCGAACCCGAAGCTCACGCCGCGGCCCCCGAACGATCCTCCGCACAAGCCGACCAACAAGCTCGTCAAGTAAGGCTCTCTTGACCGGAAAAGCCGGGCGGCCTCTGAGGTCGCTCGGTTTTTCATTGGCGCTCGTCGCGCCCGGCGCCGCCGTGCCGCTCTCCGCGATGAACCACGACATCGTCCACCGCACCCCCCTCGACACGGCCAAGGTCCGCGCCGTCGGGCTCGAGCGCGTCCCTTTCGCCGCGGGCCTCTTCCGCACGCGCGCCGCGGCCGCGACGCTGGAGTCCCCCGACCTCGAGGCGCCCGCCGCCTTCGACGACGTCGTCGGCTCCTTCGCGGCCGACGTGCCTCCCGACGGCGAGGTCGAGCTCTCCGTCAAGGTGCGCGCCGGCGCGGGCTGGACGGAGTGGTACTCGCTGGGGACGCGCCGCGGGGACGGCTTCGCGTCCGCGCCGAAGGTCGAGGACGCCGCCGCGGTCCTCGACGTCGACGAGCTCAAGCTCAAGGCGAAGGCCACGGCCGTGCGCTACCGGCTCAAGCTGCGGCAGGGGAGCGGCTCCATCCTCCTGCGCTCGATCGCGCTCGCGCTGTCCGACGGCGACGCGCCCGCGGCGCCGCCCGCCGCCTCGACCGGGGCCTGGACGCGCGAGCTCGCCCTGACCCCGCGCTCCCAGCACGACGCGGACGAGAAGCTCCGCCACGACGTCTGCTCGCCGACGTCGCTGGCGATGGTGCTGGAGTTCTGGGGCCGGCGCAAGACCACCGAGGAGGTCGCTCTCGCGGTGCGCGACCGCGGCGCCTCGGACCTGTTCGGCAACTGGCCCGCGAACGCGACCTACGCCGCCAGCCTCGGGCTCGACGCGCGCGTCGCGCGCCTCGAGTCGATCGCCGGCCTCGAGGCCGAGATCGCCGCGGGCCGCCCCGTCGTCGTGAGCGTGACGTTCAAGGACGGCGAGCTGCGCGGCGCGCCGATCCACCGCACGAACGGCCACCTGATGGTCGTCGTCGGCTTCACGAAGGAAGGGGACGTCATCGCGCTCGACCCGTCGGCGCACGCGAGCGCGGAGGCCCGCCGCGTCTACGCTCGCGCCGACTTCCACAAGGCCTGGCGCGTCAACAAGAGAGGCCTCGCCTACGTGATCGGCCCGGACCTGCCGCGCCGGCTCGTCGTCGGGATCCCGGTCGCCGATCTCTGGTCGAAGCCGGTGAAGCGCGCGAAGGTCCAGCTCGCCGACGACGCCCACCTCTCCCAGCTCCTGTACGGCGAAGCCGTCACGGCGCTCGAGGCCGACGGGGACTGGGTGCGCGTGCGCGCCGAGGAGCAGGAGAGCTTCACGCTGGCCGGGGCCTGGCAGGGCTATCCGGGCTGGGTCCGCGCCGAGGGCCTCAGCGCGGCCGAGCCGCCCGCGCCGAACGCCGTCGTGCGCACGCGCGAGGTCCTGGTCTCGCGCGGCGACGACCTGCTCACGCTCTCGGTCGGCACGCGCCTGGACCGGGTCTCCGACTCCTCGGCGACGGCGCGCGTGCGCCTGCTCGACGGCACGCTCGGCGAAGTGCCCGCCGACGCGCTCTACGCCGCGCCGGCCTCGCCCACCGACGCCTCGCGCGCCGAGATCATCCGCACGGCGGAGCTGTTCCTCGGCACTTCCTATTATTGGGGCGGCCGCGCGGGGGTCCAGGCCGACCCCTCGATCGGCGTCGACTGCTCGGGCCTCGTGAGCCTCGCCTACCGCATCCACGGGCGCGACGTGCCGCGCGACTCGCACGAGCAGAAGCTCCGGGCGCGTCCGGTCCGCAGCGCCGAGCTGCAGAGCGGGGACCTCGTGTTCCTCACCGACGACGACGTCTCCGAGCGCATCACGCACGTGATGATCTACACCGGCGGCGACGGGCTCATCGAGAGCCGCCAGTCGTCGGGGCGCGTGCTGCGCACGACCTTCCTCGAGCGCTTCGGTCAGCCCCTGTCCGCGCTCGAGTCCGGCGGAGTCGTGACCGACCAGTCCTTCCCGAAGCCGAAGCGCCGGCGCATTTTCCTCGGGTCCTACTTTTGACGCCGTTCGGCGATCGTTCGCCGGTCATTTATGGAATTTCTATTGACTCCTCGGACGAACGGGTCTATACTGGCGGACACGCCGCCGATTTGAGGTTGGGGGGATCCAGGTGGAGAAGAACAGTCTGTCGCTGCTGACCGTGGTCGTCCAACGCAAGCTGGAAGAGACGGTGCTCGAGGCCGCGCTGAAGGCCGGCGCCACCGGCGTCACGTATTATCCCGGAGAGGGCGCCGGCGTCCGCCAAGCCCTCGGCTTTTTCGGGCAGTTCATCGACGCCGAAAAGACGATCTTCTTCGTCGTCGTCCAGTCCGATCGCGTCGACACGCTCCTCGATTCCATCGCCGCGGCCGGCGAGTTCAGCAAGCCCGGACACGGCTTCGCCTTCGTGCAGGACGTCGTGAAGGCGATCGGCTTCTTCGAGACCGCGCCGAGCGCCGCGAAAGCCCGCTGATCGGGCGCGAGCCTTACTTCCGCCCGGCGCGCAGGTCGGTCTCGCGCGAGCGGTAGAGCTCCAGCGCGGCGCGCACGACGGCGTGGGCCGCGTCGCTGTCGAGGAAGCCCTCGACGACGACCACCTTGTTCTCGAGCTTCTTGTAGTCCTCGAAGAAGCGCTGGACCTCGATCATGCGGTGCGGCGGCAGCTCGCGGATCGACCGGTACGACGCGTACTCGGGATCGTCGGCGTGCACCGCGATGATCTTGTCGTCGGCCTCGCCCTGGTCGAGCATCTTCATCAGGCCGATCGGCTTCGCGCGCACCACCGCGAGCGGCACGATCGGGTCCTGGCCGAGGACGAGGATGTCGAGCGGGTCGTGGTCGGCGCAGTACGTGCGCGGGATGAAGCCGTAGTTCGCCGGATACTGGACCGAGCTGAACAGGATGCGGTCGACGCGGATCAGGCCGCAGGACTTGTCGAGCTCGTACTTCGTCTTCGAGCCCTTCGGCACCTCGATGACCGCGGTCAGGACCTCCGGCGCCTGCGCGCCGACCTCGACGTCGTGCCAGGGGTGCACGCGCGGCTACTGCGAGACGCCGACCACGCGCGCGGCGAAGGTGACGCCGACCTGGGCGATGCGGAAGTGATAGCCCGCGTCGATCTTGTCGTAGGTGTCGCCGCCCTCCTGGTCGAAGTGCGGGTTGTTGAACGGGTCGTGCTCGGAGAACACCACCGCCGGGACGCCGATCTCCCACATCGCGTAGTGGTCGCTGTTCTCGCCCATGCAGCCGCGCGTCGTCTGCATGCTCGAGTACACGGCCGCGGTCTCGACGAGCATGTCGCCGATCGCGGTCGAGTCGGTCGCGCCGCCGCAGCTGAAGACGTCGAAGACGCTGCCGCTGCCCTCGTTCCAGCCGCTCTGCTCGTCGTCGATCGCCGCGACGACGCTGAACTTCTCCTTCTGCGCCAGCGCCGAGACGTACTTCGCGTAGGCGCGCGCGCCCTCCAGGCCGCCCCACTCCTCGTAGTCGGCCGCGACGAAGCGGACGGTGCGCGCCAGCTTCCCTTTGTGGGCGGCCAGGATCCGCGCGGTCTCCATCAGCACCGCCATGCCGCTCATGTCGTCGTCGGCGGCGGGATTGTCGGCGCCGTTGGGACCGATGCTGTCGTAGTGGACGATGATCACGACCGAGTCCGGCGACGCGCCCGGGAGCACGGCCTCGAGATCGTGGCCCTGGTCCTCGCCGTTGCCGTGCGAGTTGGAATAAGCGAGCTCCTGCGTCGCGAGGCCGAGCGACTTGAAGTAGTTGGTCCAGTACTTCCGGTAGTTCGCCTTGGACGCCGGGGAGTAGCGGTCGGTGATCGAGAAGGTCTCCGCGCCGACGGTCACGGGGTTGACGCCCGACATGTCCTTGAGCAGCGTCTGCAGCCGCGCAGGATCGACGGCGGCGAACACGCCCTTGTAGACCTCTTCCGGCGCCCCGAGCTTGCCGGGGCGCTGCGGGATCCGCTGGCGCTGCGCGCGCATCGCGTCGATGATCGCTTGTATCTCCTCGAGCGAGGCGCTCGGGCCCCAGGCGGGAAGGACGGCGCCCGCGTTCCCCGCGGCGAAGACCAGCATCAGCATGAGCACGGTGATTATTGTTTTCACGGCCGCAGTATACAGATTCCCGGCCCGTCCGGCGGCGCCGATCGCGCCGTTTTCGGCGGCTTTTTTTGATAGCCTAACAAACGACATTAACCACAGAGACACGGAGAGAAAGTCAACGGCGTTGATTTTCCCGTCCGTTCACTGTGTTCTCTGTGTCTCTGTGGTTAAAACCGTTCGCCGTCAAAAATCTTTGAGCTCCCGAGCATCCCGATTGCATCCGAGACGCGCCGCGAGGATATTCCTCGCGTCGCTGGCCGCGCTGCTGGGCGCGGCGGCCTGCGGCCGCCCCGGGCCCAAGGGCGACGTCCCCGAATTCGGCGTCGAGGCCTTGCTCCAGGCGCCGCGGGCCTCGCTCGGCTCGATCAAGGACCTGCGCGGGCAGTCCCTCGTCATCGAGTTCTGGGCCACGTGGTGCGGCCCCTGCCGCCAGATGATCCCGCACATGAACGCGATGGCGGACTCCTTCCGAGGACGGCCGGTGCGCTTCCTGTCGATCACCGACGAGCCGCGCGAGACGGTCGAGCCTTTCCTCAAGGAGCATCCGATGAGGGCCTGGATCGGCCTCAACCCCAGCCGCTCGGCGTTCGCGGCCTTCCGGATCACCGGAGTGCCCGAGCTCTACGTCGTCGACCCCTACGGCCGGATCTGGCACCACCTCAGCCCCATGTTCTTCTACAAGTCCGACATCGAGGACGCGATCTCGGCTCCTCCTCCGCCGGCGCGCATTTTGTAGAATCGCGGCGATGAACAGCGCCCTCGCGTGCTTGGGACTGGCCGCCGCGCTCGCTCTCCCGGCCGCGGCCGCGCCGAGCCGGAAAAAGCGCCGCGAGCCGCCGCCGCCGGCCGTCCCCCTCCATCCGCCGCGCGTCTCGACGGAGCCGATCACGTTCGTCTGGCCCGCGGAGGGCTCCGTCGTCCCGACCGACGCCGAGTTCGTCCTCGGCAGCGTCGAGGACGCGTCCGCGCCTTTCCGCATCAACGGGACGTCGGTCGCCGTGCACAAGGACGGCGGCTTCATCGCCTTCCTCCCGATCGCCGCGGGCACGTTCACGTTCCACGCCGAGCTCCAGCTCTCCAGCCAAACCATGACGGCCGATCGGCACATCTTCGTGCCGCCGCCGGCCGCCCCTCTCCCCGACGGCAAGCTCGCGATCGACCCCGCGTCGCTGTCCCCGCGCGCGAACCTCGATCTCCGGCCCGGCGACTGGTGGACGATCCGCATGAAGGCCACGCGCGGCCAGCGCGCGTGGGCGCGCGTCGGCGGCGGCGACTGGCGCGAGATGCGCGAGGTCAACCCGGCCCTCGGCCTCTACGAGCTCGACCTGCGCGCCGCCCCGGGCTCGGAGCTCGCGCCCTCCCCCGTCGAGTACCGGCTCGGCGAGGGCTGGTCGGCGCTGCGCGCGAAAGGAACCGCGCTCGTCTCCGTGTCCGGCCGGGAGACGGAGATCGCGACGGTCCGCGCGGCGGCGGGCTTCGCGAATCTCAAGACGGGGCCGAACGCGGGCTTCCTGCTCTTCCCGCCGAACGGGGCGCGCTTCCCCGTCGCGGGCCGCGACGGCAGCTCCGTGCGCGTCGAGCTCGCGCCGAACCTCACCGGCTGGCTCGACGCGAAGGAGGTCGAGATCGCGCCCGGCGCCCCGCCGCGCGCGGAGACCGGCAACGTGAGCGTGATCGCGAGCTCGACGTCGGCGTCGGTGCGCATCGGCCTCAGCGAGCGCGTCGCGTTCGAGACCGTCGAGAGCGACGGCCTCGACGCGCTGACCGTGCGCGTGTTCGGCGCGATCGGACACACGAACATCGTCTCCTTCGACGGCGCGGACGACTTCGTCGACCAGGTGACCTGGCGCCAGGAAGCCGACGGCGTCGTCGCGTTCCGCATCCGCCTGAAGCCCGGCCGCCGCCTCTGGGGCTACCACGCGCACTACAACGGCGGCCCCACGCTGATCGTCGACCTGCGCCGGCCCCCCCGCGTCGATCGGCGCCGTCCTCTGGCGGGCCTGCGCGTCATGCTCGATCCCGGCCACATGCCGTCGGCGCCCGGCGCGATCGGACCGCTCGGCACGAAGGAGATGGACGCCAACTACGCGATCGCCGAGGCCGCGGCCTCGCGCCTGGAGCGCGAGGGCGCCGTCGTCCTGATGACGCGGCGCTCCGACGCGGACGAAGTCTCTCTCACGGACCGGCCGCGGCAGGCCGTCGAGCGCGGCGCCGACGTCTTCGTGAGCATCCACAACAACGCCCTGCCCGAGGGCTCGAACCCGTTCTCGAAGCCCCGCGGCTTCACCGTCTTTTACTATCATCCCCACAGCCTCGCGCTGGGCCGCGCCGTGCACGAACTCTACCGCGGCAACGTCCCCCTGCCGGACGAAGGTCTGCAGTGGGACAACCTGCTCGTCGCGCGGCTGACGGCGGTGCCCGCGATCCTGATCGAGAACGCGTTCATCATACTGCCCGAGCAGGAAGCCCTGCTCAATGAGCCCGGCTTCCGCGACAAGCTCGCGGCCTCGATCGTCGGCGGGCTCCGCGCGTTCATGAGCGAGGCGGGAGACAAGGAGGGACGCAGATGAAGCTCGGAGAACGGGCGCCGGCGTTCAATCTGCCGGGCGTCGACGGTCAGAAGCACACGGTCGAATCCGTCGAGGGCGCGAAGGCGACGATCATCGTCTTCTCCTGCAACCACTGCCCTTACGTGCGCATGAACGAGGATCGCCTCATCGCGATCGCCCGGCACTACATGCCGAAGGGCGTCGGCATGGCGTTCATCAACTCGAACGACGCCTTGACCTATCCCGAGGACTCCTTCGCGGAGATGCGCACGCGCGCGCAGGACAAGAGCTATCCCTTTCCCTACCTTTACGACGAGACCCAGGAGGTCGCCCGGGCTTACGGCGCCAGCCACACGCCGCACATCTTCCTCTTCGACCGCCTGCTCCACCTCGCCTACACCGGCGGGATCGACGACGACGACAACTACAAGAACCGCAAGCCCGCCACGAAGCACTACCTACGCGACGCGCTCGAGGACCTCATCGCGGGGCGCCCCGTGCGGGTCGAGATGACGCGCGCGATCGGCTGCACGATCAAGTGGAAGTGACGCCGCGCCCCGCCGGGGCGTGAGCTCGGCGCGCGCGCGTTCCGCGGGGGGAGCGCGCTCGAGCGCGGCCGCCGCCGCGCTCGTCCTGGCCGTCGCCGCCGCGGCCGTCCTCGCCCACGGCTTCCTGCTCCGCGCGCCGTTCATCTACGACGACGCGGGCTACGTCTTCGGCGATCCCCTGATCACCGGACGGTGGCCCGGCTTGAGGCCCTTCTTCACGACGTCCTTCGCCGGACCCGGCGAATACGGACCGCTCGTTCCTCTTTTCCATTGGCTGCTCTTCCGCGCGTTCGGCGCGGCCGCCGCGCCGTACCGCCTGTCGAGCCTCCTGCTTCATTGGCTCAACGCCTGGCTGGTCTGGCGGCTCTTCCGGCGCTGGCTCTCGAACGACCGCCTCGCGCTCGCCGGCGCGCTGCTGTTCCTCGTCTTCCCCGCCCACGTCGAGATCCTCGCGCTCACTTCCTTCAAGAAGCATCTCGCCGCCGCCCTCTTCGGCCTCGCGCTGCTGAACGTCCAGCACGAGGCGCGGCTCTCGGCCGCGCGCCGCGCCGCGCTCGGCGCGGCGCTCCTCGCGCTCTCCCTGCTCTGCAAGGAGAGCGGGCTCGTCTTCGTCGGGCTCGCGGCCGCGGCCGCCGCGGCCCGCGGCGGCCGGCGCGGCCTGCGCGAGGAGCGCGGCTTCCTCGGCGCGCTCGCGGCCGTCGCCGCCGCCTACGCCTGCGCGCGCGTCGTCCTCGTGCCGCGGCGCGCCGCGCCGCTCGTCGGCGGCTCCTGGCCGGCGCACCTGCTGACGAGCGCGAAGATCCTGCTGTGGCACCTGGGCCAGCTCGCCTTCCCCGCCGACCTCGGCATCGAGCACGGGCTCTCTCCCGTGCGCGGCCTCGGCGTCGAGGGCGCCCTCGCGGCCCTCGGCGTCCTCGCCTGGCTCGCCGCCGGCGCGGCGCTCGCGCGCCGGGACAAGGCCGCGGCCTTCGGCTGGGCCTGGGTCACGCTCGCGCTCGCGCCCTTCCTGAACCTGATCCCCTTCCTCAACTTCAGCCTCGTCGCCAACCGCTACGAGTACCTCGCCAGCGCCGG